>OBWI01000048.1_pt1 | contig 116535 bp, 75 predicted proteins | sample 1495201 | NCBI WGS metagenome assembly OBWI01 (sample SAMEA2580050, study PRJEB22360) | human gut metagenome | biome: human gut; feature: human-associated habitat; material: faeces | place: Denmark | collected 2008/2010
GTTTTCTAGGCAATTTCCAATCTAACGGGTGTTGCACTTTCATTTAGACAACGGGATACGATAAACTATCCGTCTGCGCAGCTCGGCTAGGAAACGTGCCATACTGGATACGTCCGCATATACAAAGAGGAAGCACAAGCCTTGCCAAACAACGCCACTCCCCTCATTTCCGTGATCGTGCCGGTATACAACGCCGAAGACTACCTGCGCTACTGCGTGGATTCCATTCTGCAGCAGTCGTATACGAACCTCGAGGTGATTCTGGTGGACGACGGGGCCAAGGATTCCAGCCCAGCCATCTGCGATGAGTATGCGGCGCAGGACAGCCGCGTCACCGTGATCCATCAGGAAAACGGCGGCATCGCCAAGGCCCAGAACACCGGCCTCGATGCCGCGCATGGCGAGTACATCGCGTTCTCCGACAACGACGACATCCTCAACCGCCGCAATATCGAATACCTGCTGCACGCACTGCAAAGCACCGGGGCGGATATGAGCAAGGCCCGCTGGCGACAGTTCGGCGTCTCCCAGCTGGGCGAGGTGTCCAAAGAGGCCGAGACGGGCGCGCAGGAGCCCGGCAAGATCACCGTGTTCGAGCATCCTCTCACCGCCTACCAGACCGTGTTCTGCAAAAGCCTGCGACTGCTCGGCAGCAAGCTCGGCCGCAACACCGAGGCCCGCTACTTCAACGAGGCGAACTGGTGCCGACTGTACAAGCGCGAGCTGTGGGACGGCCTGCGATTCCCGGAGGGCCATTACGCGCAGGACATCCGCATGGCAGGCCCCCTGTACGCCCGCATGGGCAAAGTGGCCGACATCGATTGCGTGCTCTACTACTGGCTTCAGGAGCCCGGCTCGGTGACGCACTCAAAACGAACCGCCGCATTCTGGCATGATAACGTGCTCTCCGCAGCCGAAAACTTCCAGTTCACTCTGGAGCAAGGCATCACCCCTTGTAGGAACTACTTCGGCTTGACCGCCAGCGTACGCGATGAAGGCAAAGGCCTCAAGGCGCTCGGCTCCGAAGAACTACATGACAGCGACTGGCAAAACCATCTCGATGACGTGGCCACCATGCGCGCCCTAATCAGCAAGCTGAGCATCGGCGAACGCCTGAAATGTGCAGTGCTTGCCACGATTCGCTCCTGCGAAAATGTGGTATACGATAACCGCATCCACTCTATGAAGTAGAGAAGTCACCGAATCCAGTAAACCCCTACCCTCAGTTGGCTAGGGCGTGCTGACGTCCGTTTCTGTCATCGACTACGACCAGTCCCAGCAGGAAGACCGGCAATATCGGAAGTACATAACGACCTTGGATTCCCTCAAAGACCTCAAACCTACTCATTGACGCTAGATCATTCCAGGTCAGTCCCACAAAGAGCACAAACGCTGCTATCTCAGCAGCCGCTATTACGAGAGCCAGAATCAGGAATCGATGTCTTCCCACCCATAAGGCTGGTGTCATCCGACCCGTCCAGTGCTGCTTCACCGTATAGACCGATGCCGCCAGCCAAGCCACCATCAGAACAGCCGCCATTGCGACATACCAAGTCGGCAGATAAGCAAAAGTCCCGAGAAATAGCATGGAATGTACGATTTTGCCGATGGTGAGTACCGGATGAGACAACGCGACACTCACATTATGTGATACATCCACCTGCGCCAACGAACTGCCGAACAGCACGCTCCACGGAAGATACAACGCTCCCGTCAGAACCGCCGCAATCCCCACAAACTCCAGCTTGCGACGTACGGTCATTACCGCAGAAGGTAGGAACAGTACCGCGACCGACACAAACGCATAGGGAGGTTTTTCACACGCTAAGGCCCACGCCAGCACCCCCAATACCGCAGTGTACGGAAGAGAAATCACACGTTTGCCCTCGGCAGCCGCAGCGATAGCCGCCACCATGCAGGCCGAAAGTGCCACAATCATACCGTCAATCATCAGGCTCGACGCCACAAACGCCGCTGGCGGAATAACCAACAACAGCGCCATCAGCGATTTCCAACGCGGCAGCAGCGCAATGGCAATGCACCCCATAATCGCATACAGAATGCTGTTGGATATTCGCGCCGCCTGCCACTGCGCGTACGGCCGCAAGTTCATCAGCATGGCGATTTTCAGGCCAATGGCTTGGGGCAAGTAATCAAGCGGAAAATACGCGTTAGAGCGATTGGTGTGTGTCCCATCCGGCACAACGATGTGATCAGCCATCACATCATCAGCACTTTGCTGCGTTTCCCGCGACGAATCGCCCTGCGTCGCCCTACTGATTGACTCAACAATCAGAACGTTCGCGAATCCTGGAATCGTCAGCAAACGCGAATCACCCTCAATGGACTGTTGCTTGACGGTGTTGCCGTGCGTATCCTTTCCCTTTGCAACAGGATTCAACGATTGTCCTGTGGCCAATGCGTACGTGGACAACGGATGCATATCAGGATCTGGAATAGTAAGAGGGCCAGCCTGGACGATGAACATACAGGCCTGCAGCGCGAACAACACCAGGAAGATAAAAATATTGCACGCAGTCCCCTTCAAGACATGTGCCACATGCTTCATAACGCCCTACCTTCCGGTCATCCGTCCACAGTCTACCGCACACGCACACCGCAAGGGCCTACCAATACCTGGTCAATCCCAACATAATTCGCCACAACATATCTAGGGATGACTCTATCTTGGGCTTCTTATTACAATACTCAAGTACGTTGTTTATAGAAATGAGCGAGCAGAGTGGACGACATCCAAAACGATCAGGAACCTTCAGCACAAGAGTCTGGCACGGATATGGGAAAAACCGAAGTCCCAGCTGTTCCCTCAAAACAGAATGACGATCAGCAGAGCAATAAATTGCCGCTGCCTTTCGCGTTGGACTTTAGCACATTGATGGCTTCAAAGCCCATGGTCATGCTGGCCAAAGCCATATCTTTCTTGCGCACACTATTGAAGAAGCGCCCCCGCTGCCCCTACACGTTGTACGTAGTGGTCATGGCAATGGTTGACGCCGCAGCAGTGCTGTTCATCCAATGGAGCATGTACGAGGAACCCACATATGCCGATCCGGATGCAGTAGATGGCACCACCAAAATGTTCAATAGCGTGGCTGGGCAGCTGACGAAATTCGTTGCCCAGATGTGGATGGAACACAACTACGTCTGGCTGCTCAATTTCCTAGTGCTAGGCATGGTGTACCTCGTACTGGTATTCGTTTTGAACCGATTCTGGGTGGCGACCGCCCTATTCTCCATTCTCACGTCAATCTACGCCGTGGCGAATAGCATCAAGGTCGACCTGCGCAACGAACCCATCATCCCTTCTGATTTGGGGTTCCTCTCCAGCGGCAACGGTGGGGAAATCACATCATTCATCCCTAAAGACAGCCAGCCACTGGTCAACGGCACCATTACCATGCTTATCTGGCTGACTATTATTTGTCTGGCATTGCAGCTTATCGATGGTCGCCGCTGCGTGATTTCGTTCCACTGGCGGCGCCCATTCCGCAATGTCAAGACCATCATCGGCAACTGCACACGCATCATTGCCGCGGTACTCAGCGTTACTCTGCTCTGGTCGTTCACTTGGAATCTGGGAGTCAACGGCTCATGGTCCTACAAATGGGCAAAAAGTCTGGGCGACGATCCCCTGCTGTGGAGCACGGTTGTTGACGCCACCTATAACGGGCCAACCGTGGGCTTTCTGCGGCTGGCACACGCAAAAACCATGGATAAGCCCAAGGATTACAACAAAGAGACCATGGAGGCTTTGGCTAAACGTTATAAGGAAAGCGCCCAAGCCACTAACGAGGCACGTGCCAATAACCTCACCGACAGTACCGTAGTCATGATTCTTTCGGAATCATTCTCCGACCCAACTCGCGTGCCGGGAGTTGAACTCACTGAAGATCCGATGCCGAATATCCGAGCCCTTGAAGGCACTACCACTTCAGGCCTGATGCTTTCGCCGGGCATCGGTGGAGGCACAGCCAATATCGAACATCAGGCATTAACAGGCCTTAGTCTGGCGTTGTTCGACAATTCCATGCAATCGCCTTATCAGGAGCTTGTCCCGCACCAGAAAACGCCTTATACGTTCAGCCAAATATGGAATGATGCTTACGGCAAGAATGGTTCCGTGGCGTTCCACCCATACTTCAAGAACATGTATCTGCGCGATAGCAACTACAAGAAATTTGGTTTCAGCAAGTTGTATTCGCTTGATAGCGACCCCGCAATCGAGCATCAGGACCATATCGACAGTTCGCCATACGTGAGTGATGCAGCCTCGTATCAGAACGTTCTCGACTCGATCAACGACAACGACCATGCACAGTTCATTCAGCTGGTTACCATGCAGAATCATGCGCCTTACAATGATTTCTACGCGGACAACCAGTTCAAAGAAGCCGATGTTTCCCAACTCTCCGACGAAGAGAAACAGTCTATCGATAATTACGCCAAGGGCATCAGCCTCACCGATCAGGAGACTGCGGACTTTTTGAACCAGCTCAATGCAGTTGATAAGCCAGTCACCGTTATCTTCTACGGCGATCATCTGCCCGGCATCTACAGCACCGCGACCAAAGACAAGAACAATACTCTTGTCATGCATGAGACCGATTACTTTATATGGTCCAATCAGGCGTCCGCGTCTGCCGGTGTCAAACTCGCCCCGCAGACCGCCGGCTATGTCTCATCGAACTATTTCATGGCTTTGGCTGCTGAACATATGAATGCCAAGGTGTCACCTTATCTGGAAATGCTGACGCAGGTGCAAGCGCAGATTCCGGCAATCAGCCGATTGATCAGCTCCAACGATTCCTGGGGCGATGGCAGCACCGCCTATCTGGATGCTGAAGGGAACCGTCTCAAGCGCAAGGATCTCTCCAAGGAAGCCAAGCAACTACTAAATGATTACCGTCTCGTGCAATACGATATGAGTAAGGGTAAGGGCTACCTTAACGACGATGGATTCTTTGCAGTTAAGTAAGCAAAAGGGGCATCAGACGGTTGTCCAATGCCCCACGAATCGCTTACTTCTCTCGAACCCAATAGTTGCCTGATGTACGAGACAGGTTTGGATTGTAATACGGATCGTTATCTACGATTTCGGCATACTTCTTGCGGAATTTCGCAGATTCCCGATCCAGTCGAGCCTTCTTTTTCTTGCTCTCGATATCGTACCCGCGCGTGACGGACTCGTAGTGGTATAGCTCCACCTCATGCGCCCACACGATGTCACGTCCAAGCTGTTCGTGAATCCGAATGCACAGATCGACATCGTTATAAGCAACCGCCAAAGCCTCATCAAAACCATGCACCGCACGGAAGTCATCGGCCTTCACCATGCAGCATGCTGCCGTGACGGCAGAGTAATTGACGTTCTCGATGAGTCGGCCAAAGTAGCCAAAATCTCCACGGGGGAAACCGACCTGAATATGTCCTGCCACTCCGCCAAGGCCGAGCACGATGCCCGCATGCTGAATGGTCTCAGTAGGATAGTACAGCTTAGCCCCCACGACGCCGACGCGATCCAGCTGCGCGAACGACACCATTCTGGTCATCCAGGATGGGCTGATGACTTCGGTATCGTCGTTGAGGAACAGCAAGTAACGGCCGGACGCTTTCTGCGCCGCCAGATTGTTGATCCTCGAGAAGTTGAACGAAATATCGATCTCTTCCACGTGGAAGCGATCGCCGAGTTTCTTGGCAAAACGCTGGTACAGATCCTGCATATGCGGGTTGTCGCTGCCGTTATCGGCGATGATGATCTCGTAATTGCGGTAATCCGTCTTGTCAATAATTGAGCTGACGCAACGTTCGATATTGTCGTATCCGTTCTTCGTCGGGATGATTACCGACACCAGCTCATCACCGACGACATCGTAATGCACGTTATAGATGCCGTGTACGTTATGGATGCCGTCCGGACTGGCGGATACCACTTCAGCCTGAATCCCGCGCCTCTCAACTGCCGACTGCAGTGCACGCAGACCGGCATCGGACGTATAACTCTTGGCACCGCCGCTGGACGCGGTGGAAGTCGCCAGGGTACGCCAATGGTAAAGCACCTTCGCGATGTGTCGGATTCGAGCAGGTGTGGTTTTCTCCACAAAACGCAGCACCAGGTCATAATCCTGCGACCCCTCATATCCGACTCGGAAACCGCCGATCCCGTCTACGATGCTCTTACGGTACACACCAAAATGACTGATGTAGTTGGTGCTCATCAGCAAATCGGGAGAATAGTTCGGCTTGAAATGCGGGTCGAAGCGGTTCCCCTTTTCGTCCTCTTTGTCTTCGTCACTGTAGATAAGATCCGTGTCCGGATGCTCATTGAGGGTCTTCACTACCTCAAACAGTGCCTGGGGAGCCAGTTCATCGTCATTGTCAAGCAGACCGACGAACTCTCCCGAGGCCTCTTCCAAAGCCGAATTCGTTGCTCTGGAAATGTGCCCGTTTTCAGGGCGGAACACCACTTTGATGCGAGAATCCTGTTGCGCATACCGTTCAAGCAGCGGACGCACATGCGGCTCGGACGAATGATCATCAGCCAGGCACAACTCCCAGTTGGAATATGACTGGTTACGAACCGAATCCACACACTTTTCCAGCCACTTCGGCTCCACGTTATATACCGGCACCAGCAGCGAAATCAACGGCTGATACGCAAACGAGGCAATCTCATTGCGCACTGCCGTCTCGTCGTAACGCTCTGTTCGACGAATGAGGTTATGGTACACGTGCTTCTGCCAACGAGGGCCCCAATACTTATCCAGCAGACGCCTTGTGGTACGCCGAGGATGCCCCAGCAGTGCGACCTTGCGCAAGAAGTTCGACAATCCGGCAAGAACGGACGACGACTGAACCGGGATGATGACTTCCTGACTATCCGTAGAAGTCCTCAGGTGCAAACGCAGCTTGTCGTTCGCCAGTTGCTTACGCCCGCCCGGTACCGATATTTCCGCACGGAAACCAAGGATCGAATCCGGAGGAACCGTAGTCGTCGCGTTCACGTCGGGACGACCATAACGACTCAGGCTGCGCAAACTCGCCACGGGAGATTCCGCCAAAGAGATATCAACCTGTTCACCACCGTGTATATCGGCAGCCCATCCGTTGACGAGCACAGTGGATCCGTCTTGCTTAGCATCCACTTGATCAAGGTTGTATACGATACCCCGCTGTTCCTCGGAAGCAGGCGGGAAGCATGCAGCCGCAAACGGATCAACAATATCGCGATGCATCTTCAGATACTCTGCAACGTCATTCTTATTGATTGACAAGTGAGTGGGCTTGCAATCCGTGAAAACCGAATACGGTTCCCAAAGCACGGTATGACCGGACTGCTTATACATGCGAGTGCAATAGTCAATACCGCGCAGTCCTGCTGCCAAGCGCGTATTGAGTCCGCCTATTTCCACGAACTCCTTGCGACGTACCAGCATGCAATCTTCCGTGGCCGCGAACATGTCACGAGGAAGCAGATCCCTGAAGTAGTAGCCGATTCCTTCATCCCAGGAACCGCGCATTTCAAAAGGCTCACCTTGTTTCAATGCCCGAAGGGTAACGCCCACATTGAGCACGCGCTTCTTGGCGTCAAATACCTTGCCACCCACAACGCCAACAGAAGAGGGACGCGCATAATTCACCATTTCGCGTAGCCATGTGCCATCGGTCGGCTTCATGCCGTTTAACAGCACAATCAAATCTTCGGAACGACGCTTTGCCACATCATTCACGGAATCCGCTGCAGCAGCAATCACAGTGAACGACGGATAATCCGTCATCTCTCGTAGCTGCTTCACCTGCGCATCAGTCAGAGAAGAAGCAACTACCGCAACCGTCGGGGTGTAATCGGCATAGTCGATCTTGTACGTACCGAGATTGTCGAGCATACGTACATCGCCGGTTACTCCTCGACGTTCCAGAGCCGCTTCGATTGCCTTGCGACCAGCCTCATAGGCATACATCTTGCTTCGGGGGTCTCCGGCCACGGAGCTTGCAAGGGTGCGCCAGTGGTACAGCATCTGCGGAATATGATGGACGTGATGTGCCTGCTCGGTGGCGCGCAGCACGAAGTCATAATCCTGGCTGCCGTCGTATTCGCTGCGCAATGCGCCAACCTTGTCCAACAGCGCACGGCTCACTACCACAAAATGAGTGATGTAGTTATGCCCCAGCAAAAGGTTCGGCGAGTAATTCGGCTTAAAGAACGGGTCAAAGCGCTTGCCCTGCTCGTTGATCTTGTCTTCATCGGAATACACGAAATCCGTATCGGGCTGGTCATTCAACGCTCGAACGACTTCAAACAACGCCTGCGGTGCCAGTTCATCGTCATTGTCCATGAAACCGACGTAATCACCGGTAGCGAGTTCTATGGCAGAATTCGTCGCCGCCGCGATTCGTCCGTTGCTGTCACGGAAGACAATCTTGATACGGGAATCGCTCGCGGCAAGCTCTTCCAGCAGCGGCTTGACGTGCGCAGAAGGCGAATGGTCATCAGCCAGGCACAATTCCCAGTTGGTGTACCACTGGTTTTGCATGGATTCAACGCATTTGCGCAGCCAGACCTCGTCCACGTTGTACACAGGTGTCACCACAGAGATGAGCGGAGTCTTGGAAAATGCGGCAATGATGGGCTCAGCTTCTTGCTGGGTCATCGTTTCATGGCGCTGAATCCACGAATCGTAAAAATCCGTCTCACCAACAACGCGGCGCTTCACCGCGTCTCGCAAATCCTTCATCGCCTCGCGATTGCCAAAGTGCGCGGCATAAAACATGAGTCTGTGCATGCGGGTACTGATGTACTGCATGCGGAATCGACTCATCAAACGCTGAACATTGATGTGCCTTGTCATGGTCGTGCCAGGCGCCTGACACATCAAGTCGAAATTCTGTACTCCCTGAGGAATAACAATCGTGAAGCCTGCTTGATCGCTGGGATCCAATCCATACGTCTTTTCCAGATCAACACGAGTATTCCGCGATACCGTCACACCCGTGCCGGCTACCGCCAACGGCAGGGAGGCCTGCCTCATCTTGTCGACCGCCCAGCCGGTCACTATAGTCCGAGACTGTTCCCCAACCTTGACGTTCTCTACTTTTTCGACTGTTACCTGATATGTACGATCATTCAACAGCGTCAGCATGCTTGTTCTGTCCTTATCATCTCAGCAGACGAATTAATCGATTGTCACTTGCACCGTATTGTCCGGGTTCACCACTGACATCACTTCCGAGGCGGATCCCTTGATGTGGAATCTGCAGGCATTCTCCGCCAACTGCAAACGCTCAGAGTCCGTCTGCAGAGCAATACAGATGCGGAAATCGCCAAATGCGAGCACATTCTTCACCGCAAATTCGGCCGTATGCTTACCGGCTGAAATCTTATCGTCCTCGGAACCAAACGGCATAGAAAGCACGGGAACATTGCGGCCATCAAACACATCGATGAACAGTTGGTTCGCAGGAACCGGACGATCGCATTCGAAGTCAACATTCATGGTGAAGTCCTCGCGCGTATCCAGGAATTTCTGCGTCTCGCCATCGACGGCAACGTTTACGGCATTCACGGTCACGGCATTGCGAATAGCCGCTTCCTTTTGCTGTGCCTCCACTACTTCGCGCGGGGGAAGGAACGAATCCGAGTAGGCATCGGCAATCTCATCCGGGTCGCCGATCTTCGCAATATAGCCGTCCTGAATGAGCATTGCCCGATCGCAATACCTGCGCACATCCGGCATGGAGTGGGTGACCAGAATAACCGTCTTCTTGTTGCGCTTCGCCTCAAAGAAGTAGTTCTGGCACTTCTTCTGGAAAGCTTCATCGCCCACGGCAAGCACCTCATCAAGAACGAGGATGTCGCCCTGCGATTTAATCGCCACAGAGAACGCCAGACGAACCTGCATGCCGCTGGAGTAGTTCTTCAGCTTCTGTTCCATGAAATCACCGAGTTCGGCAAACTCCACGATGTCGTCATACATGGCATCGATCTCGTCATTGGAGAAACCGAGCATGGCACCGTTGAGATATACGTTCTCACGGCCAGTCAACTCGGGGTTAAATCCAACGCCCAGTTCAATGAACGGCACGAGTTTGCCGTCCGCTTCGATTGTGCCTGTATTCGGCGTATAAATCTGGGAAATAAGTTTCAGCAGGGTGGATTTGCCAGAACCGTTCTTACCAACAATGCCGAAAAACTCACCTTGCTTGATATCAAAGGTGATGTCCTTAAGCACTTCCTGCGTGCGGTATCCACGAATGCCACGAAGCCAATTGAACAGCATGTTCTTCAGACTTCCAGCACGCTCAACCGGAAGTTTAAAGTTCTTGGATACGTGCTCTACCTTGAGAGCCACCGGTCGATCAGCGTTCTTCTGTTCCATCGCTTTGTCCATCTTGTTCATCGTCACACCAACTCCGCGAAGTACTGGGATTTAACGGTGAAATACTTCAAACCACCCAAGAAGATCAGTACAGAAAGAATAATCGGCCAGCACTGCAGAAATGGGTTATCCACCCACTGCCAAATGGTCTGATTTGCAGGGCTAATCATCACATGACGCGCATCCTGAACGATTTGCGCCACCGGGTTGAGAATCAGATCGAGCCGGGCAAATATCGGACCATACTCGCCCGCCTTTGAAGTGATAAGGGAAATAGGGTAGATAATAGGCGTGGCATAGAATCCAGCCTGCATTACCACTTCCCAGATGGGGTTCAAGTCACGCAGATTGACATACACGGCACTGAGGAAGAAAGCGATTCCCAACGACAGCATATACAGCTCAAGCACCAGAGGAACCATCAGCAACCACGACCAGGTAAGACTGACGCCGTTAATCAGAGCAAATACCACTACCACAACAAAATTGATGCCGAAGTTAATCATGGCACTCATAGATGAGGCAATGACAATCACATACTTCGAGAAGTGAATCTTACGCAGCAGATCACCGTGTCCCACAATCGACATCATGCCGCCGGTAGTGGTTTCATTGAAGAAATTCCACATGATGATGCCCAGAAGAAGAGCCACAGAGAAGTGCGGCACATCAGCACCGAACTTCAGGAATCGGACGAACACGAGATACATGATGGTGAACAGCATCAGTGGCTTGAGCACAGACCAGATGTATCCCAAGAAGGACTGCTGGTAGCGAAGCTTGAAGTCGGTGCTGACCATCGCCTTCAGTAATAGGCGGTTCTTCCTGGTGAAGATTTCCGTGATGTTCAAAATTGCTCCTCAAATACAACAAACCCGCATATTTTATCAGCGCGGACTAACAATCTATGCGGGTTTTCAGTGAAGGTCTATCGATCCATCGGTTTGACGATGAACTTATTATCCGCCACATCCTTCAGATGCTTGCCATACGGGCTCTTGCCGTACTTCACAGCGGCCTCCATCAGCTCATCACGAGTAATCCAACCGTTCTCAAAAGCGATCTCTTCGGCAACGGCGATCGGCAGGCCCTGAGCACGCTGCACGGTGCGCACGAATTCGCCTGCCTCATACAGGGAGTCCATGGTACCGGTATCCAGCCAGGCATAGCCGCGGCCAAGCGTCTGCACGTTGAGGGTGCCGTCTTCCAGATACATCTTGTTCAGATCGGTAATCTCCAGCTCGCCACGGGGAGACGGCTTGACCTGCTTGGCGAACTCGGTGACGCGTTCGTCGTAGAAGTACAGGCCGGTCACCGCATAGTTGCTGGCCGGGTGCTCCGGCTTCTCAACGATGGACACGGCCTTCTTGTTCTCGTCGAACTCGACCACGCCGTAGCGTTCGGGATCGTCAACGTAGTAGCCGAACACGGTGGCGCCATGCTCCACCGTGGCGGCCTTGCGCAGTGTCCTGCCCAAACCGTTGCCGTAGAAGATGTTGTCGCCGAGCACTAGCGCACACGGCTCACCATCGATGAACTCCTCGCCGAGGATGAATGCCTGGGCCAGGCCATCCGGGGAAGGCTGCACCTTGTAAGAGAAGCTCACGCCGTACTGGGAACCGTCTCCCAGAAGACGCTCGAAGTTCGGCAGGTCCTTCGGCGTGGAGATGATCAGAATGTCACGGATGCCCGCCATCATCAGCACGCTCAGTGGGTAGTAGATCATCGGCTTGTCATACACGGGAAGCAGCTGCTTCGAGGTCACCGTGGTCAGAGGGTACAGTCTCGTGCCCGAACCTCCAGCGAGAATAATGCCTTTCATGAAAAACCTGCTTTCCACAACGTTTTACTCGTTATTCGTCTACAAACGTATTCAGCTTAGCTAACTCTTATTCAAAATGAAAAACCGCGCAGAGAGCCTGCGCGGTTTTATCACTTGAGGTCAACTGTTATGAACAACTATCAGCCGAGTTCCTTCTCCACGTAGGTCTTGAGGGTCTCTTCCCAGTCGGCGGGCATGTATCCGGCTTCACCGATCTTGGCAAGATCCAGTGCGGAGTTGACCGGACGCGGAGATACCGGGTTGGTCGCGTTCGCGAAGTACTCGGCGGTGCTGATGGGCTTGACCTTGCTGCCGTTGCCGTTCGTCAGGTCGAACACCTCGGCCGCGATATCAGCCCAGGACTTCACTGCACCGGAACCGGTCAAGTTGTAGGTGCCGTAGGGGGCGTGGCTATCGAGCAGGTGGAAAATCGCCTCGGCCATGTCCTTGGTGAAGGTCAGACGGCCGTACTGGTCATCCACCACGGTGACCTGTTCCAGCTTGTCGGCCGGGTCGGCGACCTTGTTGGACAGCATCATCATGGTCTTCACGAAGTTGTGCCCCTCGCCGATCACCCAGCTGGAACGCAGGATGTAATGCTCGGGTGCGTTGGCCACGGCGATGTCGCCCGCAGCCTTGGTCTGGCCGTACACACCGAGCGGGGCGAACGCCTCCGTCTCCGTGTGTTCCTTGGCGGTGCCGTCGAACACATAATCCGAACTCACGTGCACGAGGGTGATGTGGTGGTCCTTGGCCACCTTGGCCAGCAGAGCCGGACCCTGGGCATTCGCCTTCCACGCGATCGGGCGGCCTTCGGCGGTCTCGGCCTTGTCAACGGCCGTGTAGGCACCGGCGTTGATGATCGTGCCGTACAGGCTCCAATCGTATGCCTCGTATGCCTTCGGGTCGGAGAAGTCGAACTCGTCGATGTCCGTGTACTCGAAGCCCTGAAGATCATGGGCCTCGGCGTAGGCGCGAATCGCGTGGCCCAGCTGGCCGTTGCAGCCCGTCACCAGGGTGCGCTTGGGAGCCATGGGCTTGGCGTCCTTGAGCATCGGGTGGTGCAGATCGGCCTCGGAGCGCTCGGACTCCTCCAGCGGAATCGGCCACTGGATGTTCAGTTCCGGATCCGCAAGGTTCACGAACGTGTAGGTCTTCTTCTGTTCGAGCGACCAGTGCGCGTTCACCAGATACGTGTACACCGTGCCGTCCTGCAGTGCCTGGAAGCTGTTGCCCACGCCGCGAGGCACGTAGATTGCCTTGGACGGATCCAAACGGGTCGTGTACACCTGGCCTAAGCTCTCGCCCGGGCGCAGGTCAACCCATGCGCCGAAGATCTCGCCGGCCGCGATGCTGATGTACTTGTCCCACGGCTCCGCGTGGATGCCACGGGTGACACCCTTGGTGGCGTTGTAGCTGATGTTGTTCTGCACCGGGCCGAAATCAGGCAACCCCAACGCGGTCATCTTCGCCCGCTGCCAGTTCTCCTTGAACCAGCCACGGTTGTCGCCGTGCACCGGAAGGTCAAACACCAGAAGGCCTGGGATGTTCGTCTTCTCGACCTTCAGTTCCTTCTCGAATTCAAATGCCATGATCGAATCACTGTCCCTGTTGCTTGTACTTGGCTTCGGTGGCGGCCTTGGCCGGCTCCCACCAGGCGCGGTTGTCCGTGTACCACTTGATGGTCTGCTCCAGACCCTTCTGGAAATCCGTGTGCGTCGGCTTCCAACCAAGCTCGGTCTGAAGCTTGGTGGAGTCGATCGCGTAGCGACGGTCGTGGCCGGGACGGTCCTTCACCCAGTCGAAGTCGTCCGGGCTCTTGCCCATCACGGTCAGGATGTCGCGCAGCACCGTGATGTTGTTGCGTTCGCCGTTCGCGCCGATCAGGTACGTCTCGCCCAAGCGTCCCTTGGTCAGGATGGTCCACACGCCGGTGGAGTGGTCGTCCGTGTGGATCCAGTCGCGCACGTTCAGGCCGTTGCCGTACAGCTTCGGGCGCAGGCCCTCGAGGATGTTCGTGATCTGACGGGGGATGAACTTCTCCACATGCTGGTACGGGCCGTAGTTGTTCGAGCAGTTGGAGATGGTGGCGCGGATGCCGAACGTGCGGTGCCAGGCGCGCACCAGCAGGTCCGAGCTGGCCTTCGTCGAGCTGTACGGGCTGGACGGATGGTACGGGGTCTGCTCCGTGAACTTGTTCGGATCGTCCAGGGCCAGGTCGCCGTACACCTCGTCCGTGCTCACGTGGTGGTAGCGCACGTCGTACTTGCGGGCCGCCTCCAACAGGCGGAACGTGCCCTCCACGTTCGTCTTCAAAAACGGCTCCGGGTTCGCGATCGAGTTGTCGTTGTGGGATTCCGCTGCGTAGTGCACGATCGCGTCATGGCCCGGCACGATTTTGTCGAGCAGCTCGGCGTCACAGATGTTGCCGTGCACGAACTCCACGCGGTCGCCCAGGATGCCCTTGATGTTCTCCAGGTTGCCCGCATACGTCAACGCGTCCAACACCGTGACATGCACGTCCGGATGGTTGTTGTACACGTAATGAACGAAATTCGAACCGATGAAACCACAGCCACCGGTCACAATGATGTTATGGGGAGTAAACAGTTCTTCAGCCATAGCTTACAGCATACCGTCAGGCATACCGAGATGACGAGCAATCGGGCTGCTACTGTTGCTGAATTATCCGATACGGAGTTCGTCCATCAATCGTTTCGCCGATGCGTTCAAACGAGTACCCGTCGAACTGCATCTCGTCCAGCTTCTGGGGGGAAAGCACATTGTTCACCCCGAGCTTGCGCAATTGCGCCGGAGTGACATGCACGGTAAACGAATCGGGCGATACTAGGGTAAATACATCCGCCGCTTCTTGTTCCACCACGTTCACGGAAACGAATGCATACCGGTTGTATATCTCTTCCCATCGGCCATTCGGATCCAGTTTCTTCCACGTGGCAAGGTCAGGTGTGACCTCCAACGCATTCAGCGTGTGCACTCCATTGGACACCGCGAGATTCGCCAGCTGGGAGCCGAACGCATCATCGATAGCCCACATACCTTGATACTTGGTCTGCAGCGACTGCACCTGTTGCATCAACGGTTGCTTGGTCAGGGGTGCGCTGCCATACTGTACGGGATTCACGGATAGTCCTGATACCAATAATCCGATGGATACAATCGGCGCCACAACAGTACGAGCAATTACACCATTGCTGAGAACAGCAAAACTCAGCAGACCCACTATGACGAAACACACCATAACCAATAGACGCCCGATATACGGCAGATACATCCCATGATTCGTCCACGCCAGTACTGCGGCGAACACGGAAGCTGCCAGTAACGACTGCTTCCAAGAAAGCCCGCCCTCTGTAATAGCCACCGCACGAACCAATATGGCAATATTCGCAACGCCCAAAACCACCACGCATCGGCCGCTGGTCACAGAGGTCAGCATCAATATTTTCGAGAGCCACAGCGGCACGCCCACACAGGCGAATATTGAGAACAATGCGATGACTGCAATAAGGCAGACACTAAGTATGTCAGCTTTTTTTCGCTTGACCATGCCGAATAGCGCAAGGATTATTCCGAGCGGGAACAGATCCACAAAACGCGATGCCTCAACCATATTGGTTGCCGCAGAATCAACGGCATAATCCTTGAACGGGAAAAAGAGAGTGCCCACGGACGATATCAGCGATAGAGGGGGCAATCCTCCTCCAGTGGATTGCCTCGCACCCGGATATGCCGTGTGCAGCATGGATTGAATCGTACCCCATGAAGTCATAACTGCAGAACCGAGAATTACACAGAATAATGCAATTTCGCCTACCAAAATCACGACATCTTTTCGAGAAACCCTGATTTGCCCCCAGTGCCGTATAACGACCCAAAGAATGAGCATTGCGAGAAGATAGCCCAGCGAAATCTGCCATGCGGGGTACAACGTCAGCGCGAACATCCCTGCGCATATCAGGATCACTGCGGCATATGCGGCCCTATGGCCGGTTTCAGTGTCACCAAGGTACCGGTCAAAGCACACGATGGACACGAATATCGCGATAAGCATCTCAGGCAACGCATTGACCGCAAACCACCATTGCACCAACGGGGCACATGCAATGAGGATGGCGCCAACGAACGCCACACACTTGTGCTTTTCCTGCCGGCGATCATTGCTGATGCAAAGGAAGAACTCATATGCGGCCAGGAAAAGCACCACTAGGCGCGCAGACCAATAAAAAGCGAGACCGCGACTACTGCCGAAGAGAGTATACCCCCAATGGAATGGTCGAAATATCTCGGCAAGAGTCAGCACAGGCGCATCTTTGACGATGAACATATCGGCAGGCTTATTACCGAACAAATCATTAAAGTAGCTGTACCCAGAGTAACTTTGCGAAAAAGCCAGAGGAGTGCCCACAACGTATTCATCGGTTCGTATTATGCGCGGGGTCCCCCACACCACGTCCGTGGACATGTCATGCCCCAGCCAGTAATTCCACATGCCTAACGATGAGCCGCTAATATTCAACAGCACGCAGGCCGCTATGACACTTGCTCCGAGCATGAAGCGATGGCGGTGCATCCACATACCCACCGGCTTCACGCCAAAAGCAATCATGGCGCCAATCACCAACAGAGGCACCAATATCAGCAGGAACCGTATGCACAGCACCGGAACAGACTCCGCTGAGGTAACAGGAGTCAACCGAAACAGACGTTCACGAATGCTTGGATACGCCGACATAACCATGCTTGACGCCACTGCTGCACATATGAACACTACTATCAAGCGGATAAGAAAACCTCGGGCAGCAAGAGGTGATGTCTTAGAGTGATACGTCCCCTGCAGTCGCTTTGTTGTCAAAATACTTCCTTAAGTGTCGTACACGGGTACTGGCCAACAAGTATAGTAGCCACCATGTTCGAGAGTAATCAGCCTTCCGTTGCAGTGCTTCTTCCTTGTTTTAACGAGGAGGTCACGATCGGCAAGGTGGTGCGCGACTTCAGGGCCGCGCTGCCGGATTCGACGGTCTACGTGTACGACAACAACTCCACGGACCGTACCGCCGAGATCGCGCGGGACGCGGGCGCGGTGGTGCGCAGGGAGCCCCGCCAGGGCAAGGGCAACGTGATCCGCTCCATGTTCGAGGACATCGACGCGGACGTGTACGTCATGGCCGACGGCGACGACACCTACCCGGCCGACGCGGCCCCGGCCATGGTCGCCAAGGTGCTCGACGGCTACGACATGGTCATCGGCGACCGGCTCTCCTCCACCTACTTCCAGGAGAACAAGCGGCCCTTCCACAACTTCGGCAACCGGCTGGTCCGCGCCTCGATCAACGGCCTGTTCAATGCGAACGTCACCGACATCATGACCGGATACCGGGCGTTCAGCTTCACGTTCGTCAAGACCTATCCCGTGCTTTCACACGGCTTCGAGGTCGAGACCGAGATGACCATCCACTCGCTGAACAACAACCTGCGGCTCTACGAGATGCCCATCCAGTACCGGGACCGGCCCGCCGGAAGCGTGTCCAAGCTCGACACCGTGGGCGACGGCATCAGGGTCATGAGCACCATATTCCGCATGATCCGCGAATACAAGCCCCTGCCCTTCTTCGGCACCATCGGCCTTCTCATCGGCATCGTCGGCATCGCGCTCTGCGGAGGGGTCACCTACGAGTTCGCCGCGACCGGATTCGTGGCCCACTTCCCCACGCTCATCGGCGCCATCATGCTCGTCATCGTCGGCCTGCTGCTGTTCGTCACAGGGATAATCCTCGACGTCATCGCCAAGAACAACCGCAAGACCCACATCACCGACACCAACCAATTCGCATACCTCAGACGCCACTTCTCCAAGCATCAACGCTCCGAGTAGAGCAGAGAAACGCTCTACATACAGATGAGCCGTCCGCAATTAGATCAACGTGTTGCGGACGGCTCATGCATATGTAATCAGGTCTATCTGTCACACTCACTGCACCGGATACCAATGCGGTATTTTGTTACCGGGATGGTAGGAGCACTGGTACAAATCTCCATCTTTACTACGCCCATATTGGCCTTTTTGAATCTTCTTGCAATATGCGCCGGGGCTAATGGCTCCTGGAACCGTTGCAGGTTCAGACGGCTGCGATGGAGTAGACGGGGTGGACGGCTGCGACTGAGCTGGCCCACCAAGGCCTAATGCATACCAAGCCAGACCTTCATCATGCCAGCCAGCACGAACCAGTGCATCTCTCTCATTGCTGTTCAACGTGTAGTTATGAGCCCCGGCTTTGGCATTTGGATTATATTGACGGTACAGCGGGAATTCGTTCGTCGTATCGGCAGAGTACCAGCCGATACCCTCATACCGCCACCCCTTCGAGACGAGCATGTCCCTCTCGTAGCTGTTCATCGTGTAATGGTGATCACCGGCATTAGAGTTATACAGACGGTAAACCGGAACCGAGGACTTTACCGGAGCCACCCATCCGACACCTTCATAGTGCCAGCCAAGGCTTTTCAGATTATCCCGTTCATAGCTATTCGCCGTATAGAAATGCTCGCCGGAATTTGGATTGTACATACGGTACATCTCTTGGGAGCCCTCATCCGCATATGCCACATGCGTAGGGCCGGAGACTGCTATCGATATCGATAGCACCATCATCAATCCCAAAATTACGGCACAAATTCGCTTCATTGTGATTCGCATAACCACTCCTCACTTCGATTATTAAGTTTTCCTCTCACCACCATGATAGATGTGTGCCGCTTGCCAACACACGGATAGATACCTGCCGACTATTCACGATGCAATTTCAGTGAGCCCACTGCCAGCAACAAGCCAACGACAATCATCGGTTGCACTAGTCCAACGGTATTGAAGAAATGTACACGTGCTGCCCATTGATCTGCATCAGCGGCTAAATACTCTACGTACCAAGCAACGACGAAAGAGTATGCCAGACCATATATCCATAGGCACAATGCCAGAATCACAGGAAGCACATGGGCGTGCATTCGCCGGCGTAATTGCAATGCCAAACGGGCAATGGCAATCAATGCAGCCAGCGCCAATCCAAAGTTGATGCACCGATATATTGTCAGCAAACGTTGTGCGCACCGCTGCGCATGTTCAAATGAAAACCATGAGAAATAATGCGGATTGGGATTATGTGGGTCGATATTCAATTGGTTCAGGCCAATGAAATTGGCATTCTCATGTTCCGGCTTGGTGTCGTTATGTTTCACCGCCAAACGGTACTGATTCAGAGAAAAATACGATCCGTAATACCGTAGGGTCGGCCCAATCAGACTGAATATTTCCGGCAACGTTCGCGGAACCAGAGATGAGGATAAAGAGATTTTCGCAGTGCGCCGTAAAGTTCCACTTTGGAATGCGTTGTCCAAGTCAGCATTGACTTTCGAAAAGAAAGATTGGATACGCCGCTCGTCATGCCACCCTATGGTTGCATCGATCGCATCGATCATTTGCCATGATAAAAACTCGCCCTTGAGCGGGTGTTCGGTGATGTCCGGCGCCGCGAACCCGCTGTGTTCCACATAATGCTGCAGACCATTAACGGACCGAAGCGTCGGAGAAGCGGCAAACGCCTGATCAATGGAATTCTTTGGAGTCCAAATCACCGGCGTCTGGTCAGCAGATCGGATTTGATACACACGCTGCATGAACCCCGCGAATGCACCTTCTGTGCGGGTATTCAACATCGATACCCCAAAATGCGTTTTATTGACATGCTTGATGCCGGCAATGCCCAACCACGCGCTACCTGCTGGCACAAGGCATAAGGCCACAGCAAGCACACCGGCTGATACCGATTTCACACCGTTTTTGAGGGTAATCGCCAGTTTGAGCATGATCACTACGAGAAACATAGGAACCAGCCACACGGAATCCTCTTTGAGGTCGTGCACGAAGGCGAACCACAATCCCAATACAATAAGGCCTGCAACCCCAGCCGCTGACCGCAGGATATCGTGCTTCAATCGTATGCCGCGGGCAATGTGCATCTTCTCCAATGGAGCAGCGAGCAGCAACATCAGCAATGCCAAAAGAATAAACATCGCCGGAGCAAACAACGAGTTTCGGTAGACTCTAATGCCAATCCAATTGTCGAAAGCGAGAGGATTCCATAAGACGTACATATAGGCGAATAGGCTTAACCACCGTTTGTGGAATAACCGCCATATTGCAACAGCCACCAGCACAGCGGCAACAAACCATATCAGGAAATAAGCCACATCAACATTGATGCCCGTGCCGGCGATGAACCGAAGCCACAAACTGTAGCCTTGATTCTTGGCCAGTTTGTATCTTCCCTGCGACTCAAAATATCCGGGAAGCGACTGATCCATGAGGAGACGGTCATCGGCCATCTGATCCCACGCATACCACATGTGCAGCGTGAGCGACACGACCAGTCGGAATCCAGTGCAAACCGCTAAGAAGAATGCGACAACGGCGACGCATATTCGTGACATCAATAGATATGCACCACAGTTCCGCTCGGCAATTGCTGGTAAAACCACTGAGCGTCGGGAATACTCAATCGGACACACCCATGCGAGGCGGGCTGGCCTAGCTTATAGCCTTCACTGACGATGTATTGGCCGCTCGAATTCGTAGGGACCGAATGGAAGAGATACATATTAGTGGGCTCGAACGCAACCCAGTAATTGGCACCCATGCCTTCACGCGCATTGTAGAAGGAGGAGCCACGAGCACCGATACGAAAAGTTCCTCGGGGCGTCGCGTTGTTCACGCCCGTCGAGGCAATCAGCGTGTAAATCACATTCGAGCCGCTTTTGACATACACACGCTGCTCGGCAATCGATACATTGATGCTCAGATTCGGCGTTACGCTCAGGTTTGGGTAGACTCCGCCGGATGGACGTTGATATTGCGGAACCGGGGCTCCCTCGCCTGGACCAACACCGTACCAGGCCAATCCTTCATCATGCCATCCCGCGCGAACCAGCATGTTTTTCTCATTGCTGTTCAGCGTGTAGTTATGCGCACCGGCTTTGGCGTTCGGATTGTACTGACGGTATAGCGGATAGCTTCGATTCGTGTCGGAGGAATACCAGCCAATGCCCTCATATCGCCAGCCTTTCGAGACGAGCATGTCTCTCTCGTAGCTGTTCAACGTGTAGTGATGGTCCCCGGCATTGGAATTATACAAACGATAGACCGGCACAGATGATTGAACCGGCGCACGCCAACCGATACCCTCGTATATCCAGCCAACGCTGGTGAGATGATTGCGCTCGTTTCCGTCTGCCGTATAGAAATGTTCGCCGGAATTCGGATTGTACATACGGTACATGTCTCGAGAGCCCTCGTCTGCCGAGGCCTGCGGAACAGGCGATAACAGCATCGCCAGAGCCGCCACCATAACCGCTAGTACGACAAATACATGCTTAGAGATAGTCCTTTTCGTAGCGTTCCACCTTTCAAGTCTTCTCAGACTCCATCATAGAACGATATGAGTGCGAGCACACCGCTCACAGCAAGCAAACAGCTGAACACAAGACAATCACAGAGACGTCCAGGCAACGCCTTCCTGATGCCATCCAGCCCTGCCAACAAGCACATACTCGCCATATTCCGTGGTGAAAACATGCTCACCATTGTTCGGGTTATACAAACGGTATACGTTAATGGATCCGCCGGAAGGCACGTACCAAGACACGCCTTCATCGTGCCACCCCAAACGAGCCAGATTGTCTCGCTCGTAACTGTTCATCGTGAACAGATGGTTTCCGTCATTCGGATTGTAGACACGGTAGACAGGTATGCCGGATTGGCCCGCTCTAAAGGCGGTTTTCTCGTATCGCCACCCCTTACCAACCAGCATTATGACTTCGTCGTAATTCATCGTGTAATGGTGCAATCCGCTGTTGGGATTGTAGACACGGTAGACAGGAACGCTAGGAGCCGAGGACGTGGCAGTTTGATTACCAAACGCATTCAAATCCACGGTGCCGCTAATGCCGCTCACGCTGCCATTGCTGGTGTACTGCCAGCCACGGTCGTTGGTGGGGAATGCCGTATAGCCCATCGAGGAACCATACTGCGCAACCCAACGGGTCTTAGAGTGGATATTGCCACTATTGAGCGCAGTATTCAGATAAGAGGTGTATGAATACACAGCAAGATTGTTGTATCCAGCGGATTGCAACCTGCCATACCAAGCATTGACAATGCCGTCATACATCCCAGGGTCGTTGGGCACCTCATGACCCGTCCAGGTCCACCTCTCTAAGTCGTAATACACCGGATAGCCCAAATCGCTTGAGCTCACACCGGCTTTCTGCAGCAGGTTCACTAAACTGGATCCCTCAGCAGCACCGGTATTGGCGTCATAAGCGTACGAATAGAGGTATATGCCAAACGGAATACCCAAACGCCTGCACTCGCTGATATTGCGAAGTGCCTGCTTGTCAAACCCGTTGCCCCACCCGTAGCCAATGCGAATGATTGCGCCTTCCACGCCTGAGTTCTTCACGGCCTGCCAGTTGATATTGCCCTGCCAAGCAGAAACATCAATCACACCTTTGGCCTGCTGGACAAACAGATTGTTTGACGCGTCGAAAAACGCTGCCGTACCGTTGTAGGAGCCCCAGTGAGCACCATATTCATTGTTCTGCAATGCGGCAAGTCGCACTGAACCCTTGGTAGTGGCCTTGGCCGCACCATTCGTAGCGGTTGTGCTGTCTGCAGCTTCACCGGTATCAACCGCTCCCGCATTCGTGTCGCCGCCGTTGGCCGCAACCTTCTGTTTGACCTCATCAGCTTGCACCGGAATGAACGATTCACCGTCAGTCTTGGCAAGCGGATCAGGCTGAGAATCCTGCGTACCCACAAGAGCAGGATCAGTCACGGTCTCACCGGTGGTGATGTTCTTCAGTTCGCCGTCGGCGGTAACGGCATGATCTTCGGAGACCACAGTTGCATCGTCAGGAATCGCAGCAGAAACCTGATCCGGCAAGGCAGTGTCCGGGTTATCCGGCATGGCATCAGCAGCGGTGTCATCGGAGATTGTCTGTGTCTTGAACGAATCCGTCGACGCATTTGCAAGCGCGTCCACGCTCACATCGCTCAACGCACTAGCCGGTGCTGCGCACACCGCACTTACCAGCGTCATTGACGCAAGTACCGCAACCGCACTCATCATTCTCTTCGCTGACATCAGCGTCCCTTACCGTTTCTTATTTTCGCACCGAGTATTTAGACATTCATACTAGCAATGCTCTATTTGCGTCCAACAAGCACTTCGCTTGACCGCACACCACAATCGAGTCACCACCATACCCGGCACGCTGCATAAAACGGAGCCAATGACCGTGCCTCAACAAATTGCACGCAACTTTTCCGCAATCGTTACGATTCGAGCGTGGCAAGCAAAGCACGGTGATCGGAACCCGGCACGGTGACGGTTTCAAGATCGGCCACGGTCACGCCTTTATCGTGAATAATATGGTCGATTTCGATAACGGGCGGAATCTTGGAATTGCCGGGATATGTGAAGTGATAGCCCTCGCCTGCCTGTTCGCCGGCATCCACGAATCGGTCGCCGAGCAACGCGCGGAAGCGCGGATGATCCCACGTGGAGTTGAAATCGCCCATCACCACGTACGTCCAGTCGTAGTTCTTCAGGTCGCCGATGGTGCCGAGGCCTTCGCTCCACAGACTCTGCTTGCCGCGCGTGGGCGAGTTCGGGTGAGCGGAGACGAAGCGTACCTGCTTATCTCCAATCTGAATAGTTCCAGCCGGCATCTGCGAAGTCTCAATTGGCAGCAAACTCTGCGAGGGATTACTCATAGGCGCCATGGTCCACACACCATTGAGACCGCCGTTGTCTTGTGCGGAGGCGGCGGACATGATGTTGTACGGCAGTATGTCATAGAGACCGGCGGCTTGCAGATTATTGAGCAGATCCTGACTGACTTCCTGCAATGCCAGCACCTCAACGTGTTCCTCACGCACGATTCGCACGATATCCGTGGCCGAGGCGTTGCCCTCCTTGGTGTTCAGAGTCATGATGCGAGCCACGTTGTCATCTGTGGAAGCCGCGGCAGCAACCGTCTGCTTGGCCTCGTCTGAGATTTTGGCGGTAGGCACGAAGAACCCGATATGCCATGCAACCTGCACGGCCACACACACGATGGACACCACAGTGAGCAGCCGACGCCGCCACAGCAGAGCGAATATCAGCACCACCACGGAGACGAGCCCGGCAACAGGCACAAATGCGATGATTTCCGGTAAGGCACGACCGTCTTGATCCACGTTCGGAGCCACGCGCAAGCCCATGATGCCCAGACACACGAATGTGGCCAGCCAAAGAAAACTGCTGAGAAAACCGTGTTTGCCGGGTTTAGTGAACCAGTCGGTGATGATATTGCCCTTTCGCGGTTGATGAGTGGAATCGTTGGGCTGGCCAGCATATTGAGCGGAGCGTTGCCGGGGAGCTGCCGCAACAGGCATACTCGCGTTTGCTCTGCCAGTTGAGCCGTATCCGTTCGACTGCCTGACGGGAGACATTGGGTATATGGGCGTATCCGCATAGCCGTCGTCAGCGTATCTGGCGGAAGCGGTAGCAGCTGGGGTGAAACTTGGCAGCATCGGCTGCGCGGGCTGCGAGTATGACTGCGGCTGCTGCCCTACCGGCATGACCCGTGTGCGCGTTTCTACATCTGGCTGCAGAGCCGGCTGCGAAGCCGAACCAGCCGAGTCCGAGTTCACACGGCTGTTGCGCTGAAAATCAAATTCTGGCAAGTGTCCCTCCCTGCCAAGGTTACAAGTTATTCCCACTTCATGTTTGTAAACGAGCGTAGCCGGAAGAGATATCAATACAAACGAACCAGCGCCAATGTCTGCAATTTCAACACCGGCACGTCGCTGCTTTTCTCGGAGGAATAACTCTCGCTCCAGTCAACGGATATAAATCCGTTCCAGCTTGCTGTACCGACTTACTAGAGATGCTCACATTACGCACCGTCCTGGGTGCATAGATATCAGAATCAGGATCTAGGGGATGCTTATCCGTAAGCGTCACTCCAACGCACCATTGATTAGCTCCGAAAAAATATCGATAGTCCTTGCTTGCAGAATCGGCAACAGACTCCACACTCTCTGGAGTGCGCAACATTAGAGGCAATAATACGGACAGCTTGTCTTTGGTGATTCCATTGGGTAGGAGGTGCGGATGTTTTTTGGACGGTCAGGAGGCCAGTCCAAAAAAACATCCGCCCCCCCTACCCAGCTGTTCAACGAGTTCGACTACGCGCATATTAGAGAATAGCAGGCTTATCGACAAAATGCTGAAGTCAGGTAGACCGCTCAAATTCATATCACTTCAATAGCAGCAAATACCGCGAAACGACAGGGATTCTGGATAAAACTGCTGTAAGGAAAGCAGAAGATACAAACTCAATAATAAATATAGCGACGAAAAGCCTCCAACCAGCTACAGGCAGAATGGAGTATTTAACAAAAATCTCCATTACAAAATAATGCAATACATACATTCCAAAAGAATATTTTGAAATAATCTGTAAAATCGATATTGTCCTTCGTGAAAAATGTCTATCTGTAAATAAACGCCCCACAAGCACGAATACGGAAAATGCACATGCAACAATCGCGATGAACGACAATCCAGGTTCAAACGTATCACCATGGGAATTTGAAAAATATGCACAAAAAGAAAGAAATACCAAACAAGCAATAGCTGCAAGAACTAGGTGCATCATCTTCAATCTCATAATTAAATTACGATATTCATGGAAAATCCAACCAAGCACAAGATAAATAATGAATGAGAAATCTCCACCACTTATAGCAAAAACAAATTTAGACTGATAATTAAACGAAATACCAAAAAGTGCTGCCATCTTCTGTATAGACGGTAGTAGAGAGTACACTACAAGCACACCACAAAGTAGAAGAACGCTATATCTAACGAACGCTGTTTTTTCAACCCACATTAGAGTGCTGTGCTACATGCCCGCTCATATCATCTCCATACACGGTTTCGCCAAATTGGCGTATCTCAACGATTTCGTCTCATCAGCCGCTTGTACGGTAAACCAAAACCTGAGGTTTGCCATGCAAGCTGTCAATAGTGTTAAAAGATATTAGTAGGTCACACCGCAGTAAGTCACTTCGTTGTAGCGGTTGTTCATGCCGATGAACTGGCCGGTCACAGAACTGCAGATTACACCGGTCTCGGGATCGATGATGCCGCCGGTCTGGGCGTCAATCAGAGTTCCGTCAGCAGTGGTTCCATCGGCGGTCGTACCATCATCGGTCGCACCATCCGTAGTAATAGCGCCATCAATAGTGGCCGCTGTCTCGGCCTCATCCACCAGCGGCTGCCCCCTGCGCAACTCCTCCCACCCGGCATCTGCACCGTCGGCCAGCTGGCTGCGGTTGGGATCTTCCACCCACGGGGTAATCGGAATCGTCATGGAATAAAGGTTATCATGCTGAAGTTCTTCAAGCTAGTAGCCAGACCAGCCAGACCGTGTTTGCTGTTCTGATGGAGGAGTGGGGATAGTTAGAGGCTTCTAGGCAGAATGGGTGGTGCCTAAACCTATCCGTTCCGGCGAAGGAGCCTCCGATGTCCAAGAGTACCAATGTCAGTGTTTCCATGAGCCCGTCGTGCGCGAGGGCGTGGCGCAGGCTGGAGCGGTCGTTCGAAGGCGACGGGGCGATGCTGCCCGTGCGGTGCGCGGCCTGGCGGATACGGCTTCATTGGCGCGAACTTCGCGCGATACGTGGCGCGGAACCATCCGCATGTGCACATCACCGTGCTCGACAAGCTGACGTACGCCGGCAATCCGGAGAACATCGCCGGCCTGCCATCGTCGCAGGTCGATCTTGTCGTGGGGGGACATCGGCGACGTCGCGCTGTTGGAGCGCGTTGTGCCCGGTCATGACGCCATAGTCCACTTCGCCGCGGAATCGCATAACGACAATTCCATCGCCGATCCGGAACCGTTCATCCGCACGAATGTGGAAGGCACACCGCGGCTGGTGGGCGCCGCCCAAGGAAGCCACCGAGGCCCGCTACCGCGCGCAAGGGCAGTGAAACGACTCTGCTACGGGCGGCCCTTCCGCGGCAGGGCGACGTTCCGCAGCAGACGTTGCACGGGCTTGAGCACCACGGTGTCGGCAACCACCGCGAACGCCAGCGCCGCGAGCAACGTGGCTGCGAACATCAGCACGCTGATGCCCGCGTACGACCATCCGTCCGTGGGCGCGGGAATCCGCGGGCCGATCAGCACCTTGGACAGCGGCGAATGCACCAGATAGATCGTGTAGGAGTATCCCGCCAGCCAGGTGATCGCCCTGCGCAGCCGCGCCGACGCCGGATGCACGTCGTACCGGAAGAACAGGAACACCGCGGCCACCACCACCGCGAAGGAGACCGTGAGCGTGCGGCCGACCTGGATCTGATGGCCGGCGAACAGGTACGGCGTGGCGACGGTCCACGCCAGGGCGAACGGAGCCAACGCGTATAAACCGTGCCGCATCCGCGTGGACGGCGGATAGTATTCCAGCACGAAACCGAGCAGATAGTAGACCAGCAGCCCCCGCCAAGGGAATGACTGCAGGAACGTCAACGGATATCCGGCAAGATCGCATATATGCTCGGCAGCGGCCACGGCGGCGGCCAGCCCGACCAGCAACCAGGCTCCCGATCGGCCTATCGTACGCATCATCGCGGCCAGGAACGGCGTTGCCAGCACAAACCCGGCAAGCATGAACACGAACCAATAGACGGAATCGTCATACCCGGAGAACAGATCGAACAACGTTCCAGACACAGCGCCGCCAACCGAACGATGATCAATCACCAGGTAGGCAACGAATCCCATGCCGCCCGCATACAGCAGATACGGCACAATCAGCGAGATAAAACGTTTGTAGTAGTAGCGCGCGTACGGCGCGAGACCATTGGGTCGGGGCCGACCGGCGCCTTGCGCGGCATCGAATGTCAGGTTGAATCGGCCGGACACCATGATGAACAGCGGATTGCAGACCATGAACAGCGCGAACAGTACGGATCGCGTCACTTCCGCGCTGCCGGCGAGGGTCATCTTGACGGGCATGTAGTTGTTGATCACGTGGACGCCGATGACCAGGCACATCGCCACCACGCGCAGCAGATCGTAGTTCACGTCGCGCGGCTTGCCGGCGACGCCGGAAACGGTGGCGTCGGAAACGGCGACGCCGGAAACGGAATCGGGCATGGTCATCACATGGATCCCGTCAGGGACTTCAGATCGACCGGGCAGCTGATCTGGCTCTTCAGCTTGTCCAAGGTGTCCAGGCCGGCCGAAGGATCGGAGGACGCGCCCTTATGCGCGTCGTTCTTGCCGCCGTTCGCACCATCGGCGCCGTTCGCACCATCGGCGCCGTTCGCACCATCGGCGCCGTTCGCACCATCGGCGCCGTTCTGATCGGCCGGGCACTCATCCGTCACCTTACCGTTGGAGCCCGTCTCGACGCCATCCGCATTCACCACCGGCGTGGTTACCACGTTCAGTGGATGTGTGGCATCGCTGCTGACCCGAACGGTATAAGCAATCGTCAATTCTTTTCCGGGCTCGATCCACTGCTGGTTGAACATAATGTACTGACGGTCATACAGGCTCGCGGTGTTGGTACCCCATGAATCTATATCAGCCTGCACAGCGGTGATTTCGCCACCGTACGGGGCGGTAAGCACCACGCGGTACAACATGCCACCGAGCACTGGATTCTCCGAGCCGCCATTAACGAAATCAGGCAACGATTCGGCCTTAGCCTTAGTCAGCGTGTTCTTCATGGTGAAGGTGACCGTGTATTCGTCACCGAGCTGATCTTCCGTAAACTGACCCAGCTGCGTGTTACGCACGGCTGTCGTGATGCGCTTATCCAGCACGCCAGAATACAGGGCGTTCTGGCTGGCCGAGGCGTCGCCGCAGGTTTTTGTGACCGTGGTGGAGGTCTTCAGATACCAATCCTGCTTGCCTTGCTGCAGCTCCGAAAGATAGATGCCGGTTTCAGGTACCTGACTGTCAGCAGACAACTCGCCACTGGCCTTGTCGTCGATGAGTCCGGTGGCAATCAGCGCCTCCTGCTCATCCGGATCAGCCATCCATAGCTTGAAATGACCGCTAGCGCTGGTATCTCTAATTGCCTTCAACAGCGGGGATGCGGTAGAGGCATTTGCGTTGCCAAGCACATGGTTCATAATTGCTTGAGCCGCTTCGGAAACGAAGTTGTTCTGCTGCTCGAAGTCCGGGTAATCCGTGTACAGGTCTGAAGCGAAGAACGGCACCGTGGTGGTGTCATCCAGCACTCGGCCGTCCGAAAGCTTGACCTCGCCTGTGGCTCCCAGCAATGCCTGGAGAAATACGGGATCGAGTGACAATACACCCGCTACGTTCTCGTCTTCGTTGCCTTTCTGATACAGCCACATGTATTTGTTCATCTGTGCCACACGCTGGAATTCGGGGTCGATGGTCGTGGTGGCCGGGTACTGGTCAAAAGTGTCACCAAATACCTGGCGCTCCTTCAGCACCGTATCATCCATTGGCTCCTCAGGAATGTCCCAACCAGAAGTGGTGGCGAAATCACCGATGGTAATCGTGCCCTTATCTGCCGTGATTGCGGCGATGGTGCCCACCATGCCGCCCGCCGAACGCAGCTCGGCCGGGTTCTGCACCATCACCAAATACGTGCGCTTGCCGTCCTCGCCAAGCAGTTGCGGTAGCAAGTTAATGAGGCCATCGTATTCGCCGAGCATCGAATCCACGGTCTTGAGCGCAGCCTTTTCGGCTTCGAGCACGGTGGCCACCTTGGCGACGCTCGGAGTCGGCACCTTGTTGAGCTTGGTGAGCTGCTGCGAGATATCCTTATGCGCCTGCTTGACGATATCCGGCATATCCATCAGGGCGCTGACGTCCACCGAGCCATTCTTCAGGGAGAAGCCCTGCAATCGTTTGGACAGGTTCAGCAGATCAGTGAACGGACCGTTGACCAGCGTATCCACGGAAGCCAGCATTTCGCGGGCGGCGGTGATGTCGCTTCCGAATCGCGAATGGTCGCGGAAGAAGTCCCACTGTGGGCCGTTCAGCTCCGCATTGAGATCATTGGTGGCATTGACCAGCTCTTGGGAGATGTCCGACAGACTCTTATCGCTGCCGCAGCCAAGTGCCGAATTGGCCAGACTTTCGGCGGATGTCAGCACGCGCTGCGCGTCCGTGGCCATTCTCGAGACGGATGCCGCGTAGAGCGTGCCCACACAGGTGACGCTGGCCAGCAACGTCAGCAGCAGTACAACCACCACTCGCGCCCATATCGGCGTACGGCTGATCAGCGAACGGCCGTTACCACCCACGTGCTGGGGAGTCTTCAGGTTTACGGGACCCGTCTGCTGATTCACAGCGCTATTCGTAGATGCGGAGCGATTGAATTTTCCGTTACTGGCATGACGTCTTCTCCTACGCCCCACAGCCTTATGGCTCGAATGCCCTGAAGTGAATCGCATACTTACCCTGCCCGAAAATCTGCTCAGCTCATACTCTTATCCAGCGGCGCGAGGCCACGCTTCCGGATGCCGGACTCCGGGCAAATCCGGAATCGCAGACATGCCGGAGCACACGTGACGCCACGCATATCTCATGCCAGTGTACCGATGCCACCGAAATAGACCGAGGATTTATCCCATACTGGGTGCAAATCCCCGCATGACCACCACATCGCTGTCAGAATGTTCTCAGACTTCATTGAGGGGTATAACAGTATTGCGCAAGAAAACGGTCACTAAACGCAACAATAGTTAAAGCCGTATTGATCTGTTCGGCTTAGGAGAACGGGAGAGGTAATTACATGTTCGTCCTCAGCAACGCCTGGCGGGCCCTGACACGTTCTAAAGGACGTACGGCCCTGACCGCGTTCATCACCTTGGCGGTCACCTTCGGCACAGTCGCCGGACTGGCCATCATTCAAGAAGATACCAACGCACACACCACCACGTACGATCAGCAGAAGGCCACGTTGGCCATTCGCCCGACTGCGGCTACGTGGAAGAAGGTCTCCGCTACGGACTCGGCTTCCACCAAGCATTACATGACGTGGACCTCATACACCGAATACGCCACGCTCGTCCAGTCGGCCACCAACTCGTTGAACTTCACGGTTACCGAAACCGTGCCGGCCCGCGTGAGCGGTGATTTGAAGGCCCTGGACGGCGGATCGCTGGGCTCGGCCTCCGATGATGAGACCGGCGGCCAGCTCATTTGGCGAGCCTTCTGGACCGAGGATGCCGCCAAGGCCAGCGACCTCGGTACCTTCGAAATCGTGGACGGCAAGGACCTGAGCTACGACAACAAGTCCTCCAACCCGAACACCACCGGCGCACTGGTCTCTGAAGCGTTTGCCTCCGCCAACAACCTGAAGGTGGGCGATACGCTCAAGGTGGCGGCCGCCTCGGACGCCAAGACCACGGCCAAACTCAAGGTGCGCGGCATCTACAAGTACACATCCGAATCCGCCGTCGCCAATCCGGTGACGGCCGCCCGCAACCGCGAGAACGCGATTTTCACCAACTATCAGACCTTCGCCAAGGCCGGACTCGACCCACAGTCCACCGACAAGACCGTCTCCGGCTGGGCAGTCCCGGATCTGGACGTGGTGTTCGACGCCGGTGATTCCGCTACATACAAGTCCTTGGTGTCCACCCTCAAGAAATCCAAGCTGCCCGCCAAGGGTTACGAGTTCTCTTCCCCTTCGCTGGAATCCTACAACGCTTCTCTGGAGCCGCTGGATACGCTATCCTCGCGCGCGAAGACCGGCACCATTGTGTTGGTTGCCGTGGGCGGCGTGCTGTTGCTCATCCTCGTGCTGTCGGGCGTGTGGGCACCCAAGCGTGACGACGAGATCGGCATGGCACTGGTGTCCGGCGTCACTCGCGGGCGTTTGGGATGGCAGTTCATGCTGGAAGTGTTCATCGTCACCCTGCCCTTCTACGTGATTGGTCTGGTCGGAGGCGCGTTCGCCGCCAATCCGATCGGATCTGCCCTGGCATCCGGCCATGCCACCCCGGTGACATCGGGCCTGATTTGGACCATGGTCTGGTATGGACTGGGTTCAATCCTGATCCTTGCGATTCTTGCCGCCCTGCGCCTTGCGTTCTTCAGCGCGGACAAGCTGTTTGCCGCCGATGGCGACTGGGGCACCGTGAGCGAGACCAACAAGACGACCACCACAACCGACGATGCGGAGGCACAGGCATGAGCGACAGGAACAACGATCAGGAACTCGAGAAGACCACTGACGCAACGGCTGACGAAGTGACTTCTGAGACTGAGACGAACGACGCCATTGAATCCGTTCCAGCTGACTCCATGCAGTTCAGCGTGACCTTCGATGACGTTGATGACGAAGGCACTGTTGACGATGGTATTTACAGCGCACTGGCATCTGCCGAGACCGGAGAAACCGACGAGACCAGCGAGGCCGAAGCAGACGCCATCGCTTCGGCCAACGCATCCGCCGAAGTGACCGAGCGCAATGCCGCCCGCGTCAACGAAACACTCCGACTGGCCAAAACCGATCACAAAGACGCATTGGCCGAGCATGCGGAGCCTCAGGGCAAAGCGTCCGAACCCACCATGACGCTGGCCTCGCGTATCGATCGCGTGTTGGTGGGCGGCGGTTCTGACGACATTCTGCTCAAGACCTACCCGACCTTCGCCCTGAACAAGGTGACGGTCGCCGGCCCCAAGGGCAAGGTCAACATCCTCGATGGCGCGAATTTCTTCTGCTATTCCGGACACGCATACGCGCTGCTGATCAGCGACGACCCCGATTCGGGTATCACCGCCGACGCCAAGCGTCGCGCGCTGATGGGCGTGATGAGCGGTTTGACCACGCCGGCGTCTGGCACGGTGATGAACAAGAGCGCCAACATTGTTGAGCTCGAGCCCGTGGAACTGCGCGGCCACCGTCTGGGCATCGTACCGCAGCTGCACGCCGTGCAGCCGAAGCTCGACGCCGAACAAAACGTGCTGTACGCCATGAATGCGTCCAACCGCAACTTCCTGAAGCCCAAGCCGGTGATCGCCCGCGAACTGCTGGCCAAGGTCGGCTTCTCTGAGGCCACCAGCGGCGTGGCTGTCGGCACGTTGCCTTTGGTGCAGCAGCGTTTGGTGGCCATCGCCCGTGCAATCAGCACCGAGGCCGAGGTGCTGATCCTCGACGAGCCGACACGAGGGCTGAACGCGGATGACGAGGTGACCGTGTTCGCCGCGCTGGCCAAGCTGGCGCACACCGGTGACCCGAAGCACTGCGTTATCGTGCTCACTGCGTCGCGCGAGATCGCCGAAGCAGCCGACACACTCTTCGAAATCTGATGTTCAGACCATAGAACCCCTGTGATTCGTATTGCCGAATCACAGGGGTTTTTCAATGATGCGGCTCATTGCCGCGCTAATCTGAGGATAAATCTGACCGTACGAGGCGAAACCTGATAATTATGACCGGATATATTCCCACACTGGAGCAGATCGACGAATTGCACCGCAAAATCGCGCCGTCCAAGGCGGCGTACGAGCTGGTGCACACGCATTGCGTGATTGTAGCGACCATCGGCTGCCAGATCGTGCGCCGGCAGAACGCGCTGTTCACGCGCCGCTGCACATTACCGAAGGACGCGGAGGTACCGCCCACCGCAGGCGTCACCGGCGGCCATGTGCCGCCGCGTCTGCTCGACGAGCATTTGGTACTCATCGGCGGACTGCTGCATGACATCGGCACCTACCGCGTGTTCAAGCATGACGGCTCTGACGGCGAACCGCTCAAATTCAGCAAGAAACGCTACATTCTGCACGGTCTTAAGGGCTACGAGTATCTGCTCGACGAGGGCGTGGACGAGTCCATCGCCCAGTTCTGCCGCAACCATACCGGCGTGGGACTTACGCGCGAGGATGTGGTGCGCCAGGAGCTGCCGTTGCCACCAGCCGACTATGTGCCGATGAATCCCGAGCAGGAAGTGGTGATGTACGCCGACAAGTTCCATAGCAAGTCAGTGCCGCCGAAGTTCCTGCAGGTCGAGGCGTATACGGCCCGAGCCGAGCGATTTGGCGGAGAGAACAAACAGCGATGGCTGGATCTGGTGGCCAAGTATGGCGTGCCGGATATTCCGGCGTTGGCGGAGAAGTATGGGATGCGGATGATTTGAGGCTCTAGGGGTCTCTCCCCCAAGTCAGCCTGTCGACTGACAGCCCCTTCGTCAGAGGGGGCTTATGAAGCTATTTCAGATGGAACGGAGACGGTAGGTGCCGTTGCGGTTGGAGGCGATGATCATCTGGTCGTTCTCCAGCACGTTCCAGCCTTCCTGCTCGTAGCCGGAAGAGGAGACCACCACACCGGCGGAGTCGCCGTTGTCGTCGCGCAGCTCACGGTAGCGCATCACACGGTAGTCGGCGGCCTGCTCGCCACGGCCGTACTCATCGTAGATTTCCACGATGCGCGGGCTGGTCTTCTCACGACCGGCGGCACACAGGGCGATGAGCTGGTCCTCGGACTGAATCATGCAGTTGTAGCTGGACTTCGGGTAGGCTTGGCGCAGTTCGCGCACGGCCTGGGCCACGGCCTCGTCGAGCGAGAAGCCGAAGCCGATGTATTCCAGAATCACCGCGAAGAAGATGGCGGAGTCGGAACGGCCGCCGGTGGAGAGGAACACGCTGTGGTTCACCGGGTATGAGCGGTTGGTGACGATGTTGCGGCCATTGGCGTCCGAGATATCGCCGTTGTGGATGAAGCTCAGGCCGTTCGCATAGAACGGGTGCTGGTTCTCCATGATGAGCGGCAGATTGGAACTTGCCAAGCGCAGGTGCCAGATGGCACCGCGAGACGGTTCGTCGGCCAGCGCCTCAAACGTGCTGTCATGACGGGCCGCGATGGTCGACTTGTAGATTCGGGTGCCGGTTTCCGGGGTGGGTGCGCCACCGTCGCGCACGTGCGGTGCTTCGGCAGGATCGGAAAGCTGGGCTACACCCCAGCCATCATTGTGGATTTCAGACAGTTCACGGAAATCCTCGACATTGTCTTGCCCCAACACAGCGTTGAGACTCAGGTTGAAGCCTGCCGTCGCGTATCCCAGTAATCTGCACATGGTATTTCAACTTACCGAAACCGTGTGGCGACGTGCGGCGACCGTTATAGGCATTCTTTATAGAGCGCATCAGCGCCGCTGCAAACTGGTATGTTATCGCTTCTGTTTGGCGGAGCGCTGAGGCTTGGCGGCGGGTTTGCCGTTCTCGGCCTTGCCCTTATCGCCCTTATCGCCCTGCTCAGCGGGCGCATCGGCGGCAGCGGCCTCAGCGGTCTTCCGCGCCTCGGCCGATACGGCGGCATCGAGCTCCTGTACCAATCGCCCAAGCCCGGACGTGGTGTCCATCGGGTCAGGGACGGCGGCCGGGTCGGCCACTGCACGAGTCGGCGTGGGCGTCGGGATGGTCTTGGCCGTATCGGTGCGCTTCAGACGCGGTGGGCGGCGGGTGGAGACGAACAGCGGCTGCACCTCGACCAACGGGTTGTAAGGTGCCAGACCGAACCACTTAACCGGCGAGCCGGCCATGTGGCGGATTGCGTACTTGGCTTGCAACGACAGGGCACCGCGTGCGGAAACCTTGGATTCCGGCATCAGGGCCTTGTGAATCAGCACGTAACGGATGGTGCCGATGTCCGGATCGGCGTCGACCTTGGGGTAAATCGACTTCTGCTTAGGCAGTTCGCCGGTTTTGGACAGGTCGTGCATGATCTGGTGGATGTACGCCGGGATGGACTGCGAAACCTTGAATCCCAGACGGAAGCGCACGCGGTAGATGTAGTTCGTGCCGAAGTCCTCCACCGAGTATTCACGGGTGAACGGCTCGTCGGTGGTTTCCACGCTGACTGCCCACCAAGCACGGGCGCGCTTGGGGTGGTCGGCGAAGATGGAGAAGAAGATGTCCGTGTCGAGTCGCTTGGTCTCCGAGTCGGAGGTCAGGTACACGATGTTGTCCGCAAAATACGGGATGCGGAAATCACTGTGCAGCTTGTCGAGCGCGGGTAGGAAGTCGTTGGGCCGCATGTGACGGCGTTGCGCACGTTCGAGCTTGGTGCCCTCATTCCACGTGTACATGACGAACAGAATCGCGGCGGTCAGCAGCATGGTGAACCAACCACCATGCAGGAATTTGGCCATAGACGCGATGAAGAACATGGCCTGAATCGCCAAGAACAGCACGGTGAACACGATGGCACCGACCCGCTTGCCGGAATGCCATAGGTAGACGCCGAGCAACACGGTGGTGGTGATCATCGTAATGGTCAACGCCAGTCCATATGCGGCAGAGATGTGTTCCGAATCCTTGAAGATGGCGAGTACGGCCAGTGTGGAGACGCACAGCACGCCGTTGACCACCGGAATGTACAGCTGGCCACGCGTGCGGGCCGGGTACCGCACCTGCAGATGAGGCATCCAATTGAGGCGGGTGGCTTCGGAGACCATGGTGAACGCGCCGGTAATCAGGGCCTGGGAAGCGATCACGCCGGCCGAAACAGACAGAATCACGGCCAGATAACGTACGTTCGGAGACATCATCTGGAAGAACGGGTTGAGTGACTCCATCGCAGTGTATTGCGGGTTATCGCTATTGGCCAGCATCCACGCACCTTGGCCGAAGTAGTTGAGCACCAGCGCAACCTTGATGAATGGCCAGGTGAAGTAGATGTTGCCGCGCCCCACGTGGCCCATGTCGGAGTACAGCGCCTCGGCACCGGTGGTCGAGAGGAACACGGTGCCCATAAGGGCGATGCCGGCAGCATTGTTCGGGCTGAACAGGAATTTGATGCCGTACACCGGGTTCAGGGCCTCGAACACAGACCAGTCGTTAGAGAGATTCGTGACGCCCACGATGGCGAGGAAGCCGAACCAGACCAGCACCATCGAGCCGAATACTTTGCCGATGCTTTCGGTGCCGCGCGACTGCACGGAGAAGAGAATCACGATGATCACGACGGTGATCATCAGGGTCAGGCTTGGGTTTTCGTCGAACAACCCTTCCAATGGCGGCAGGGTCTGCAAGCCTTCGACTGCGGAACTGATGGAAACCGCCGGGGTAAGTACCGAATCCGCGAGGAATGCCGCGCCGCCGAGCATGGCGGGAATCGCGAGCCATGCGCCGTACTTGCGAATCAACGAGTACAGTGCGAAGATGCCGCCTTCGCCATTGTTGTCGATGCGCATGGCGATGAGCACATATTTGACGGTAGTGATCAGCGTAATCGACCAGAAGACCAGCGACAGCATGCCGAGCACGGCCTCTCGGTCTACGCTGCCAAGCCCTCCCTGACCGGCAAGGAAGGTCTGCGCGGTGTACAAGGGCGAGGTGCCGATGTCGCCGTACACCACGCCGAGCGCCACGATTGCCATGCCCCAGGTGACCTTGTCTGGGCTGGATTGCAGGCGGGCCCACCATCGACCGAGGCCGCCTTTCGACCATGCGCTGGCGATTTTCTCGGCTTCTTTGGTTTCAGCTTCCCTCTGCTTGGCGAGTGCCTCGCGCTCCTCCTTGGTGAGAGTGCGGCGGGACACCTTGGGAGCGTTGGTAAAGGTGTCGGCCCTCAGCAGTGCTTCTTCTTCCTGTCGGGCCTTGGCTTTGGCGGCACCAGACTGGGCTTTCTGGGCCTTTGAGGCTTTTTGGGCACGTGCGGTCCTTTGGTTCGACTCAGCCATACGTTCAGTCCTCCATTGAGGTGGAGATCATCCCCCTCGCTTATGTCAAACACATCATGATAGACCTCGTTCACAATTCTGACAAATTTTACAAGTCAACACATCGTCTCTACACGCGCCGCGACGGCCGCACACCCGGCCCTCACAGTCCGTATACGGCGCGGGCGGTATCGCGGGTGCCGCGCGCCACATCCGCGATGGGCAAGTCGAGCGTATCGGCCATGGCCCGCAAGGTGTAGGGAATCATGTACGGCGCGTTGGTGCGGCCACGATACGGCATGGGCGTCAGATACGGCGCGTCGGTTTCGACCATCGCATGGTCCAGCCCCACAATCCGTAGCGATTCGCGGATACCGTCATTGCCTTTGTAGCTCACGGTGCCGGAGAAGCTCAGATACCAGCCATGTTCGCGCGCGATCTCGGCCATCTCACGGTCGCCGGAATACGAGTGGAATACGGTGCGTTCGGGCGCGCCGTCGGCCAGCAGGGTTTCGATGACCTCGCGATGGGAGTCGCGGTCGTGAATCTGCATGGGCAGGCCCAGTTCCTTGGCCAGGGCAATATGCGCGCGGAAAGCCTCGCGCTGCAGTTCCTTGGCACCTTCGCCGGTGCGGAAGAGGTCCATGCCGGTCTCGCCGATAGCCACCACTTGCTCGGGGTATGTGGTGGCGAGGCGATGTACTTCGGCGAGCGCGTCCTCGAAAGACGTGTCATGGTAAGGCTTGTATTTGAGGGGCAGACCATCCGGCCCCGGCACACCGCGATGCCCGTGGAGCACGGACTCATTGGGGTGTATTGCGAGCGCCGCGTGCACATTACCCGGATGATCGAGGGCCATCTGGACGGCGGTCATCAGGTGCGGCAGCTCGCAACCGCAGTCGATAATACCCCCAATGCCGACAGATTGCGCCTGCGCCAGCAATTGGTCGACGTCGTACACCGGGACTTCGGGCTGTCCCTTCTCCTGCGCCTCATGGCTCATAGCGCGCGCGAAAGGGATTACGGAGGCCACGTGAGTGTGGTTGTCAATGGTCTGGGCGTCGTCCGGCAATGCTTCAGGTGCCGGGGCCCAGCTACGGTCGCGATGGTGATGCTTGCTCATGGTTTCTCAGTGTAGGCTACCGCCAGCAACGCTCGTAAGGCAGTCCGGTAAGACGTTCGACTACACGACGGGTATCGTCGGTCGCGTCCGCCTGAACTTGCCGTTTCTTGCCACGAGCGCAACATTCCCGGGAAAGTAACGCAACCGGCAAGCGAGACGGCCGCCATCCTGCCGCCTTTTCTGTCTCATCAGCCCATTTTCTGCCTCATTTTGATAAAATATGATGCAGAAAAGTTCGTATGATGCAGAAAATGAGGCAGTATGAGATCATTCGACTACATAGAATCAGGTAAGACGTTGCTCACCCCGCACACCACGAGTTTGCTTGCCGCTATTCACGAGGCAAAAGGGCGTCAAAGCATACAGACAACGATCAGACCGGATATATTGGGGACGCTGGTTGCCGTCGCGCGCATCCAAAGCACAGATGCCTCAAACCGCATCGAAGGTATTTCTACCAGCGATAGCAGGCTCAACGATCTCGTCTCGGAGAAAGTCACACCGCGCAATCGCAATGAAGAAGAAATTGCCGGTTACCGTGACGCGCTATCGGTTATTCACGAAAGCCACGACTATATTCCGATTACCCCGAACGTCATTCTTCAACTGCACCGCGACCTCTTCCGACACACACCACTGACCTTTGCGGGGCATTTCAAGGACAGTGACAACGTCATCATCGAACGAGATGCACACGGGACCAGCACCGTGCGATTCGCCCCGCCGTCCGCACTTGTCACACCGGAACTGATCGAACGCGCGTGTTCCGCCTACACGCAAGCAATCCGAGATGGACATACCGATCCATTGCTTGCCATCGCCATGTTCATTCTCGATTTCATCTGCATACATCCGTTCAATGACGGCAACGGCCGCATGAGTCGGCTACTCACGCTCCTGATGCTGTACCGCAATGGCTATATGGTCGGCAAATACATCAGTATCGAACACCTTATCGAGCAAAGTAAAAGCACTTATTATGAGGCGCTGGCCGCAAGCACCCAAGGCTGGGACGACAACGCCAATGATTATGCGCCATTCACGAACTACCTGCTTGGCATCATACTGTCCGCGTGCAAGGAATTCGACGAACGCATCAATCTCACGGCAGGCGGCAGAGCGCAGGGAGCACCGCGAGTAGCCACCAAGGGAACGCGGATTGAAGCACTGCTTGATCAATCCCTAGTTCCACTCTCCAAGGCCGATATTCTCGCTCGCATGCCCGATACCAGCACCACCACCATTGAGCGCACGCTGAAATCACTGTTGGACTCCGGTACGATCATCAAAATCGGTGCTGGCCGCAGCACCCGCTACGTGAAACGCCGCTAAACGCACCATCGTGCGCAACATTCCCGGGAAAGTGTTACGAATCCACCCACACAGGCCCAATCTGCGACACAATCCCGGGAATGCGTCGCCATTCCACCGCGGACCGAGTTTGGTCATGCCGATGCCGAACAGCGGCATCAGCGGCAGCGAAATCGCCGCGCAACCCAGCAACAGTGAGGCGAACGCAGCCGTATGATTCCAGTCGTACACCACGAAGAACACGAAGGTCTGGCCGAATATGTCCATCGAGACCTGCACCAATACAGTATTTCAACCTAAGACTTACCAAAAGACCTTTGCGGGGAGCCTCGTTGCCTCAACCGGAGAATCACCAAACTTCAACCACATATTTCACATACCCACAAAAGGCCGCCACCGCGGGAGGAGCCACGGTGACGGCCTGCCCCGGCGCCCTGTACAAGCGGCGCCGGAGACGGTGATGAAAGGAAGGAGGGTACGTGTAGTAAGTGAAGCGAACGATCGCGCGGACCAGTGCGGACAGGAGACGAACAGACTCAGCCGGCCGCAGCCAGTCCAGCCAGTCCAGCCAGTCCAGCCGGCCCAGCCAGGCACAAGCCAGCCCGCCCGGCCCGCGCGCGCCGTTTACTTCATGCCGGTCATCGCGATGCCTTCGACGAAGCGCTTCTGCACGAAGAAGAACACGATGAGCAACGGCAGGGCGGAGATCAGCGCGCCGGCCATCACCACGCCGTACGGCGTGACGGACGAACCGTGACCGGTCAGCATGGCCAGACCGGCGGTGATGGTGCGGGTCTCCGGCTTGGAGGTCATGATCAACGGCCAGAGCAGGTCGTTCCAGTTGCCCATGAAGTTGAACATGCCCACGGTCAGGATCGCCGGCACCGCGTTCGGCAGGATGATCTGCGCGAAGATGCGGAACTCGCCCGCGCCGTCGATGCGGGCCGCGTTGTCGAGGTCCTTCGGGATGGAGATGAAGAACTGACGCAGCAGGAAGATGCCGCCGACATCGGCCATACGCGGGATGATAATGCCGAGGTAGCTGTTGACGAGGCCCATGGAGCCGAGGAGCTTGTAGACCGGGATGAGCAGCGCCATGGCCGGGATCATCATGGTGGCGATGAGCACGGCGAGCAGGATGCCGCGGCCCTTGAAGTCCACGCGGGACAGGCCGTAGGCGGCGAGCGAGTCGAAGAACACGGAGATGATCGTGACCGCGCCGGCGAACACGATGGTGTTGAGCAGCTCGCGCCCGATCGGCAGGCGCTGGAACAGGCTCGTGTAGTTGTCGAGCGTCCACGCGCTCGGAATGATCTTCGGCGGCCAGGTCTGCGTGACGGCGTTCGGCGTGAACGAGACGATCACGACGATGATCAGCGGGAAGATCATGAGGAACGTCACCAGTGCCAGCGCGACGTAGCTCAGCGTCAGGCTGATGGTGCGTTTGGCGCGCGCCTGCTTGCGCAGACGTTCGTTTTCGGCGTTGATGCGAGCGTTTTCGGATTCCTGTTCCGCGGTCAGTTTCATGGAGGTTGCGGTTGCGGTGCTCATGCGATCTCCTCCTTCTCATGCTTGTTGTTGGTGTACAGCTGGATGAGGCCGACGATGAGCGTCATGATGAGCAGCACGTACGACAGCGCGGACGCGTAGCCGAGCTTGCCGTTGCCGAACGCCTCGGTGTAGATGCGGTACACGATGGTTTCAGTGGAGCGGGCCGGGCCGCCGGAGGTCAGGATGAAGACCTGATCGAAGACCTGGAAGGAGCCGATGAGGCCGAAGATGACCACGTAGTTGAAGGTCGGGCGGAGGGCCGGCAGCGTGATGTAGCGGAACTTCTGCCATGCGCTGGCGCCGTCGAGCGAGGCGGCTTCGTACAGTTCGGCGGAGATGCCCTGCAGGCCGGCGAGGAAGATGACCATGAAGTAGCCGAAGTTCTTCCACACGGTGATGAAGACGATGGTGGCCATCGACGTTTCGCGTGTACCGAGCAGGTCGAGGTGCGACGGACCGCCGAGCAGCGAGACCCAGTACGGGATGAGACCGAGGGACGGGGAGAGGATGAACTGCCATGCGATCGCGGCGACGGTCAGCGAGATGACGAACGGCAGGAACATGCAGGTGCGGAAGAAGCCGACGAACTTGAGGTCCTTGCGGTTGAGCAGCAGTGCGAACGCGAGCGCGATGATCACGACGATCGGGGCGTACAGCACCGCGTAGACGAGGGTGTTCTTGACGTCGGTCCAGAAGTCCTGGCTCTGGAACAGCGTGATGTAGTTCTGGAAGCCAATGAATTTGGCGGGTCGGCGTGCGTTGGAATTGATGCGGCCGTTGGTCAGGGACGTGATGAACGTCTGGATGGCCGGGTAGAAGACGAAGATGGCGAGGATGATGAGCGCGGGCGCGGTGAACAGGACGCCGGTGCGCAGGTTGCGCGCCTGAATGGCCTTCTTGTTCTCCTTGGCGACCTCGTGCGCTTCGCCTTGCGACGTTGCTGTGGTCATTTTGCTCCTCCAAAAGGACACATGATTGGTTGTCGGGAATGGAAACGTTCCCCTTCCCTTTCGGGAATTGGCTGGGAAGGGGAACGTCGGTCAGCTGCTGTCAGCTATGTGTGGGATTGGGTTGCGGGTTGCCGCTCACTGCTCGGCGTACTCGTCGAGGTAGCCCGAGATGGAGCTCTCGGCCTGGTCGAGCAGACCCTGGATGTCGTCGCCGGTGCGGACGGTGTTCTGGGTCAGGGTGTCGAGGGAGGCGGCGATGTCGCCGAAGCCGCCCTTGAGGCCGGCGATGCCGATGTAGGAGTTGTCGGTGTACTGCGAGATCTTGGCGATCAGCGGACGGTCGGACAGCTCATCGGCGGTGACGGTCTTGTTGTTCGGCGGGTAGGCGGAGCCGAGGGACCACTTCACCTGGTTGTCGTGGTTGTTGTAGAACTTGAAGAACTCGTAGATGCCGGGCAGCTTCTCGGAGTCGCCGACTTGCGAGGTGACCCACCAGTACAGGCCGGTGGAGCCGGTGTTGGAGCCGGTCTTGCCGTCGGCGTACTTGTAGGTGCCGTCGCCGTCCGGAACGGCGAAGGTGTCGTGGTTGATGCCCTTGTCGGTGGCCGCCTGGTCCTCCCACGGGCCGACGATCACCATTGCGGACTGGCCGGACTCGAAGGATTCGCGGGCCGCGGTGTCGTCCAGACCCGGGACGGCGTAGCCGCCGTTGTAGAAGTCACGCATCTTCTGCAGGAAGGCCTTGTTCTCCTTGGAGTTGATGGAGACCTTGCCGTCGGTGGTGTACAGGCCGGTGCCGTTGCCCTTCATGTAGGCGGCCCAGCCGGAGTCGGCCATCGCGAGGCCGTACTGCGAACCGTCGGACTTGGTGAGCTTCTTGGCGACCTCGAGGAGCTGGTCCCAGGTGGTCGGAATGTCCTTGTCGGTCAGGCCGGCGGCCTTCCACATGTCGGTGTTGTACCACACGGAGGTCGGCGCGTAGCCCATCGGAACGGCGCACTTCTCTTCCTCGCCGTCGATGTTGAAGGTGATCTGCTTGACGACGTTGTCGAGGTAGTCGCCGGTGCCGTTGTTCTTGTCGGCGTAGAAATCGGAGACGCACTGGAAGGTGCCGTCGATGGACCAGCCCTGGCCATTGTCGGCACCGGTGGTGACGAAGTCCGGGCCGTCGCCGGTGGTGACCTTGGTGACCATCGTCTCGCCGATGGTGCTCCATGGCTGCAGCTGGGCGTCGATCTCGTACTTGTCCTGGGACTTGTTGAAGTCGTCGACGATGGATTCCAGCGTCTTGCCGTCGGCTTCGGAGAAGCCGTGCCACATGGTGATCTTCACCTTGCCGTCGGCGGTCTTCTGGACGTCGCCGCTGCCTCCGTTGCTGGAACCGCAGCCGGCCAGCGCCATGCCGGCCGCAAGCACGGCCGCCGTGGCCGCGACGAGGTTCTTCTTGATCTTCATTGGTTTCCTCCTTGGTACTCCGGTTTCCCAGAAATCTTGGTCGTTGCATGCGGGCGACCCTGTGGTCCGCCGTCTGGCGACGGTGTTCGGTTGACGACAACATCGTTGTGCAACTTGCGTGGTTGATAAACCTTGGTTCGTGGAGCCTCAGCGCTCGCTTACAACGTTGGAATTCACTATAACACGTTTTCCATCGTTGTACAAATCGGATGCGCAACCCGTTCGACACGCCTAGAAAACCGCTGTTTTCCGTACGAGACGCCGGACTTCACATCGATGAAACCAACGTTTCGCACACGTCGAATGTTCTGTTATGGGATTGATGGACGACGGCCGTCGCGCGAACGTCGCGCACGTTACGCATGCGGTGCGCGTGACCTGCGCGACATGCCGCACCACGACCGCCGCCGCGTACGACTATGCCTCTGCGGCCAGCCCGACCGCCGGGGTGCCGGCTTTCGGACCGCCGTCGGGCGGCAGCACGTCGGTCGTGACGGGCGTCCACAGGTTGTCCGGCTCAGGCACGCCGAAGTCGGGAGTGCCGTCCTCGTTCCAGCGCACCACGCCGACACGGGCGTGACGGTTCGGGTCGAACAGCGGATCGCCTTTGATTTCGGTGTAGTTGCGCGCGTGGTAGATCATCAGATCCTCGGAGTCATCCTCGGACTTGGTGAACGAGTTGTGGCCGGGGCCGTACTGGCCGTTCTCGGCGCAGGTCTTGAACACCGGCACCGGGCTCTTGGTCCAGCTCTTCGGATCCATGAGGTCGCTGCCACGGTCGGCGGTCAGCAGGCCCACCGCATACGGCACGCCGGTGCCGGACGCGGAGTACGTGATGAAGATCTTGTCGTCGTGGAACAGGAACGCCGGACCTTCGTTGACGAGGAAGTCGATGCACTCCCAGTCATACTCGGGCTTGGTGAGCATCACCGGATCAGCGGCCAGCGTCCACGGGTTCGCCATCGGAGCGATGTACAGGTTGGAGTTGCCGGGGATGTCGTAGTCCTTCTGCGCCCAGACGAGGTACTGCACGCCGTCGATCACCTCGGTGGTCGCGTCGAGCGAGAACGAGTCCATCGGCGTGACGATCTGGCCCTTCTCGACCCAGTTGTCGGTGGTCGGGTCGGCATCGGTGTTCTCCAGCACGAACATGCGGTGGGTGGGCATGCCGTTCGGCTCGAACTCGTGTTCCGCGCCGGCGAAGTAGATGTACCACGCGCCGTTCACGCGGTGCAGCTCAGGAGCCCAGATGTACTTGCTGCATACGCCGGACTCATGCTTGCGCCAGACCACGGTCTCCGGGGCCTTCTGCAGGTCGTTGATCGTCGAGGCGTGACGGATGGCAATCTTGTCGTACTCGGGATCGGATGCGGTGAACCAGTATTCGCCGTCGACCTTAAGCACCCACGGATCCGCACGCTGGAGCACGATCGGATTGTTGTAAACAGTCATTGTTTTTTTCCTTCTCCAATCCAAGTGGCTCAGTATTTACATCGATGCAATATAGCAGATGTACAACGATGTAACAACTCGGCGTTTCCCGCCCCCGCCAACGCACACTCCACCCAACCCAACCATCCCTCTCATCCTCCCCAACGGACATACAGCCGATTCCACCCACACCGCCCACATCACCCGCACCACCCACACCGAATTACAACGTTATAATGATGGTGCGCAACGATCAGCGTTCATCATTCGAAGCGAAGGAGCATCATGGACATCAAACCGTGGGAATACGCCGATTTTCCAGCCTTCAACGAGCCGGTCCCCGGAGCGACGCGTGTCCCCACCACCGGCGACGAGATCGGCGTGACATACCATCCCGACGTACCCTACGCAACCGCCGGAACCACGACCCTGCACCTGCAGATCCTCGTCCCGCAGACCCGCAACCAGACCGACGCCACCACCTACCCGTGCATGGTGCACGTGCAGGGATCCGCCTGGATGAAGCAGGACCGAACGGCACTCGTCCCCACGCTCAGCCGCATCGCGGAGCGCGGCTTCGTCGTCGCGATCGTGGAATACCGGCATTCGGGCATCGCATCGTTCCCCGCGCAGATCCAGGACGCGCGCAATGCCGTGCGGTTCATGCGCGCCAACGCCGCGCAATACCATGCCGACGCCGACAATCTGTTCCTCTCGGGCTGTTCGTCGGGCGGTCAGGTCGCGCTGCTCGCGGCGGTCGCGCATGCCGCCGACCGTACCGACATGGACGACACGTCGCTGTCGCTGGCGCCGAACGCCGCCGACGTGTCGGATGCGACGCGGGGCGTGATCGACTATTTCGGCGCGGTCAACGGTCAGATGGACGACGGCTTCCCCTCCACCGTCGACCATCATCTGGCCACCAGTCCGGAAGGCATGATGATGGGGCACGTCGACCTGCGCGATCGGCCGGATCTGCGCGCGGCGATGACCGTGGAATCCTATCTGACGCCAGAACTGGCGCTGCCGCCGGTGCTGATCCTCCACGGCACCAAGGATCGGCTGGTCAACGCGCGGCAGAGCGCGAGCCTGTATCGGCGACTGCGAGACGTCGGCAAGTCGGCCGAACTGTATCTGCTCGAAGGCGCCGATCATGGCGGCGCGGAATTCTGGACGGACGGCATGTGCCGCGTTGCCACGGACTTCATGCGCTCCAACTGCGCGCGTTGACGCTCGGCTGCCGTACGGCTGCGCGGACATTCCCGTACGAACGTACGACGACGAGACGACGGCGGCAGTGCGGTGTTCGTCCAACCGGTGCCGCCGCCCCGACCGGCTCGGCTCAGAGCGTGCGGGTGGAGCTGCGCACGACCAGCGTGGACGACACCTTGCGGAAGATGGGATCCGTCGAGTCGCCTTCCAGCGGCGGCTGCCCGTCGATGCGGTTCTTCAGCGCGCGCACCGACAGCCGCGCCACGGCCTCGAGCCCCGGTGCGATCGACGTCAGCGCCGGCGACAGGTACTGCGAATCGTCCGAGTTGTCGAAGCCGATCACCGAAATGTCCTCGGGAATCCGCAGGTCGTGCATCTGGATCGAGTGCATCACGCCGGAGGCGAGCATGTCGTTGAGCGCCACCACGCCGTCCGGCCGTACGCCGGAGTCGAGCAGCGTGTTCATCGCCGCCACGCCGTCGTTGCGGTGCCACATGATCGACGGCACCACGAGCGCCGGGTCGAACGGCACGCCGGCCTCCTCCAGTGCCTCGCGGTATCCGCGGAATCGCAACGCGGCCGAGCCGACCTCCTCGCCCGGGTGCACGCCGACCACGGCGACGCGCTTGCATCCGGTCTGCAGCAGGTACGAGGTGGCGCGCTTGGCGCCTTCGACATTCTCGGTGGCGATGTGGTCGACCTTGTCGGTGAAGATGCGTTCGCCGATGAGCACCAGCGGGTAGTCCACCTCGACTTCGGCCGCATCGTCCGGACCGAGTTCGAGCGGGCTGTAGATCAGGCCGTCCACCATCGCGGTCTGCGAACCGTGCAGCGCGTCCAGCTCGCCTTCGCGCGAGTACAACGTTGGTTCCACGATCACACGCAGGCCGAGCTTTTTCGCCTCGGTGATGATCAACGATGAAAGCTGCGCGAAGTACGACAGCTGCAGGTCTGGGATGGCGAGCGCGATGATGCCGGTGCTGCCGCGACGCAGGTTGCGCGCGGACACGTTGATGACATAGCCGAGCTCGTCGATGGCCTTGTGCACCTTCGCACGGGTGGCATCGGAGACGAATTCGTAGTCGTTGACCACGTTCGACACGGTTTTGATGGAGACACCGGCCGCCTTGGCGACCTCGCGCATGGTGACGACGTGATCGCCGTCCTTCGCGGTTGTTTTCTTGACCATGGGTAATCCTCAGTATTCTGTTCTCGGTAAATAGCGGCTTACGCCACGTACTGCACTGCACGTTGGCGGGGCCGGAGAGCCGAACCCCACCCCGTTCGCCGCCGTATGGCGGCTTTACCGCACGGCGATTTCCATCGTTACCCCAGCATAAGCAGGATTGAGTTCCTCGTCGCGCTGCATGTCGAGGATCGGCATGCCCTCGCCCGACCAGTGGACGCGCCGTACCTGCGCGTCACGCCCGCCGTATCGCCCGTTGTCGTACTCCGCGTTGTGGAATACGTAGATCAGGTTGCCGCCCTCGTCGTGCGACCACATGCCGTGGCCGGTGCCCAGCTGCCATTCACCGTTGTACATGCCGGATTTCTGCAGCGGGTAGTCGAGTTTCGTCCACGTGGCCGGGTCGGTCAGGTCGGCGCGCACGCCGGCCGGCGCGGTGACCAGTCCGGTCGTGTAGTCGATGCCGACGAGCGATCCGGAGTAGATCAGGAAGATCTTTCCCTCGTGCACGAACGCGTTCGGCCCTTCGGCGATCATGTTGTCCCACGCGAATTCCGGCACGACGATCTGCGTCGGCTCGCCGGTCAGCCGCGTCGGCCGGTCCGGGTCGAACGGCGCGATCCATACGCTGCCAACCTGCTGCCACGCGTAGTACCAGCGGCCGGAGTCGACGATCACGGTCATGTCGAGCGAGATGCGCTGCACCGGGTTGAGGATCCGTTCGCCGGGGCCGAGGATCGGCTCGGGAACGGTCCAGTTGGCGGGGTCGCGCGGGTCGAGGTCACGGCCGTCGGCATCCTGCCTGAGCTGCATGATATGGCAGCGACCGGTCCACATGTCGGGTTTGCCGGCGCGGTCGTTCGCGGTGCCGTCCGGATCGGCGGCGGGGCCGTCGAAGCACGGCATGAACAGCACGGACAGCTTGCCGCCGATCACGTGCAGCTCGGGCGCCCAGAAGCAGCCGGTCATCGCGCGGCCTTCGCTGTTGCGGTCGCCGCGGGTGAGCAGGTCGATTTCGCGGTCGCGGCCGCCGGCGGCATCCGACAGGTCGGCGATGGACGTCGCCACGCGCAGCGGCATGTGCGTGCGGCCGCCGTTCGGATCGACGCAGTTGCCGTCGGTATCGTCGGTGGCAATGAACATGAAGAGTTGTTCACCGTTGTAATTCCATGCGAACACGGACGGATCGGCGCGTTCGACGGCGAACGGCACGGGATAGTCGGTCTGACGGATGCGACCGCGGACCGTACGGCGTTCGCCCGGCTTGAGCCTGCCAGCTGCGGCGTCGTCGGCGAGGGCGGCGAGCTGTGCGGCGTCCCAGTCGACGGCGCGCATGGCGGTGGATCCGTCGGAGTACTGCAGTTTGGCCGTGGTGCGGCCGAGCGAGCCGATGAGGTCACGGGCTTCGCCGTCGTACAGATCGGCCGAGACGGTCATGGACGGCACGGTGACGCCGGTGTTGTAAACGCGGCCGAAGCGTGCGATGAGCGTCGCGGCTTCCTGTTCGGTGATGTCGATTTCGTTGCCGGGGACGGCGTCCGCGATGCCGTAGTCGCGACGGACGGACGTTGCGTTGACATCGTTGGCATTGCTTGCGGCAATCGGTTCGGAGGTATCGTCCGGTTCGGCCGGCAGCGTGGTGCCGACCGCGGCGATGATGTCGGCGCATACCGCGCGCATCGCGTGGCCGTCGTCGTCATGCCACCGGATGACGTACCGACGTTCTGCATCGTTGTATATGACCGTGGGACGGTGTACGCCGGACGTGGGGCCAAGCAGCACCAGTCCGCGCTGATCGTACGACGTCAGGTCGCGGCTGGTCGCCAGCAGGAACGCCGACCGTTCGGATCCGTCCGCGCCGCCGCCGCGCGCGGTGCGGGTCGCCGCCACGGCGAACCGGCCGGACGCCAGCCGGAACAGGTGCGGATCCTTGAGGCTTTTGAGTTCGATGTCCACGCCGGGCATCGCCGCGCCGTGCGCGACGGCGTCGCTGGCGGCTCGCACCGTCGTGTACGGATCGGTCTTGAATCGTGCCGCCGCGGTGCACGCACGTCGGGATTCGGGCGTCGCCGCGGCGATCGGCACGCCGGCAGCGAAGAAGATGCCGTAGTTTTCGTTAAGCGGCGTCCACGAGCCGTCGAGATGCGACCGCAGCGCCAGGTGCATGCTGAAGGCGATGTCCTCGTTGTTCGCCTCTTCGCGCGACGTGGGGACACGCGTATAGCACAGCAGTGAGTAGGAGTCGGACATTCCTTGTCCCTTTCGGTTCGACAATTCATTTACGTCGATGTATAGTATATCCCAGTTTACATCGTTGTACAAACGCAGTGCTGCACAACACCACTGTCACACACAGGAGGAACACATGACCCTCACCGGCACCCTACGCAAGGCGTTCGCCACCACATTGGCGGCCGCCGTGCTCGTCGGCACGCTGGCCGGCTGCTCGTCGAACGCCAACTCGAACGCATCGTCGAACGCCAAGAACTCCAGCGGCTCCAGCCAGACCAGCGCCACCGAGATCAAGCGCGGCGAATCGCACGATCCATCCATCGTCAAGGCCAACGGCAAGTACTACATCTTCGGGTCGCATCTCGCCTGGCTGAAAAGCGACGACCTCGTCAACTGGACCAGCTTCAAAAACAACCTGAGCACCGACTACGAGAAGATCTTCGCCGACATCTGGACCAACTGGTCGAAGCAATCCGCCAACCCGGACGTCAAGGGCAACATGTGGGCCCCTGACGTCATCTGGAATGCAACGATGAAAAAGTGGTGCATGTACATGTCGATCAACGGCGCTAACTACCGATCGGCAATCGTGCTGCTCACCGCCGACGACATCGAGGGCGACTGGACTTACGTCGGCCCGGTGACCTACTCCGGCTTCGAAAAGGTCAACGCCTCCAAGACCGACGTCTGGAAGGTGCTCGGCGAAGGCGCCGACCTGACGCGGTACACGTCGCAGACCGACACCGGCATCAACGCGATCGACCCGTGCGTCAAGCAGGACGACAACGGCGACCTGTGGATGACGTTCGGCTCATGGTTCGGCGGCATGTGGATGTTCAAGCTCGATCCGAAGACCGGCCTGCGCGACTACAGCACCACGTACCAGACGGTCAAGAACCAGTCCGACGCCTACTACGGCATCAAGCTCGGCGGCGGTTTCGGCAACTCCGGCGAAGGCTCGTACCTGCTGCATACCAACGGCCACTGGTATCTGTTCGCATCCTACGGCAACCTGCAGCAGACCGGCGGCTACCAGGTGCGCATGTTCCGCGCCGACAAGATCACCGGTCCGTACATCGATGAAAACGGCAACGCCGCAGTCAGCGAGCGCGCCATCGGCAACAACTGGCAGAGCGAGGTCGGCGTGCGTCTCATGAGCTCGATCCAGTGGAGCGGCAACGACAACTCGCACATCGAAGTCGCGCAGGGCCACAACTCGGCGTTCGTGGACGACGACGGCACCACGTACATCGTGTACCACAGCCGCTTCTCCGACACCGGCGAGATGCACCAGGTACGCGTGCGCGAGCTGCTGCCGACCGACGACGGCTGGCTGGTCGCCGCGCCGTACGAATACACCGGCACCAAGGCCGCCGACACCAAGTACGACGTGAAGAACGTGGCCGGCGACTACGAGTTCGTGATCCACGACCAGAGGACCTCGTTCAAGGGCCCGAAGAAGGTCACCGACAAGCACAGCACCGACTACCGCGGCGTCAACAAGCCGGTGAACATCACGCTGACCGAGGACGGCAAGGTGACCGGCGACAAGACCGGCACGTGGAAGCTCGACAAGTCCGACGGCACCGGCGACATGACCATCACGCTCGACGGGGTGGAGTACCACGGCGCATTCGACAGGCTGCCGCGCGACAAGGACGACCGCAAGGTCGAGATGACGTTCTCCGTCATCGGCGACAACCTCTGCGCCTGGGCCTCGCAGAAGTAGTCCTTTCTCATTGCCGCCCTTCCCTCGCGCCCTCGTCCTCGCCCTTCCCTTTGAACCACCCCATTTCTCTTAACGGACTTACAGCCGATTTCACTGGTGAAATCGGCTGTAAGTCCGTTAAGAGAAAGACATCATGTATCACAAAGAAGCTAACCCATGACCGCAACCACCTCCACGACCGAACCCACGACCGAATCGCCCGCCGATGAACGATTCGTCGAACACCCGCTCGCCCCGGGCCGCATCGCCATCCACGACCCGGCCATCGTCGAGGACAACGGTACGTACTACGTCTTCGGCACCCACCGACGCTGCGCCCGCAGTACCGACCTCGTCCACTGGGAACGCTTCGAGAACAATCTGACGCGCGACCCGGCCTCGCTGCTCGGCGGCATCTGGGAGGCATGGCCGAAGCAGCCGGAGAACCCCGCGCTCGAAGGCAACACGTGGGCGCCGGACGTGATCTGGAACGACGTGATGCGCAAATGGTGCATGTACCTGTCGGTCAACGGTCACGAATTCCGTTCGGTGATCGTGCTGCTCACCGCCGATCGTCTCGACGGCGACTGGACATACGTCGGTCCTGTCGTCTACTCCGGTTTCAACGTTGACAATGTGGGCCGCACCGACGTGCCACGTGTGCTCGGCGACGAGGCCGCGCATGGCGATCTGTCACGGTATGCATCGTTGAAGGATACGCGGATCAACGCGATCGACGCCGCGCCGATCCGCTGCGATCACGGCGAACTGTGGATGAGTTTCGGCTCGTGGTTCGGCGGCATCTGGATGTTCAAGCTCGATCCGAAAACCGGTCTGCGCGACTACAGCGTGCGCTATCCGCTCGTCCACGATTCCGCCGACCCGTACTACGGCGTGAAGGTCGCCGGCGGCTACTGGAACTCCGGCGAAGGCTCGTATTTCGTGCACCGCAACGGCTGGTGGTATCTGTTCATGGCGTATGGCTGGCTCGGCCGCACCGGCGGCTACCAGATCCGTCTGTTCCGTTCGCGCAACCTCGTCGGCCCGTACGTCGACCAGAACGGCAACCCCGCGATTTCCAACGGTGAAATCCCCGACAATCAGACCAAGGACACCGGCATCCGACTCACGTCGTCGGTGAAATGGAGCGGCGGACCGGCCGACGACGATACGGTCGAAGTGTCACAGGGACACAATTCCGTACTCACGCGCGGTTCGGACGGCCGACTGTTTCTCACGTACCATACGCGGTTCATCGACCGCGGCGACGAGGATTACGAGACGCATGTGCGCGAGCTGCTGCCGACCGCGGACGGTTGGCTGACGGCCGCGCCGTACGAGTATCGCGGCTCGGCAGCCGTCCCGCCGACCGCCGCGAACACGTCCGATCCGACCGTCGGCGACGACGATGACGGCTTCGGCGATTACATCGTTGCACCCAGCAGTGCGCCGAACTTGGCCGCCCGGCTATGCCACTGCGTCCGCCCCGTACACGAATCGGATCTCGCACACCCATCGCTGGTGTCCGGCGACTACGAATTCGTACGTCACGATCCGCACGCGTATTTCAACGGCACGCGCAACGCGGACGGCACGTGGCATGGCGTGAATCTGCCCGAGACGATCACGCTGCAGCCGGACGGCCGCGTGACCAGCGGCGGCGTGGTCGACTTCTTCGATACGCCGGACGCGAACCTGCCGCGGTCGACCGACGGCCCCGTGTCGCGAGGATCGTGGCGGATGCTCGGCGCGACGCCGGCCGGCGTGCACTGCTGCGACAGCGACATGGCGATCACGATCGACGGCATGACGTACACCGGCGTGTTCGCCGTACTACCGAGGGAGACCGATGGCCGGGCGACGCTGACGTTCTCCGCGATCGGCGGCAATCAAGCAATCTGGGGCGCCCGCATCGAGGGCTGAAACCCCTTTCTCTGTTCCCTTCCCTCTGACGGACATACAGCCGATTTCCGTATCCGAATCGGCTGTATGTCCGTTGAGAAAGCGAGGGGAACGATATCAGGCTGCACGACGGATCGGCACGTTGATGCTCGGCACGGTTGCAGCCGCAACGGGCTAGAGCTCGACTTCGGGCTTGGTGGGGTCGTCCTTGGTGCGGCGCTTGGCCTCGTCCGGATCCCACGTCACATCGTCGTAGTACCGCTTCCACTCGGCCCCGGCAACCGGCGCGATCGCCGCGACCGTCCTTACTGCGGATTCCGGGGCATAGCCGTCACACGTATTGCGCGCATCACCGAGCGGAATGATTGGGTTAGCCTCGTACGGCAAGCGTGGTGAACGACCAAGCAGGAGCGGTGTATGTACCGTCAGCAAGGTTGACTTCGTGCGAGGTGGGGCAAGTCGGTGATTCCTCTCCCCGAATCCCTGCATACGGATCGTTGCCGGTAAGCACGGTTGCCTCAACTACAGCCTTGGCTGAATCAGGCACATTCAGCGCAGCAAGCACCTGAGCCAAGTCCACGTCTACGGATTCAGGCAGCGCGTTGACAACACGCAAGTAAGTCACGCCAGCCGTCGAATCGCGGGATACGGTGACGGTCCGGCGCGGCTCGTCCGGTGTCTCATGGCCGTCGGCGACCAGCGCGCCGTCGATGTACAGTCGCATCTGCTCGCCGCGATTGCCAATCTCAATGCGCACATCCCACGTAGTTCCGGGGCGTACCGCGTCCATTGAAGTTTCCGTGCCGGCGAGTGCATAACCGGTGCCTTCGCGCACTACTTGCACGCTGAATCCACGGCCAAGCGAAGTACCGTTATAGTTCTTGCCGTTTACGTCGCCGGACGCGATTCGCACGCCCCACATGCCTTCGTAATAGGTGACTTTCGCGCGAATGGTGTATGAATCGGCCGCCAGACCCTCAGGTACCGGAAGAGACACCGGCCCATTGCCTTGGTAGCTCACGTCCGGCAGATCGATATGCGTGCCATCGGCCGTCTCGAGAGAGAAGTCGGCGAAATCGGCGTGGGCGCCGCCATCGATCTTCAGGCTTACGGTATTCGGCAAGTCACGACGCAACGTGGTGGGTCCGTCAAGCGAGACCGGCCAAGCGGTGTCCGCGGTGGTGGTGGCGTACATCTGCTGCACCCAGTAGCTGTACGGGCGGTAGACGTTCTCATTGTCGAAGTAGATGAGGTCCGGATTCCAGCTGGTGTGGCCGTTCTTGGCGAATAGCGGCGCGTAGGACGCCATGTGCACCACGTCGCCGTTCAATTCCATGCGGCCCATGAACGCCGCTTCGGACAAGCCGTTGATGAGCTGGGTGTCCCAGGAGCCGTATTCGCCGAGGTAGACCTTCGGACCCTTGCGGTCGGTGTGATCGTAGTGGTCGAGGTTGTGAAACCACCAGCTGGAGGACTGGTAGGAATGCTCGTCCACAATCGGAATGCCGGCCTCGCGCGCATACGCCCAACCTTGCTCGTAGTCCTGTCCGCTCGGCGCAGGCCCGACCGTGCCGACCACGGTGATTTCGGGGTGCGCGGCTTTGACGGCGTCGAAAATCTGTTGGAAGCGGTTCTTGAACACGTCGTCGATCAGGTCCTCGTTGCCGATGCCGAGATACTCCAGATTGAACGGCTCGATATGGCCCATTGCGGCGCGCTTGGCGGCCCACTTGTTGGTGGCCGAATCGGCGTTGCAGAAGTCGATGAGGCCCAGCACTTCGTCGATGTAAGCGGGCATGTCTTCCTGAGCCACAGGCACCGGGCCCTGGCTGGTGTTCTGGCAGCTCATGCCGGCCGGCAGCACGGGCAGCGGCTTGGCTCCGATGGTCTCGCACAGGCGAAAGTACTCGTAGAAACCGATACGGAACGACTGGTGGTAGCCCCATACGTTGAAGTTGTGCGGGCGATGCTCCACCGGGCCGATGGTGCGGTCCCAGTGATACATGTTGTTCAGGCCCAGTCCGTGGGTGATGCAGCCGCCCGGGAAGCGCATGAAGCGCGGGTGTAGGTCGGCCAGCGCCTCGACCAGATCCGGGCGGAAATGCTTGAGGTCCTTATAGGTGGTTCGCGGTTCGAGGCTGACGAAGTCAAGGTCGATGGTGCCGGGTTCGGGGAATGTCAGGCGGAGAGCGCCTTGGGTGGCGATGATTTCGGCGTTGGGTTGCGGGTCGGCCTGTGCGCTAGTAATAGTCAGTTCGGCGCGAAGCTGGGTCCATTCGCCGCAAGCATTGGAGGCGGGTGCGGTCACGACAGTGGCAGCGAGCGGCTTGCCATCATCGCCAATCAGTGCGACTTGCACGGGCAGCGCTTTGCCGTGGGCACGGGTCCAGATGGAAAAATCGTAGGTCTCGCCGGCGCGGAACACCATGCCGTCGAAACCGAGGTTTTCCAGAGCGGGAGCTGCGGGGGTACAAGCCGAATCCGTCTGGGATAGGGCCGAATCGGCCCGAGACACAGCCGAGTCAGCAGTCTGCTCGCCGCCCACCTTGCCGATTTCGGCAATCGCGTAATGCGGGTTCTCTTCGGCCACCGGCGCGGTCTCCCCCACACCGAATGCGGCGAACGAGCCGGCGGGCACGATCTTGCGCCAAGCGGTGTAGTTGCTCCACTCGGGCTTATCCGCACGGTTGTATTCGAACGCGCCGTTTTGCACGAGTTCGCTGTTGAGCCCGCCATCGCCCGAATAGCTGATGTCTTCGAAGAACACGCCCCACAGGTCCGTGCTGATCTTGCGTACACCAGCTTTGTCCAATGTGGCTACCAGTTTGTCTGCCATCGCCAAACCACTCCCCAGATTTCACCCGCGTGCAGAAGATGCGAGCATCTTCTGCACATCAAATATGTAACGGTACATATTCTAAACTATCTGCCACACTCAGCAACCCCGTGCCGACTTCAGCGCGTTTCGCTCTATTTCAACATTTTCCAGAACGTATTCCAATCACGACTGCATGTTTTTCACACGTACCGTTACATATTTCACAGTGTTTATCGTTACCGATAATGCCATCACGAAACATACCTAAAGCAACATCTCGTCACTCTTCCGGCGCTCCGCTGGCCACGCGAATCATCGCGTACTGGGACTCGTAGAGGCGGTAGTACGCGCCCTTGGCGGCGAGCAGCTGCGCGTGCGAGCCGTGCTCGACGATCTGGCCGTGATCGATGTAGAAGATCTCGTCCGCGTTCTCGATCGTCGACAGGCGGTGCGCGATGATGAAGCTCGTGCGCCCCTTGAGCAGATGCTGCAGGCCGGCCTGCAGCGCCTCCTCGGTGCGCGTGTCGATGTTGCTCGTCGCCTCGTCCAGGATCAGGATACGCGGGTCGGCGAGCAGCACGCGCGCGAAGGCGATGAGCTGGCGCTGGCCGGCCGACAGGGTCGATCCGCGCTCCTCCACCACCGTGTCGTACCCGTCGGGCAGTTCCATGATGAACTCGTGCGCGTGCACGGCCTTCGCCGCCGCCTCGATTTCCTCGTCGGTGGCGTCGAGCTTGCCGTAGCGGATGTTCTCGCGCACGTTGCCGGAGAAGATGAAGGTGTCCTGCAGCATCACGCCCATCTGCCGGCGCAGCGATGCGAGCGTCACGTCGCGCACGTCGTAGCCGTCGATCGTCACCGAGCCCTCGGACACGTCGTAGAAGCGCGACAGCAGGTTGATGATCGTCGTCTTGCCGGCGCCCGTCGGGCCGACCAGCGCGATCGTGCGTCCCGGTTCGACGTGGAAGTCCACGAGGTTGAGGATGTTGCGGCCGTCCTTCTCGTAGCGGAACACCACGTCGTTGAAGTCGACGCGCCCGCGGATCTGCGGCAGGTCCGCCGCGTCGGGCTTGTTGCGGATCTCCGGCGTGACGTCGAGCGTCTCGAAGATGCGCTCGAGGTACGCCGAGCAGGTGATGAGCTGGTTGTAGAAGTTGCCGATGTTGATCACCGGATTCCAGAAGTTGTTCGCGTAGCCGACGAACGCGATGAGCACGCCGGTGGTCACGTTCACGCCCCCGAAGCCCATCACGCCGACGAAGTAGATGAACGAGATGGTCATCACGGAGATGGTCTGCACGCCCGGCCACATGAGGAACTGGATGTGCACGGCGTGCATCCACGCGGAACGCACCTCGCCCTGCTGTTCCTGGAAGGTCCTGAACTGGGCCTGCTCCTGCGCGAAGGTCTGCGTGGTCTTCACGCCGGCAATCGACTCGTGGATGTAGGCGTTCAGGTTGCTCTGCTTGTTGGAGAGCTTCTGGAAGGCGCGCCGCTGGAAGATCTGCAGCACGCGCACCCAGATGATGAGCACCGGGAACAGGATCAGGCTCCAAAGGGCTAGCTGCCAGTCGATCACGAACATCACGATCAGCGTGATCACGAAGGTGAACACGTCGGAGATCACGTTGATCAGACCGGAGCTCAGCGTGTCCGAAAGCGTGTTCACATAGTTGACCACGCGGATCAGGATCTTGCCGTGCGGGCGCGAATCGAAGTAGCTGAAGGGCAGCGTCTGGATATGCGTGAAGATATCGCGGCGCATGTCCTTGAGCATGAGCTGGCCGACGCGCGTGATCGCCACCGTGCGGTAGCGCAGCCCGAACTCGTACAGCACGATCAGCGCGGCGAGGATCACGGCGAGGATGCCGAGCTTGCCGAGGTCCTTGTTCGGGATCGCCTCGTCGATCATGATCTTGGTCAGGTACGGCACGGCGACGACGATGCAGCTCATCGAGATGACGACGACGAGAATGCGCGCCACCTGTGCCATATACGGTTTGAGATATTTGCCGACGCGCAGGATGTCCCGGAAGTTGATCTGCTCCTCGAGTTCCTCATCCTCGCGGTATGTATTGCGTTGTGCCATAAGTCCTCTTCTAAAAACCTTGTGCGACGCCGGACTGGAGTCCGAGCTGCTTGTGGTAGATGTCCCAGTAGCGGCCGTGTGCGGCCACGAGTTCGGCGTGGGTGCCGCGTTCGACGATACGTCCGTGCTCGAGCACCAGAATCAGGTCGGAATCCTTGACCGACGAGATGCGGTGGGCGATGGCGACGATGGTCTTGCCGCCGTCCATCTCCTTGAGGTGCTTCTGGATCTCCGCCTCGGTCTCCATATCGACGGCCGAGGTCGTATCGTCCATAATCAGGATCGACGGATTGTCCGCGAGCGCGCGGGCCAGCGACAGGCGCTGCTTCTGCCCGCCGGACAGGCCCACGCCGCGTTCGCCCACGACGGTGTCATAACCCTGTGGCATCGACCTGATGAAATTGTCCGCGCCGGCGATCTGGGCCATTTTCTGGATATATCGGTCGTCGCTATCACCGCTGGCACCAAAACCGATGTTGCCGCCGATGGTGTCGGAGAACAGGAAGGTATCCTGCGCCACGATGCACACCTGCGAGCGCAAGGTGGCCAGCGGCCAGTCGCGTGCGTCGATGCCGTCGATGAGCACATGGCCAACGGTCGGGTCGTAGAAGCGGGAGATGAGGCTGACGAGCGTGGACTTGCCCGCGCCGGTTTCGCCGAGGATGCCGAGCTTGGAGCCGGCGGGCACGGTGAAGTCGAGGTCCTTGAGGATCGGGGTCTCCGGGTCGTCCGGGAAGGCGAAGCTGACGTGGTCGAAGCGGATGTCGCCCTTGATGTGCAGCGGGCAGGACTTGCGTTCGGTGGACTGCTGGGCACCGGATGTTCCGGAAGCCACGGGCGCTCCGGTAGCCCCGGTAGCCTCATCATCGTGCTTGACTTGCTCGACGATCGTGACCGCCTGCTTGACGGCTTCGACCGCGTCGGGCTTCTCCACGATGCGCGGCTGTTCGGTGAGCAGCTTGCGGATTTTGATGCAGCTGGCGTTGAATCGCTGCCAGTCGTTGATCAGCCAGCCGGACTGGCGCACCGGGCCGTCGATCATCCACAGGAAGGAGTTGAAACTCACCAGATTGCCGAGGGTCATGTAGCCCTTGATGACCAGAAAGCCGCCGAGGCCGAGGGTGATGAGCTGCAGCGAGAAGCCGAGGCCGTCCAGCCACGGCATGTACTTGCGCGAGTTGTAGGCCAAGGCCATGTTGCACTGCATGTAATCGTCGTTGTGCTCGTCGAACTTTTCGGTCTCGTACGGTTCGCGCACGAATGCCTTGACCACACGGTTGCCCTCGATGTTCTCTTCGACCATGGAGTTGAGGGAGGCCAGCGAGTTGCGGATGGCGAAGAACAGCGGGTGGGCGTGCGTGGACAGGCCGCGCGTGAGCACAAAAATGAACGGCGTGACGCAGGCCAGGACGAGCGCGAGTCGCCAATCGATGGCGAACATCACGCACAGGGCGCCCACGAACATGACCACGCAGTCGGCAATCTGATAGCTCACCCAACTCAGGCAGTGGCGGATCGCGTCGGTGTCGGAGGTCAGGCGGCTCATGATGTCGCCGGTGCGTGTGTGGTTGAAATACGTGAAGTCGAGCTCGTGCAGCTTCTCGTATTCGTCGGAGACGAGGCGGTAGACCGAGTTCTGGCCGAAACGCTCCATCCACATCTGGTAGCCGTATCGCGCGCCCACGCGGATGATGGTCATGAGGATCATCAGTCCACACAGACGTGGCAGTTCGTCGGCATGTCCGCCGACGATGACGCGGTCCACGATGATACCGGACAGAATCGGAATGGTCAGGGCCATCGTGTTATTTGCGATGAACAGTAGAAGCGCGCCTACCACGCGGGGCAGGTCTGGTTTGCAGTATGGCAGCACCCATTTGAGATTGCTTGCGCTGGTATTGATTCCCGGATCGACGTACATGTGAGGAGATCACCGTTTCTTGGGGATTGTTTGCTTGTGGTATGGTGCGGCATGCTCCTGCGCCGCACGCGGCAATCGCTGCCGCCGCGATTCACGATCAGCCGTGCTTCGCACTGCGCCTGTCATTGGCCGCATGACCGAAGCTCTCCTTCATCGGTCGAAGCACGTTCGACTTTCGCAAACGCGTACTAGTCTAGGCGACCTGCGTCTAATCGCAACGGCCCGCAACTCTGCGTGTTCCCCGCATTAGCAACGATACGCGGCTCTCTAAGCGCAACATTCCCCGGAATGCGTCGCTGCACACCTCCGAACAGGTCCAATTCGCAACGCATTCCCGGGAAAGTGGCGCATGTCATATCACGCTCAAACAACCCAGCATAGTGAGTGGTTCATTCACGTTTTACGTATTGTGCGACGGAATCGGCATCTCCCGCAACACGTGAGATATGCAAAAGTGCCGCACGCTGAATGGTGATCAGCGTGCGGCGCTGCGCGAAACGCGTGAAATCCGCAGAACGCACGAAACTCACGAAACAGATAAAACGTACAAAACGCAAGCAAGGCGAAGCAACGAACAGACAGAGACAGACAGACTACAGGTCAGAACGCCAGCGAACGCACGTAGGAACCAACTTGCGGGCGGAACAGCTACCGGGGATTGTTCGTTTGCGATGTTCGCATTCATGGCAGGTTTCTCCATACGATTCGGGCGGTCGGTTCAGGAGGTTGGTTGGCGGAGGCAGGTTCGGTTTCAGCGTCGGTCCAGGGCCACCCAGAGCACGCCGTGCGGCGGAATCGTGCCGGTGATGACGCGGTCGGCACCCACGCCTTCAAGACGCACGTCGGCGGGCTCGCCCGGCGCGTCGGCATACAGATCGGCGAGTGTCCAATCGTCATTGCGGGCGTCAAGCCCCACGATGGATTGGAGCTGGATGTTGCGGCCGATCTCGTATGTGTCGCTGCCGGTCCAGAACAGCGCGGCGTAATGGCCGCCGTGATGCGCGGAACGTGTGCCATCGGCCCAATCGGCTGCGTCGGCGGACCAGACGATGAACTCGCCACGGTAGGTGCTCTCATCCCACCATTTGCCAAAAATCCGTTCGCGCACGGTCTCGCGGTTATTGGTGGAGCCGGCAAGCACCTCACGCAACGCGGGATTCTGCAGCAGCGCGATGGCGTCGCTGTTGCTGGTGGGCAGATCGCCGCCGACCATAAGCGGGCTACGCCCCATGCACCATAGGGCCAGCAGTGTCTTCTGCTCGTCCAGCGTAAGGCGGGATTGGCGGTCGTCGCCGCGTTCGGCGCGCAGGCCTATGTGCCCGAACGGCACCATGTCGGCGTCGGCCCAGTGGCCGGTGGTCTGGAACGGCGCCCAGCGGGCCAGGCGGGCGAACTGCTGGTAGATGTCTTCCCAACGGTCCCACAGATCGTCGGAAATACGCCACATTTGGGCGTTCTCGCGCAGGAAGTCGACGTAGCTCGTCGCCACCCAGCCGCCGGGCGAGAGAGACAGGTCAATCGAACGGCCGTATTTGGCTTCGGCTTTGGCGATGGCGCGATGATAGGCGGCGATTTCGTCGGAGTGGAACGGGGTCTGCATGTCGTCGACCTTGAGGAAGTCGAGGCCCCAGGAGGCGAACAGGTCGAGCTGCGCGTCATACCAGGCCTGCGCGCCCGGGTGGGATTGGTTCAGGCCGTAGTTGTCCGGATTCCACTTGCACACGTGGTCGAGGTCGGCCACGTCCTTGGCGGTGTAGTTGGTGCCGTATACGGGCAGGTTCTTGTCCACGGCGATACGCGGGATGCCGCGCATCATGTGCATGCCAAGCTTCAAGCCCAGTTCGTGGACGGCGGCGGCGAGCGGGCCGAATCCCTTGCCGCCGGCAGCACTCGGGAAACGCACCGGGTCAGGCAGCTGACGGCCGTATTCGTCGAGAATCAGCGGCGCGTTGTCGTTGTAACCATGTGCGCGGGCGGTCGGGTCGTACCAGTCGATGTCGATGACCAGCGTATCCCAGCCGGCGTTTTTCAGGTGTTCAGCCATGAACCGCGCGTTGGCCAGCAGCTCGTCTTCGGTGAGGGTCGTGCCATAGGAATCCCAGCTGTTCCAGCCCATCGGCGGACGCCATGCCTGAGGAAGGCTCTGCGGAAGATCCGTCATCGTATCCTGCTTTCGTTGATATTCGCATAAGTTGCCCTACGGCGGTATGCCAGCCGCAAACCAATCGGCATCGCGCACGTACGGATAGGTGAAGAGTGACGCCACTCCCCCGGAGAGTCCCATCCCAACGTACGACGAACTTCATGGCCTCTTGGCACACCGACGTATGTACCGTTACATATTCTTCCACCGGAACGATATCAAGCAAGCGCATGTTACGCTCGGCGCGTCATCGCCTAAGCGCAGCATTTTCAGCGATTCCGGCACACAGCCACCATTTGCCAAAACACGATGTTGTGAATACCGTTACAACCATTGGAAGCATTACGGGCATGATCCAATGCCCATCACAGGCGAAACATGAGGTGACGTTATGCCGAGCGGCAAACCAACATTGCGCGACGTAGCGAAAGCCGCCGGGGTCTCCCCCATGACCGCCTCGAATGCGCTGCACGGCAAGCCGGGTGTTAAGGATTCCACGCGCGCCAAGGTGCTGGCGGTGGCCGAAAAGCTTGATTACCGCATCAATCTGACGGCCAGCATGCTGAAGTCCGGCCGCAGCAACATCATCCACATCATCGTCAACGAATTCGATTCGCCGTTCTACTCCAAACTCGTCGAATCGCTCGTCACCGAAACCACCGAGCGCGGGCTGACGCCGTTCGTGGAGCAAACCCGGTACTCTCCGGATGCCGCCAAACACGCGCTGGCCAACAACCCGTTCTCCGGGCAGTTGTTCGACGGCGAGATTATCCACGCTTCGGGCCTGAATGCCGGTGTGCCGCTTTCCGCGATCAACCACGGCCGACCGCTGGTTCTGATTGACGCCTGCGAGGAAACGCCCACGTTCGATACAGTGAATTTCCCGAACGAGGACGGTGCGCGGGCGGCAGTGCAGCATCTCATCGAATGCGGATGCCACCGCATCGCCATCGTCGGCGACGGGTATTCGCCACGAACCGAACTGGCGCACGTGGAAAGTTCCAGCGGTTTGCGCCTGCGCGGGGCCAGCGGCGCGTTGCTCGATGCCGGGCTGCCGTATGACGAATCGACGAACTTCATTGGTTACGGTAGCGTCAGCGGCATCGAAGCCGGTCATGCCATCGCCGAGGCGATGCTCGCGGTTCGCGCACAATCGGCTGATGACACTGCTGAGTCCTGTTCCTCGGACGCCACGCAAGCAGAGGGAAGCACCCCGGCCATCGATGGCATCTTCTGCATTAACGACTATGCCGCATTCGGAGTAATCCGAGGCCTTGCCGACTACGGCATCCGCGTGCCCGACGATGTGAGAGTCATCGGCTTCGACGGCGCCACGGCCGGCTCGTACACCACACCGACGCTGAGCACCGTCCAAGTGGATCTCGATCAGCTCGCCCAATTCGCGCTCGATATGATCACCCGCCGCGTGGAGCAGCGCGACCAGGGCGACGGCAGGTCCGACGAATCCGCTGGCATGCCGGCCACGCGCGCCACCATTGGATACACACTGGTTCCGCGCGAGTCCACTGTCGGTTCGGCAAACAGGTAACGCTGAAACGCCGAAATAGGGCGGCGATTCCCGACTGCCGCGCCCACTGCCCAAGTGCCGTGCAGCGTGACGTGCGAGGTTTCGGCATGCGTCAAACCGTTCCCAGCGCTCCCACGTGGTAGTGGCGCCCATGCGCACTTTTCCTAGGGTTAGGACCATGACCTTCCCTAATCACACGGTGTTGTAGAGGCGGGCGGGGAAAGCGTCGCGGTATTGGCCGGGGGTCAGGCCAGTGCGGCGCTTGAAGACGCGCATGAAGTACTTGGGATCGGCGTAGCCCACTTCTCGCGCAATATCCGCCACGCTGGAAGCGGTAGAACTCAGCAGTTCGCGCGCACGGTCGATGCGATATTCGATGATCTGCTCGGCCACACCCACGCCGAACACGCGCCGGTACATCGCGGTCAGATAGCTGGGTGAATAGTGGAAGCGCGCGGCCACTTTGGCCACGGTGATGTCGTCGAAGGCATTGGCCATAATCCACGAGCGGATGGCCAGCATCGGCGCCAGGCCGGACGAATCGCCAGCGGCACCGGCCGAATCGACATGCATGGCCCATTCCTGTTGCTGCCGGACGCGGTCGGCACTGGTGATGGGCTTGCCGTCGCCCCGGTAGCCGGCAAGCGTACGATGGGCGGCAAAGTCCGCCTTCAGCCGCTCCTGCGCGCTGACCTCCAGCAGCAGGCCGGTGGCGAAGTAATCGCAGTAAGCGTTGGAATACGGGCCGAATCGCGCATAGATGTCGATGAGCTGCCCACACATCACCGCCAGCCGGTCGGGGTCGGGCAGGGTGCGTTCATCGGGCAGCAACAGGCAATGGTCGTCCTGCGGCAGACCCGCGTCATCGGGGAGCATGCGCGCATCCGGCAATTTGAAATGCATCCAGTAGAAGTCCACGTCAGACGTGATGATGTCGGCGCCCGCATGCTCCACATTCGGCGGCAAGAGTGCGATTTGGCCGGCCTCGATATGCAGGGTCTGCTCCCCCACCCGCATCGGCAGGACGCCCCGACGCACGAACATCAGCTCGAAGGTGTCGATGGTGCGCCGCAGATGGCGCCAGCCCGGTCCGGACACAAACTGCCCGACCGAGTAAAAGTCCACCGGCCCTTCGAGCCGACATGTCGTGATGCCCATGGCTACCAGAGTAGCCGAGAGCAAATATCAGCCGCGCAGCCAGACGGTCATTTCGTTTTCGCCGCGGTTGGCCCAGGCGAAGTACGGGATGAGCGTGGCGGTGGCGGGCTCGCGCTTGACCGGCGCGTACACGGCGTAGAGCGGCGCGAACGCCGGAACCTCGGCCGCGCCCTCACCCGCGGCGGCCACAGCAGCCGGCAACGGCTCGCGCCAAGCCGGCACCTCAAGCTTCACCATGCGGCGGGTCACGTCTTCCACCTCGCCCTGGCCCTTGTCGTCGATGCCCTTGGCGCCGGCGTGGAAGTCGAACTCCTCGACCTTGGCCGCGCTCGGGTCGGCCAGCAGTGCCTCCACATCCGCGTGCAGCAGGTGCAGGTTGGCGCCGTTGTCTTTTTCCTCGGCGCAGAAGGTGATCGGGCCGCGCACGAACGCCACCTTGCCGGCGTCCTCGCGCACCAGCGGGTTGGCGGCCAGCATACGCACCGGCATCGGGAAGTCGAACGTCACGGTGTCGCCGTCGCGCCACTCACCGGTCAGATACAGGTAGCCGTCGCGAATTTCGCGGGTCACGCGGGAACTATCGGCCCCAGACTCAGACTCGCCCGTGGCCGTAATCGCGGCGGCAGCAGCGGACTCATCGCCCACCCAACCGGGCAGACGGAAGGCCAGCGTAAAGCGAGCAGGAGCCTGAGCCGAGGTGCCAGCAGCGTCACCGCCCAAGCGCACGACCGCCTTGCCATCGCCTTGCCACGGCAGGTTCGCCGTAACATCCAGCTCCACAGCCGTACCATTCAACTCAGCTTTGGCCACGCCGCCCATATACAAGTGCGTGAACAGCGTACCGCCATCCTCGGCAACCGTGTAGGCATATTCCTGCACCGACTCAACGATGCGGGCGATGTTCGGCGGGCAGCATGCGCAGCCGAACCACTTCTGACGCACCGGCTTGACGTGGCGCAGGCGGCTGTCTTTATGGCAGGCATACGGATTGACTTCCAGCGGGTTCACGTAGAAGAAGCTCTTGCCGTCCAGCGCCATGCCGGCCAGCGTGGTGTTGTACAGCGCCGACTCCATAACGTCCGCGTACTCGGCCTTTGGCGCGAGCTCGAGCATGCGACGGGCGAAGAACGCCAGCGAAATCGCGGCGCAGGTCTCGGAGTAGGCGGAGTCGTTGGGCAGGTCGTAGTTGTAGGAGAATGCCTCGCCGTCCACCGTGCCGCCGATGCCGCCGGTAACGTACAGTTTCTTATCGACGATATTGCGCCAGAGCCGCTCGGCCGCATCGGCGAGGTCCTGATCGTCGGTCAGTCGGGCCACGTCCGCCAGACCGGAGTAGAAGTAGCCGGCGCGCACGGCATGGCCTACGGCTTCGTCTTGTTCGGTGGCCGGCTTGTTCGCCTGGTGGTAGGCGTACCGGTTGGGGTCCGTGTTGGGTTTGTAGTTGGCGTCGGCGTCGCGCTTTGCGTTCTCGTCTGCCTGAATATCGAAGATGTACGGCTGCCGGCCTCGCTCGGTCACGAAATATTCGGCCAGATCAAGGTACCGCTGTTCGCCGGTGACCTCGTACAGCCTCACCAAAGCCATCTCGGCAATCTCGTGACCGGGGTAACCACGCAGCTGGCCCGGCTTGCGACCGAAGCGCTCGTCTACGTAATCGGCGAAACGGCAGGCGGCCTTGAGCAACTTGTCTTTGCCGGTGCCCTGGTAGTAGGCCACCGCACCTTCAACGAGGTGGCCGAGGCAGTACAGTTCGTGATGGTCACGCAGATTGGTGAACGCGCGATCCATGCCGTTCAGGATGTAGCAGGTGTCCAGATAGCCGTTGTCGAGCTGGGCGGCACACACGATGTCGACAGCTTGGTCGGCGGTCTGTTCCAGTGCGGGGTCCGGGTGATGGGCGAGGGAATAGCCGACTGCCTCCACCCACTTGGAGAAGTCGGTGTCTTGGAACACGAAGCCGTAGAACTTGTCTGGGTCGGGATTGGCCGGGTCTTCGGGGAGCGCCTCAAATCCGCGGAACGTGTACTTCGGCGGCACGAACGCGTTGCCCTGGGTATCCTTGCGCTTGTTTTGCGCGGCAGCGGCCTTGAAGTTGTGCATGCAATAGCTGGGGGCCGCGCCGGGGACGTTATCGTTCAGGGCGTTCCACTGATAGGGAATCACAGCCGTGCGCACGAGTTCCTGCTCGGTGCGCCAGAATGAATCGGTGACGGTGACGTTTTTCAGGGCCAGCGGCTTGCTATGCAGCGAAGTCATGACGTACTCCTTTGGACTATGCGACATTCGTCAACAATATGTATCGGTACATATGATACGTGCGCCCGCGCGAGCAGCAAGGTGGACAAATCGTTGGCGGGGTGGAATCGCCGGCGCATATCCGCCCGTACGATTTCGCCCGGTGAATCGTCCGACGAATACACGGCGACTTATACTACCGACGGACCACAAACGTCGCCTACATGAATGGAAGATCAATCATCATGACAGCAAACGCCAGCGCACGGGCCATCAAACCCGAACTTCTGCGTACGTACACCGAAGACTTCAACAAGGACCGCGCCAACCTGATCGCGGCGGACGCGGCGGTCTCGGCCGGCGTGCTCAAGGCGGCCACCGACTATCGCGGCGTGCGTGCGCTGCCACGCGACTTCTCCATCGAACTCAAGCAGGGTTCGATCACCAATCAGGAGCGTTCCGGCCGTTGCTGGATGTTCGCCTCCCTGAACACGCTGCGTTACGAACTCATGCATCGCTGGAATCTTGAGGATTTCGAGTTCTCCGAGACCTACCTGTTCTTCTGGGACGCGATGGAGAAGTCGAACACTTATCTGGAGAACGTGCTGCGCACGCTCGACGAGGCGACCGATTCGCGTCTGTTCGAGGCCATCAATGAGTCGCCTGCAGACGATGGTGGCTGGTGGCAGATGTTCGCCGCACTGGTGAACAAGTACGGCCTAGTGCCCAAGAGCGCCTATCCGGAGTCCGAGAACTCCCGCAATTCCGACGATTTCAAGCAGTACCTCAACTCCAAGCTGCGCGAGTTCGCGGCCGAGCTGCGCCGCCGTTCGGTTGCGGGGGCGTCTGAGGACGAGCTGCGTGCGTTGAAGGACGAGTACATGGGCACCGTGTACCGCATCTGCGCCGTGGCGCTCGGCGAACCGCCGGAGAAGTTCGACTTCTTCGCGCGCACCAAGGATGATGATGAGGATAAGAAGGGCGAGGCTTGCAAGTGCAAGGCCGAGGCCGACGCAGACGGCAAGGCCGAATCCTGCAAGTGCGGCGAATCCTGCAAGTGCGAGGGCAAATCCGACGCCAAGGCCTGCAAGTGCGATAAGGACAAGTCCGACAAGCCGAAAACCGGCAAGGACGAGCGCCCGCAGATTCGCGAGATCGGCATCACCCCGCTTGAGTTCTACAAGAAGTACGTGCCGGTGGACGTCAACGATTTCGCGACGCTGGCCAACGCCCCACTCAAGAACCGCCCGTTCAACCGGCGCTACCGCATCCGCTTCAGCGCGAACGTGGTCGAGGCTGGCGATATGGAGTTCGTCAACGTGCCGCTGGACGTGTTCAAGAAGGCCGCGCTTGACCAGCTCACCGCCGGCCACCCGATCTGGTTCGCCTGCGACTGCACGCAGTTCGCCCTGCGCAAGGATGGTTTCTTCGACCAGTCCGTGGTGCGCGTCGACCAGCTGTTCGGCACTGAATTCACTGGCGACAAGGCCCACGGCCTCGAATACGGCGACAGCCCGAGCAACCACGCTATGACCTTCACCGGCGTGAACCTCGGCGAGGACGGCAAGCCGAACCGCTGGAAGGTGGAGAACAGCTGGGGCAAGGACGCCGGCAAGGACGGCTACTACGTCATGTCCGACGCCTGGTTCGACCGCTACGTCACCGAGCTCATCATCCGCAAGGAATACCTCGACGACGCCACCCGCGCCCTGCTCACCACCGAACCGGTCGAAATCGACCCCTGGCAGCCCCTCACCCGCCGCTGCCGCTGATATATTCCGTCTATTGGCCGCGGCTGAAGTGCTCCTATGTTTTGCCGACTCCTCACAGAGCGAGCAAAACATAGGAGCACTTTAGTTATCCACAGAGTTATCCACATCCTCAGCAAGCTAGAACCACATACCCCGTTTTTCATGGCGAACACGCGACCGCTACGCTACGGTGGCGTTATGAACAGCGGATTTCCCACCCCGCCACCCGGCGTATTCGACGATGAACCACCCGGCTGGACCAACAATGCCGCGGCACCGAGTGCTGCGTCCACGCACGCCGTCAAGCCCGAGCCATACTCACCACCGCGTATGGCAACCCCCACTGCGCCCGCTATGAGCGAAACCCTCACCCAACGTAAGCGGGAAATTCTTAAACGATGCACGGACGCCGCGCAACAGCTCGGAAAGCCTGTGCTCTTCGGCATGACCACATCGCTGATACTGCAATCCGTGCCACTTCCCAAGGATTGCGATCTCAATGCCACCGAGCTCCATACCGTCTCCGACTCGCATCGCACCCGGATACGCGCCGTCGTTCCGCCAACAACACCGCACATCTGGAAACCGCTAAGCACCGCGCACAATGCACGTATCAACAAGCATGTGCACGCGCTGGATCTGGTACATACTTGGGCGCAGCTCGCCGCTCACATGTCATTGGAATCATTGGTCATACTTGGCGACGCAACCCTTACGGCAATAGCGCGCAAGCCGAGCCTATCGGGCGGCCGCACCGCCGACGAAATTTATCAGGACTTTGTGCGGCAGGTCAGCGAACTTCCGAAATTCAACGCGAAAGCCACATGCATGATCGCACTTGAATTTATTGCACCGCGCGTGGATTCTCCGATGGAATCAGAGACCCGTATCACAACCACGCAATACGGGCTTCCACGAGCCGTGACAAATTACACAGTGCCCGGCGCGACGTTCAGCAATGGTGCGCCGATAACACTCGATCTCGCTTGGCCCGAATTCCGCGTCGCCATCGAATATGACGGCGATCATCATCGCACAGACAAGGCCCAGTGGCGGCGAGACAACGACAAGCGCGAACTGTTACGGCATCATCATTGGATCGTCCTCATCGCCACCGCCGCGAATATGGCTGATGAACCGTCTCAAGCCGAACTCGCCTACCGAGCCGGGCGACAGCTGGCGTTGCGAGGCTCCATATTCGATTTCACCTTGACAGCGACGCCGCTCAATGAACTTGCCCGGCGGAAACGACGGAAATCCACCGGGGCGCACTGAGCTGACATCGATACGATTGCGCGCGCTTGCTGCAACGCATATGCCATTCATCGCACCCCATTTGGTCGCGTGGCCCCGACCGCATGGCACTGTTGTGTGTCACACGCCATGTTACGTCCGGCGAATCCGCACATCATCTGCGTTGCGTACTGCCATATTATGCGGTTCGCGATATACGTCACGGTGTCCGATGTCCTGGTAACGACGTCAATCGATTTATGTGTGTACCGGGCCAGATTTTGTTGTCCCGGTTCTCCATTTCGCCTCTTTTTGAGCAACCGGGACAGAAACACCCTCGAAAAATCGCCAATTCGGCCCTACCGCACAATATCCGCCATCACACATCGGCGGAATTCCGGGCTTCTGGATTTGCATACATTGAGCGCTCACGGGATGGTCTGTCCCGGTTCCCAAAAAGAGGCCAAAATCACGAACCGGGACAACGAAATCTGGCCCGGTTCGCACGTCAATCGGTTGCCGTCACCACCGGGACACCGACTGCGCATAGATAAGATGCTTCAATGCTTAACAGGCATGCGACCATACCGCGATAGCAACGTTTCGCTGGAAGTAGAGGAATCAAGCAGCACCCCCCAAACCGGAAGCATGGAGGAATCCTGCAATGCTCCGAATCACCGCGCCCCGTGCTTGGTGTGGCGGATCACGGCTTCGAGCGGCGTGGATGTAGCTGGACAGCAGCGTAACTTGCGTTGCATGATGCGGCCCAAAACGAAGAAACCCGGCGGAGGGGGCCGCCGGGTGAGAGAGAAGAGAGAAGAAGGGTTCAGTTATGGGGTTCGGAAGAACCTCGCCACCGGTATGAACTTCATTCCGTTGACATCTTCTATATAACCGTCTCTTTCTTGGGGATTCGATGTGCTTGTCTGAGAAAAGTCTTGGCAAACTGTGACGGGTTTGTAACGCTGCCCGACAACCGGCCTCGCATTGTCGGGGCTAGGCCGCACATACGGCAACGGGCCACCCCGCAACACTTCATGTGCGAGGTGGCCCGTCAGCTACGAGCTAGCAATGCCGAATCACTCGGCGGCGAGCTTGGCCTTCTCGGCGGCCAGACGTTCGGCTTCGGCGGCACGGCGAGCAGCCAACGCTTCATCGAAGCGAGCCAGCTCCTCTTCCACGGCCTCGGTCGGAATCTTGGCGAAGATCGGTGCGGGCTTAGGCACCATGGCGCCGACCTCGATTGCCTCGCTCTTCCACGGGTGCACGTTCACACCGAGCTCGTAATCGCCGGTGATGATCGGGTATGTGAAGCCGGGCTTGTCGAGATCCTCGACTTCCTTGAGCTCAGGCAGCGGCGAGAAGGTGCCGGTGCCGCCGAGCGCCTCCCACACCTTCTGTGCGGAGTGCGGCAGGAACGGCGCGAGCAGGTGGTTCGCATCAGACACGGCCTGAGCGGCCACGTGCAGCACGGTGCCGAGACGAGCCTGGTCGTCCTTAAGCTTCCACGGTTCGGTGGCGGAAATGTACTTGTTGATGTCGCCGACCACACGCATCGCTTCGGACAGGGCGTGCTTCTGGTGGTGGGTTTCGATGGAGGAGCCGACCACGTCGAACGCGGCGGAAGCCTCTTCCAGAAGGCCACGGTCTTCGTTGGTCATCGAATCCTCGTCCAGCGGCGGAATCTCGCCGAAGTTCTTGTTGATGAGGTTGGCCACGCGGTTCACCAGGTTGCCCCACGAGGAGGCGAGCTCCTCGTTGTTGTGGCGCACGAACTCGGCCCACGTGAAGTCGGAATCCGAGGATTCGGGGCCGGCCACGGAAATGTAGTAGCGCACGGCATCCACGGGGTAGCGGGCGAGGATGTCCTTGACGTAGATCACGATGCCGCGGGAGGAGCTGAACTTCTTGCCTTCCATGGTCATGAACTCGCTGGCCACCACCTGCTCAGGCAGGTTGAGCGGACCCATCGGGCCGGTTTCGCCGCCCTTGGAGCCCTTGCCGTTGTACGCCAGCATTTCGGACGGCCAGATCTGGGAGTGGAAGGTGATGTTGTCCTTTCCCATGAAGTAGTAGGCCGGGCAGCTCGGGTCGTTCCACCATTCGCGCCACTTCTCCGGGTCGCCCTGGCGGCGGGCCCATTCGATGGAGGCCGACAGGTAGCCGATCACGGCGTCGAACCACACGTACAGCTTCTTGTTCGGGTTGTCAATCCAGCCCTTCACCGGCACCGGGATACCCCAGTCGATGTCACGGGTGATGGCGCGCGGCTTGACTTCCTTGAACAGGCCGAGCGAGAAGTTGATGACGTTGGTACGCCAGCCCTTGCGGGTCTCCAGCCATGCCTTGTTGGCTTCGGCGAGCGCCGGCAGGTCGAGGAAGTAGTGCTCGGTCTGCTCGAAGCGCGGGGTTTCGCCGTTAATCTTGGAGACGGGGTTGATGAGCTCGTCCGGGTCGAGCTCGTTGCCGCAGGCGTCGCACTGGTCGCCACGCGCACCTTCGGCATGGCAAATCGGGCACTCGCCCTCGATGTAGCGGTCGGGCAGGGTACGGCCGGTGGACGGGCTAATTGCCACCTGCTGGGTGCCCTTGTAGATGTAGCCGTTCTCCAAGCACTGCTTGAACATCTCCTGCACCACGTGCTCGTGGTTACCGGTGGTGGTGCGGGTGAACAGGTCGTAGCTCAGGCCGAGGTCGCACAGATCCTTGGCGATCACGCGGTTGTAACGGTTGGCCAGTTCCTGGGCAGTGAGACCTTCCTTCTCCGCCTCGACGAGAATCGGGGTGCCGTGCTCGTCGGTGCCGGACACCATGAGCACATCATTGCCCTTCATGCGCTCGTAGCGCGCGTAGACGTCGGAGGGCACACCAAATCCCGCGACGTGGCCGATATGACGGGGGCCGTTTGCATACGGCCAAGCAACATTCACCAAAACATGACTCATAAGGCTTGATTATCCGGCGCGGCGGGGACACGCCCGGATAGCTGCCGCGCCGCCATCCTCATCCCACTCACCTATCCACCCGCAACTTCCCCACATACTTATCCGTACACCTCTTGCGCGCTTATCCACATACGCATTCGCACACGTATCCGCGCACCCATCCGTACGCACGCCCACGCACATCCGCACACACTTCCGCCTGCCAATATCCACCGAGTTATCCACATCATTTGCACACCTAGTAAAGTTATGCACTTATCCACCGTTTTCGCCTATCCGGTGGCGCGCAAGCCGCATTTCTGCATATTGTTCGGTCATGGATATCACAGCAGGTCCGATGACGGACATCACAACAGTAGCCTCGCCGGCAACCGCGCAGCCTGCGGTGCCGCCGATACTGTTTACCAAGGATCTGCCGGGACCGCTCAGCCTTAACCGTCTGGCCGCCTTCGGCACGTTACGTAAGCTCGACGATTCCGCCGGCTACTGGATCGAGCATTCGGGCACACTGTATGGTCGCGCGAAAATCGTCGCGGAGGTCGCCCCGTTTGGCACTGTGGTGTGTTCGATGACCGCCGCTTGGGTATGGCTGGGAGGCCCCGACTTTCCGAGTACCATAGACGTGATTTCCACATCGCACTTCCGCTCGGCATCCGTCAGCCGCCGTATCCGCGTATTCAAAAGATTGACGTTGCCGGAGCAAATCATCAAGCTCGGCGGGCTGCCTGTCACCACGCCAGCCCGTACGGCTTGCGACCTGGTGATGAGTCCTGAAGACATCCCCGATCCTTCCACCGTCAACGCACTGGTGTGTCAGCTGATGTCCACGTACCAGTTTCGGCCAAACGACTGTCTGCAAATCGTCAAGGAGCATCGGCATCACAAGTACGCCGGACGCGCACGCATGTTTTTTGAATCGGTGCAGCAGGAGATGGACGAACCGGCTTTGGAGCAATGCGCATGACGAGGGGGTTCATTGTCAGAGGCCATCGCAGAGGCCGCCATGCCGCTCACCGTTTACGGCATTTGCGGCAGGCGCAACGGTTGCCTCGCCACGCGGCGGCGGCACACTCATCCGAATCCGCATCGCGCGCAATCTCGGATATGACCGCGCCGCCTGAACCGCCCATCAGACTTACGCCCGCGGTGGCATGTTCGCCCGATACGGATGTTGCCGTGCTCTGGCACATCGCATATCACGTGCCCGAACTGCGTAAATGGCTGGTTGCCAATCCCAAAGCCGACGCACCTTTGCTGGAATTGGTCTCGCAGCGTGGTGGGCCCGGGGTCCGGCAGGCGTTGGAAATATTGTTCGAGTCGATGGAAACGTAACGGGGAGATAATCGCCGGCTGCTGCGCTATCCCTTGATTTTCAGCACAGCCGCATACACCTGCTTGCGATTGGCCAACGATCCGTCAGCCAGTGGATGCTCCTGCACCACTTGCGCGATGGCGTCCTTGATACGCAGGCCGTCCTCCAAAGCACGGTCGATGGAGAGCACGGCCATGTCATCCACGCTCAACGTGCTGGGCGCGGCCGCTTCGGCCTCCTCGTTGGACGCGCCGCCGATGACCAGCACCATCTCGCCACGGGGCGGATCATCAATCACACTTTGGCGAATCTCGTCAATCGGGCCGCGACGAATCTGCTCATAATCCTTGGTGAGTTCGCGGCACAGGGCCATCGGGCGATTCGGGCCGAACGCGTCCAGCAGATCGTCCATCGAATCGGCAATGCGATGAGGCGTCTCGTAGAACACGATGGTGCGGCGTTCGGGCAACAGCGTGCGCAGATACTGCACGCGCTCGGAATGCTTTCGCGGTAGGAAGCCTTCGTAGCAGAAGCGGTCGGTGGGCAGGCCGGAGAGGGCGAGCGCGTCGAGCACAGCGGAGGGGCCGGGCGCGCAGGTGACGGGCAGACCGCGTTCAATGGCACGGCGCACGATGGCCAAGCCGGGGTCGTTGATGGTGGGCATGCCGGCGTCGGATACGACGAGCACGGTGGCGCCGGTTTCGACCTGGTCGAGCAGGCCGTCGGCCTTGTCGCGCTCGTTGTGGTCGTGATAGGCGATGACGCGACCGTTCACATAGACGCCGAGGCGACGGGCGAGATCGTAGAGGCGGCGCGTGTCTTCGGCGGCCACGATATCGGCCCGTTCCAAGAGGGCCACCAGACGGGCTGAAGCGTCGCCGACATTGCCGATCGGGGTGGCGGCGAGCACCACGGTGCCGGCGGGGATGGTCACGGCCGATTCGCGGGATTGGGCGACGGCGGATTCGCCGGCATGAACTTCATCATTGCGTTCAGGCACTTGCGTCACGCTACCGTCAGCGTCATACTGCTCATTCAACTCATCTGCGCTTGTCATACTCCCAGTATTGCCCATGCCACAGAGCAATCCACGACAATCCATGGCGAAATCGAGGCATTCTCCCTTTGCAGGGGCTGATTTCACATGTTCCGGAGGTCCACTTCCGTTTCAAGGGGCTCCTCATCCGGTGAAGCACCGATACAAACGGCTTTGACGCAACGCTATTCCGCCATTTTGGCGGCGTATCTACTTGACCATCAGCCCCTCGAAACGCAAGTAGACCTCCGGCAAACCCCAAATCAGCCCCTTGAAACGCGAGATGGCAGAATTTCAACGAAAACAAATGAAAAGACCCTCTGCGGTGGAATGAATGCAGAGGGTCTCGTGGAGCTGACGGTAGTCGAAACCGCGACCTCTTCGATGCGAACGAAGCGCTCTACCAACTGAGCTACAGCCCCTTGGATGTTACTTTGCTCCGCAAAGCAACTCGCAACAATATAGTACGGAGTACGGTCAAACGCAATTTGACGCCGAAGTGTCGCACGCGTGTCGACACGGTAACGTTTCGGTGTCGCAGACGGGGCAAGTCACCCACACCGCTCCGCATGGATACCGCGGCGGCACCCGGCAACGTCATCACGTCTCCAGCACGCCCAGCACCTTCTTTTCGTTGTAGAACGCGAACACGATGCCGCCCAGACCGCACAGCACGGCCGCGCACACGGCGGCGATGCGGTAGCCCGCGCCGGACGCCATGCCGATGGTGGAGACGCCGGTGAACAGCAGCATGGCCACGGACTGGCCCATCTTCATCGCAAAGGTGCGGGCCGCGTAGAACATGCCCTGACGGTCCTGGCCGGTGGTCTTGGAACTGGCGTCGGCGATATTCGCCACGATGGCCTGCGGCAGGATGCCGAACGCGGCCATCGGAATCGCGCCGACCACCGAGAGCACCAAACCCTGGGCCATCGCCGGAATGAAGCCGAGCACGGCCGAACCAAGGGCGCCGGCAAATGCGAACGCACAGGTGAAGATCACGAAGGCAACCAGCAGCAGCCTCTTCTTGCCGACCTTATTGGCCAGAATATTGACCGGCAGATAGAACAGCACAGAGACGCCGGTCATGAGCACGAAGTAGATGGTCGTGGTGGTTTCCGGCAGCTTGAGCAGGCTGGTCACGAAGAACGGCAGACCGGTCTGGAAGGTGGTGATGGCCACCCAGTAGACCACGTCGGAGCATACGAACTTGCGGAATTCGCCGTCGCCGAACGTCTGCTTCAGGGATTCGATGGTCGATTCGGAGGTGGGATGGGAGTTGACGTAGTCCTTCTCGCGGATGGCCAGCGGCGGCACCAGCATGCACACGAACGCCACGGCGGCCATGATGGTGAAGGTCACGCGGATGGCGGTGATGCGGCCCATCATCGGCACGAACGCGCCCCAAATCACCGGCGCCACGTACGCGATGGCCGTGCCGGCCACCCAAGTGAAGGAGATGGCGGTGGAGATGGTGAGTTGCTGCTTGGAGTCGTGGCCGAGTTCGGCGATGAGCGCGTTGTACGGCGTGCAGTAGAACGTGAGGGCGATGTAGTAGCCGATCACGGTGACGAACAGGAACGCCGCGTTCACCCAGCTGGTGCCGTTGATCGGGCTCCAGAACACGAGCACGGTGACCACCGCGAGCGGCAGGGCGGCGAATTTCAGGAACGGCATACGGCGGCCGGATTTGGCGTCGCAACGGTCGGAGAGAGACGCCACGGCCGGGTCCACGAACGCGTCGAAGAATCGGGCGAAGGCGGTGATGCCGCCCACCACGGTCACGATGCCGAGAACGACCAGGCCCTGCGGCACGAATACGGTCTGACCTTGGGAGATGGTCTCCTGGTCAGGTTGGTAGAAATACACGAGCCAGTTGGAGATGATGCCGGAAAGCAGCGCCCACCCGAACTGGCCGACCGCAAACGCCCACACTTTGGCGATGGGGAGATCTCTGATGGCTGACTTCGCCGGTGCAACTTGCACACCCGTTACACTTGCTGTAGTCGCATTGCCCATTCTCACAACCTCCGAATCAACATTGACACAGTGTCAAAATCCAGTATACACCGGCACACCATGCGCTCTACGATAGTGGGCATGACAAGTCTGACCGAGCAACTGCCATACGTATACGCTTTTCCTGATGCGTTGGGGACCGGATTACTGGTGCACACCGAGAGCGTATTGGACGATGAGATACGCGATCGTATTGGCTCGTTCATCCATGAATATGAGGTTGTATTATCTCGATTCCGCGATGATTCCATCGTCGGCCGGATGCGCACGGCCGCACATGGCGGCACGTTCGATTTTCCCGACTGGGCATCGGGTCTGTTTGGCCTGTACGACCGCCTGCTTGCGGCAACCGATGGGGCGACCGACCCGTGCGTGGGCGAGGATTTGATTCGGCTTGGCTACGACGAGTCGTATTCGTTTACGGCTACGCCCGATGCCGCCGAACATGCAGGCGCGATCCACGGACGAGCCATTTGGTCAGCCGACGTTGAGCGGCACGGCACAACACTGGTGACGCGCGGACCGGTCGCGCTCGATTTCGGCGCGTGCGGTAAGGGGTATTTGGTGGATTTGCTTGCGGGGATGTTGGGTGATGGCGCGGGTCACCCTCAACCCATTCAATACGTCATCGACGCCGGGGGTGATTTGCTAGTGCACACGGACGAACCAATCACCATCGCCCTTGAAGATCCTGCCGATCCGGCCAACGCCGTAGGTACGGTCGAAATCAGCCACGGCGCATTCTGCGCGAGCTCCCCCAGCCGCCGCCACTGGTCTGACGCCGCAGGTCACCAACTTCACCATCTGCTCAACGCCATCGACGGACTACCGGTTGACGATGTAGCCGCCACATGGGTGGCCGTCACGCCGCCATCGAGCGCCATAACCACGAAGACATCGACGCATGGCAGCAATGCCTCGACAACGGCAAACCGCGATACCGACGATTCGTCGAACACCGTTGCGGCACACGTCCCTGTCACACTGGCCGACGGCCTCGCCACCGCCCTGTTCACCACCCCGGCCACCCAGCTGCGCGCTCACTTCCCCTTCGAATGCGCCATTCTCAACGCCAACCGCACCGCCGCCCAATCCCCCAATTTTCCCGGCGGCTTTTTCACACACTAATGTACGAAATCATCAGTATCACATCCAGTGGAGCATTCCCTCGGGTGGACCGATGGGTTGCTCCCCTCAGTCAGCTACGCTGACAGCTCCCCTCGGAGAGGGGAGCCGAGTATAGCTAATCCGCTAATCCGCTAACGCAGGAAACAATCCGTCAGTCAGCGAGCGCGAACTGGCTGTTGTAGAGGTCGGCGTAAAAACCGCCCGCCGCCAGCAGTTCGTCGTGCGTGCCGCGCTCGATCACGTCGCCGTGGTTCATGACGAGGATCATGTCGGCGTCGCGAATCGTGGAGAGGCGATGCGCGATCACAAAGCTCGTACGGCCCACGGTCAGCGCATCCATGGCCTTCTGAATCAGCTCTTCAGTACGGGTATCGACCGAGGAGGTGGCCTCGTCGAGAATCAGAATCGGCGCGTCCTGCACCATCGCGCGGGCGATGGTCAGCAGCTGCTTCTGGCCCTGGGAGAGCGACGACTTGTCATCGAGCACGGTGTCATAGCCGTCCGGCAGCGAGCGGATGAAGTGGTCGAGGCCCACGGCCTTGCACGCATCCTCGATTTGCTTGTTGGTCACGCCAGGCTTGGAGTAGGCGATGTTCTCGCGCACAGTGCCACGGAACACCCACGTATCCTGCAGCACCATGGAGAACTGGTCGTGCACGTTCCAGCGCGGCACGGACTTGGTGTCCACGCCGTCAATCGAAATCGAACCGCCGGAAATCTCGTAGAAGCGCATCAGCAGGTTGACCATGGTGGTCTTGCCGGCACCGGTCGGGCCGACGATGGCGACCTTCTGACCGGCCGAGACTGAAGCGGAGAAGTCGTTGATAATCGGCTTGCCCGGCTCGTAGCCGAACTGCACGTGGCTGAATTCCACGTCGCCCTTCACTTCGTGGCCGTTGGTCCCAAGCAAAGCGGACTTGTCGGATTCGTCCTCCATCTCCGGCTCTTCAAGGAAACCGAACACGCGCTCGGCGGCGGCCGCGCAGCGCTGCAGGTTCTGGAAGGCCTGCGCAAACTGCGAAAGCGGCTGAGTGAACAGGCGGACATACATCATGAACGCCACGATCACGCCGAACTCGATCTGCCCGTCGAGCGCGAGCGCCGCGCCCACCACGCACACCACCACGTAGCCGAAGTTGCCCACGAAATTCATGAGCGGCATCATCAGGCCGGAGAGGAACTGCGACTTCCAGCCGGACTCGTAGAGGTCCGAGTTGTACTTCTCGAAGCGACGAATCGAATCGGCCTCGCCGTTGTATGCCTTGACGATGAGGTGACCGGCGTACATCTCCTCCACGTGGCCGTTGACGTCACCCAGCGCCATCTGCTGCCGGGCGAAGTACTTCTGGGAGGACTTCATGATGGCCATCATGATGATCAGGCCGATGAGGCTGGCACCGATGGCGCACAGGGTCATGATCACGTTGTTGTAGAACATCATCACCAGCGCGCCCACGAACAGCGTCACCGAGGTAATCAGCGAGCCGAGCGACTGGCCCAGCGTCTGGCCGATGGCGTCCACATCGTTGGTTATGCGCGACAGCACGTCGCCGTAGCTAACCTTGTCGAAGTATTTGAGCGGCAGTTTGTTGATTTTGACCGAGATGGACTCGCGCAGTCGCTGGGCGGTGCGCTGGGTGACGTTGGCCATCATCCAGCTTTGCACGTAGCCGAGCACGGCGTAGCCCACGTACAGGGCCACCAAAGTCCAGGCGATGTGGCCCACCGTGCCGAAATCTACCGAGTTCATCACCGGTCTGCCGTTAACGATGGCGGGCAGACCTTTGACGATCTCGTTGGTCATGTCCTTGAGCTTGTCCGGGCCGACGATCTGGCAGACGGTGCCGGCCGCGCCCAGGATGAGCGCGATGATGATGACGGGAAGATAGTTGCGGCAGTAGTTCACGAGTTTGCCCATGACTTTGCCGAAATCATGGGGCTCTTCGACGGCACGCCTGCCGCCCATTGGTCCTCTTGGCATTTGTTTTACTCCTTAAAAGTCCGTATTGACCTCCCTCTGATGAAGGAGGTGGCGCGAAGCGCCGGAGGGAGAGAAGCCGTACGCGACTACCCCTCAGTCAGCTGTGCTGTTTTATTCGCTCGCTTATCAGCTCGTCTTCGCCTGGGAACAGCCCACTGGGCTGTTCCCTTTACGGCTCAGCCCCTGACATGGGGAGCTACCGCTGCCGCCCCCCCCTACGCCGTAAGCTCCGACTGGCTGAGCTGGGATTCGGCGATCTGGCGGTATACGTCGCAGTTGTCGAGCAGTTCCTTGTGCGTGCCCTGACCCACGACCTTGCCGTCGTCGAGCACGACGATGCGGTCGGCGTTCATGATGGTGCCGATGCGCTGGGCCACGATGAGCTTGGTGGAATCCTTGGCCTCGCGGGCGAGCGCGTCGCGCACTTCGCGGTCGGTCTTGAAGTCGAGCGCGGAGAACGAGTCGTCGAAAATCAGGATTTCCGGGTGACGGTACACCGCGCGCGCAATCGACAGGCGCTGCTTCTGGCCGCCGGACACGTTCGATCCGCCTTGGGCGATCGCGGCGGAATACCCGCCGTCCATGCGCGCCACGAACTCGCTGGCCTGCGCCACGTCGGCGGCGGCCCTGACGCGATTCAGCTGCTCGGCCGGTATATCGGCACCTTCCGCGGCCTCGCCAGCGGCGATCAACGCGGCCTCGCGCTTGCGCCCGGCCGGGGTGGAGGTATCGGCCATCTCGACCTCCGCCGGGTCGCCCGGCTGATCGCCGTAGCTCACGTTGGAGGCCACGGTGCCCTTGAACAGCACGGACTGCTGCGGCACGTAGCCGATCTTGTCGCGCAGGGCCTTCAGGTCGTAGTCGCGCACGTCCACGCCGTCGACCAACACCTGGCCTTGGCTGGTGTCATAGAAGCGCGGCACGAGATTGATAAGAGACGACTTGCCGGAGCCGGTGGAGCCGATGAACGCCACCGTCTGGCCCTGCTCGGCGGTGAAGTTGATGCCTTCCAGCATCGCCTCGCGCGAATCCGGGTAGGTGAAGCTGACGTTGCGGAATTCCACGGTGCCCCTCTGGCCGGTTTTGGCCACGTCGGCGGCGGTTTTGGTGCCGTTCTCGACGATTGGCTCAGTGTCGAGCACCTCCATGATGCGCTGCGCGGACACGTCGGCGCGCGGCCAGAGCACGAACACCATGCTCATGAGCAGGAAGCTCATGATGACCTGCACGGAGTAGTTGGAGAACACGACCATGTTGGAGAACACGGTGAGCTTGTCCTTGAGCCCGGCGGCGTCGATGAGGTAAGCGCCGATCCAGTAGACGGCGAGCATCAGGCCGTTCAGGACGGTGTTCATCAACGGCATCATGAACGCCATGACGCGGTTGGTGAACAGCTGGGTCTCGGTGAGGTCCTTGTTGGCCTTGGTGAATTTGGCTTCCTGGTAGTCCTCGGCGTTGTAGGCGCGCACCACACGCAGGCCGGTGAGGTTCTCGCGGGCCACGAGGTTGATGTTGTCGGTCAGGGCCTGCATGGCCTTGAATTTCGGCATGACCATGGCCATCATGATGACGATGGCCGCCAGCAGAATCACTACGGCGATTCCGGTGGCGAGCGTCCATTCGAAGCCTTCGCCGGCGATCTTGCACACGGCCCATACTGCCATAATCGGCGATTTGACGATGAGCTGCAGACCCATGGTGATGAACATCTGCACCTGCGTGACGTCGTTGGTGGAGCGGGTGATGAGGCTGGCGGTGGAGAACTTGCTCATTTCGGCCGGGCCGAAGGACTCGACCTTGCGGAATTCGAGCGAGCGCAGACGCTGGGTGAACGAGGCCGCCACGCGCGCAGCGATGTAGCCGGTGATGATGGCACACGCCGCGGATCCGAGCGAGATGAGCAGCATCTTGCCGCCCGCGATCCAGATGTCCTTCATGTCGCTGCCCGGCGTCTCGACCAGCGTGGTGATGTCTGACATATAGTCGGGCAGTTTCAGGTCGAAGTAGACCTGCCCGACGATGGTCACCAGGGCGATGAGCATCTGACCGATCTCCGCTTTGGAGAGGTATTTCATGATGCGAAACATTGGTTTCCCCTTGTGTTGGTTGGGTTGGTTATTGGTTATTGGCGATTGGTTCTTAAGTTGGCTGGGTTATCGGTGATTATCGGTTCACGATGTCTTAATAGTTTCCATTGTTTGATTACTTACACTGTGAGATATTACGCGCACTTCTGCATGTTCGCTGTGAGCGTCCTCAATTAGCCTTGCCGATTAGTTCTCCGCGCGCTTAGCTGCCATGTGTTCAGCCACGCGCTTGTCCCGCTCCACGAATGCCTCACGCACTTGTTCAGCCGTCGGCCGAGGCCGCCCCGGATGGCAAATCGACATATATGTGGTGAACTCAGACACCAGGTCAACGAATTCGCGCGTGCGCCGCTCCCCCATTTGCGAGAAAATCCAGCAAATTGCGGAACGCATTTCCTCTATCATCCGATGAGACTGCTCGCGCCCGGAATCAGTGAGATTCACGCGAATAATGCGCCGATCCTTGGAATCAATGTCACGCGTGACCCAGCCTTTTTTCTCCAGAGACGACAGCACAGTGGAGATGCGGCCGGAACTGGCCTGCAGCGCCGATGCCAATTGCGATGGCGTTTGCGTCCCCTTCATGGACAGCTCCCGGAGCACGAACTGCTCACCATGGGCTCCACGAGTGAATTCCCTCTGCATTGTCGAACGATTGCCCCACACGCTGGCATACAGTTCACTAACTGCTTCCTGCTCAAATCCCATAAGAGCACCATCCATTCCCATTCGCCACACGGCAGAGCGCCGCAAACACCCCAAGAATATCTCACACCGTAAACAATTCATTACTAGAAACTATTTTTGGAACGCATAATGCACACACTCCACGCTCTTTGATATTCTGAAAGCCGCATAGATATTCACTTCGGGGCGTCGTCTAAGAATATTTGCTGGGCCAACGGTAGCGACGTTGGCATTGTGCTCCATGAGGTATCTGGTCGAAAAGGCGGACGAAGACAGACCAGTTGGGCGGAGCGCGCCCATACCTCAAAACCATTGCAATTATTGGCTTTGACCATTTTCGTGGAGTCACGAAAATGGTCATGAAAAACATAAGGACACACCCATGAACCGCGACGAAATCACACGCAAAACCAGCGAACTCAGCACTCCCGATACGCCTGCTATCTCATTGCTCAAAACGGTGATCCGAAGAAAGAAGAAGTGGCACTTCTCCAGAGCTACTTTGCCGTTCAGACTCGCAAAACGGAAATCATTGAGCAACGCATGGGAGAAATCAGCCGGCTCGCCGGCCGAGAGGCCCTTGCCACTGCAGAGAAGAAACTCTATCTGTATACCCAAATCACACACAACAAAACCGCACAAGAGCACATGTACACGCCCAACCACGCCGCAGAACGCCGGCAAGGATGTGATACAGGCCACAGAAAGCGTTGTACCGCCTAGGCAATGCAACAATTGTCCGCTATGCTCTGAAGGCAGATGGCGGCACGGATGCCATCCCAAAGAGGGGGTATGACCATGATTCGGGGTATGAACCTATGCAGCATCGCCGGCTGCACGCACGAAGCAGAAGAAGCGGGCATGTGCAACATGCATTTCACATCGGCGCTGGTTCACGGAGCGCTGCACTACACTGCGGGCGGACGTCCGTCGCACTGCTGAGCGCAACAACAAAGCAAAACAACCAGTAACGCTCAACGGCTTCCACATGTTCATGCTCTAATTGCATGTACTTGCAGACACAATGGCCGGTCTGAGCCAGCTGCCCTCGCATGGAGCAGCTGGCTCAGACCGGCCATTATTGTTGCTTTGTACTGTTTGCACTGTATTGCGCCTGCATTGCGCAAGCTCGGGCGCACTCGGGTGCACTCGCTGAGTGGCGTGAATCGCAGATTGCTCAATAGCAACGCAATCCACGCTACTCAGCAGTTGCCATGGTTATGCGCGGCGTTTGCGGATGACGAGCAAGGCACCAGCCGCAGCTGTCAGCACCACAACCACGACCGCAATGGCAGCCACGGCAGCACCCGTATTCGAAAGGGGCGCAGCGCCATTAGCAGCCGGCTTATTCGTGGCAGTGCTACCGGGCTTAGCAGTGTTGCCAGGATTGTTGGTATCGCCGGGCTTCTGCTCTCCAGGGCCGGGAGTGACCTCCGTGGCCGTGACCGTGACTTCGAACGTCGCGTTCACGCCACGATAAGAGACGGTGATGGTCTTCGTGCCTGCGGTGGCAGAATCAAAGCCAGTGAACTTCAGATCACCATCAGTTGGATCAATCAGCTTGCGCAGCGTTTCGGTATCGCCGACTTTGTAAATGGCGGATACCTTCACATCGGCAGCGTTGAACTTATCGCCTACCTGATAGGAATCCTTGGTCACTTCCACAGCAAGCTCGGCCAACTGAGGCAGTTCGCCGAATGTCACTGTGTAGGTTTCCGCCGTGCCATCCTCAGCAGTTACAGTCACCGTGGCCACGCCGCTGTTCTCGGTCGAAGCCTGCTCCACCTGCACCGTAGCCTTCGCGTCAGCAGCAGTCGCCTCCACCGTCGGGTAAGAAGCAGCGTCTCCGGCCAGCGCACCGGCATATTCGGTGATATCCGCGGAGAATCCGTCAACCGTCTTGCCATCCACAGTCAGATCAGCAAGATTGGCGTTACTAGACGGCTGCGGCTTTGGCGTTGCTTCACCTTCGGCGATGCGTACTTCAGCGATCTTGGCATAGTCATTGCCATCGGCGTAGGTGAAGTTGAGGCGAATGCCCTTGGTGACGGGCAGAGCGCTCACATCGGCTTCCGTCACGGCTCCAGCAGCACCATTCACAGTGACTGCCGGCAGCGTGGCATCAGTCCACGTGGCGTTGTCTTCAGCTAGGTACGATACAGTGAAGCTCTTCGGAGCGGCCTCGCCCTTGGCCTTATCCACCGCAACGCTGAGCTTGCCCAGCTGATATGCCTTATCGAAGGTGTAGCTGAGCCACGGCGAGGTGTCGCCGGTGCCCCAGTTCGACCAGTTGGTGCTCAGATTGTTGTCGCAAGTCAGGTCGGCCGTAGAAGCGGAGGCCCAGCTGCTGGCCGGCTCATACTTCGAGGCTGCGGCGGACGAGCAGAACAACCGGGCAAGGTTGCTTTCCACAGTCACGGTGAGCGTGGCAGTTACTGAAGAATCAGTGACAAGGCGTACCGTCACGGTTTGCTCGCCCAATTTGGTGGTGTCGAAGCCTTCCAACGTGTATTCATCTGGCTCCAGCACACGCGTTTTGCCATTGGTGAGCGTGGCGGTAACCGTCACGTCCCGAAGCGCGAGCATCTGCCCCTTGGCGATAGTGGCTTCAGGGTCCTTAGCCGCGATGGACTCCACAGCAGCAGTCTGCGAACCGAACGCAGTGCCGTTGAAGGCCACGGTGAATGCGCCGGCATTGCTGTTCGACGTGGCGAAGACACCGGCATCGAGCCCGGTTGCGTCCGCACCGGTCAGCGTTACCGTAGCGACATCCTGCCATTCATCGTTCGCGGAAGCACGCCAGTAGCCTTTCAGGGTATCGGTTGCGGCGCGCTCCAGCTTGAGTTGCACTTGGTCGCCGAAGCCGGCACCAACATGCGATGTTTCCTTATCGATGTAGCCATCGGCATTGGAATCGTACTGCATGTAAATGCCGCTTGGGCTGGCAAGTAACGTGGCATATCCCTTGCCGCCGTTAGCGTCAGCAAGACCGTTACGAACCACCAGGCCGGCACGCGGATCGCCATTACCGCCCAAGTCGAGCGGCTTGACCGTGGTTTCCAACGTTTCGTTCACGTCCAGAGCATCAGGCTGGTACACCGCGCTGCCCTCGTTGCGATCCGTCCAGACACCACGATTGGCGTTGTCCGTAACGGTGAAGTCATAGGTACCGCCGGATGCGGCGACCTGGCACGCGCTGCCGCCCTTCCAATGGGCTTCCTTCCAACTTCCGGAAATCGGGTTGGAGCAGGAAACGTCGATGGTTCTGCGGAATGTGCGGCCCGGGTTGAAGTTGCTGCTCTCGGCAAGAGTGCCTGTAATGGTGTAGGTTCCCGGCACATTGAATGCGTAGGTGCTGCCGGCAGCCTTGGTCGACTTGCTGACTGCCGTACCGCCTTCCACATTCCATGTCACCTTGGTAGCAATGGTATCGTCGCCTTCCTTGACGTTGACGGTGTCCGGCAGAGTAACGGTTCCGCCCGTGTTCACGGTCTTCGGGAGATCATCGCCGGTTTCCACAGTCCAGTTGACCAGCTTGCCCTTGGCGCTACCATGGTTGCCCCAATAGCTCAGATCCCAACCGTCGGGCTCGCCTTCTTGAGCAGGATTATGCATTTCGATGGTGCCGTTCTCACCGATGGTCAGCGGCAGCCAAACATAGGTGGAATCGGCTTTACCGGAATCCCAACGGTCACCAAGGTAGATGAAGTGACCTTTCTCCTGGTCTACTGCGAGCACACTAGCCGACTGCGAACCGAATGTGGTGCCGCGGGTATCGCCCACAGACAACAGACCATCCGCGCCTTCCGGCATGTTGTTGTACCACGTGTTCTCGTTGGCATCGTCCTTTTCCACGCCACGGGTCCAGCTTCCCAGCATGGAGTCGGCGGTGTAGTAGGTCTGCTTGTTCGGGTCCCAGCCGGTTGCACCAGATGCGATGATGTTGTAACGCCCGTCATATTGGAATACGGCAGGAGCTTCCAGCGAACCATTTTGTTTGACGATTTGGAAATCTTCGCCACGCACCGGGGCATCCGTAGTACCGTCTGCAAGAATGTATGGGTACTGCCCGTCAGCAGAGTACTGCTTTTGTCCCTCGGACTGGTCCACATTCGTGGTCTTGACTACATTGGTGTAATCATCGTTAAGCTTGGCGATATACAGCGTGGCATTGGCTTCGGAAGAATACAGTACATAGGCACTGTCGTCCTTCGGATCCACGAACACAGTCATATCGCGGCTGTCACCGTTCTCACCCCAGCTGGGGTTACCTGCGGCTTCTTTCCAATTGTTCTGGTTAGGCAAACGATAGGCACCCACCATAGTGAACGGGCCCGCCGGATTGTCGGAAACAGCCACGCCCGCAAGTGCACGTGCATAGTTGGAACCGCCCGGCGTGGTGCTTCCATCGGAATGCCACCACAGCACGTATTGCTTGTTCTTCTTGTTGTAGATGATCTTCGGACGCTCGAAAATGCCCTGTACGGAATCAACCGCGCCATCACCATCCTGATCGGGGTTGGTGTTGAGGTACGGGAAGATTGCGTCGGCCTTGGCAGCGTCCACACTGCCGTCGGACTTGGTCAGGTTGTAGGCCTTGTCGAAGTAGGCGTAATCGGCATTGCTCTTATCCGTCAACTGAGATTTGCTGGTCACCGCACGCAGCGCCACACCAAGATCGGTCCAGTTGTATAGATCTGTCGACATATAAGCATGAACACCGGGGCTGTTGTCGTAACCGTTAGAACGGTCTTCGCCATACCAGTAGTAGGCGTCGCCAACCTTGACCACTTGGCCACCGTGCGCTTGGATGTGTGTGCCGCCATTATCATTGGCGTTCTTGGCATACCAATATGGCTGGAAGTAATCGCTAGCGTTCTTGCCCGGATCGGCTGTGGGCTGGAACTTGGTGTATGTCGGCACTTGGCCGATGGTAGGCAGGTAATCCACACCTGCCGCACTGGCACTTGCAGCGGCCAGCCCGCATGACAATAGCGTTGCCGCGGCGGTAATTGCCGCGATAAGAGCGCCCTTGCCCTTATTGTTTATCTTCATTGATTTGGTTCCTTGATTGATGATAACGGTTTTTTGAACAAACAGTTATGTCGCTATCCGCGAAGTCAGAAAAGGGCCGACAAATCAATATACCGATACTGAAAACTCAGTATTCAACTTGTCGGACCAATTATGCTCAAAGAGCGGAGGAACCGGCCGGCAATAGTCAATATTGCCGGCTTGTTCCTTCCACCATTACTGTGCGAGGGTGCTATGCACGCTTGCGCAGCATGAACAATGCACCCGCGGCAGCGGCCAGCAGAGCGACAGCGCCAGCGATGGCGGCAACATTGGAACCGGTGTGGGCCACCGTGTTCTTGTTGCCGTTGCCGGTGGCACCGGGCTTGTTGGTGCTGCCGGGCTTCTGTTCTTCAGGGCCAGGGGCGACTGCGTTGGCCTTGACCGTGACGTTGAAGGTCGCGGTCACACCACGGTAGGAGACGGTAATCGCCTTCTTGCCTGCGGTGGTGGAGTCGAACGAGCCAATCGCAAGCTGCGGGTCGTCAAGAGCGACCGGCACTTCCTTGGTCTTGTCGCCACTCTGGTAGACGGCAGTCACCTTCAGACCGGCGGTATCGAGCTTGTCGCCGATGGCGTACTCGGTCTTCGTGGGTCCGATCACCTTGAGCGAAGCCAAAGTGAAGGCGTTGAAGGTCACCGTGTAGGTCTTCGTCTCAGACTCGTCGGCTGAGGTCACCGTAATGGCGGCCTTGCCGCCAAGCTTGCCGTTCTCAACCGCGTCGCCAGTCACCTTGACGGCGGCGGCATTGTCGGTGGCGAAGGCCTGCAGCACCGGGTTTGCCTCAGCACCGAACGGAAGATCAACTGTGTAGTCGGTCTTATCAGCAGCGAAGCCCTTGATGGTCTCGCCGTCAAGACGCAGGTCGCCCAGCGTGGCATCGGATGCCGGCTGCGGGGTGAGTACCGTGCTGTCTTGTGCGAACACCTGGATCTCAGCCACGTTGATGTACACCTTGGTGTCCTGCAATGTGTTAGTCAGGCGGATGGCCTTGGCCTTTACCGGGGTGCCGAGCACGAAGTCAACGGTCGGGGTGTCGGCGGCGGTGATGCCGTCGGAGCCAGAGCCGGCATCGCCGGCCTGTATCTTCCAGCCATCCTTGGTACCGACTCCATGCCATTCGCCAGCCTCATCCTGGTATTCCAGCGTCTGGCTCTTCGGCCAAGACGCACGACCATCGTAGTAGAAGAAGGTCTTCACTTCGGTGATGGTCTGAGCTTCGTCGAAGGTGAACGTGGCGACCGGGTCCACCGTCGAGGCGGTGGAAGCCCAAGTGGACCAACCCTTTGACGTAGTGTCACCATCGATGGCCTTGGAAGCGGAGGCACCCTCCTGGAAGTTCACCGAGAAGTTCGTGCCAGAGGCCGCAGCGATGTTCTTCGCAGCACCCTGAACCGGCGTCACGAATGCCTGAATTTCGGTGGCGTTCATGTAGTCGTTGTTCACGGTGTTCACAATGCGCATCTTCGTGGCATTCACTGTGCCCTTATCGGCCTTGAACGTCACCGTCTGGCCTGCGGCAGGCTTAACATCGCTACCGAATTGCATCCACGTCTCGCCATCAGTGGTGTACTCGGCCTTGGCGGAAGCCGGAGCCTTGTCACCATACGTAATGGTCACGCTGCTAAGCTCACACTCAGAGCCGAAGTCAATCGTGGCGGTCGGGCTGGCGGAATAGTCACCAGCAGAGTTCCACGTCACCCAGGCTTCAGCTGACGTGTCACCATCGGTGAGCTTCTTCCACTGATCGCCCTTGCTGTATTCCGTCTGCTGGTTGGTCACAGTCAGGTTGGAAGCAGTGTCGGCCACATTCTCAGGCGTGGCGGCGGTGACATAGATCGCGCCCTTCAGCGCAATCGCGGTCGCGTCGTCCAGCTGGTAAGTACCGGCCACGGCAATGTTGTCGCCAGCCTTGGCATCGGCGAGCTTGGTATCAAGCCCATCGAAGTTCCACGTAACCTTAGCCGCATCGCCCTCGAATGCAGGCGATGCCTTGACGTGTAGGTACACCGGCGCAGCCTCAAGCGCGGCCTTCGCCTCGCTCGCACTGGTGCCGGCCAGCACTGTAGCCGATACCGGATCGGAAACGGTGAGCGCGCCAACGTAGACCGTAGCGGCGACATTGAACTCGTTGCCGTACACATCGGTGGCGGTAGCGGTGGCTTCGTAGGCGCCTTCCTTGGCCACATCGACCTTGGAAGTATCCCAGTTGGCAACCGTGGCCTTGCCTTCGCCCCAGGTGTAGTAGAGCGTGACTTCGGTCGGCAGCGCGGCCTTCTCGTTAACGGCGGTCTGCACGTTCACGGTCTTCTGGCTGGTCGGCGTTACATTGCGCAGAGTCCATGTCTGGTTGGCGGACGGCGAAGTGCCGCTCGGTGACTGCCACAAGCCAACCTTCGTGCCGACTGTGGTACCAGAGTTATCCACATCAAGGTTCGTCTTAGTCGCGGCATTGAGCAGCTGGTAGGTCGAACCATCGGAAGTGTTGAGAATCCACTTGGCAGCCGGGTCGGACTTAGCGGCCCCAACCGTTTCGTTGGAAAGCGCGTTCGTGCCATCCTTGGACACCAGCACCTTGCCTTCGGCGTTAGTAATCACATAAGCCTTGAGATCAGGGCGCTCGGAGTCGGCGGGCTGCTCGATCTGGGTAAAGGTCCAAGTCTGCTTCTTGGCGTTCTCGGCATCGGAAGCGACGTTGGCCAGGGACAGCGCGGAATCACCAGAAGTGGTATCAGCCACGGCCTTGCCGGACTGCTTACCAACGAGCTGGTAAGTGTCGCCGGTCTCGACGGCAGCATCCTTAGCGTAGCCGGTCACGCCAGTGAGCTGGATGGAGGCGATAGAACGGGCGGGCACAGTGACCGTAGCGGTCTTGGCAGCCTTGTCAATCATCACAGAGCCTTCAGCTTGCTTGACGTTGCTGGTCTTGGCGAAGACTTCCGGAGTGGCGGAATCGACACCCGCGTTCTTGTCTTCGGCAGAGGTTTCGGTGGTCAGGTAGAGCTCACCGTAAGCGTTGTCGGCAATCTCGCCGTACTTCGACAGGTCGATGACGAAGGTCTGGTCAGAGGTGCCGGAGTTGCGGTGGATGACGGTCTGCGTCTTGCCATCGGCGGAGGTGGCAGTCATGTTGTTGTCTTCATCGTTGTTGGCGATGACCTTGTCGCCCGCGTGGATGAAGTGGGTGATGGCCTTGACGCCGTTGTACTTGGCGTTGGCAATAACCGTGCACGGTTCAAGTCCATCGGCGGTACCGCCGTTGTTGTTCACGCGACGCTCGGAGTAGAGCTTGCCGTCCTTACCGGCCACGGTGCAGTCGAAGTCAATCAGCACGGTGCCCCAGTTGGTGTTTTCACCGGCCGGGTTCACGTTCGAGCCCATCTGCATGTTGTAGAGGTCCTCGACCACCTGCCAGAAGGTGAAGTCCTTGGACTGCAGGCGGGTGACGTTGGAGCTGATCTTGCTCATCATGCCCAGCGCGTTGTCGAAACCGTACGGGTTGTAGGAGCCGGACTGCCAGGAGCCGTCCACCTCGCTCATCGACAGCTTCTTGCCGTCTGCCTGAGCGATATCGCGCGATTGCATCTGGCTGCCGTCGGAGTAGGCGTGAACATTGTACTGATCGATAAGGTCCTTGATCGCCTGCGGGTACTGGTTGTACGACTTGACAAAGTCAGCGGAGTTTGTAGCATCAGTGGCTGCGATGATGGTGTCATCATTGTCCTTGAGCGCCTCAGCGAGTGCGGTAATCGTCTGCTGCTGCTGGGCGTTATTGACATGCATACCCTCCTGCGGCTTCTTCAGCGCGTTGGAGTATGGGGTGACGGACTTATCTTTGTCGGAGTAGTACTTATCCCAGTAGTTGTTAATGAGCTTGGTGTTGTCATCGCTCTCATCGGTGTACTTCGAAGCCATGTCGCCCGGAGTGCCCCAGTAACTGGTCTCGGACTCGTTGAACGGCTCGACCGTGTCAACGTTTGCGCCAAGGCTTTCGAGGTGCTCGACGTTCTTGGTCATGTACTGAGCGAATTTCTCAGGGTTTGCAAGATTATTGCTACCGGAGTTGTATCCACCAGTGGCGTAACCGCTGTTGGTCAGGAACCACGGAGCGGAGTTGGCGAAGGCCTCTACATCGGTGATGTCGGGGTTATCGCCGGTGGCACCGCGCTCAATCCACCAGTCTTGGGCGGCGGACTTGGAGAAGTCATACTGGTTGTCGTCAGTCGGGTCGAATGCCGCAGCCAGCTTGTCTTTGTCGGCCTGCTTGGTGGTTACGCCATTGCCATACGTGCCGGAGCCGGTGGCGTCATCTTTCCACGTGCCAGGCACGGCAGCGCCTTGGCGCATGAATGGGTAGCCGTAGGCAACATCGGAGGCATTGCCGCCGCCCACGTTGTAGCGGGCCATGTTCAGGTCCAGTCCTTCATCACCGAAGATGGACTGGTAGAACTGTTCGCGCAGCTGTTTGCCGTATTCCACAGCCTTAGCCTTGGAAGCGTCATCGCCGAGATTGGTGGTGATGGCCGATTCCTCGCCGAGGCTGCCGGTGGCGTTGGCGAACCAAGCCAGCGAGGTGCCCCAGCCATCGAAACTGTTGGCATACCATGGGTTCGGGGTCACGGTAATGGCATCGTTATCAGCCGCATACGCAGTGCCGGCAACCGCAAACGCCCCTCCTCCCACTAGTGTTGCCGCCGCAACCATTGCAGCAAGCGATTTGCTCAGTACCTTCATTGGTCTCCTTAGTGTTCCTGCTGTCCGCCTTATACCGGAAAAATCGGCCTTTGCTTCACTGAGCCGGCCTCTTTGCCTGATACATGACCTACGTCGACTCCTTCTTTCGGCGCAGCCAAAATGTTTACGCAAACATTTTGATATGAGCGATTTTATCACAAAACCGTCACCCAGCAAACAACTTCAGAGACCACAAACGACGCACAAAGTCATGAGCCATTCGAATTGCGCTGGCCCAATCGCTACGAATCATATTTGCCGTAGCCCTTAAGTGAATCCCACTGCATCGAGATATCGCGCCCGCTATCCCTTCCGATAACGCCGACCACGCGTGTTGCCTTCAGCAATCAGCTTTCCTTGCGCAACTAAACCGTTTAGGAATTTGCGGACTGTTCTGTTATCGAGCTCTGTTATCTTGGCGAGTTCAGGTACAGTCACATAGTCAACCTCTGTCAAGCGTCGATTCATCGCCGACAGCATCGCTGCCCGCGAATCAATTTCACCCGATGCGGTTGCATCTGCTTTCTTACCATCCACACGTTCCCCGCCAATGAGCCTCGCACCCTCTTCGGCATCTTTCTCAACTACAGATCTCACGCTAGCAAAACCAGAACCATCCGCGGTCTTCAGCGCAGGAACAATAGGAATCGTCGCCTCGAATATGTCACCATCGCGGAACTCAGGCTCTCGCTCAGTATATTGCCGGGACGCTCTTATCAGATTCCGCAGTCCGCTACCCAGCTGCTCGGCTATGCCGGTCTGCACAAACACATTAGCGATAATCGGATTCTTTGGCATTGGCGTGAACTCGCCCAGCTTCATTCGACCTTCAAAGAATGAGCGCGAAGCATTAACCGTCCGGATGGATTCATTATCAATGGTGACACGCGCCACCACCGGACTGGAATACTCCCGATGCATGAGGCTGTTTGCCACCAATTCACGGGCGATCATCGTACGCGGGCTCACTCGCTTATCGCCCTTTAACACAAAGCGGTCAGGCAGATTCCGCTCAGTAAATTCACGGAGTTGCTCGTACGAATCGAACAAGTTGGTCCGCACCATAAGTCGGTCATCGTATCGGTCAATATTGTCTCGCCGAACCACGGCATCAGTAATATACGCTGGGCAAACCGAGGAAATGACTTCATCCTTGCCCAAGAGCAGCACTGCAGCAAGATTAAAGCCCTCTTCGCCGGTCGTGTAATCACGATCGTATAGCTTGGCGCTGCGGAACAGTTCTTCGTCAGACATAGTTCCCCAAGGGTGCCCAGCTCGCTGAGCGACCGCCAGCTGCCGCATTCGCGCAATCAGCTCAGGACGCAAATCAAACGGAGTCACGTAACGGAAAATTCGCCGTTCGGAATAGTAGTTCTGCTTGCGAATATACATTTGACTAATCTGGATATCGCTTTCGATGTGTGTATCCACATCAGCAATGCGATCAAACACTGCGCCCTTGAACCGCACAACCGAAGAACTCGGAGCTACCCAAATACGAACAATAATCCGTTCGTCGTACTCGATATGTTCCGTTTCCACCATTGGAGCCGGTTCGAACATCTTACGATTAGACACTACGTTGACAACGTTGCGCTCTATCTCACTAACGCGCTTAGAATCGACGCCGAGCACTTGACCGTCATCGTCAACGCCAAGATAAATGCTGCCACCAGAACGATTGGCGAATGAGCATACAGTCTCAAAAGTATCCGTATGAGGCAATTCGCTGCAGCGCTTGAACTCGACCATAGATGATTCACCGGCCTGCAGCACTTGCATAAGTTCATCCTGCGTCATCGCATTCCGCCCTTCATAGCGATAATTCATACATTAGGACATGGCACTTATCGTATTTTAGCATCTAATTAGTACATTAGGACATTGTTTTATGTCCTAATGTACTAATTAGGCGGCTAATTGTACTAATAATTGCACACTGATGTACTAATCCGATGATCGAATGCACTAATTGTCCGCGCAAATGCACTAATCGGATGACCGAATGTATCAATGAGACCTATAGGCAGCCGATTGGCTGACGATCAGCCCAGTCATTGGCTATCGGCCGCTAGCCAGTCAGCCGCCAACAGCCAACAGCCACCCAACTAATAGCCGCCAGCCAATCAGCCCGTCCAATCACTCCTTGTGTTCCAGTGCGGCCTTCAAATCGCGGCTACGGTAGCGTTCGCGCAGCATAGAGAATCCACCGAAGCCCACAAGCCACACCAGGCCGGCAATCGCGGAATTGCGCGTATCGTCCGCCAGGAACAGCGTCAGGTAGATGAACACGAAGAACACGATTGCCACCGTATTGAGCACCTTCCACGCGGGCATGACGAACCCGTCCGCGATGAAATCGGCGGAACGGCGATACCTGCGATGCGCCAGCAGCGTCAGGATGTAGATGAACAGGAACACCGCGGAGCTGGCGGACGAGAACAGCACGAACGCCCCCGAGATGCCGGGGATGGCGTTGACGATCGGCGACAGCAGGATCAGCGCCGCGGACACCAGGATGGCGCGGGCCGGCACCTTGCGGTCGGACACCTTGCCGAGCTTGTTCAGCATCGGGTTCGGCGACACCTCGGACAGCTGGTACAGGTGGCGGCCGGCGGAATACAACAGCGAATTGAGCGACGAGGACGCGGCGGTGATCACCACGAAGAACACCAGGGCGGACGCCCAGTTCAAACCGGCATACTGGAACATCATAATGAACGGGGATGCGAAGGAGCCGTCCTTGTTCGGCTTGAACGAGGTCCACGGCACAATGCACATGATGGCCACCAGTGCGCCCACATAGAAGATGAGCACGCGCACGATAATCTCGTTGATGGCCTTGGGCAGCACCTTGCGCGGATTCTTGGTCTCGGAGACGGTGACGCCCACGAATTCAATCATCTCGTAGGCGAAGAACACCATCTGGAAGCTCATGAGGAAGGCCATCCAACCGTTCGGCGCGAACGAGAAGTTGGCGAACAGGTTGTCGAATCCGGCGTGGCCGGCCGGGCTCACGTGGTCCACGCCGTGAATCTGCACGGCTGGGTAATGGTAGCCGATCACGATCATGACCACGGCGGTGGCGATCATCGCGCAAATCAGCGTGATCTTGATCATCGAGAACCAGAATTCCACCTCGCCGAACACCTTGACGGCAATCAGGTTGATGGAGACCAGCGACACCAGGAAACACAGCTCGATCAGCCATTTCCAATGGGTCAGGTCGATGCCGAACGTGTCGAAGAAGGTGATGAAGTACGTGGAGACGGCCGTGATCTCGGTCATGCCCAGCAGCACGAGCGCGGCCCAATACGTCCAGCCGGCGAAATGCCCCCATCCGTTGCCCAGGTAGCGGGTGATGAAATTGATGAAGGTGTGCTGGCTGGGGTCGCGGTACATCATCTCGCCGATGGCGCGCATCAGGAAGAACATGATGACGCCGACCAGGATATACACGAAGACGATCGAGGGGCCGGTCAGTGCCAGCGACTTGCCCGAACCCAGGAACAAGCCGGTGCCGATGGTGCCGCCAATGGCGATGAACTGCACGTGGCGATTGCTCAGGCCACGCTCCATCTCGTTGGTCTGGTCCAGGCTTTCGACAGACTTGAGTTTGCCCGTAGCCTGCTGTGTACCACCATTCACATTCGTATCGGCCATACTGATTTCATTTCTCTTCTCTGCCGCCCGATTGTTACGCACCAGACGCGATACTCGTTCAAAACAAGTTCAAACTGTATCACCGAAATATGTCACGAAAACCGCTCAGCTCAAGAATACATGCGATGATACTGTAAATATTCCGCCAAAAAGTTCAATTCATCAACACCAAATTGAACTTCTACCTCTATTCCACGGACTTGAGCGAGCTGACCGGGTCTACGCGATCGAGCACTGGGTTGGTGAACAGCTGCACCAGCAGCGCGAACGCCAGCGTCGCCACCACGGCAATCGCATAGCTGTACCAGTGCACTTCCACTTCGAAATACAGCGACGGCATATTCAACGCAGCAGTCAGTAATCCGCCTATCCACCTGCCAAGCGGCAGACCAACCACCACACCCATACCGGTCAATATCATCATCTCGCGGTTCACGTAGTTGTGCACCTCGCGGTCATAGAAGCCCAGCACCTTCAGTGTGGCCATCTCGCGGATGCGTTCGGACACGTTCGTATTGGCCAACGTAAACAGCACCACCAGCGCCAGGCCGCCGGCGAGCCCCACAATCAGCGCCACCACGGCACCCATCAAATCGAACTTAAACGTGGCGGCCAGATGCGCACAGCTCACGGCCTTGAGCACCGACGATTCCTCGCCCAACCGATCCGCATATTCGGCCTGTTCGGTCTCGGAACCTTTCAGCTTGGCGAGCATCGCGTTCCACGTCAAGGTCGAGGCAGTGCCATCTCCCGAAGCCGAAGACGTCACACCGTCGGCCGCAAACTTCTGGTCGTACAGTCGCTCACTGATGTACACATCAGAGCCGATGAGGTTGCGCGTCACGGCCGTGACCTGCACCTTGGCCCGGCTGCTACCGCCATTGCCCAGCGTGACGGTGTCGCCGGCATGAATATTCAGCGAGTTGGCGGCGGACTGCGATACAATCACGCCACTATCGTCCAGCGCTACAGTGCCGCCACCCGCTTTGCCGAAGATATTGGGCAGCCCAAACCATCCATCATCGCCAGCTTGTTCCAGCGTGACCATATCGTTCAAGATATTCAGCGAATCGTTGGGCACGGTCATCAGCTGCACGGTTTCGCTTTCCTGCGCCGCATTGCTCATCTCGCCACTATCCACGCGCAGATTCAGCGTTTCGGTGGTTTGGCCATCTTGTGCCACCTGCTTGCGCATCGCGGTGGCGTCATCGTCATTGGCCACGACCATCAGGTCGTACTGGTAGATCTGCTCGTATTGTTTGACGCCAATCGTGTCGACGGTGTCATTAATCGCAAATCCGCAGATAATCAACGCTGTGCAACCGGCCACGCCACCCACGGTCATAATCAAGCGCGACTTGAATCGGAAGATATTGCGCGCGGTGACTTTGCCGAGGAAGTTCAGCCGGCTCCATACCGGGCGAATCCGCTCCAGCAATATGCGAGCGCCCGCTTTCGGTGCCTTCGGCCGCATCAACGCGGCGGGCGTGTGCCGTATCTCCTCGCGACAGGCGAGCGCGGTGGCCACGCCCACGCCGACCACGAACAGCACGATGCCGGCCGAACCGTACAACCAGTCGTATTCGAGTCGCACACCGGGCAATATATACAGTCCCTCAATCACCACCAGCAGGAATGCCGGGATGCCAAGGAATCCGACCAGCAGACCGATGCCGCCGCCGACCAAGCAGGCGAGCAACGCGAACAGCAGATACCGGCTGGACACGGCGAGTCCGCCATAGCCGAGTCCAAGGTAGGTGCCGATAAGTCCGCGGTCTTCCTCGACCATGCGGGTCATGGTGGTCAGGCTCATGAGCACGGCGACCAGCAGGAACACAATCGGGAATGCGCGGCCGATGGATTCGATGGAACTGACGTCTGATTTGAGCGAGCTGAATCCGTCGATCGAAGCGCGTGTCTGCACATACCAACGTGCGTTGGCCACATCGTCGATGCGCCGTTGCTGCTTGGCGAATTCGCTTTCCGCTTCGCTTCGCTTCGCATCGAGTTCAGACTGCGCATCATCCAGTTTCGCCTTGCCGTCCGCGAGCTGTTGTTCGCCTTCTTCCAGCTGCCGCTCGCCTTCTTCGAGCTGCTGCTTGCCGCTGGCCAGTTGGGCGGCCTGCGCTTCAAGTTGCGCCGACTGGGTTTCGAGGGTTGCGGCATTCGCTTCGAGTTCCGCGGATTTGGTATTGAGCTGTGCCTCTCCTGCAGCCGCTTCCTGTTCCTTGGCGGTCAGTTGCGCGTTCTGCTGGTCCAAGGTGGATTGTGCGGGGGCAATGGTTTCGTTTAATGTGCGCTGCAAATCGGCTTTCTGCTGGGTCAGACTGTCTCGCTGCGTTTGCAGTTCCGTTTGCTTGGCGGCCAGCTGTTGCCGCAGCTCACTGATTGACGGCACTTCAGGCAGGGTAATGCCAAGGCGCGCGAGCAGTTGCTTGATGGCCTGCCATGTGGGTGAGTTGAAGTCGATATTCGGGTCAAGTTGCGCCAGTAGATTGTCGGCCTGTTGAATCATGGACAGCATCTGATCAATTTGTGCCACGCCTTGGTCGATTTGGGTAATGCCCTGTTCGATTTTCGTGCGATTGGCAGTCAGTTCCGTTTGCGCCGCATCGAGCTGTTTGCGAGCCGAGGTGAGCTGCGCTTTGCCCGATTCGAGCTGGGTGCGCGCTTCGGCTATCTGCTGGCGACCTTGCGCGATCTGTTGACGGGCCGATGCAATCTGCGCACGTCCATCGGCGAGCTGCCGTTCGCCATCGGTAATGGTTGTCCTGTTGTTCTCCAATTCGGTACGGCTATCTTGCAATGTCGTTTTGTTGGCTTCCAGCTCGGCCCAGTTGTCGTCGATCTGCTTCTGGGCTTCGTCCAGCTGCTCGTTGGCCTCGTCTTTGGCATCATCCAGTTTGCGCTGCGCGCTGGAGACGATCTGTTGACGACGGGCTTTCTGGCGTGTGGTCTGTATCTGATGTTCGATACGGTCGGCCACGGTTTTGACGGCTTCATCGTAGGCATCGGAAAACGTGTCAAAATCGGACGCACCAGTGACGGCAACCGATATCGCAGTGTATATATTGCCGGTCACGCCGTCGCTGGGTGCAAAGAACGTATAGTCCTCGGATGAGGTGGACCGGAAGGAGGTCATGCCCGAATAGCCGTCTGGATTGTTGAGGTCGCGCGGGTCAAGTACGACGCCGGTGATGGTGAGTTTCGTGGGGAACTGCGGGGATTGCTCGGCGTCGGCGTCCGTATTGGCGGCGGACTTCGCATCGGATGCCGAGGCATTGGCGGCGACACCTACCGTATCGGCATTATTGGAATCGTCAGTCTCCGTGGCCGCTACCGATATGACGGATGAAGAGGTGTCTTGTGGCGTCACAGTAATGGTGCCGCCAATCTTGAGTCCGCTATCGTTCAGGAACTGCTGAGTCACCGCCACTTCGCCGGCCTTGTTCGGCAGTTTGCCTTGTTGCAGGTACGGCTGATCAAGCCCTTCGGTACCGATTTCCTGCATGGTCACGGTTTTCTTGGTGCCGTCCACCAACGTGGTCACCGTCTGAGAACGTTCGGGCTGCACGGTTTGCACACCGTCGATTCGGCGCAGTGCCGCCGCATCATCATCGGTCAGGCCGTATGTGGATAGCACCTGCAGGTCATGCAGTCCCTGCTGATCGTAAAAACGACCGGCCGCCAGAAAAGCATCGCGGCATCCGGCGTAGATGCCGGTCAGCACGGCCACGCCAAGCAGCGTAATGACGGCGATCGAGACGAACCTCTTCCAGCTGCGCAGCCAGCAACGCAACGTATCTTTGGCAAATACCGCAGAAACGCCCGCTCCTCGACCGCCGCTATCGTCGAGGTTCCGCCGTTTCACAGAATGTTTCACAGGTTGTTTCACGAATCGCCTCGCTTGTTTCACGGGGCGTTTCACAGAGTGTCTTGCAGTGAGCATCGCCAATCACCTACCATTCGATATCGGCGATGGGCCGCGGCGTTGCGTTGACCTCCTCGCTGGTCACCTTGCCGGAGCGGAAGCGAATCACTTTGTGAGCCATCGGTGCAAGCGCGGAATTATGCGTGATGATCATTACGGTCATGCCTTGTGTTTGGCAAATATCCTGCAGCAACTGCAGCACTTCCTTGCCGGTCTCGTAATCGAGCGCACCGGTCGGCTCATCGCACAACAACAGTTTCGGCTTTTTGGCAATCGCGCGGGCGATGGATACACGCTGTTGTTCGCCGCCGGACAGTTGCGCTGGGAAGTTCCCCATGCGCTCCCCCAACCCGACCTTGTACAAGGTTTCCACCGGGTCGAAATGGTCGGGGCAAATCTGTGAGGCAAGCTCCACGTTTTCCAGCGCGGTAAGGTTCGGCACAAGATTGTAGAACTGGAAAACGAAGCCGATGTCGTTGCGCCGGTAGGTCACCAGTCCCTTTTTCCGCAGGCCCGTAATATCGCGCCCGCCGACCACTACGCGGCCGGTTGTGGCGGTATCCATGCCGCCCAGAATGTTCAATGCCGTGGTTTTGCCGGCACCGGACTGTCCCAGAATCACGCTTAATTCGCCTTGTTCGGCGGTAAAGCTGGCCTCGTCGAGCGCGCGAATCACACTGCTACCAGAAGGATATTCCTTGACCACATGGTCGAATTCGATATACGCCATCGCACACCTCCAACGCGCTCGTGGCAGCCACCTAGCCCCATAGGCCCCGCCAAAACTTCCTGCTATACTCAAGTAAAACAACACTGTGTCGGTTCTGCAACCAACAGTTGGATTGTGGGTTGTCGGAATTTGGGGAGAAGGCCATGGCCAAAGAATTGACGGAAAGCCGCCGCACCCGCTACACGAGACGTGCCATGCAGGACGCGCTTATCGAGTTGCTGCGCAATCAGCCGCTCGGCTCCATCACCGTTAAAGCGTTGTGCGAGCGGGCCGATGTGAATCGTTCCACGTTTTACGCGCATTATGCGAGCATCGAGGAACTGCTGCACGACATTGAAGACGAAACCATGGCCTGGGTCACCACCGCACTCGAACAGCTACTCGCCCAGCCAGATTCTGCCGGCATCGAGCATGTTATTGAGCGCATCTGCCAGTACATTGCCGACAATCGCAAGCATCTGCAGGTATTGATGAGCCCGAAAGCGGATATCGGCTTCCAGCAGCAGCTGCTGGGATTGATTTACAGCCAGCGCGGCGTAGGCGAACAGTTGCAATCTTCGGCGGGTTACCCAGCCGAGGCGCAGATGCGTATGCGATTCGCCGTGTCCGGCAGCATTGGGCTTTTGCAATATTGGCTCGCCACCGATCTCGCGGCCTCTCCCGAATCGGTGTCCCACACCATCTTCACCATGTGTATGCCTGCCACGCAGTGAACACGGTGAATTCAGTGAACTCAGTGAAGCGTGCGGTTTCATAAGCATCGCTCGCTATAGCTTCGCCTGCTCACCGGCCGCGCCCACGCCCGCGCTTGCGATAGCGCACAAATAGACGATTGACCATTTCTGAGACGATACGGCGGCATAGAATAACGAACGTTGCGCATCGCGGCAAGCCCCGCGTGCGCCAAAACCCAAGAAATGTGAGAGAAGGGCACAATGAGTACTGCTGATGCGCCTAAGAAGCCGCGCGAAACCGACGACGTGCCGGTGCCGGCCACGCTGCGCAAGTCACTGAAGAACCGTCATATCCAGCTGATTGCACTGGGCGGCGCCATCGGAACCGGCCTGTTCTATGGTTCCAGCGAATCCATCGCGCTGGCCGGCCCCTCGATTCTGCTCGCCTACTTGGTTGGCGGCTTCGCAATCTTCATGATCGTGCGCGCGCTGAGCGAAATGTCCGTCGAGGATCCGAAGGCGGGCGCGTTCAGCTACTATGCCACTCGCTACTGGTCCAAGCGCGCCGGCTTCATCTCCGGTTGGAACTACTGGTTCAATTACATCCTCGTCTCGATGGTTGAGCTGTCCGTGGTGGGCAAATTCGTAAACTACTGGTTCCCGGCGATTCCGACCTGGGTGTCGGCGGCCGTGTTCTTGGTGATTATCTGCGCCGCCAACCTGCTGGGCGTCTCCAAGTTCGGTGAGTTCGAGTTCTGGTTCGCCATTATCAAGATTGTGGCCGTGATCGCCATGATCGTCGGCGGCCTGGCCGTCATCATCTTCGCTCTGCCCACCGCATCCGGCATCAAAGCGAGCTTTGCCAACTGGTTCACCTTGGAAGGGGGCTTCTTCCCGAACGGTCTCATGGAGCAGACCAAAGACGGCACCTGGACCGGCCTGTTGATGGCGCTTGTCGTGGTGATGTTCAGCTTCGGCGGCACCGAGCTCATCGGCATCACCGCCGGCGAAACCGAGGACCCTCGTCGTACGATTCCCCGCGCCACCAATGACATTATCTGGCGAATTCTCGTGTTCTACATTGGCGCGCTCGGCGTAATCATGGCCGTAATACCGTGGAACACCATCGGCGGAGACGATGTTCCCAGCCCGTTCGTGCAAATCTTCGATTCCGTGGGCATCCACGCGGCCGCCGGCATCCTCAACTTCGTGTGCCTGACCGCTGTGATGAGCGTCTACAACTCCGGCCTGTACGCCAACTCCCGCATGCTGTATTCGCTGGCCAAACAAGGCAATGCACCCGCGTATCTGGGCAAGCTCAACGCTAAGGGCGTGCCGGTGGCCGGCGTGCTGACGTCCGCCGTGATCACCGCCATCGCCGTGGTCGTGGTGTTCGTGTGGCCTGAGTTCGCGTTCAACTATCTGATGTCGATTGCCACCATCGCTGGCATCATCAACTGGACGATGATCATGTTCACCGAAATGAAGTTCCGTAAGGTGGTCGCCGCGGGCGGCGCTCCCGAGGATTCCGAGCTGGCCGGTCTGAGCGGCCAGGAGGCACTGGACGCGATTCACTTCAAACTGCCGTTTGCCAAGGTGACCCCGTGGGTGGTGCTGGCGTTCCTGGCGCTGGTCGTGGTGCTGATGTGCTTCTCCGCCAGCTACCGCATCGCCGTCATCGCCGGCGTGATCTGGCTGGCCATCCTCTTCGCCGCCTACCAGCTCACTCAGGCGAAGAAGTAAGGCTCCATTTGCGAATAGCTCTCACTGATGAGCACTCAGTGAGAGCTATTCGCAAATGGGATTTATTCATGAAACAGCTCATCGATGCCGACGAGCTGAACGTCGGATTGAGACGCCGCAGCATCGTCGACCAGTGATTGATCGAAACCGCCGAGCGAAAACAGCAGGTATGTTCGCTGGCCGATACCGGTTCGCGCAGCACGGTCTCGCAGTAGATTCAGCACGGAACGGTCCACCGGCGCATTGCGGAATTTGCACTCGCCCACAATGGCAGCATCAGACGCATTGTCAACGGCCATCACGTCTATCTCATCCTGACGATCCCACCAACGGCCAACCGCACGCGCACGGAAGGGCAACCGTCCAGCAGCACTCTCACGCCACATCCATTCACGGCACAGACCCTCGAACGGTTTGCCGGCAAAATCATGTAATACCGGCTTGATATGACGCTCGTATACGCCTTCCACATCGCCCCGCTCCAATTCCGAACGATACGGAAAGACAAACGAATACCAGAATCGGAAGAAATTGTCGCTCAGCTGATACAGCCCACGCGAACCTTTCGCCCGCTCCTTAGGCTTCGCCGTGACTGGGAACTCACGTTCCACAATCCCCAGTTCCATAAGATTGGCGAGATACGACGATACTGTTGCGTTTGCCATCATCGTGTGTGTCGCGATCTCATTCAGCGAAGTTGCGCCGAGCGCGATCGCCCGTATCACGCTGTTATATTTCGCAGTTTCCCGCAGTTCTTCGTGCAACAAAAATTCAACCTCGCTGTATAGCGGAGCAATGCGTCTCAGAATATGCCGCTTGACATTTGCGTCTATGGTCTCATCTGGGTCAAATTCCTCTAGGTAACGCGGGATACCGCCCAGTATTGCGTAGGCCAGCGCCTTATCCTCGCCACTATAGTTGGGGAAGAATTGCGCTGCATCCCAATATGGCATCGGCAGCATCTTCAGGATGCCGGTCGCACGACCATATAGCGGCGATTTTTCTCCCAACAGCTCCTTTTCGATGAAGCTCATGGCACTGCCGCAAATCACAATCATCAGATTTGCATGACGCAACGTGTGGTCCCAAAGATTCTGTAGCACTGACGGCAATGACGGATCAGATTTGACCAGATAAGGAAACTCATCGAATATCACAAGCCTGCGGCCGCCATCGCTCGGCTCTGGCAGCCGGGTTAACTCGGTTAACGCCCTTTCCCAAGAAGGATATTGACTCAGATAATCCTTGCCCGGGGCACCCGCCTCGAACATGAGACGGGAGAACGATGCCAGCTGTTCATCTTTAGTGGCATTCTGCGCCGCGAAGAATAAGGTTTCCTTGTCTTTTGCGAGTTGAATAAGCGTCTCTGTTTTTCCCACGCGCCTGCGGCCGTAGACGAACACAAGCTGTGCCCTACGCTCAGTGAAACATTCCTGCAGTTGCTTGAGGTCATCGTCTCGTCCGATGAATGCCATGCTGCCCGCCTCCTTTATGCCATACGCCGGCGTATTTCTATCGCATCACGATTTATTGTATCACGATTAGTATAATCGTGATTATACAAGCTGTGACGAGGTGCGGGTACGGGCCAATTTGCAAAAAACTCTCACTGAGGGGGAGGTGGTGACGGCTTTGAGGTCGAGCTTGCCGCAGGTCAGGTAGACCATGGTGGCGAAGTAGTCCATGTCACGGAAGCCGCAGGCCCGTCTCTTCACGTTCCGGACGACGCTGTCGGCGCCCTCGAGGACGGCGTTGGCGTACGGGTGCTCGAAGTACGCGACGACCTCGGCGAAGCGGCGGCGGACCAGACGGGCGGGTTCCTTCACGGGTTCGAGCCTCGAGTGTATCATCCACGAGCACAGGCGGTATAGCCTGACCCATGCCCCGGCGGGCGGTGTTTTTAGTCAAGTCGGTGTTTCGTGTTTCGTCACTAATTTTTGGCCTTTCGCTGTTTGTGGTGGGTGGTTTGGGTGCGGGGTGATGCCGGTGCCCGCCCCGTGGGCCAGGCCCGGCAGCGGGTTCACGCTCCTGTTCGAGGCGTGGGCCGTGGAGATGGCCCGCCACCTGCCCGTCAGCACGCTCGCCGAGCAATTGGACGAGACCGACACCCGTTTGTGGCGGTCCGTCGCCCATTACGTCGACGAGGCGAGGAGGCTGGAGGACTACATGGGTGTGGAGGCCATCGGCATCGACGAGACCAGCCGCAGGGGCCGCAATTGCATCACCGTGGTCGCCGATCTCGTGGAGCACGATGTCATCAACGTGACGCCGGGCAAGGACCCGGCCACGGTCGAACGGTTCTCGCGTGATTTCATGGACCACAACGGGGTCCCGGAATATGTGCGTCTGGTCGCCTGCGACATGAGCCTGGGCTTCCGGAAGGGCATCCGTGAGCATCTGCCCCATGCGCGGCGGATCGTCGACAGGTTCCACGTGGCCAGGCACGCCAACGAGGCCGTCGACAAGGCCGGGAAGACGGAAGGCCGCTCCAACCCGCTGCTCAAACGGACCAAGTACCTGTGGCTGCGCAACGAGGAAAGCCTGACCGAACTGCAGGTGGAGACCAAGCGCAACCTGACGAGGCAACGGTTGAAGACCGGCCGCGCCTGCCGGATGCGCGAGGTCCTGCAGGACATCTACACGGACAGCCGCACCCCGTCCGAGGCATGGGTGCGCCTGCATCGCCTGTGCTCGTGGATGATGCACTCGAGGCTCGAGCCCATGAAGGACTTCGCCCGCATGATCCGACGCCACTTCGCCGAGATCGTCGCCTACTTCGAGCACCCGTACACCAACGCCGTGCTCGAGGGCGCCGACAGCGTCATCCAGAACGTCAAACGACGGGCGAGAGGCTTCCGCAACATGGACTACTTCGCCACCATGATCTACCTGACCTGCGGCAGACTCGACCTCAAAGCCGTCACCACCACTTGACCATCACCCACCACAAACAGCGAATAGCCAAAAAAATGACGCATGTGCTGTTATACATTAAAACGCACAGAAAATCACACATATACTGTGCGATTTTCTGTGCGTTGCAGTGAGCAGCTACTCAGTTATGCGCGGCGCTTGCGCCAGATGGACAGCGCAATGCCGGCAGCGGCGAGCAGCACCATGGCACCGCTCACGCCATATACGGCGGCACCGGTGGCCGGCAACTTGCCGTCAGACTTGGTGTCATCGGTCTTGTTGTCGGTCTTGTCGCCTGCGTTATCGCCCTTGTTGTCACCATCGCCGGTATCCGGCTTGGTGGGCGTTTCCGCCTTCTGCAATGCTGCGATGGCGGCGCTCAGATCAGCGGCGGCCTTGTCAACCACAGCCTGGTCGGAGGAAGCGAGCGCAGCCTTGGCGACCTGCAGTGCCTTGGCGAGCGCAGCCCAGGAATCAGCCGTGTAATCGGATTCCTTGAGCGCTTCGGCAGCGGCGATCTGCTTGTTGAGCTCAGCCAAATCGACCTTGCCCTGTTCAATGCCGTCAACCGTAGTATCGGATGGATTGACCAAACCATCGGTGTAGCCGTCGTAAGCAACCGCAACAGTGCCAGAGACGCTGGCCGGGAGGGTCACAGTGGCCTTGCCTTCGGCGTCGAGCTTCACGGTCTTGGACCAGTCGCCAGCAGAGAACTTCACCGAACCGGCGAGCGTGCCCTTATCGGCGGAGGTCACCGTGGCGGTGAGCTCGCGGGTGCCGGCGTTGTACACGGCCTTGGTGGTGGAGTCAACAGCCTCGATGTGCGTCGGGTTGGCAGCGGTCCAGGACTTCGTCACCTTGAGCACAGACTCAGGCACGTTCACGAACGCACCGTGACGCACCTTGTCCGGCAGACCGCCGTTAGCACCCTGAGTGATGTAGCCCTGAGCGCCCGGCTCGGCTTTGACCGGCTTCTTTTCGTTGTTGAAGTCCGGGTAACGCTTGGTCATCGGGTTGTCCCACGTGGTCTTGGAAAGCTCGGCACCCGTGGTCATAAATGCACGGTAGGCGAAGTTGTCGGACAGCAGAATGTAGCCGTCGTCGTCCTTCGTGTTGAGTTCGTCATCCTTGTTGAGCTTGATGGTCTCTGGTCCTTCGAACGGCAGCAACGCCTGCTCGAGCAGCTGCCAACCGGTGTTCGGGTCCTGACCCGGAGATGCCTCGGTGGTCGGTGCAGTCAGCACCTTGGAACGCTCAAGGAAGATGCTCTTACCAGTGGTGATGTAATCGCCAGCGGCACCGCCCTGCTCATTCTTGGTGAATCGGTAGTAGTAGCCACCGATCTTACGCACGGTGGAATCAATGCGCGAGTAGCCGGTGTCCTGCCACATCTGCGGCTCGGTGAAGTTCACGAAGTCGCGGGTGATGGCGTAACGCACCTGAGCATAGGAGCTATTGCCGGTTTTGTCGTTCTTGACCGGAGTGGTACGGGTGTCATCAGTGAACATGCGGGAAGAGAAGAACACCACGTAAGCGTTCAGGTCATCATCCCAGTAAGCTTCCGGCGCCCAGGTCATACCGGCGTTCGGCGTGTTGATGGTGATGCCGCCGTTGCCGTCGCCGTTGGTACGGGTCCAGTTCATCATATCGGTGGACTCGTAGACCTCAACTTTCCGAGAACCGTTAACCTGGTTCTGGCTCCAGCCCATTGACGAGACCTTGAGATCAGTGGCAATCAGGTAGTACTTGTCGCCTTCGTGGGAACGCAGCACGAACATGTCACGCAAGCCACCCGTGTCTGCATCATTGGTAAGTACCGCCTGGCCATTGTTGCGAGTCTTAAACGTGAAGAAATCGTTCTTCTCAGTGGAAGCCACCCAGGCCTTTTCTCCACCGTTGCTGTCGCTCTCAAAAGTGACGGCCGCATAGCCGGTGTCAGGCGCGATGCGGGTCTTCTCCTTGACAGTGACCTCGATGGTCTTGGTGACCTTCTCACCGCCGTTGTAGGAAGCGGTGGCGGTCAGCGTAACCGGCTTGGAATCACCGTCGCCGTAGGCCGGACGATTGATGATGCCAGCACCACGATACGGGTCATCGGCACCAGTGGTCTTGTTTTCGTACTTCTCGTTAGTGGACGTAATGAGCTTCTCGTCCGAGGACTTCCACGTAATCGCCGAGCCGTTCTTGGTGCCCTTGGCGACTAGCGGCAGATTCTCGGCCGCCGGAACTTTCAGCGCAGCAATCGCGGCATCGAGGTCGGCTGCGGCGGCGTTCTGGGCGTTCATCGGCTCAACGGTGACGGGCAGTTCGGCCTTCACACCACCCAGCTCAGTGGTGGCGGTGATGGTGGCAGTACCAGCCTTGACGCCGGTTACAGTACCGTCTGCGGCGACCTTGGCCACGGACTCATCGGAGGAGGACCAGGTGACGTTCTTGCTCACGGCGTCGTCCGGAGTGACGGTGGCGGTGAGCTTGGTGGAGTCCTTCTCAATCAGGGTGAGCTTGTTGTTCACCACACCGGTACCGGAAATCGCAACGGCGGTCGGCATGGTCAGGTCAGCGCCCCTGTAGACCTTGATATCATCCATTGCACCATTCCAGTACTCATCGACGGAGTAGAACGACTTGCCGATGTAGGCGGTGGTCGCACCGAGATCGCTCATCTTGATGCCGGTGTTGGCCTTGAAAATGATCAGGGCATTGTTGCGGAACACGGCAAGGTTGGTGCCGTCCACGACAATCTTGTAATCGGCCCAGCTGTTGTCGTTGCCGGAAACGGTGACCTTGGATCCCTGTTCGTTACCCCAGTTGTTGTTGGAGATAACGCCCTTGATGGCGATCTTGCTGTTGTAGAACATCAGGTACTTGTTGGCGTTGGCCTGATCGGTGGTGTTGGCGTCGTTCGAGCCGTCCTTGCCGACGATGAACGAGAAGAACTTGCCGCTGTCGTCGTGACGAGTCTTGGACGCGAACTCCAGAGTGAAGGAGTCGCCCGCATCCTTGAACAGCTGGTCATCGATCTGGGCGTACTGGCCATCGCCGCGCAGTGAGAGCGCCTCGTTGTTGCTGCGGTCACCGTACTGTTCGATCTTGGCGCCGTCCTTCAGCGTCAGGTTGTACTTGCCGGTCGAATCGGCAATCGCGCTGTTCGTGGTGCCGTTTTTGCCCGTGAAGTCCCAGCTGGCGAGCAGCGTCGGTTCAGCAGCCTTAGTAGTCTGCACTGTCGCGGTATCGGTTGTCTGTGGTTGGGAATCTTCCGATTCCATGGCATACGTCGTCGGAACTACTGCCACCATCGTTGATATTGCAATCAACGATGCTGCCATCTTCTTCCAATGCTTCACCGCATCTCTCCTTGTCCTTTGCCTCGACCCACTTGTCGGGTGTCTCGTTCGCCTCTACGTGAACGCAAACATTATTTGCGATGATACCATTACGGCACTGAGACTCAGTGTGCCAGATTCCTTATGTATATAAGCACTTACGGGGGCAACCGCCCAGTCCGAACACCCCCCGTATGTCAAAAGCCCCCTTCCAAGCCAATCACTAATACCCCCTCAATCGGCACCCCGCTCCGCCAGCCGCCCCAAACTGTTATCAATTTGTTATCTTTACCGCGCTTGCGTGGACAGAGAGCGCTCAGACCTCGAAGATCGCCGCATATTCGCGAGAGAACCCGCCTAGTCAATGAGATATGGATTGAAAACACGCTCGGTAACGGGGATATGGAGCATCAGCATGGTGCCGTAACCAAGGATCACCAGGAGGAACAGTCCACCGGGCATGTAGAACCAGCTGGCCACCAGCAGCGCCACGAACACGGCATCCACGAGGACTAGGGCCACGGTCATCGCGATGTGGGAGATGCCGAAGATGAAGGCGTTCTTCAAGGTGCCGGCCACGGTGTTCTCGAAGCGTGCCTGAAGCGCGAACACCCATTCGAAACCGATAAGCCAGAGGATGGTCAGCGCGAATTTGATGATGAGCAGCGGCGTGATCTGCAGGACGATCCATGACCAGACCAGTGCAATCAGCGCCACCAAGAACGGCAGCCACAGCAGTGTGGCTTTGATGAAGTTGGCTTTGAATGACTTGAAGTAGTTGGCGGTTACGCCTTTGCCCTCGCCCTCGATGGAGCGGCGACAAGCATCATGACCGGCGGTCAGGGCCGCACCGATGGTGATGAGCGGAATAGAGGTGACCAGCATCAGAATGTTGATCCACACGCCGTCAACAAGATTGCTCCACGCGCGCATGAATTTCGAGTCCGGTGCCAGCCAGTTCATCAACTACTCCTTGTACAGCTTTTGGCTCCCCTCAGGGAGGGGAGCCAAATTGTCGGGCTCAACCCTTGACCGCGCCCGCCATGACACCAGAGACTATATACTTCTGGCATACCAAGTAGAAGACGATGATGGGGATGATGGCCAGCACCAGGCAGGCCATCATGGCGCCCATATCCACGGAACCGTAGCCGCCCTTGAGGTATTGCACGGCGACCGAGACGGTCTTGTACTTGCCGAGGTCGAGCGTCAGGTACGGCAGCAAGTAGTCGTTCCAGATCCACATGGCTTCGAGGATGGCCACCGAGACGATCGACGGCTTCATAATCGGCACCACGATCTGGAAGAAGATGCGCGGCACTGACGCGCCGTCGATCATGGCGGACTCCTCAAGCTCCTGCGGGATGCCCTTGATCACGCCAGTGAAGATGAACACGGCCAGACCGGCACCGAAACCGAGGTACACGATGCACAGGCCCCACGGGGTATTGAGCTTCAGCATGTCGGCGATCTTGGAGAGGGTGAACATCACCATCTGGAACGGCACGATCATATTGAACAGGAACAGGGTGTAGAGCAGCTTCGCGGCCCAGTTGTTCACGCGCACGATCCACCATGCGCACATCGAGGTGCACACCAGAATTAGCACCACCGAGCCGACGGTGATAAGCAACGTCCAGCCGAAGGAGGCGAAGAACTGCGTGGTCTCGATGCCGCGCACATAGTTCTCAAGTCCCACGAACGCCTTGCCGGCAGGCAGGGAGAACGCGTTCTTGGAGATGTACGCCTTCTGCTTGAAGGAGTTGATCAGCACCAGGACGATCGGGAAAATCCAGAACAGGGAGACAACGGCAAACAGCACGGTCCATAATGCGCCATGCTTCACAGGCTTGTTCTCGTTCATCAGGCTGCCACCTCCTTGCTCGTGGTGAGCTTGTTCTGAATCAGGGCGATGACCGCGACCAGGATGAAGAACAGCACGGCCTTCGCCTGGCCGACGCCTTCCCAGCCCATACGGCCGTAGAAGGTGCGGGTGATGTTCAGCGCCAGACCTTCAGACATGTTGCTCGGCGCACCGTTGGTCAATGCGAGGTTCTGATCGTAGAGCTTGAAACCGTTGGTCACGGTCAGGAAGGAGCACACGGTGATGGACGGCATCATCAGCGGGATGATGATGCGGAACATGGTCTGCCGTCCGTTGGCGCCGTCCACGGCCGCGGCCTCCAGCACATCGGTGGGCAGGGCTTGCAGGCCGGCGATGTAGATGATCATCATGTAGCCGATCTGCTGCCAGCACACCAGGATGACCAAGCCCCAGAACCCGTAGGACGCCTTATAGGTCAGGGCGCGGCCCCAGTGGGCTAGTACGCCGTTCAGGAGCAGCAGCCAGATGTAGCCCAGGATGATGCCGCCGATAAGGTTCGGCATGAAGAATACCGAGCGGAACAGCGTGGAGCCCTTGATCGCCTTGGTCAGCATGTAGGCGATGGCGAAGGCGATCACGTTGATCACGATGGTGGTCACGATGGTGAACGCGGTGGAGAAGCCGAGCGCGTGCAGGAATTCCTTGTCTTTCAACGCTTTGCCATAGTTCTTAAGCCCCACCCATTCACCGTCGGTAACGGTGGTGAATTCGCAGAAGCTTAAGTAGACGCCCATGATGAAGGGCACCAGGAACCCGATGATGAATGCGGCGAATGTGGGGAGCGCGAACAGCGCCCACCATCTGCGTATCGCCTTGCCAGCCATGCTGATCATGACTTTTCCTCCTCCTTGAGTCCGCTGCGTTGTGACACTGCATCGTGCGCCGGCTGCGGAGTTCAACTCAATGCGAGCTTGCCGATCGAGAACCGCATGCACGGCCTGTTCTCGTTCAAGCCTATGTTCATAGTAAACGTCGAATCATTATATGTCAAACGTTGTCATTTTAGGCGTTTCAAGTTCGAGCACACTCCGGCTCCAGCAATCTTCTTTCACCTAAGATAATGGCTATATAAAGCCAATCTAACGCCGACATAGACACTTTGCAAACGTTTGTAATACAATCGTTGTCATCGCCGCAGATCAATCAATCAGCATGTACACTGGAGTCAGTTGTGCATGTGTATTGCGATTTTCCATTCAACGCAAGGGGGCTGCAATGGCTACGAGCATTCAGGATGTCGCCCGCGAGGCCGGCGTCTCCATCTCCACCGTCTCACGTTCCTTCACCAGGCCGGATCTGGTGTCGGCCAAGACCCGCGAGCGCGTGCTCGCCATCGCCGACAAACTCAATTTCTCACTCTCCCGCTCGGCTGCGGCCCTGAAATCCGGCCGCTCCCTGCGCATCGCAGTACTGATGAGCGGCCATATCCGCCTGTGGTTCACCGCCTCGGTCATCGAGGGGCTCAACGAGGTGCTGCACACGCAGGGCTACGATATTTCGGTATTCCAGATTTCCAGCATCGAGGAGCGCAAGGAATTCTTCGAGATGTTGCCGGTACGCCGTAACGCCGATGCCGTGATTGTGGCGTCTTTCGATATCGACAACAACGAAATCGCGCAACTGGCTTCGGTCGGCGTGCCGATCGTCGGCATCAATTCAGTCGAACCCGAAGCCCGCGGCTTTACCGCCGCCGTCAATATCGACGATGTGCAGGGCTCCACGCTGGCCGCCCGCCATCTTATCAATCTCGGACATCGCCGCATCACCTACATCAGCACCAATCGCGAGGTGTCGCTGAGCTTCTCCGTGCAAAGCCGATTCGACTCATTCACCGCCTGCTGCCGCAGGGAAGGCATCGAGCCGCAGGTTATCGTCTGCAAGGTCGATGACGATGGACGTTATGAAATCAGCGACGTGGTCAACCAACTCATAAGCCAAGACGAGATGCCCACCGCCATCGCATGCCAAGAGGATGGCATTGCTTTGCCGCTTATGTTCCAGCTGGAGCGCAATGGATTCTCCGTGCCCGGCGACGTCTCGTTGATCGGCTACGACGATAGTTTCTACACCGGCGATATCGGCCTGACCACCATCCGCCAGGATCCGGTGGAAATGGCCCGCGTGGCAGCCCGCATGACGCTCGATCTCATTGACGAAAAGCCGATTGAGCAACCCTACATCGTGTTCCCGGCCCAGCTGAAGGTCCGCTCCTCCACCTCCCGCGTTAAGTAGGCTCACACAACAAAGCCCACCATGGAAAAAGTGTGAGGCAACCGCACAATAACGCTCAATCGCACATTGTGGGAAATGGCGAAAAATCGCCGATTCATGGCCCCACAGCGTGCGATTGAGCGGGTGCGTGCCTCACACTTTTCTGCGGCGGACGATTTTGTGCGAGACTCAGCAATACAAAGCGGCGCCCCTGGAGAAGGAAATGGCAGGGGCGCCGCGGATTGTTACTTATCGGCTATGGGACTCTATGAGACTCAGTGCGAAGCCTCGTATTCGGAAGCCCAACCGTCCACGAAGGCGGTCTTGACGGCATCCCACTTGCCGGTGCCCTGCGCGTACTCAAGCAGTGCCTGGCCGACCTTGTTCTTCCACTCTTCGGACGGCATCATGGTGAAGTTCCAAGAAACCTGGGTCTTGCCGGACTTCTGGTCTTCCACGGCGGCCTCGGTCAGTGGGTTGTCGCTTTTGACGTCATCGAAGGTCTTGAACGGGGTGGTGAAGCCCATGTCCTGAGAGAGGGACTTCTTGCCGGTATCAGAGGTGATCACCCAAGACAGGAAGTCCTCGGTGGCCTTCTTGTCGGCGTCGGAGGCCTTGTCATTGATGCACCAGTAGTTCTCGGAACCGGTGTTCAGACCCTGCTTCTCCTCGCCCTTGACGCCGATGTAGATCGGCATCATGCCTACCTGATCGGCGGTCATGCCGGCCTTCTGCAGGTCGGTCCAGGCCCAGGTACCGTTCTGGTAGAAGGCGGCCTCGCCGAGCGCGAACTCGGAGTTCGCATCATCTCCGGTCTTGGCGCTCAGCTGGGTGGGGTCGGTGGTGGAGTCGGCGATGTACAGGTCGAAGATCTTCTTGTAGTTCGGCAGGTAGGTGCCCTTGATCTTGGCCGGCTGCTCGGTGACGTTGTCATCCTTGAACTCGTAGTAAAGCGGCAGATTGGCCAGGTGGGTCTTGAAGCGCCAGTCGGAGCTGGAGTCGAAGCCGGCGGAGGTGAACGCGCCCTTGATGCCGAGCTCGTCCTTGCGGGCCTGCATGTCGTCGGCCACGGCCTTCAGGGTGTCGAAGTTGTCGATTTCGTCCATGGACGTGGCCTTGGCGCCATCCAGCGCGAAGTACTTGTTGAGGATGTCCTTGTTGTAGATCAGGCCGTAGGTTTCCATCACGTACGGCACGCCGACCACCTTGTCGCCATCCTTCAGGGCCACATCCTGGTTGGCGAGCTCCTTGTACACATCCGTATTGGACATATCGGCGGTGTACTTCTTCCAGTTCTGGTAGCCGACCGGGCCGTTGACCTGGAACAAGGTCGGGGCTTCGGTTTTGGCGATTTCGGACTTCAGGGTCTGCTCGTAGGTACCGGAGGCCGCGGTCTGCACCTTGACCTCAACGCCCTTTTCCTTGGTGTATTCCTTGGCCAGAGCGGTCCACTGATCAGCCCCCGATGTCTATTTAGAAGTGCAACACCCTTGTTGGTCCTGTAATTCTAACAGTT
>OBWI01000059.1_pt1 | contig 106218 bp, 95 predicted proteins | sample 1495201 | NCBI WGS metagenome assembly OBWI01 (sample SAMEA2580050, study PRJEB22360) | human gut metagenome | biome: human gut; feature: human-associated habitat; material: faeces | place: Denmark | collected 2008/2010
TAAAGCCGTTTGTCTCCACCCGCGTAGCGGGTGGTTTAAAGCTGGCCGCTGCGCGTCCAGCGGACTAAAGTCTTGAACGAAAAAAGCCGCTCAACCAGCGGCTTTTCTTATTTCGGCATGAAAAAAGGCGACCGCCCTATATGGGCGGTCGCCTTTGTTAATTGTTGTGAAGCTTGCCTTAGGCGCGGGTCTTGATTTCCTCGATCACCTTGGCAACAAACTCATCAACGCTCATCTGAACGGTCTCGTTGGAGCGATCGCGGACGGAGATGTTGCCGGCCTCGACCTCCTTCTCGCCCAGGATGAGCATGTAGGGCACGCGGTCGATGCTGCGGGCCTCGCGGATCTTGTAGCCGATCTTCTCGTCGCGGTCGTCGCAGACCACGCGAACGCCGGCCTCCTCCAGTTTGGCGCACACCTCGTGGGCGTAGTCGCGGCTCTTCTCGGAAACCGGAAGTGCCTTGACCTGCACGGGAGCAAGCCAGGTGGGGAACTTGCCCGCGAAGTGCTCGATCAGAATACCGATGAAGCGCTCGATGGAGCCAAAGCACACGCGATGCAGCATGATGGGGCGCTTCTTAGTGCCGTCGGCGTCCACGTACTCCAGGTCAAAGTTGAGCGGCATCTGGAAGTCGAGCTGGACGGTACCGCACTGCCAGGTACGGCCGAGCGAGTCCTCCAGGTGGAAGTCAATCTTGGGGCCGTAGAAGGCGCCATCGCCCTCGTTGACCTCGTAGTCCATGCCCAGCTTCTCCAGAGCGGTGCGCAGGCCCTCCTCGGCGCGCGCCCAGTCCTCGTCCGAACCCATGGAGTCCTCGGGGCGGGTGGAAAGCTCAACGTGGTACTTAAAGCCAAACTTCTGGTACACGGAGTCGATGAGGTTGACCACGCCCACGATCTCGTCGGTCAGCTGGTCGGGACGCACAAACAGGTGGGCGTCGTCCTGGTTAAAGCAGCGCACGCGGAACAGGCCGTGCAGGGCGCCGCGCAGCTCGTGGCGGTGCACCAGGCCAATCTCGCCGGCGCGGATGGGCAGCTCGCGATAGGAATGCGGCTTGGAGGCGTACACCAGCACGCCGCCCGGGCAATTCATGGGCTTAATGCAGTACTCTTCGTCGTCGATGACGGTGGAGTACATGTTGTCCTTGTAGTGGTCCCAGTGACCCGATGTCTTCCACAGCTGCTTGTTCATGATGAGCGGCGTGGAGATCTCCACGTAGCCGGCCTTGTGGTGGATCTCGCGCCAGTAGTCCAGCAGCGTGTTCTTAAGGATCATGCCGTTGGGCAGGAAGAACGGGAAACCGGGAGCCTCGTCGCGCATCATAAAGAGGTCCATCTCGCGGCCGATCTTGCGGTGATCGCGCTTCTTGGCCTCCTCCAGCATGTGCATGTGCTCGTCGAGCTCTTCCTTGGTGGCAAAGGCAACGCCGTTGATGCGGGTGAGCATCTTGTTGTCCTTGTCGCCCTTCCAGTAAGCGCCCGAAACGCCGGTGAGCTTAAAGGCCTTCAGCGCCTTGGTGTAGCAGATGTGGGGGCCGACACACATGTCGATGTAGTCGCCCTGCTGGTAGAAGGTGATGCGGGCGTCGTCGTCCAGGTCGCCGATGTGCTCGACCTTGTACTTCTCGCCGCGCTCCTCCATAAGGGCGATAGCCTCGGCACGGGGCTTCTCGTACACGGAAAACTTGAGGTTCTCCTTGACGATCTTTTTCATCTCAGCCTCGATCGCGGGGAAGTCGTCCTCGCTGATCTTGACGCCCTCGGGCAGGTCGACGTCGTAGTAGAAGCCGTTGTCGGTCGCGGGGCCGTAGGCAAAGTCGGCCTCGGGGTACAGGCGCTTGATGGCCTGCGCCATGATGTGCGCGGCGGAGTGGCGGATGACGTGCGTGACCTCGTCCTGCGGGAGCTCGGCCACCGAACCGTCATTGTAGAGTGCCTTCATGGGTATGTTTTCTCCTCTCGGATGCCTGATGCAAGTGCGTGCGATGCGCTCGGCGTTTTTGACTTGCATCATTATAGGCAGGTTGCCTTGGTATACAAGCGCCCGCCGCACCTTAATGGCACGGCGGGCGATTTTCTACGCATGCTTCATCGTGTGGGCGCGGGTTACGCGTGTGGCTTGCGGCGTGCCCGTGGCTTGCGGCCGGCCCGGCGATGGATGCGTTACTGGATGCGAGTTCGGCAGTAGGGGCAGACCTTCCAGTGCGCATCGAGCGGGCGATGGCAGCTGGGGCACACGTTGCGAACCTGGGTGTCGCACACGGGGCAGACGACGAAGTCCTTCTCGATGGGCGCGCCGCACTGCGGGCAGGTGCCGTACTGCGCAAGCTGGCGCTCGCGCAGGGCCATGTCCAGCTCCTGCTCCTCGCGGTCGGACGCGTAGGAGTGCGGGCGCAGGACCAGGTAGGCAATGAGGCCTACAAACGGGATGAGGGCGATGATGCCCCAGGCCACGTAGGCGCTGGCGCCGCGGCGGCGAGCGTCGATGAACACATAGACGACCGACAGCACATACAGGGCGATGATAAAGCCAACGAAGGCATAGACGACGCCCATAAGCTGCGGCGACATGAGCTCGGAGATGTACTTGGACATTACGGGTACCTTTCGGAATATTAACAGTCCGGTCAAGTTTACCACGGGGTTTGTTTATATGGGACCACGGCTAGGGGCGGGGCTGGCGCGGACACAAACATCTCAATCTGTAACAGGTGGGAGCGGAATCCGGGTCTAGATGTTACAGATTGAGACACAGGGATCCCTCCCCAACTTCAGTCTCGATCTGTAACATCTTGGGCCCCAAAACCCCTCTTACTGTTACAGATCGAGACATTCAAAATCCGCCGGAAGGTTTGTCTTGATCTGTAACATCTAGAACCCAAATCCTCGTCTAACTGTTACAGGTCGAGACGAACGGTTGCCGTAGCTGTCGGCAGACGAGACCAACATCCGTGCCGGGTCTCCCCTCGCCTGCCGTTGGCGGGTGTTGCGGGGCTGTTCGCCGCATTGCCGCCGTACTGGGGGTGTGCAGACCATAGGATAGTCTTATTGACAGCCTGTCAACTCGTCTGGGAGGCACTGTGACAGAAACGTTTGATATCGCGATTGTCGGCGCGGGCATCACCGGATGCGCCATCGCGCGGCAGCTCGCGCGGTTTGACCTGTCCATTTGCGTGGTCGAGGCGGCTAACGATATTGCGCTGGGAGCGTCGAAGGCCAACGGCGGCCTGGTGCACGCCGGCTACGATCCGACACCGGGCACGGTTAAGGCGCAGGTCAACGCCCGTGGCTGCGAGCTATATGGCACATGGGCGCAGGAGCTGGGCTTTCTGTTCTGCCGCACTGGTTCGATGGTGCTGGGGTTTAAGGACGAAGACCGCGCGCACCTAGAAAAGCTGCGCCAGAATGGCCTGGCGAACGGCGTTCCCGAGCTGGCGATTATCGGCCCTGAGCGCATCCACGAGCTGGAGCCGCGCACGAGTGCCCAGGCCACGTGCGCGCTATGGTGCCCTTCGACCGGTTACGTTGACCCATTTGAGGTTGCCATCGCCGCGCTGGAGAACGCCGTGGCCAACGGGGTGACGTTTATGCGCTCCGCACCGGTGGAGGCGATTGAAGTCGCGGGCTCGGGCGACGACGCGCGCTTTACGCTGGCGACGCCCGCTGGCAACGTACGCTGCCGTTACCTGATCAACGCCGCGGGCAACGGTGCCGCCGACATCTCGCATATGGCGGGCGCCGAGGAGTTCCAGATGGTCTGGCGTCAGGGCAACATCGTGGTGCTGGACAAGGAGCCGCGCACGCTCATGCCGCTCTACCCCGTGCCGACGCCGGTGTCCAAGGGCGTTATCGTGACGGGCACCGTGCACGGCAACACCGTGATCACCGCGACGGCCGCCGTGCGCGAGCCGGGCGACACGCAGACCTATGCGAGCGATGTGAACGCGCTGCTGAGCGGCGCGCGCAAGCTGGTGCCCGATCTGGATACGCGCCGCGTGGTGCGCGCATTTGCCGGCGGGCGTCCGGTCATTCAGGGAACGAACGACTTCTTTATTGGGCAGTCAGCCGTGGTGTCGGGACTGTTCCAGACCGCGGGCATTCAGTCGCCGGGCGTGGCGAGCGCGCCGGCCATTGCCGAGCGCATGGAACTTGTGATGCGTGAGGCGGGCGTGGAGCTGCACGAGCGGACGGACTGGAACCCAATTCGCCGCGCGCCGGACGACTTTGACTGCGCATCGCTGGCGCGCAAGGAGGAGCTGATCGAGTCCGATCCCGCGTGGGGACAGATTGTCTGCCGCTGCGAGACGGTGCCCGAGGCCGAGATCGTGGCAGCAATTCGGCGCCAGCCGGGCGCGGTTTCGGTCGAGGGCGTCAAGCGCCGCTGTCGTGCCGGCATGGGTCGGTGCCAAAGCGGCTTTTGCCAGAGCCGTGTGGTGGCGATCCTGGCGCGCGAGTTGGGCTGCGATCCCGGCGAGGTATTACTGGAGGACGCCGGCTCCTGGCTGGTAGAGGGCCCTTTGAAGGGGGTGCGCTAGGATGGCGGAATTCAAATCGAGTGCGATTGATTGCGGCGTCGTGGAAGCCGTACAAACGCAAACCTTCGACGTGGTCGTAATCGGCGGCGGACCTGCCGGCATGGCGGCCGCGATGGCCGCGCATAAGGCAGGCGCACGCGCGGCCATCGTGGAGCGCGAGCAGCACCTGGGCGGCATCCTCCGCCAGTGCATCCACCCCGGCTTTGGCCTGTCTCACTTTAAGCAGGAGCTCACCGGTCCCGAGTACGCGCAGCGCTTTATCGACCAGGTGCACGCAACCGACATTGCGCTGTTCCTGAACAGTATGGTGCTTGGGATTGATTCAGGCGAGCCTACGGAAGACACCGCAGTCCATACCGTCACGCTTATGAGCCCTGCCGGCATACTGCAGCTCACCGGGCGCGCGGTCGTCCTTGCCATGGGTTGCCGCGAGCGCACCCGCAGCGAGATCAAGATCCCCGGCAGTCGTCCCGCCGGCGTGTTTACGGCCGGCCTGGCGCAACGATACATCAATATCGAGAACCTCAAACCCGGCTCGCGCGCTGTCATTTTGGGTTCCGGCGACATCGGGCTTATCATGGCACGCCGCTGCACGCTCGAGGGGATTTCCGTCGAGGGCGTGTACGAGCTCATGCCGTACGCCAACGGCCTTCGCCGCAACGTCAAGAACTGCCTGGACGACTTTGGCATTCCGCTGCACCTGTCCACCACAGTCACACGCGTGATCGGGCACGACCGCGTGGAGGCCGTCGAGGTGAGCCAGGTCGACGAGCACCTCGCGCCCATTCCGGGGACCGAGCGCGTTGTTCCGTGTGACACACTGCTGCTTTCGGTGGGCTTGATTCCCGAAAACGAGCTTTCGGTTGCCGCGGGCGTAGAGCTTGACCCGCGCACGCGCGGCGCCGTGGTGGATCAGAGCCTGCAGACAGGCGTGCCGGGCATCTTTGCCTGCGGCAACGTGCTGCACGTGCACGACCTGGCCGACAACGTGACGACCGAGTCCGAGCGCGCCGGTGCGGCTGCGGCGGCGTGGGCGTTGGACGGCGCCGAGGCGTGCGCTGCGGGCACAGGCTGCGAGCTCACGGTCTCCCCCGCCGACATCGCGGGCTACGCGCTGCCGGGACGCATTACGGCCGTGGCGCTCACCAAGCTCAACTTCCGCGTGCGCCGACCCGTCGACGCCGCCCGCGTGAAGATCCTGGCCGACGGCGAGGAACTGTTCGCCGGCAAGGTCCGCGCGTTTAAGCCGAGCGTTATGGAAAGCTTCCCACTGCCGGCAAAGGTGATTCAGCACGCACTCGACCTGGGCGCCAGCGAGATTGTCCTATCCGTCGATCCCGTTGAGGAGGCATAAACCATGAGCAAGAACGCGATCGAAACGCTGCAGTTCAACTGCACGACCTGCCCATCCGAATGCCTTCTGACCGTTGAAGTCGAGCGCAACGCCGATCGCCACGTTGCGGCGGTACGCTCCGTGACCGGCAATAGCTGCCCGCGCGGCGATAAGTTCGCGCATCAGGAGCTCACCCGCCCCATGCGCGTGCTCACCACCACCGTGGCCGTATCCGGCGGCGACGAAGCCCTGCTCCCCGTGCGCACCGCCGAAGCCATCCCGCTAGAACTCCACGCCCAAGCCGTGGCCCTCATCCGCGGCCTGGTCGTCAACGCCCCCATACGCATGGGCGACATCGTGCTGAAGAACCTCCTAGACACCAACATCAACCTAATCGCCAGCATGGACATCGACCGAGCCCAAGTAGCTAATTAGGGACGAGACTCTTTTAGCTACCCCGCCATCCACCCCGCCCCTCCTCAATTGCGGTGAAATAGTTCCTGATTTCCGCCAAAACCCCGACATCCAGGAACTATTCCACCGCAACTATCCTTGGAATCGGTATATAGCCTGTGCCCACTTTAGTGCCATTTCAAAACTATGCTGGATTACGGGGCTGATTCGGAGACCCCCATCCATACCGGCAATTTTCGATTTTTGATAAGCCGTCTACCTGCGGTTTTAATTTCGCGATTCTTCTCATGGTCAAGTAATACAGGTCCAGCCCCGTAATCCACCATACTTTTGAAACCAGCCCATTTGGGACGGGCCTCTTTTAGCTACTTTTGCCCGAACGTTCGCTCAAATGATTTTTCTGGGACGGGGATTAAATAATCATTGGGTTCCGAATGATTATTTAATCCCCGTCCCAGAAAAATCATTCCGCAAGTTTTACGCAGCTAAAATAGCTCCGTCGTAAATTGACTACCCTGGCATTGGGGATACCATGGTGGCACCCTAGCGAAAGGATGATTCATGGCACATGTCGATGACCAGCGCGTGGCGCGCGTGCTCGATGCGCTCGAGGCTCAGCACCCCGGCGCACAGCTGCTCGTAAACGACCCGTGGTCGATCTATTACCTGACCGGCTTTTATGCCGATATGTTCGAGCGTTTTTGTGGCGTGCTACTCGCGCGCGATTCCGAGCCGGTGATCTTAGTCAACGCCCTGCACCAGCTGCCAGAGTATGACAATGCGCGCGTCGCCTATCACACCGACACCGACGTCGTGGCCGACGCTATCGTTCGCGAAGTCAATCCGACCAAACCGCTCGGCATCGACACCGTCATGCGTTCCGGCTTTTTGATGCCGCTCATAGAGCGCCACGCTGCCAGCGAGTTTTTCCTGGGCGACTTTGCCGTCACCGCCGCACGCACCTACAAGGATGCCGCCGAGCAGGAGCTCATGCGCGCGTCCTCGGCCGCTAACGATGCCGTGATGGCCGACGCCATCAAGCTCGTCCACGAAGGCGTGACGGAGCGCGAGATTGCCGACCAGATGCTCGGCCTGTATCGCAAGCATGACTGCGAGGGATTTAGCTTTCCGCCCATCGTAAGCTTTGGCGCAAACGCCGGCGACCCTCATCACGAGCCCGACGATACCGAGCTTAAACGCGGCGACGTGGTGCTATTCGACATTGGTGGACGCCATCGCAACTACTGCTCGGACATGACGCGCACGTTCTTTTGGGGCGAGCCGGACGAGGAGACCGCGCGTATCTACAATATCGTGCGCCGCGCCAACGAGGCTGCCGAAGCGCTCATCGCACCGGGCGTGCGCATGTGCGACCTGGACCGTGCCGCGCGCGACGTGATTGAGGACGCAGGCTACGGCAAATACTTTACGCATCGCCTGGGCCACTCGATTGGTCTGCAGGACCACGAGCCGGGCGACGTCTCACTCGTCAACGAGCAGGTCGTCGAGCCGGGCATGACCTTCTCCATCGAGCCGGGCATCTACCTCCCCGGCCGCACCGGCGTCCGCATCGAGGACCTGGCCCTGGTGACCGAGAACGGCGTCGAGATTCTCAACGCCTACCCCCACGATCCGCTCCGCCTAGACTAGGCAATGCGGCAAAGGGACAACCCCTTTGCCGCATCCTGCCAAGGCTTCGCCACAAAAACGGCCTATCTACTACGTTTAACCCGCACGGGTCGACCATAACCGACTTTTCGCAAAATCCGCAAGCCATCTACCTGCGGTTTTATTTTTGCATTTTTCGACGTGGTCGGGGGTAACCGGTCAAACGTAGTAGATAGGCCCAGTTCGTGACAAGCAAGTCAATGTGAGGTGCAGGGTAGCTAAAAAGCCCCGCCCCAAATTGACTGCTTTTGAGCTGCGGTGATATACGGACTGTTTGAGGCTTCTGGCTTGTAAAACAGTCCGTATTTCACCGCAACTGCTGAGGGGATGGGTTAGCGAAGCAGGCCTGCTACTTCGCCGGCTAGGGTGATGGTGCCAGCTGCTACGAAGGGCTCGCCCGCGGCCTTGAAAGCCGCGAGGGCCTCGGGCACGCTCGGGTACACACCGGCAAGCTTATCGGCGTCCACCAGGGCGGCGAGCTCCTCTGCCGGCAAGGCGCGATCGGAATCGGTCTGGGTCACGACCACGCGCGGGAAGGCCGGAATCAGCACGTCAACGATACCCGCCACGTCCTTGTCTGCCAGCGCGGCGCACAGCAGCGTGGGGCGATTTTCAACACACGGATCGATCTCGTCCAGCGCGCTCACAAAGTTCTCGCAGCTCTGGGGGTTATGGCAGGCGTCGATCAGCTTGAGCGGGTCAGTTCCCAGCACATCAAATCGGCCCGGCGTGGGGCAGCCCATAAGCGACGCATCGAGCTTGTCGTGATCGAGTTCGCGACCCAGATACCCCTCGCAGAGCATAATCGCGCACGCAGCATTCTGCGGCTGATACGCCGGCTTGGCCATGCTCGACGTATAGATCGCACGCGGCGTGGTGCAGCTAAACTCAACCGTATCGCCCACGTGCTCCGGCACCTTAGTCGTGGCGTGGCTTACCACGAGCGGCACGACGCCGCACTCGCGACAACGAGCATCCATCACGCGTTGAACACTCGCCTCATGCGTGCCCTCGCCCAGCACAACCAGACGTCCGGGCTTGATAACCGCCGCCTTCTCACCCGCAATGGCCTCAAGCGTGTCGCCCAGGATGCGCGTGTGATCGAGCCCAATGCCCGTAATGGCAACGGCGACGGGATCGGTCGCACTCGTGGCGTCCCAACGACCGCCCATGCCGACCTCGAGTACGGCAACATCCACCGCGGCCTCGGCAAACACTACAAGTGCGGCAGCCGTCAGCAGGTCAAACGGCGTGATGGTATAAGCGCGCTCCCCCGCCGCCACACGGTGCGCATTCACGCGGCGCCCCGCCTCGACAGCTGCCGAAACGCCACGGGCAAACGCCTCGTCGCTCACAACGCACCCATCGACCTCCATGCGCTCGGGATAGCACACCAGCTGCGGCGACGTATACAGCGCGGTTTTGAGCCCCTCGCCACGAAGAATGGCGGCCGAAAAACGCGTGGTCGAAGTCTTGCCATTGGTACCGGCGACCTGAATGCAATCAAAATACTCGTCCGGACGTCCCAGCTCATCGAGCATATCGACAACCGTCTCGAGCAGAGGCCCAGCATCCCCAGAAATCCGCCCCGTATCGGCAGCCAACCCAACAGCCTCATCAAACGAAAGCAACTCAAACGAGAAAGGAACGACATAAGACCCAGAACGCTTAGCCATTACCCAAAGTCCCCCATAACATAAAAAGAGGCCCACCAAAAAGAATGAGCCCCTCGCGTTGACAATTTCAGCCTTTATCCGGTGCAGCAAGATCAAGGCCACAACCCAGTGGCCCTAACACGCCAGTTGCAAACAACCACGTAACCGCACTAGGAGCGGCCCGACGCTTTGCTCGATACAAGTTCCGCACGCAAAGGACAGCACTAAATGTGCTGTCCGTCTTGCGCAGGACTGTTCGCAGTAGCGAGCAAAGCGTCGGGACGCGCCCCGGAGCAAACCTTACGAGAAGTCAGCAACCTGAGCAGTCAGCGCCGTCAGGATCTCCTTGAGCTCAGCTGCACGGTCCCTCTTCTTCTGCACCACCGCGGGCGCGGCCTTGGCCACAAAGGCCTCGTTGGAGAGCGTCTTCTCGCAACCGGCGAGCTCCTTCTGAGCCGCGGCGATCTCCTTCTCAAGACGCGCCTTCTCGGCCGAAAGGTCAACCTTGCCCTCGAGCACCACAAAGACCTCGACGCCGCTGTCGACCACGGCGATGCTCGCGGCAGGCTTCTCAACGTCGGTGCCCATGACCAGCGAGGAAGTGTTGGCCAGCGGCTCAATCGTGGAGCGCAGGCTCTCGAGCTTCTCGATGTCCTCGGCACCGGCGCGCACGACCACGTCGAGCTCGGCCTTAGGGCTCAAGCGATAACGCGAACGCGTGGCGCGGGCGGCGGAAACGACGGTGCGGCACAGCTCAAACGCGCGCTCGGCGGGCTCATCGACATACTTCGCATAGTCGACGGGCTCCGGCCACTTGGCGATCATGAGCGCCTCGGCGCGGTCAACGTTGCCCTCGGCATCCAGGTCGAGCACGCTCGCCGGCATGTTATCCCAGATCTCCTCGGTAACAAACGGCATAAGCGGGTGCATCAGGCGAATGGAAGTATCGAGCACAAAGATCAGGTTGCGCTGAGCCTGCAGACGGCCCTCGCCCTTCAGGCGGGCTTTGGTGACCTCGACGTACCAGTCGCAGACCTCGTTCCAGAAGAACTGCTGCACGCCGCGGGCCATGTCGCCAAAGGTGTAGTTCTCGATGCCCTCGGTGACCATCTTCACGGCCTTGGCCAGGCGGCTGAACATCCAAGCGTCGGCCGGCGTCTCCACGACGGGCTCGCCGGGCGTGTAGCCCTCCATGTTCATAAGCAGGAAGCGGCTGGCGTTCCAGATCTTGGTCACAAACGACTTGGCCTGGTCGGTACGCGGACTGTCGATGAGCTTCTTGGTCTTCTTGTCGATGTTCGCGTCAAACTTGACGTCCTGGTTGTTGGTGCACAGCGTGAGCAAGTTGTAGCGCATAGCATCGGCGCCGTACATGCCGATGAGGTCCATGGGGTCAACGCCGTTGCCCTTGGACTTGGACATGCGGCTGCCGTCCTTGGCAAGGATCGTTGGGTAGATGACGACGTCCTTAAACGGCACCTCGTCCAGGAAGTACAGCGAGCTCATGACCATGCGGGCGACCCACAGCGCGATGATGTCGCGCGCGGTGACCAGCGCCGTCGTGGGGTGATGTCCCTCGAGCAGCTCCGGCTTTTGCGGCCAGCCCTGCGTGGCGAAGGTCCACAGCTGCGAGCTAAACCACGTGTCCAGCACGTTCTCGTCCTGATGCACGTGATGACCGCCGCACTTGGGGCACACGTCGGTGTCCTCGGTCAGGGCGTCCTCCCAGCCGCAGTCCTCGCAGTAGAACACGGGGATGCGGTGGCCCCACCACAGCTGGCGGCTGATGCACCAGTCCTTAAGGTTCTCCATCCAGGTGGTGTAGGTCTGCGTCCAGCGCGCGGGATGGAAGGTGACCTTGCCGGAGTTGACGGCGTCGAGTGCCGGCCCCTTGAGTTTGTCGACGGCGACGAACCACTGCTCGGACAGCCACGGCTCAAGCGCAGCGTCGCAGCGGTAGCAGTGCATGACGGAGTGGTCGTGATCCTCGACGTGATCGAGAAGGTCATGCTCCTCGAACCACTTAATGACGGCCTCGCGGCACTCCTCGCGGGTCATGCCGGTAAACTCGCCATAGCCCTCGACGACCACCGCGTGCTCGTCGAAAATGTTGATCTGCGGCAGGTCGTGGGCCTGACCCATGGCGTAATCGTTGGGGTCGTGAGCCGGGGTAACCTTGACGAAGCCGGAGCCAAAGTTGGCGTCGACATGCCAATCCTCAAAGATGGGAATCTCGCGGTCGACGATGGGAAGCTTAACGGTCTTACCCACAAAGGCGGCCTTCTCGGGGTCCTTCGGGGAGACAGCGACACCCGTATCGCCGAGCATGGTCTCGGGGCGCGTGGTGGCGACGACGATGTAGTCCTGGCCGTTAACCGGCTCGGTCAGCGGGTAGCGCAGGTGCCACAGGTGGCCCTTTTCGTCCTTATACTCGGCCTCGTCGTCCGAGATGGCGGTGGTGCAGTTGGGGCACCAGTTGACGATGCGCTTGCCGCGGTAGATCAGACCGTCGTGGTACCAGTCGCAAAAGACCTTGCGCACGGCCTGCGCGTAGTCCTCGTCCATGGTGAAGCGCTCGTTGTCGAAGTCGACGGAGCAGCCCATGCGCTTGATCTGCTCGACGATGATGCCGCCGTACTCGTGGGTCCAGTCCCAGCAGGCGTCGACAAACTTGTCGCGACCGATCTCCAGGCGGCTGATGCCCTCACTCTTGAGCTTCTTGTCGACCTTAGTCTGCGTGGCGATACCGGCGTGGTCGGTACCCAGCACCCAACGCGTGGACTTGCCGCGCATGCGGGCCATACGGATGATGGCGTCCTGGATGGAGTCGTCGGTGGCGTGGCCCATGTGGAGCTTGCCGGTCACGTTGGGAGGCGGAATGGTGACGGTGCAGTCGCCCACGCCCTCACGGCGCTTGTAGTAGCCGCCGTCGAGCCACTTCTGCAGGATCGCCGGCTCGTTGGTCGACGGATCGTAGTTCTTGGGCATCTCTTCCATATATCTCTCCCTTGCCCGTCGGGGAGGAATGTAGGCCCGATTTTCGCTCGGTCAGGTCCTGGGCTCGCTCGAAGACCACATTAAGTGGTCTTCGGCTCGTGCGGAATCTACGAAAATCGGGCCTACATTCCTCCCCTTAGGTATCGATTACTTCAGTCTGAATTGACTTTGCCGAGGCTTAAACAAACACACAGAATAGCACAGGTAGTTGGGGTTATTGCGTATATATAAAATAGCCTCCGACCGCGGGTGGTCGGAGGCTATTTGCAAACACGTTTTAGGCTGGTTTAGCCGTAGATGCGCTGGGGTTGTTCTTCGCCCTTTACGGAGGCTTCGGTCACGATGACCTTGGTGACGCCCTCCTCGCTGGGCAGGTCGAACATCGTCTGCTGCAGCACGTCCTCGCAGATGGAGCGCAGGCCGCGGGCGCCGGTCTTGCGGGCAAGCGCCATACGGGCGATCTCGTGCAGGGCGGCATCCTCAAACTCAAGTTCAACGTCCTCGAGCTGGAACATCTTGCGGTACTGACGCACCACGGCGTTCTTGGGCTCGGTCAGGATCGACACCAGGTCGTCCTCGTCGAGCGCCTGCGTCTGGGTGACGACAGGCGTACGTCCCACAAACTCGGGGATCATGCCAAAGGCGTTGAGGTCCTGCGGGAGCACCTGACGCAGCAGGTCGTTCTCGTCGACCGAGGTGGGGCCGGCAATCTCGGAGTTAAAGCCCACACCCTTGTTGCCCACGCGGTCGGCGATGATCTTGTCCAGGCCCACAAAGGCTCCGCCGCAGATAAACAGGATGTTGGTCGTGTCAATCTGCAGCAGCTCCTGCTGGGGATGTTTACGGCCGCCGGTGGGCGGAACGCTAGCCACCGTGCCCTCGAGAATCTTAAGCAGCGCCTGCTGAACGCCCTCGCCCGAAACATCGCGGGTGATGGAGAGGTTCTCGGCCTTGCGGGCGATCTTGTCGATCTCGTCCACGTAGATAATGCCCACCTGAGCGCGCTCAATGTCGCCATCGGCGGCGTTGATGAGCTTGAGCAGGATGTTCTCCACGTCCTCGCCAACGTAACCGGCCTCAGTAAGCGCGGTGGCATCGGCGATGGCAAACGGCACCTCGAGGATGCGCGCGAGCGTCTGAGCGAGCAGGGTCTTGCCGGTGCCGGTGGGACCGAGCAGCAGGATGTTAGACTTGGCGAGCTCTACCTCGTCCATATCGTCGTCGAACTGCGAGCCCATGTCGTCATCAAAGGCAGACACCGCAGCGCCGCCCTCAATCACGCGGCGATAGTGGTTGTACACGGCCACCGACATGGCGCGCTTGGCGTCCTCCTGACCCATAACATAGGCCGAAAGCTCGTCATAGATCTCGTGCGGCGTCGGCACGTGCGTGATGACCTGGCGGTCGTCCTCGAGCTCAAAGCCCTCGGTCTCGGGGTCCACGGCGGGCTGGGATGCAGCCTGGCCGTGGTCGTTGAGGAAGCCCGGCAGCTTGCCGTTGCGGGCAGCGTCCATAAAGTCCGAAGCCAGCGACTCCTCAAGGATCTCGGAGCAGGCGGCGACGCACTCGTCACAGATAAAGATGTTGGTCGGACCCTTTACGAGGCGACGGACCTGGCCCTGCTCTTTTCCGCAAAAGGAGCAGCGGATGGGGTTGCCGTTCTCGTCAAAGTTGTCCTGCATGTTACCTGCCATCCTAGGCGTCCTTCGCGGCGAGATCGCGCGAGGTGACGATACGGTCGATCAGACCGTAGTCGAGGGCCTCAGAAGCGGTCAGGTAGTTGTCGCGCTCGGTATCGGCCTGGACCTTTTCGATAGGCTGGCCAGAGGCGTCGGACAGGATCTGGTTGAGCTCGCGGCGAGTCTTCTTGATCTCCTCGGCAACGATCTCAATCTCGGTCTGCTGACCCTGGGCACCGCCGCTGGGCTGGTGAATCATGACCTTGGAGTGCGGCAGGCAGAAGCGCTTACCCTTGGCGCCGGCCGAAAGCAGCACAGCGGCCATGGACGCGGCCATACCGACGCAGATGGTGGAGACCTGCGGCTTGATGAAGTTCATGGTGTCCAGAATCGCCAGGCCGGAGTAGACCTCGCCACCGGGCGAATTGATGTAGAGCGAGATATCCTTCTCGGCATCCTGGCTCTCAAGATGCAGCAGCTGGGCAACGACCAGGTTGGCGCTGACGGAGTTGATCTCCTCGCCCAAGAAAATGATGCGGTCGTTGAGCAGGCGCGAATAGATATCGTAGCTGCGCTCGCCGCGCGGCGTCTGCTCGATAACGTATGGCACGAGGGCGGAATCGAACTTGGCGATCATACGCATCTCCATTTCTCTTACGGACCAATAGTGGTTCTAGATAAACGTACGGTGCCCGCATGCTATGCATTGGCTGGCACCGTACGAAGCAACCGGATAACCGGTGTATAACTTTACCCCATCACGGGCGCACCCATGCGCTCGCGGGCAAGGTGGCGAGAATTACTCGGCGTCCTTGGCGGTCTCGTCGACCTCGGTCACCTTGGCGTTCTCAACCAGGTGGTCGACGGCCTTGGAGCGACGGATGGACTCGCGGACAGCAGGCATACGGCCATCGGCGATGAACTCGGCCTTGGAAGCCTCGACGTCCTTGACGCCAGCCTTCTCGAACTCCGCGTTGATGTCGTCCTCGGTGACCTCGATCTTGAGCTCACGGGCGAGGGCGTCCAGAGCCAGGGACTCACGGGCAACGTCGTTGGCCTGCTTGTGCAGGTCGCCGATGAACTGCTCCATGGTCAGACCGGAAGCGGGCAGCCAGGTGTCCAGGGTCATGCCGCGGGCAGCGAGGTTGGACAGGAAGTTCTGGCCAAGCTCCTCAAAGACGGACTGCTCGTAGTCGGCATCCATCTCGTCGAGCTGCAGGCGCTCGGCGAGAGCGGAGACGCAACGGTTCTCCTTCTCGGCCGGGAGGCGGGAAGCCTTGTCCTGCTCGATCTCGATCTTGATGGCGTCGCGCATGGCCTCGATGCTGTCGAAGCCAAAGTCGGACTTGACGAGCTCGTCGGTGAGCTCGGGGGTGTTGCGGACCTTGATGCCCTTGACGGTGACCTCGACGGTGTGGGTCTCGGCCTCCTCGCCCTCCTCGACCTCGTCGGTCCAGGTGACGGTCTTAACGTCGTCAACGTTAGCGCCGATCAGAGCCTCGTTGAACTCCTTGGGGTTGCTGTCGCTACCGGCGATGAGCATGCGGCCCTCGGCGGCAAAGTTGTCGGCGTTCTCGACGGCCTTGAGGTCGACGGTGACGTAGTCCTCGGCCTCGACGGCGCGACCCTCGACGTCCTCGAAGGTGGCACGGTAGTTGAGGAGCATCTCGACCTGGTTGTTGATCTCGGACTCGGTGACCTCCGCAGGGGGCATCTCGATCTCGACAGCGTCGAAGGAGGAGAGCTCAGCGGCGGGACGCAGGGAGAACTCGACGGTGTAGGTGTAGTCCTCGTGATCCTTGGCGAGGTCGAGCTCCTTGTAGTCACCGCTCTTGGTGGGGACGATGTCCAGCTCGTTGAGGACGGCGGGCTCGTTGGCGGCGATCAGGTCGTTGGTAGCCTGAGCGAGGGTAGCCTCGGCGCCCAGGGCGGAGTCGATGACCGGACGGGGAGCCTTACCGGCGCGGAAGCCCGGGAAGCGGTACTTCTTGGCGGTGTCCTTGTAGGCCTTCTTGATCGCGGCGTCGACGTCGGCGGCCGGGATGGTGACCGTAGCGGTGAGCTTGGCGTCCTTGACGTCAGAAGCGGTGATGTTCAACACGTTCCTCCTCATACTGCCCAGCTTATCTGAGGTGCTGGTACCTTTATGCAACAAGCGTCGCGAGGGCATAAGCCGACGCGGGTGCGTTGGTGCGGGCGAAAGGACTCGAACCTTCACGGGAATCCCACCAGAACCTAAATCTGGCGCGTCTACCAATTCCGCCACGCCCGCATGAGCGCACAGACTAGGAATGATAGCAGATACGAACGGCAAGCGCACGCACACCTTTTACAGGCTCACGACCTCACCACGAGTGCAAAAGGCGGGGCGAGTTTCCCCGCCCCGCCAATTACGACTTGTTCGCTAACCCGCTACTCCCCCAGCAGGGCCTTCTCGGGCGTGATGGGCAGCGAGCGAACCTGGTGGCCGGTGGCGTGCGCCACGGCCGAGGCCACGGCGGCGAGCGGCGTGTTGATGACGACCTCGCCGATCGACTTGGCGCCAAACGGACCCGTCGGCTCGTAACTCGGCTCAAAGGCCACGCGAATGCTGCCGATATCCAGGCGCGTGGGCAACTTGTAGCTCATAAAGTTGCCGGTACGCAGGCGGCCGCGCTCATCGTGCTCGACGATCTCGTAGAGCGCGTGACCGATGCCCTGGGCAATGCCGCCCTCGGCCTGGACGCGTGCGAGTGCCTCGTTGATCACGGTGCCGCAGTCGACGGCCGCCGCGTAGTCCACCACAGTCACCTTGCCGGTGGCCTTGTCGACCTCGACCTCGGCAATACCGGCCATAAACGGCGGAGGCGAAACGGGCAGGCAGGCAGAGGCATGCGAGGTGAGCGCGTCGCCACCCGCGATGTTCTTGACGCACAGGTTGGCGAAGTCGCGCAGCGTGAGGTAGCGATTCAGCTCGCGCGCGGCACGCTCGTCGGACAGGCGCACGTACTGACCATCAAAGACCACGTCGGCGGCGTCCACGTCCCACATCTGAGCGGCCTTGGCGCAAATCTTCTCGCGCAGCTCGGTCGCGGCGTTCTTGGCGGCAAGGCCCGTCACGTACGTACCCGAGCTCGCGTACGAGCCGGCGTCAAACGGCGACACATCGGTGTCAACGCCGCGCACTACGATCATCGAACTCTCCACGCCCAGCTCCTCGGCAGCAATCTGCGCCAGGATCGTGTCGACGCCCATGCCGTTATCGGTGGCGCCGGTGCCGATAGTAATGAAGCCGTCCTCTTCCAAGCGCATGTCGATGCCGGCGATATCCACGTTGGAGATGCCCGATCCCTGCATGGTGAGCGCGCAGCCAAGGGCGCGCACGCGGTCGCCCAGGTCCACGGCCAGCGGCTTGTCGCGCCAACCGATCATGTCCATCGCGCGCAGCAGACAGCGGTCGAGCGCGCAGGCGTTGAGCTTCTCGTTGTAGTACTGCGGCATGACCTCGCCCTCGCGCACCATGTTCTTAAGGCGCAAATCGGCGGGGTCCATGTGCAGCATGTCGGCGAGCTCGTTGACGGCGCTCTCCACGGCAAACTGGCCCTGGGTGGCACCATAGCCGCGATACGCGCCGCCGCGGTTGGTGTTGGTGTAGACGGCGTCCCACCTAAAGCGGCTCGCCTTTACGTGGTTGTAGATGGGCAGGCTCTTATGACCCGAAAGGCCGATCGTCGTGGTAGCGTGCTCGCCGTACGCGCCGGCGTTGGAGAGCGTATGCAAGTCGATGGCCGTGATGGTGCCGTCGTTCATGGCGCCCAGCTTGACGGTCATCTGCATCTGATGGCGCGAGTTGCCCGCGGTGATGGTCTCCTCGCGGGAGTAGCAGCAGTAGCTCGGACGGCCGGTCTGCTGCGTCACAAACGCAACGAAGATCTCGCAGCAGCCCGTCTGCTTGGAGCCAAAGCCGCCGCCGATGCGCGGCTTAATGACCTGCACCTGCGACTGCGGGATATCGAGCGACTGCGCGACCATGCGGCGCACGTGGAAGGGCACCTGCGTCGAGGTGGTCACCGAGATACGCCCAAACGCGTCGGTCGTCGCGAAGGCGCGGAAGGTCTCCATGGGCGCGGTCTGCGTGGCCTGGCTGGTGTAGGTGCGGGTGAAGACGATGTCGCTCTGGGCGAAGGCCTCGTCAAGGTCGCCAAAGTCGCTCGTGCCGCTGCACACCAGGTTGCGCGGAACGTCGCCGCCCTGCGGGAACATAAAGGTCACGTCGCCCTCGGGGTGAACCACGATGTCGTTATCGAGTGCCTTGGTAAAGTCGAGCAGCGGCTCGAGCACCTCATAGTCGACCTTAATGAGCTTGAGCGCCTTGTCGGCGGCCTCCTCGGTCTCGGCGGCGACGATCGCCACCTCCTCGTTTTGGTAGCGCACCAGGTTCTCGAGAATCAGGCGGTCGTAGGGACTCGGCTGCGGATAGCTCTGGCCGGCGATGGTAAAGCGGCGCTTGGGCACGTCCTCGTAGGTGTAGACGCCCACCACGCCGGGCACCTTCAGGGCGCGCGACGTATCGATGGAGCGGATCTTGGCGCGGGCATAGGGGCTGCGCTTGAGCTTGACAATGAGCGCGCCGGCGGGCACCAGGTCGCCCGTGTAGACGGGACGGGCCTCGAGCAGGGCCTTCGAGTCCTTCTTAGGCTGCTTGTGGGTGATCTGCTTGTACGAGACACCGTCGCAGCTGGTGTCGTTGACGGGCAGCTCGGGCATCTCAAAGCCCACCTGCACACCAGACTCGTTGAGGAAGCGCACGATGGCGCGCAGCTGGCTCTCGTAACCGCTGCAGCGGCAGAGATTGCCGGCCAGCTGGCGCGAGAGCTCCTCGCGCGTGGCGACGAGGCTCGGGTCCTCCTTGGCGGCGCGGGCAAGTGCCAGCACGTTCATGATAAGGCCGGGGGCGCAAAAACCGCACTGCTCGGCGCCTTCGGCAGCCATCGCACGGGCCAGTGCCTCGGACTCGGCCTTAAGGCCCTCAAGCGTGGTGATGGTGCGACCCTCGACACGCGCCGCGGGAACCGAGCAGCTCAGAACTGGGTCGCCGTCGAGCCACACCGTGCACAGACCGCAGTTGGTGGTCTCGCAGGCACAGCGCACCGACGCGCAGCCCTGCTCGCGCAGCAGCGCAAAGAGCATAGTATCGGGGGCAATCTGAACCTTGACCTTGCGGCCGTTGAGCGTAAAGGAAAGATCGATGAGTTTGGCAGCCATTAGCGCACCTCGCTAGAATCGACGCCGGGCACGCGGCGGCAGGAATACTCGTCCGTGGCGAACTTAGGGATCTGCACGCCCTCGAGCTCGCGGGCAAGCGCGGCCGAAAGCTCGATGCCAGCGGCGCGGCGCACGGCCTGGATGGCGAGCGGGGCCGAGATGCGGCGACGGTAGTCGGCCGAGCCCCACAGGTTGGTGCCATAGCTCAGCGCGCGTACGGACGCGGCCAGGGCGCGCAGCTCGTCCTCGGAAGGCTGCTCGCTCACCAGGCCGCACGCCTCGCCATGCAGCAGGGTCGCGTGCAACGGGCGGGCACCCACGGTGACATGCCAGCTGTTGTCCCACCAGGCAGCGGTGACGTTCAGCGAGGGGAAGTCGGTCGCGGCCTTGCGCACGGCCTCGTAGCTCGCGCGGTAATCGTGCTTGACGACCACGATGTGCTCGATCACGTCGCGCACATAGCCCATGTCCACGAACTCCGCGAGCGGCACGCGGCCGGCGCCCGTCAGCTCAACATAGGAATCGAGCGCGAGAAAGGCAGAGAGAACGTCCGAGAAGCCAAAGCGGCCGTAGATGCTTCCGCCAACCGTGGCGGTATTGCGCAGCTGCACGCCCACGATATCGTGGACGGCAAACTCAAAGACATTGTTGACAAGCGCGTTGAGCCCGGCATGACGCTCGAGCTGGCGCAGGGTACACATGGCACCGATGCGAAACTCGGTCTCGGTCTCCTCGATCTGATCGAGTCCGCAGGCCGAAAGGTCAATCGCCGTCGCCACACGACGCGAACCCAGGCGCATCCAGATGCCGCCGCCCACAATCTTGTTGTTGCGGTTCTTCTGCAAGAGCTCATAGGCTTCGGCCGCGTTTCCAACACGGACGTAGGTACCGAACTTGAGCACGTTCTCCCCCATCTCTTCACTTGTCCAGTACGTTTAAGTGTACCAAACGAGGGGCCGCACACCGTTTTAGGACAAAATCCACCCACCCATCCATAACTTGCGGTGATATACGGACTGATTAGCCGTTCTGGGACGCTAAACAGTCCGTATTTCACCGCAAGTTATGAGGAGTCCTCCGGGATAGAAAAGGCTCCCAGCCAAGATGACTGGGAGCCTTCCGCGATGCTATATCAAGCGAAGATTTAGCAGACGCCCTGGGCGAGCATGGCGTCGGCGACCTTCAGGAAGCCGGCGATATTGGCGCCCATGACAAAGTTGCCCTCCTCGCCGTACTCCTTGGCGGTGTCGTCCACGTTGTGGAACATGCCGCGCATAAGCTGCTCGAGCTTGCCGTCGACCTCCTCGAAGGTCCAGGACAGGTGCTCGGCGTTCTGGCTCATCTCCAGGCCGGACACGAGCACGCCGCCAGCGTTGGCAGCCTTACCGGGCATAAAGGCAACGCCGTTCTCCTGGAAGTAGGTCGTGGCCTCGATGGTCGTGGGCATGTTCGCGCCCTCGCCGACCACCTTGCAGCCGTTGGCAACGAGCGCCTGGGCGTCCTCGAGCAGCAGCGTGTTCTCGCGAGCGCAGGGCAGCGCGATGTCGCAGGGCAGCTGCCACACGCCGCGGCCGTCGCCCTCGTGCCACGTGGCATTGGGCTTCTCGTCGACGTACATAGCGAGCGTAACGCCCTTGTCGTGGCCGGAGCGCTTCTTGTTGTAGACATGCTCGAGCACGGTGTAGTCGATGCCGTCGGGATCCTCGACCCACCCGTGGGTGTCGGAGCAGGCCAGCACCTTGCCGCCGAGCTGGGCGACCTTCTGGACCGCGTAGATAGCGACGTTACCGGAGCCGTGAACGACGACGTTCTTGCCCTCGAAGGAGTCGCCGCGGCTCTTGAGGTACTCGTCCACAAAGTAGACCAGACCGTAACCGGTGGCCTCGGTACGGGCGAGCGAGCCGCCAAAGGAGAGGCCCTTGCCGGTAAGGACGCCGGTCCACTCGTTGGTCAGGCGTTTGTACTGACCGAACAGGTAGGCAACCTCGCGGCCGCCAACGCCCAGGTCGCCGGCGGGAACGTCGGTGTTGGGGCCAATGTGGCGATAGAGCTCGGTCATGAAGGACTGGCAGAAGTGCATGATCTCGTTGTTGGACTTGCCCTTGGGGTCAAAGTCGGAGCCGCCCTTGCCGCCGCCCATGGGAAGGGTGGTCAGGCTGTTCTTGAGGATCTGCTCCAGACCCAGGAACTTGAGCATGCCCAGGGTGACCGTCGGGTTAAAGCGCAGGCCGCCCTTGTAGGGTCCAATGGCAGAGTTGAACTCGACGCGGTAACCGCGGTTGACCTGAACCTTGCCCTGGTCGTCGACCCAGGGAACACGGAACATGACGATGCGCTCGGGCTCGACGAGGCGCTCCAGCAGGGCGGCCTCCTCGTACTCGGGGTGGGCGTCGAGCGCCGGCTGGATGGTGCCGAGGATCTCGGTCGCGGCCTGGATGAACTCAGGCTGCTCGGGATAGCGGGCCTTGAGCTCTTCGAGAACTTTCTGCGTGTAGCTCATGCTTCCTCCAATGATGGGAAACGAAAAATGTCGATCGCGGCACCCCATGCGCCGCGAGCTTTATCGTGTATGGATAATATCGCACTGTTGCGGGAAAGTTTCGCATAAGCCGACGAGCAGATGTTTCGTTTTGATTACGATGCAGGTAGAGGCGTTTTTGAGTGCCTGACATGCAAAACCCGTGTTTCAAACCTGTTTCGTCCACGTGTTCCAAGCCACCACATTGGGGACAGGCACCTTTGTGGTGATGTTGGTGGTTAGAGGACGAGCTGATGGTAGTCGGCGGGGGTTATGCGGCCTTCGGTGGCAGCGCGGAAGGCGGCGAGTGCATCGCCCGAGAACGGCATGGCCCAGCACAGGCCACAACCTGCGGTGATGGAGCCGGGCAGCGGCATGATGCGCCCGGGCACACCGGCGGCAAGACACAGCTGCTCGCATTCCATCACATCGAAGGTGCTATCGAACGAAACGATGATCTTGCGTTCATGGTCGAGAGCATCGCCGGACGGGCCTTCGCGGTGTGCATCGCGATACGCCGCGGCGGCCGCCTCCTCTTCCGCAGTATGTCCACAGCCACCGCAACCGCAGGTACAGGGTTCGGACCCGTCGCAAGTGCAAGGTTCTCCCGTGTCGGGACAAATATCGTGAGACATGGCAACTCCAATCGTCTAGGCGAGTAACTCGGCCGCCGCAAACTCCTCGGGCGTATTGACGTTCTCGAAGCAGAGCGTCGAGCCGGCAACCGCGACAATCTGAGGCTCGTCCAAATACCCGGCGTTCACCCGGTCGATCAGGCAGCGGATTCGCTGACGGTCACCGGCGAGCAGCTCTTGGGCAACCGGCGCACACGCGTCACGGCGCCAGACGGCGCAAAGCGGCTCAATCCCCCGCTCCTCGCGCGGCACGCACACGTCGAGCGCCTCGGCCTCAACACGATCGGCAAGCGCGCCGATGAGTTCCGGCGAGACAAACGGCATATCGCAGGCGACGATCGCCACGAGCGGCAATCGGGCCGCGGCCAACGAGCTCGCGATGCCGCGCATGGCGCCCGCCGGCCCTTCAAGGTCCGCCACCACGCGCGGCACCAAGCCGCCAAACGCGCACTCCTCAAGGTAGGCGAGCTCGCTAGGACGCGAAGTCGTCACGACCAACTCGCCGGCAAACGGCGCCAGCCGACCCAACACGCGCTCGATGAGCGGCTCGCCGCAAAACGCCATGCGAGCCTTATCGCAGCCCATGCGCGAGGACAGCCCGCCCGCTTGGACGACACAAGAAAGATTGGCACGTCTTACGGTAGTCATACGGCAAAACACCTCCATCGGCATGCTCGAAGCCCGGTGCACGAAGCTAAATACAGCCACCGAAATAGCAGCGCTACGAAAAGCTCGTGCAAAAACAAAACAGCGCCTTTGCGGCACGCAGCAAGACCGCGAGCACAAAAGCGCTGTTAGCGTATGGCGGGAACGTATGTGAATCGAACACATCCAAGACGTTTTGCACGCCTCGCAACGGTTTTGAGGACCGCGGAGCCCACCGGAGCCCATCCGTTCCCAAGTGCGGCGGTATTTTACCAAACCGAGCAGCCAATCTAGCGCAGGGAGCGCAGACCGCCGGCTTCCTTGTCGAGCACCGTAAAGCGCACGGCATCCAGGTGCTCCAAGATGCTGATGGCACGCTTGCGCGACACTCCCAGGGCCTCGCGCAGCACGCTCGTGGTGGCAGCGCCGCCGGCAGCCTCGATAGCGGCGGCGACAAGCTCGCGCGCATGGGCCTCGGCGGCAGCGGACAGGGCAACGTCGCGCTCGACCTTAACGATCGAGCGGTTGAGCGAAAGCTCGCGCAGAGCTCGCGTCATGGTGTCGCGGCCGAGCTGCAGCTGTTCGCCCACCTCGGGAAGCGCCGGTGCATCCAGGCCGGCTTCGTCCAGCAAGGCAACGATACGTTCGCAAGCCTCTCGCACCACGCGTGCCGCCGCGGCGGCCGAATGCGGATCGAATACCTCGGCACCCTCGGCGGCGCACACGCCACGCGAGCAGCCCTCGGCAATTAGAGCCGCGGCAACACCTTCATCTGCGGCAGGCCACGCAGCATGGGCAACGGCACCGGGCGTAAAGCCCGTCTCCTTGGGAGCCGCCGCGTGCATGGCGGTCAGGGTTGCCGCCAGTGCATCCATCGCAGCGTCGAGCGCGGAAGAATCTGCATACAGCGAGCCATCCGAGCCAGCAAGCGCGCAAGCAGCGCCCTGCGCCACCAATCCGCGCAGTGCGGCGTCGACCTCGCCGACACCAAGATCCAAAGCCTCGGCAACATCAGCCGTCGTAACCGGCAGCGTCTGCAGCGCCAGCCAAGCGTCCACACCGCCCGCGATATCGCCGGACTCGATCGCCGCATACAGCGCACGCTCTCCTTCGGCAAGCTCGCGCGAGCGACGGCAGCGCGAAAGCAGCACACGCCCGCCGCCAATAAGCATCACGGGCGAATAGGACAGCACCACGGCATGGTCCCCGGCACGCAGCGGCAGCGAGTTTTCCAAGCGCACCTGAACAATACGGGTCTCGCCCACCGCCATGGGGGCCTCGCCCTCCATGAACATGATGCGACCGACAACCTCGGCTGTACCCGCCATCACATGCACACGCGCACCCGACTCGAGCACACGCGGCTTGGCTCCCTCGCGACCCAAATACGTAAACGCCATCATAAATCGCATCGTCTGGCCAAAGCGGCCCGCCACGCCGAGCATCTCACCGCGATCGAGCGCGGCGACGGCATCGCCCACCAAGTTGAGCGCCACACGCTGACCGGGCAAGGCCCGCGGTGTATCGCCATGCACCTGAATCCCGCGCACGCGACAGACCGTACGCGACGGCAGCGCGACAAGCTCATCCCCCACCGCAACGGGCGCATCGTGCAACGTTCCCGTCACCACGGTACCGGCGCCCTTGATTGTAAAGCAGCGATCGATGGGCAGACGCGGTGCGGCATCGGTGAGCTCGGCACGGGCACGGCAGGCACCCCAGCAAGCGGCAACCTGCTCGTCGAGCGCAGCCAGCAGGTCATCGATTCCCGCACCGGTCTTGGACGACACAGGCACGATCGGCGCGTCCGCAAACACGGTATCCGAAAGAAAATCGTCCACGTCGAGCTCGGCCAGCTCAATCATTTCGCTATCGGCCAGGTCGCACATCGTCAGCGCGACCACCATGTGCGTGACGCCCAGCAGCTCCAGCACATGCACGTGCTCGCGGGTCTGCGGCATCACGCCTTCGACGGCCGATACCACCAGCACGGCCACGTCGATACCCGTGGCGCCCTGCACCATGGCGCGCAGGTAATGCGCGTGGCCCGGCACGTCGACCAGGCCGACGATCTTGCCACTCGGCAGCGCCAGCTCGCCAAAGCCCAGCTCCACGGTCATACCGCGACGGCGCTCAACCTCCAGACGATCGGGATTCTTGCCGGTCAGCGCCTCGATCAGTGCCGACTTACCGTGATCGACGTGGCCCGCCGTGCCAACAATAACGGGACACTCCACCAGCGCTTGAACCTCACTCATCGAGCAATCGCCTTCTCAACGCACGCGACGAGCGTCGATGCCGCCGTCTCGATATCGCGGTCGCCCACGAGCGTGCGCACATCAAACAGAATGCGGTCGCGCGAGGCTCGCGTGACGACCGGCGTATCGAAGTCTTGGACGAGCGAGCGCTTGAGCGCGTCGACGGACAGGCGCCCGTCGACCGGGCAGATGGCAACGCACATCGTGGGCAGCTCGACGGTAGGCAGCGAGCCGCCGCCGGGAGTCGACGATTCCTCGACGATCTCCACCTGCACGGCGCACGGACAACCGGCTTTATCGAGCCCGTCGACCATACGATCGCGCAGCTTGCGGGCACGTCGCTCCAAATGGGCCTGCGGCAGCGTAAGCATGCTGAGCACCGGAATATCGCGATGGGCAACATCGGCGCCGTCCATGTAAATGCGTAGTGTGGCCTCGAGCGCCGCCAGTGCGAGCTTGCCCGGACGCAGGGCACGCATAAGCGGATGCGACCCGCAGGCCTGGACCAGATCGCGACGACCCATGATAATGCCCGCTTGTGCAGCACCGAGCAATTTATCGCCCGAGCACGACACCAGATCGAGCCCTGCCGAAACCGAAGACGGCGTGGTTTCTTCGCCGCCGAGCACCAAGATGTCATCAGGCAACAGTGCCCCCGAGCCCTGGTCTTCATAGAACAGCAGGCCGTGCTTATGGGCCAGTGCGGCGAGTTCCCTTGAGCTCACTTCCTCGTGAAAACCCTCGATGCGATAGTTGGAAGGATGAACCTTCAAGATCATGGCCGTTTCGGGCGTGATAGCGCGCTCGTAGTCGCCCAGATGCGTGCGGTTGGTGGCGCCGACCTCGACGAGTTTGGCGCCCGAGGCCGCCATGACGTCGGGAATACGGAAGCTGCCGCCGATCTCGACAAGCTCGCCGCGGCTGACGATGACCTCCTTGCCTGCGGCATGGGTCGCCAGCACCAGCAGCACGGCGGCGGCGTTATTGTTAACGACCAGCGCGTCCTCGGCACCAGTAAGCGAGCGGATGAGCTGCGCGGCGTGCTCCTTGCGCGACCCGCGCGAGCAGGTGTCGACGCTGTACTCGAGCGTGCTATACCCGCGCGCAACCTCGGCCACGGCTTTGGCGGCCGATTCCGCGAGCGGGGCTCGACCAAGGTTGGTATGGATGACCACACCCGTGGCGTTGACGGCAGGACGCAAGCTCGGCAGTGCAGAGCGATGCGCACGCCACTCGATGGCCGATGCCAGCTCGCGCTTGGAGCGCGGATCGGCGCCGGCACGAATCGCGGCGCGCTCCTCGTCGAGCTCGGCCGTGACGGCGGCATGCACCACCGCGTCGCAGGTCTCCCCCGCCGCCTTCACCACCGGCCACTCGGCAAGCAGCTCGTTGACGGAAGGGATGGCGCGCAGGCGGGCGCGCACCTCATCGGACATGTTCTGGCTATCGCTCATGTGCAGCCTTTCAAAAGAAACGTGGATCAGTCGAATGCATCAGCTGAGTCAATTACTCGTCATTATCCCCGCGCGCGACAATCTTTTCCACGCGAACGGCGTTTTCCTGGGTGAGCGCGGCGCCCGTCAACGGGTCCCAACGCAACGGTGTATGGTCGAGCGGGCCCACGCCCAAGGCTTGAGCGCCGCCGGCATCAGCGCCAAACGAACGCCCGCCGGGGGCGGCCGACGTAAAGATACACGCAGGATGCAGATACGGCGTCGTCTCCACGCGCACGCGGTCGCGGCCCATATCACTCACGAGTTCGACGATCTCGCCGTCGGCGATGCCCATGTGCGCAGCAGCATCGGCATTCATCTGCACGGCATCCAGGTCCGATCCAGCCTCGGCGGCACCTTGGGCCGCAAGCCTGCGCGAAGTGTGCGACTCAAAGGGGCGGTTGCCGCTAATGAGGCGAAACATCCCCGGGCTAGGCTCCACCATGGGAGCGATCCAGTTGGGTACACGACCCAGGCCGGCTCGTTCCCATACGTCGCTTGCCAGCGCAATTTTGCCGCCATCCAAGGGAATCGCCGGCTCGCCCGTACGCGACGGCAACGAAACACCCGTGTCGGCCCAGCCGCGCTCCTTGAGCTCGTCCAGATTGATCCCAAAAGGCGCCACTTGGGCAGCCGCCAGATCGTCAGACGTAAACTGGAAGTACTCGCCCACGCCACACGCCTGCGCCAGACCGGCAAAAATCTCCCGACCGGGACGTGTGTCGTCATGCTGCACGGGCAGCACGGCATTGCGGTAGAACACGCGTGAATCATTGGCGCCCACGACTGTGCCCACGCCGCGGTCGGCCTCCAGATACGTCACATCGGGCAGCACGAAGTCGGAAGCGCACGCCGTCTCGGACCAGCGAATATCAATTGTCACGAGCAAGTCGAGCTGCCGCAAGATGCCCAACCAAGCCTGCGCATTGCCATAGCCCGCACCGGGGTTACTGGCATAGACGATGAGCCCGCGCAGGTCCCCGGCCAGAATCGACTGGCCGATGGTCGTGCACAGACCGCGCACCGGATCGACCAGCGGATAGCGCTCGGACCCCAACTTGGGCCCGCGCGGCACCGGCGGCGTCGCAAAGCGTGCGGGATCGAGGTCGCCCAGCGCAAGCGGTGTGGGTGGATTGAGCGCTCCGCCCGCATGTCCAATACAGCCCAGCAGCACATCGACCATGCAGATAGCTCGCGCCGTCTGGGTACTGTTCGCATACGCGATACCGATGCCACCATGAAAGCCAGCGTCCACCACCGCAGCAGGCGCCGCGGCAGCCAAATCACGCGCAGTCGCTCGGATATCGTCCGCCGGCACATCGCACATCGACTCAGCCCACTCGGGCGTCCAAACAGCAGCAGTCTGCGCCAGCTCGTCAAAACCCGTGGTATAGCGGGCAACGAACTCGTGGTCGTACAGGTCCTCGGCTACCAGCACATGTGCGATACCCAGCAGCAACGCCAGATCGCATCCGGGACGCACGCGCAGCCAGCGGTCGGCAAGCGCGGCCGAACCGCTGCGTCGGGGGTCAACCACGATAATCTTCGCCCCACGGCGACGGGCATCGTTGAGCGCATCAACGGCCCCCATCGTCGAAGAATCGACAATGGAACGCCCCAAATACATGATGCAATCGGTATGCGCTAGGTCGGAGGCGGGGCTGTAGCCCAGGCTGTGCTCCCAACCGGTGAGACGGCTTACCTCGCAGGCGCCGTCGGCACCGTACACGTTGGGCGAGCCCAGCGCATGCATAAAGCGATACGCCCAGTAGCGGTCGAACGAGGGCACGCCGAGCGTCATACCTAGCGCGCGCGAACCATGCCCGTCAACAATCCTCCCAAGGCGCGCAGCAATCTGCGCGAACGCCTCGTCCCACGAAATCACATCGAACCCCGAGCCATCCTGGCGGCGTCGCATGGGGTGCACGATGCGGTCGCGCTCGTCAAACGGCATGTCCAGGCGATGCCGTCCGCGGGCGCACAGGGCACGCGCCGCGCACGGATGCCCCGCAACCGGCAACTCGGCCACCACGCGACCGTCCTCAACGCGTGCCGTAAAGGCGCAATCGGCATAGCATCCCCCGCATGTCGTCACCACGGAGCGACCGTCATGCATAGCTCTCGATGCCATCTCGATTATTCCTTCCAGCTCAAGGGTTCAAACCCCACCGCACCACAGTTCTACCAACAGCTGCCGCGACGCAAAGCCCGCAGCATCCACCGCAGCAAGACACGAAGAGCCTCCCAAAAGGCAAACGCCCCTCGGGAGGCCCGTACGTCATTCCGGCTTATTACGCCTCGGACTTCTTGCCATAGATAAACCAGTAGCCGAGCGCAATCAGAACCGCGCCGCCCACGATGTTGCCCAGCGTAGCGGCGGACAGGTTAAACGCAATGCCCGCAGCGTTGAGCGCATCGGCGCCGGCGACCTTGGCACCATAGCCGCACGCGTGCATCACGGCGCCCATGGGCAAAAAGTACATGTTGGCAACGCAGTGCTCAAAACCGCAGGCCACAAAAGCGGCGATGGGCAGCAGAATGCCCACAACCTTATCGACCACGGTCTTGCCGGCGGTACCGATCCACACGGCCAGGCACACAAAGATGTTGCACAGGATGCCGCGGAAGAAGATCGTCACCCAGTCGATCGTCACCTTGCCGGCGGCGACGCTCACCATGGAATTGGCGACCGCCTCGCCGTTGAGCTTGTAAATGCCGGCCATGTACACCAAAAAGACGATGAACAGGGCACCGACAAAGTTACCGACCCATACGACGACCCAAGCCTTGAGCATCTGAGCCAGGGTGATCTTTTTACTCTTGAGCGCGCAGACCATAAGCGAATTACCGGTAAACAGCTCGGCGCCGCACACCAGCACGAGCACCAGGCCCAGGCAAAAGCACAGGCCGCCCACGACACGCTGAGCGCCCCAGCCCAGCGTGCTATCGCTCAAGAACACGGTAAAGAACAGGCCGCCGAAGGCAATGAACGCACCGGCGAACATTGCCAACAGAAAGGCCTTTGCGACCGGCAGGTTGGCCTTGGTCACGCCGGCGGCCTCGGTCTTAGCCTCGATCGCGGCGGGCGCCAGGCAATCGGGAGCGGGGTACTCCACCTTGGAATCTGCCATGTCAATCACTTCTTTCCTAATCAGCAGGGACAAGCGCTCCTATTGCTCTTGCCCCAAGCGGACAAAGTGGGAAAAGTCGTTGGCGGCCACGGCGTCGTACACGGCGTCGACGGCCTCAAAGACTTCCGGGGACATGGGGTTGTAGAACTCCGTGTCGCCCGGCTGAATCCCAACGAAGACGATATCATCACACGATTGCTCAATCTCTTCGATCAGAATCGACAAGGGAAGCGAATGCGTGGTGAACATCGACTTGCGGGCCACATCACGTTTGTCGAGCAAGCGGATGGCGCCGACGGGCAGCGCCATGTCGGCGGCATCAACCAAAACCAAACGCCGCGGACGCTCGCGCTTGACCTCGATGATGTCATCCTCGGGCGTTTGGCCTCCGTCGATGGTGTACCAACCGGCGATGGGCGCGTCCTCCATCTTTTTGGAGAGGACGGGGCCGGCGGCATCGTCGGCACGCAGCACGCTTCCCGCCGTGAGCACGATACCCGCAAACGGAGCGCCGTTCACGCGGCCATCCACAACGCGACCCATTACTGCAACCTCCCCGTCAGATACACGCCCGACACATCGCGCACGCGCTCAACCAGATCGCGAAACTTCATCAGAAACGCGACCTGCTGGGCATGCAGGCCAAAGTCGTCGTCGAACACCGAAATGCCGGCCTTGGCCGACCCGCGAAAACCGCGCTCGTCGAGCAGCGCATCGCAGGCCTCGAGCAGCGACGGCACCGCCGCCTTGTCGAGCTGGCACTCGCCAAAGGAGCGGATGGCCTCAAACTTGGTCTTGGCCTCCCCCTCCGGCAGCGCGTCGATAAGCGAATAGAACACGTTCACCGGCACCGACAGGCGCGGCTCAAAGCAGTCGAGCACGCCGGTGTGGTGGCCCACGGCGAGCGTGTAGTACAGCACGTCGCAGGCCTCCTGGGGAACGTCTTCCTCGGTCTCCACAAACTTACGCGTGAGCTCATAGAAGACCACCTGGTCGGGCGCATGGCCCAGGCAGGGGTCGGCGACGCCCTCGGCAGCCTCGTCGCTTGCGCGCGAGGCATCGCCAAAGGAGCCGCCGAGCATACCGGGGCCCGCAAAGTAACCAGAGCGGTCCGTGAGCTCCATCTAGCGACCTCCGGCCAGCACCAGATCCTGCAGCGCTGAGTAGACCTCAACGCGGCGCGGATCGTCCTGCTTGTCGATGAGCAGCGCCATGGCACCGCGGATATCGCCCTTGGGCGCGCCCTCGAGCGTATCCATAAACTCGTTGGCGAGATCGCGGCCGTAACGGTAGCCGCTCATGGCGCGAGCCTCGCGCTCGATGGCAACGCGCAGCTTGTACGGCACGCCGGGGTGCAAGATGTCGGCCTGCTCGCCGGCGGCCTCCACCGTGGTCTCGGCATGGAGCTTTTGGTCCAGCAGACCGAGCGCCATGGCAAAGCCGTAGACGGTCTGCGCGGGGCTGGGCGGGCAGCCGGGGATGTAGACATCGACCGGCAGAATCTTGTCCGTGCCGCCCCAGACGCAGTAGTTATCGTAGAAGATGCCACCGGTGCAGCCGCACGCGCCATAGGACACCACAATCTTGAGATCGGGTGCGGCCTCAAAGGCGCGCAGGGCCGGCATGCGCATGGCACGCGTCACGGCGCCGGTGTACAGCAGCACATCGGCGTGACGGGGCGAGGGCACGACCTTGATGCCAAAGCGCTCGACGTCGAAGACGGGCGTGATGGAACCGAAGATCTCGATCTCGCAGCCGTTGCAGCCGCCGCAGTCAACACGGTAGACGTACACCGAGCGCTTGATCTTCTTAAGAAGGGTCGCCTTGGCCTTCTCGATGCTCTCGTCGAGCTCGATCTTGGTCGGGCGGTACTGAAGCCGCTCGGGCAAAAGCGTGGGTTCGGCCATGGTTACTCCTCCTTCGTATCAAAATCCATGATGATGCCCTCGACCGGCGCAGGACCGGCGGGAATCTCGGGCGCATCGGGGTTGAGCTCGCGGTCGATATACTCCGGGTTCACGCCGTGGCCACCCAGATACTCCATGCCGGGGCCCTGGGGCTCGCCGGACGCAAGCGTCTCGTTGGCAGCCATGCCAGCAGCGTTGCCGGTCTTTACGGCCGAGGCGGCGCGCAGGGCGTCGAGCTCGCGCTTGCACTCCTGGCACATACCGACGGTACGGGCGGCCTGCTCGGCCTCCATGCCGCCGGCCTTTTGCAGCAGGCGCTTGGCGTAGTCGATCTCCTTGTGCGGGGCAAACGGCTTGCCGCAACGCGAGCAGTGCTCGAGCGTATAGACGCTCTTGCTGGTAAGGTCGTCCTTGCTCATGACGGCGAGCTCAAACTCCTCGGTGAGCTTGATGGCCTCCATGGGGCAGGCCTCCTCGCAGCGGCCGCAAAAGATGCAGCGACCGTAGTCGATCGACCAGGTAATGGTATCGGCCGCAAGGTCGGTGTCCATGCGAATGGCATCGGCCGGGCACGCCACGCCGCAGGCACCGCAGGCGATGCAGAGCTCCGCGTTGTGCTCGGGCTTGCCGCGCATGTCCTTGTTGGTGGGAAACGGCGCAAACGGGTACTTGACCGTCGCGTCGCCGGCCTTGGCGTTGACCTTCCAAAGCTTCAGCATATTAGAGCGCCTCCTCATCGAGCGGAGCGGCCATGGTGCCCTCGCCCGCAAGCGGCGACTTGTCGCGCCAGACGTTCTCGAACTGCTCCTTGTCGAGCACGTGGTCGCGCTTGGCGGCAACATCGGTCACCGTCACGCGGTCGGTGCAGGAGTAGCACGGGTCGAGCGAGCCGACGATCAGCGCCGCGTCGCCCACGGTGTTGCCGCGGAACATGTAGCGCAGGACCGGCCAGTTGCTGTACGTGGCCGCCTTGGCGCGCCAGCGGTAGCACTTCTGGTTGTTGCCGAGCATGGCCCAGTGCACGTCCTCGCCGCGCGGAGCCTCGGTGGCGCCGATGGCGTACTTGTGCGGGGTGTACTCCCAATCCGTGGTAAGGATGGGGCCCGACGGGCAGTTCTCGAGCATGGTCTCGATCATGTCGATCGAATCGTAGACCTCCTGGATGCGAACGGCGGTACGGCCGAAGGCATCGCAGGTGTCGGCCGTAGCGGCGTGCATCTTTTGGACATCCGGATCGGCGTAGCCGTCGAAGGGATGGTCAAAGCGCACGTCGCGGGCATAGCCCGAGCCACGCATGAGCGGGCCGACCGGCGAGAAGTCGCGTGCGATCTTGCGGTCCAAGATGCCGATGCCACTCGTACGCTCGATAAAGTTGGGCGTGGAGAGCAAGACGTCGACGAGCTCCTGAACCTCGGAGCGCAGCTGGTGGATGGTCGTGAGCGTGGAGAGCTTCTGCTCGGCCAAAATGTCGCGACGCACGCCGCCGATCACGTTAAGGCCGTAGGTCTTGCGGTGACCGGAGAGCTTCTCGGCCAGGTCCATGGACTTCTCGCGGACGCGGAAGAACTGCTGGAAGCCGGAGTCGAAGCCCGTGTAGTGCGACGCCAGGCCAATGTTGAGCAGATGCGAGTGCAGGCGCTCGACCTCGAGCATGATGGCGCGGATGTACTGGGCGCGCGGCGGGACATGAATGCCCTGGGCGCGCTCGACGGCCTCGGCGTAGGCCACCGAGTGGGCGCAGCCGCAGATGCCGCAGATGCGGTCGGCGAGGAACGTCACGGCGTCATAGTTCAGGCGCGTCTCGGCGACCTTCTCCATGCCGCGGTGCACGTAGAACAGACGGTAGTCGGCGTCGACGATCGTCTCGCCCTCGACGAACAGGCGGAAGTGGCCAGGCTCGTCGGAGGTAATGTGCAACGGGCCCATGGGGACGAGCGTCGTCTCCTTGCCCTTGGTATCGGCCAAGAACTCATAGTTTTCCATGTCGCTTGCGGGAGCGGGACGGAAGCGGTAGTCCATGGAGTCCTTGCGCAGCGGGTACAGGCCGCTGGGCCAATCGTCGGGCAGCACCAGGCGACGACGATCGGGCAGTCCCTCGGGGATCAGGCCGAACATGTCGCGAAGCTCGCGCTCGCCCCACACGCAGGCGGGGACGAACGGCGTCACGGACGGGAACGTCATCTTGGCGGGATCGACCTCGGTGCGCACGGTCACCCAGCCGGGATCCTCCCCCTCCATGGAGATGACGTAGTACACGGCGTAACGGCCGCACAGACCGCGCTCATCGTTGCCGATGATCACGGGAATCCAGCCGTAGCGCTCGTAGTACAGGTAGTGGACGGCCTCGGGCAGCTTGTCCTGCTTGACGGTAATCGTCAGCTGGTCCTCGCACTGCCACTCGACCTTCTCGATGCAACCCGGAACGGCGCGACGCAGGGCCTCGACATGGCTCTCGCAGCGACGGGCATACACCTTGTTCTCAGTTTCAATCATTCGTTACTCCACCTCGCTCTGAGCGGTCTCAGTACCGAACACAGCGCGGTACATCGGCGTCGCGTGAAGTTCCTCGGTGCTCTGCTCGAGCACGATGCCGGTCGCGGTCTCCACACCGTGCACGAGAGGCAGCGGGGTGGCGATGCCAAACCACAAGATCATGACGGCCAGGATGATTTCGGGGATAAGCATGAGCGCCGGGGCCTCATGCTTGCCCATGCCCTGGGGCGCATGGCCGAACACCGACTTGAGTGCGATGCGGGTGAGCGCGGAGATGGCCACGGTAAGACCAAGGGCGACCACGACGACCAGCCACATGGGACCGGCGGTAACACCGGCGACAAAAGTCAGGAACTCGGAGATAAACATGCCAAAGGGCGGGAAGGCACCAAGACCGAGCAGCGCCAGGACGGCGAGCGCGGCGGTTGCGGGCGCAACCTCGACGACGCCCTGGATCTTAGCCAGGCTACGCGTGCCAAAGGCGTGCTGGATGTTGCCGGACACGCAGAAGGCAAGCGTCTTGGTGAAGCCGTGGAACACGCAGTGCAGCAGGGCCGCGGCGATACCCAGCGGGCCACCGATACCCAGGCACAGGGCGATAACGCCCACGTTCTCCACAGACGAGTACGCAAAGCGGCGCTTGAGGTCGTCCTGGCGAAACATCGAAAGTGCCGCCACCAAAATGGACAGCGTGCCGACGATCAGCAGCAAAAGCTGCGGATACTCGGCGCCCACGGCCTGGATAGTAAAGCCGTAGAAGCGCATGATCACGAGCATGGCGCACTTAAGCAGCACGCCCGAGAGCAGGGCCGAGACAGGGCTCGGGGCCTGGGAGTGGGCATCGGGCAGCCAAGTGTGCATGGGGAACAGGCCGGCCTTGGTGCCAAAGCCGATCACGATAAACGCAAAGGCGAGGCGCATGAGTGTCGGGTCGAACTGGTCGGCATACGGCAGCACGCACGACAGGAACGCGGCCTCGTGGGCGTTGGGGATCACGTCGGCGGCGTTGGCATAGATCAGCAGCGTACCGAACAGGCCAAAGGCCACGCCGGCGGTGCAGACCATCGCATACTTCCAAGAAGCCTCGAGGGCCGTCTTGTTCTTGTAGATACCCACGAGGAACACGGTGGAAAGCGTGGTTGCCTCCACGGCAGCCCACGTGAGGATCATGTTGTTGGACAGGCACGCGAGCAGCATGGTGAACACAAACAAGCTAAACAGCGCAAAATACTGCTTGGCGCGCTCGGCGGGCATGGAGCCCTCCTCGATATCGGCCTTTACATAGGGCAGCGAGAACAGCCCGGTAAGAAAACCGATAAAGCCGATGAGCAGCACAAAGATGGCGCCCAGCGAATCGAGGTGGAACCACAGGCCAAGAGCGCTCGCGGTGTCGCCGCTCATAAGGACGTCACCGGCCGTCACAATCGACAGCACCAGGACGGCTGCGACGGAGACCAGGTTGAGACCGGCAAACACGTTATAGGACGTGTTCTTGGGCAAAAACGCCATGACCAGCGAGAACACCAAAGGAGTCGCGAGCAGGGCGAGAATCAACGTTTCCATGGACTACCCCCTCAGCTCGGACAGGTCGCGCGCATCGAGCGAGTGGGAGTCGTCCCAAATGCGACGCACGACGATGGACATGATGATGACGGCAAAGATGGCGTCGGTGGCGATACCGATCTCGATGATCTCGGGAGCGGTGGGGGCCAAAAGCGCGAGCGTCACATGGCTGCCGTTTTCCATAAGGCAGTATCCAAAGATCTGCTTCATGATGTTGCGCTGCGAGATGATGCAGGTGAGGCCCACAAAGAAGTGAGCGAAGCTAATAGCAAGCGCAGGCGTTGCGACCTCGGCCGTGGGCAGGCTGATCTGCGTCACGACGGCAAAGCAAATCGCGACCTCCACGGCGATGATGCAAATGGCCCACGCGGGCTTAAGGCCGGCCTTGAGCGATGCGTCGCTCGGCTCGCCCATCTTCTTGTATGCGCGGTTGAGGATATAAGGGACCAGGACGACCTTGGTGATAAAGGCAGATCCGGCCCACATAAGCAGCTCCTGCGCACCGGTGGTGGCACCGAGCGTAGCGAGCAGCCCCACGAGCACCAGCGACTGCACCGCATACCAGCTGATGGCGTGCTTGATGTTCTTTGAGACGACCACCATGGTGGACGTGACGATCAGAAGGCCGCCAAGGATGTTGACGATCGAATAACCCATGTCGTTCTACCTCCTAACCGATCCAGCTGGCCGAAAGCGGGCCGCTGACGATAACCATGATGATGAGCACGATGAACACGAACGCCATCGCGCGGGGAAGCGGGGCTCCCGCAGCGACCTCGTCGCTCGGCTCGCCGGGCAGGCAATAGCCCATCCACTTGAGGAACCAGGCGAAAGTGGCGACGGTCTCGGCGACCATGATGCACACGAGCACTAGGATCGCGACGTTGCCGGCACCCACAGAAAAGCCGCCGGCGATGATCTGGAACTTCGAGAAGAACGTGTTCATGGGCGGCACGCCGGCAATGGCGAGCGCCGCGACACCAAAGCCCACGCCCGAGATCGGGTACTTCTTTACGATGCCGCGAAGCTTGGGCAGCATACGCGTGCCGAGCGTAAAGGAGAACGAACCGGCGATCAGGAAGAACAGCGTCTTGGCGAAAGCGTGGTTAAAGATGTGGCACACGGCACCGTCAAAGGCCAGCTGGCTGCCAAAGACCGAAAGGCCCAGACCAAAGAACACATAGGAGAGCTGGGCAATCGTGGAGAAGGCCAGCAGGCGCTTCATGTCCTTTTGCGGCAGGTACATAAGGAAACCAAAGAGCATGGTGACCATGGCGTCGATGATGGCGACCCAGCCCACGATCTCGGGAATCTCGCCGGCAGAGACGAGTGCACGCGCGAACACGCACACGCCGACCTTAACCATCGAGGCGCCATGCAGGTAGGCCGAGACAGGCGTCGGTGCCTCCATGGCCGAAGGCAGCCACATGTACATGGGGACCTGTGCGGACTTGGCCCAGGCCGCAAACAGCACGAGCAAAAGAACGATAGCCTTGAGCTTGGCATCGAGGCCGGCGATCGCGGTAATGGCGAAGGTGCCGGTGTGGGCAAACACGATAGCGGCGCCCAGATACAGGCCGAGCGCACCGATATGCGTGATGATGAGGGCCTTCATGCCGGCCTTCTTGGCCGTAGGCGACATGTAGTAGCTAATGAGGCCCCAAGAGCACGCACCCGTGATCTCAAAGAACACGAGCTGACCCAAAAGGGTCGAGCTGTACACAAGGCCGGCCATGGCGCCGATGAAGGTCGCGAGGTACGCGTAGAAGCGACGACGCGGTGCGTCGGGATGCTCACGGTTATTCTCGCTCATATAGGGAATCGAATAGATCACGACAAGCAGGCCGATACCCACAAAGGCGGGTGCGAGCAGCGTGCTCATGCGATCGAAGGTGAATCCCATGACGAGGGTCTGCCCAAACGAGATCAGGGGGACCTGCGTGTCGGGCATGCCGGCGCCAGCGAAATTCGCGGCGAGGGCAATGGTGCAGACCGTCGAGACGGCGGCACCCAAAACGCTGAACCACTTGGCGTACGGACGGGGGAACAGGGCGACGAGCACCGAGGCCACCATCGGGGCCGCGATAGCGACCAAGCCGAGAAGGGACAGACTGACTGCAAATGACATTGTTTCTCCCTTCTCCTACACGCCGACGACCACGAAGACAAACGCCAGCACGGCGATGCCCACGACAGCCCAGGTCTGATTGCCAAGCACCTTAAAGCGCGAACGCGAGCAGGAGTTCTCGATCACGCCGCATACGACAAAGTCGATCAGGCACTTAACAAGGAAGATGACTGCGCCCAGAACGGCGGCGGCGCCCACGGTCGCGGGCTCGCCCCAGGGGACGAAGATCGCGCAGAACCAGGCGACGACCAGGACCTGCTTCATGGACATGGCGAGCTTGGCCATCGCAAGCGACGGGCCGGAAAGCTCGGCGAGCGGACCTTCCTGAAGCTCTTGCTCGGCCTCGGCCTGATCAAACGGCAGCTTGCCGAGTTCCATGTAGCAGGCAATCGCAAAGGCGATGCCGGCGAGGATCACGGCGACCGGCGCGTCGATAGCGCCCGTCATGATGTGCTGACCCATGGTGGCGATGTCGGTGGAGCCGCACACCAGGGCGGCGGCAAACAGCGCCAGCAGCATGGACGGCTCGATGAGCACGCTCATGAGCAGCTCGCGGACGCCGCCGATACCGGCGTAGGCGTTGGACGAATCCACGCCGCAGAGGGCGAAGAAGAAGCGGGCGAGCGCCAGGCTGTACATGATGGTGATGGCGTCGCCAAAGACCGGGATGGGGCTTTGTGCCGTAAAGAGCGGCAGGCCCATCGCGAGCATAAAGGCGACGGCGAAGAACAGCGGCGGCATAATGCGCAGCGCAAAGCTCGCGTCCTCGCTCTGGGACTCGGGGCGCGCAAAGAGCTTGGCCAGGTCGCGATAGTCCTGCATGATGCTGGGGCCGCGACGGTTGTGCATCTTGGCGCGGATCACGCGGCCGAGACCGGAGAAGAACGGCGCGACGGCCATGACGACCACGCCCTGCAGAACGGCAAGTACGATGTTGTTCATGCTCTCCCCTCCTTAACCCATTTGCACGGCGAGCACGAGGAACACCACGAGTGCCGCGACGATGTAGCAGATATAGATGCTGTAGTTGCCACCCTCGAGCTTAGTCGCGAGGTCGGCGAGCTTCTCGACACCCTTATGCGGAGCATCGACGAGAACCTTGTCGGGTACGGGCTCCACAGCCTCGGCCACACCGGTGAGCTTCTGGAAGAAGTGCGCGATGGACCAGCAGACGGCCGTGCAGCGGTCGCGCAGCGTGTAGAGCGGCTGCATAAACCAGGACACCTCGGAGGCAAAGGTCGTGGCCACGACGGGCATATGCTCGTTGGGAGCATAGCCGCATGCCCACGGCTGGGACTTCTGCACCTTGCCGACGGTCTTGAGCTTGCGATAACCGCAGGCAAGACCGACGAGCACCACGAGCGCAATAGCGATCGCGGGCGTGGAGGTGGCAGCGCCGGAGTACTGGTTCATGAGCTCCATGCCCTCGGCGGCAAACACGCCGCCGTACGGATGCAGCACGGACGCGGCGACATCGACCAGCACTGGCGCGATCACGGGAGCGCCAATGCCCAGCACGACGCAGATGGCCGCGAGCAGGCCCTGCGCGAACACCATGGGGGCGGGAACCTCCTTGGCATTGGCCGCGGCCTCGGAGCGGGGCGCGGAGGCAAAGGAGACACCATAGGCCTTGACGAAGCACGTGACAGCCAGCGCGCCGGTAATGGCAAGCGCGACGGCAGCGAAAACGGCTACGATCATGACGGCCTTGTCGCCCTGCATGGCGGCGTTAAACAGCGACTGGTAGGTAAACCACTCGGACACAAAGCCGTTGAAGGGCGGGATAGCCGAGATGGCAAGCGCGCCAACGAGGAAGCAGATGGCCGTTGCCGGCATACGACGGAACAGGCCGCCCATCTTCTCCATATTGCGCGTACCCGTGGAGTACAGCAGCGCACCGGCGCCCAAGAACAGCTCGCCCTTAAACATCGCGTGGTTAAACGTGTGGTAGAGGGCGGCCATCAGAGCCAGGACGGCGATGCCGACCGAGTTGAGCGCCATGGCGGCCATGGAGGCGCCGACGCCGAGCAGAATGATGCCGATGTTCTCGACGGAGTGATAGGCCAGCAGGCGCTTGATGTCATGCTCCTGCAGGGCGAAGGCCACGCCGAGGACCGACGAGATCGCACCGAAGACCATGACCATAAGACCCCACCAGACCTGAACGCCAGAGGCGGAGAGCAGGTCGAGGCCCACCTTGAGGATACCGAAGATACCGATCTTGATCATGCCGCCGGACATGAGGGCCGACACGTTGGACGGCGCCTCGGGATGCGCCTTGGGCAGCCAGCCGTGCAGCGGGATGATACCGGCCTTGGCGCCAAAGCCAAAGAAGGCGAGCACGAAGCACACGGATGCGACCGCGGGGCTAAACTGCGTAGCGCGGAAATCCGCAAAGGCAAACGAGCCGCCGGCGAAGTTGGTCATGGTGAGGAAGCTCGCCATGATGAGCACAAAGCCCACGTGCGCGATCACAAAGTAGAGCCAACCGCCATGGATGGAGTTCTCGTTCTCCTCGATCACGACCAGGAAGTACGAGGTAAGCGACATAAGCTCAAAGGCGACCAGGAACCAAAACACGTTGTCGGCGGTGATGACGAGCATCATGGACGCCACGAAGGTGTTAAAGAAGAAGCCGGCGCGGCCCTTTTTGCCCGGGTACTCATCAAAGTAGTTGAGACCGTAGATCGAACCGGCAAACGCGAGCACCGAGATGAGCGCCACGAACAGGCCGGACAGCTGATTGAGCAGCAGCTGGAAATGGGCAAACGGGAAAAACACGATGGTATCGACCGACGTGACATCGCCCAGCACGGCCTGGATACCGGCCACAAACGAAAGCACCGCGGCGACGGCGCCGATTAGGCAGCCGGCGGTCTTGGCGGCGTTATCGGCCTTGATCAGCAGAACCGAGGCGAGCGCACCGATGCACGAGACGGCAAGCGATGCGATAAACAGCGTCATGCTATCCATTGTTTACGCTCCCTTCTGCTTTCTCGGACAGGCCCTGGGCCACAGCGGTAACGTCGACGACCGGACCGTTTTCGATCGAGCGCAGGCGCTTGGCCTCGTCGAGCTCGCGATCGGCCGCGCCGCCCATGACGGTCAGCGCCTTGGTGGGGCACGCCGCCACACAATGCGGGCCGTCCGGATCGAAGGAGCACAAGTCGCACTTGACAGCGCAGGTGTACTGGCCGGGAGCCCACGTAAGCAGGCTGCTCAGGGACTTAGGATACGAAGGCGTCGGGTCGCACATGCCTGCGACACCGGCGATAGACGTGCCATCGGGATGGATGGCTCCGAAGGGGCACGCGATGGCGCACAGCCTGCACCCGATGCACTCCTGCTCCTTGACGTGGATGCGGTCGCCATCGTGCTCGATAGCATTCACCGGGCAAACCTCGGCGCAGGGGGCACCCTCGCAATGGTGGCAGGCAAGGGCGGCCGAAATACCGCCGGTCTTCACGAGCGCCAGGCGCGGCGTATCCTGAAGACCCTGCATCCGGTGGGCGTCGGCACAGGCGGACTGGCATGTTCCGCAGCCGATGCACCTCTCCGGGTTGATGTCGATGAAGCGGTTCATCCCCACTTCCTTTCAAAATAACGGGCCGGGCTCCCGAACGTACGGGACGCCCGGCCCAAAAAGCCAACGAGAACGGGACTACACGATTTGATTCACGTGTGTCTCGTCGTCGAACTTGGCGGCGCCAGGCTCAACGTCCTGGGGAGCGGCGGCGTCCACCAGAGCCTGCTTGAGCTCGGTATACTGACGCTCTACCTCGCCCTCTGCCCAAACCTGGTCGGCAATGGCGTCGACCTGGCAGGCGGAGAACTTGTCCTCGGGCGTGTGCGAGACCGGGTCGACCTTGTGCATGGTCAGCTCGTTGCACTTGCCGATCCACCACTGGTAGGTCATATAGACCGTGCCCTTGTTGATGCGATCGCTTACGTCGGCGCGGCTGTATACCTGGCCGCGGCGGCTGTGAATCGAGACGATGTCGCCGTTCTTGATGCCGCGCGCCTGGGCGTCCGCGGGATTCATGCGGACAAAGCCGGGCTCATCGGCAAGCAGCGCCAGCGTCTTGCAGTTGCCGGTCATCGAGCGGCAGCTGTAGTGGCCGACCTCGCGGACGGTGCACAGGATGAGCGGGTACTCATCGTCGGGAAGCTCGGAGGGCGCCTCCCAGTCGTGCGCCATCAGGTTGGCGCGGCCGTCCTTGGTGGTGAACTTGCCACCAGCGAACATGTCGGGCGTACCGTGGTCGTTCACATCGGTGCTCTTGACGGGCCACTGGGCGTAGCCGCCCTCGGGAGCCATCTTCTCGTAGGTCGCGCCCACAAAGTTGGGGCACAGGCTAATGCACTCGTTCCAGATCTGCTCGGTGTTGTCGTAGTGCATGGGGTAACCCATGCGCGTAGACAGATCCGCGAAGATCTCCCAGTCGTGACGGCACTCGCCCTTGGGCGGAACGGCCGCGTCAAAGTGCTGGAAGCTACGGTCGGATGCGGTAAAGACACCCTCGTGCTCGCCCCAAGAGGTGGCAGGCAGGATGACGTCGGCGAGCATGGTCGTCTGCGTCATAAAGATATCCTGGCAAATGAACAGATCCAGCTCGGAGAGCGTCTTGCGCATTCCGGCCGAATCGGGCTCGGTCTGCACCGGGTCCTCGCCGTAGTTGTAGAAGCAGTGCACCTTGCCCTCGTCGACCAGGTGGCCCAGGTCGGTGAGCTTGTAGCCCTCCTCGAGCGGGAGCTTTTCCTCGGGCACGCCCCAAGCCTTGGCAAACTTGGCACGCACTGCCGGGTCGGTGACCTTCTGGTAGCCAGGGTACAGGTTGGGCAGCATGCCCATATCGCAGGAGCCCTGGACGTTATTCTGGCCACGCACGGGCGCGAGACCGGAATTGGGTTTGCCGATCTGGCCGGCAACGCAGGCGATGGAGGCGATGGTGTGCACCGTCTTCAGGTTCTGCTTCTGCTGGCATACGCCCATGCCCCAGCCAATGATGGCAGAGGGCTTCGCCGTGGCGTACATCTCGGCAGCTTGGTGGATCAACGCGGGCTCGACACCCGTGATGTCCTGTACGGATTCGGGAGTGTAGTTCTTGATGGTCTCCCACCACTCGTCAAAGCCGTTCGTGTGCTCGGCGACGAATTCCTTGTCGTAGAGGCCATCGTTGACCAGACAGTTGGCAAAGGCGTTGAGGAACGCAACGTTGCAACCGTTCTTGATCGGAAGGTAGAGATCGGCGATACGCGCGGTTTCGATATGGCGCGGGTCGGCGACGATGATCTTGCAACCCTTTTCTTTGGCTCGCACGATACGCCTTGCGACGATGGGGTGCGAATCGGCAGGGTTATAGCCGAAGAGGAAAATGCAGCCCGCATCCTCCATACCGGGGATGGAGCATGACATGCAACCTGAACCAACCGTGTCCATCAGACCGAGGACAGTAGGGCCGTGTCAAGTACGGGCGCAGTTGTCCACGCTGTGGGTGCCGATGCACGCACGCGTAAACTTCTGCATGACGTAGTTCGCCTCATTGCCGCCGCCTCGCGAAGAGCCGGTGGTCATGACAGCGTTAGGACCATATTCGTCAATTATGGCCTGCATCTTAGATGCGGTGAAATCCAGCGCCTCGTCCCAGCTTACGCGCTCAAGATCCGCGCCCTTAGTGCGGCGGATCATCGGGTGCAGTACGCGAGGAGTCAAGATCTTGGTGTCGTTGATGAAGTCGTAGCCGCTCATGCCCTTAAGGCACAGCTCGCCCTGATTGGTGATGCCGTTGAGCGGTTCGGTACCCACGACCTGGCCGTTTTGGACCAAGAGGTTAAACTGGCAACCGGCGCCGCAATACGGGCAGATCACTTTATGCTTCTCCATGACACCCTCCTTCCTTTCTCTGCTACCGATTAATCGGTACTTATTTGACAATCGTTGGGCTTGTATGGCCGCCCGCCTACGCCTCGTTTTCGATGGTGGCGCGGGCACGCTCGGCAGTCAGTTCCGCCAGGCGCTCATCGTCTACCAGGGTGAGGCCCTTGGTCGGGCACGCCTCGGCACACGCCGGACCGCCGGGACGGTCCACGCACAGGTCGCACTTGAGCACGAAGCTCTTGGTCTGCGAACCCACGCGAACGTCGCCCATCAAGACCGGAACCTGCGTGGTCGCCACGCTCACGGCGCCAAAGGGGCATGCCATGACGCAGCTCTTGCAGCCGATGCAGTTGTCCTCGTTGACGCCGATGCGATGGTTCTTTGGATCAAAGAACAAGGCGCCCGTAGGACAGGCCTTCGCGCACGGGGCATCCTCGCAGTGATGGCAAGCCACCGGTGCGGAGATCTCGTACGTACGCGTCACGCGCAGGCGCGGCGCGGCGATGTTACCGGGGATGTCGTGCGCCTCGATACACGCCGCCATGCAGGTTTGACACCCAATGCAGCGCGAAGAATCGGCTACGACTCGCTTATTACCCATGTTGTTCACTCCCTCCTGAATCCCTTGTCGGAGAGACCCTGTCGACATTGACCCAAGCCGCCCGTGGCCTGGCATCGACGTATCGAATGCATACGGCGAAACATGCACTCGGTAGAGTTTCTCCAACGATATACAGGTTAAATATACGCAGTTGCAGGGGGCAAACTTGAGCATAGGCCCTGCAATACGAGTGTATTGCAGGGGTTTGGGCTGGTTGGGATTATTCTCTGGAAGCTATAAAGGCGAGTGTATTACACGCGTACATCCTGGGGAGATTTCACGCTCGTTTATAAAGGATGTAATACGTTTGATATATATTTCGCACTCATTAACTTGAGTGCAATAAAGCAGTGGTTATAAGATTGGCTATTATTAGCCCATGTTGTATTTGACCATCCATATTACACACTCATTAAGGGGGGCCAGTGATGTCATCGACGCAAAAACGAGCCATCCAGCAGGTGCGCATTCGCGAAGAGGACAAACAGCATGCCGAGCGCCTCTACGACGCCATGGGTACATCGCTTGCCGAGGCCGTTCGCCTTTTTGTCGCGCAGAGCATTTTGATGCGCAAGCTTCCCTTTCAGCCGGTCGCCGTGCGCTCAAAGGACGGCACCGCCGCCTATGGATCGCTCAAAGCATATGGGGACCCCAATCGCCGCTCCGAGGAGCGCAATGCCTGGATTGAGTACCTTGCTACAGAATGCGACGATTCGATTTTGGGTCCCGAGGAAGTAGATATCCATGAGTAGCACCATCATCGACGAGACCGTCATCCTGCGCTACCTGCTTAATGACGACGAAGTTCTATCACCGCGCGCCGCCAAGGTCATCGCCACGCGCACCGCTCGTGTCTATCCCGAAATCATCACGCGCGTCGTGGTCACGCTGCGCGACGTCTATAAGGTTCCCCGCGCTGAGATTGCTACGGCCATGAGAAGGCTGCTCGATGACGTCATGGTCGACGAGCCCACTGTTGTCGCCCTTGCCGTCAAACTCTTTGGCAAGACCCATATGGACTTTACCGACTGCCTCCTCGCAGCCCGAACCGCCATCTACAACGATGATGTCGTGAGCTTTGGCAAGCCCATCATCCAAGGCATGATCGACTACCGCCGCCAGCGCCAAACCGCCGCCGATGCTCGCGACCGCGCCGCCGAAGCCCGCAGCCGAAGCACCGACTCCACCATCGACAAGCTCCGCCACCAATCCCGCCACTAACCGACAGGCAACGGCATCGCCCGCCCCTCAGCCCCATCCCCTCCTAAGTTGCGGTGAAATAGTTCCTGGATTTAGGCTTATTCGAGCTTTTCAGAAACTATTTAACCGCACCTTAGCTAGGGCGCGGGGCGGCATCGATTCCCGTAACCCCGTACACTTACGAAAATGGCTCTGGTCCCAAAAGGAACCAGAGCCATTCATCTATCCTATGGAGCGGGCGACGGGAATCGAACCCGCGTCATCAGCTTGGAAGGCTGGGGTTCTACCATTGAACTACGCCCGCAAGATATGGTCGGGACGACAGGATTTGAACCTGCGACATCCTGCTCCCAAAGCAGGCGCGCTACCAAACTGCGCCACGTCCCGAAGGTGTTGAGCAGCTAAGGTCTAAACCTTGCGTGTCCCAAAGCGAAGGAAATTATAGGGGAGACTCCCCGCCTGTGCAAGCGCAGAAACCCTAGCTCCTCGAATGTGCGACAAAACGACTATGGAGCAGGCCGATCACAAATGCCACCACGGCAACCGGCGCCCACGCGGCACCGATATCCGCCAACGGCAGCGCATCAAACGGCAGCCACGTGCCCCCAAAGAACGCATCGCGGACCGAGGTGATCACGCTCTGCACGGCAACCACACCGCCAACCCAGACCCACACCTGCGGATGAGCGTCGCAAAAGCCGTGTACCAAACCCATGAGAACCAGCACGATGGCGACGGGATACAAGGCGTTAAGCATGGGCACCGAGAACATAAGGATCACGTCGAGGCCCACGTTGGAGAGCACGCACGAAAACGCCGCGAACACAAAGGCAAGGATCGCGAAGGGGCGGCGCATGGCCCCCTCGGAAGCCTCCGCTCCCCCTTCAACTACGTACGTCTCACAGAAATAGCGCGAGCAGCAGCTAATAAGACCGACGCACACGTTCATGCAGGCGAGGAAAAAGATCGCGAAGACCACGACCGTGCCAGCAAGCCCAAAATGCATGGAGGCCGAACGAGCGAGGATGGCAGCGCCGTTGGTGGCATCGGGCATAACCGTGCCGAGTTGCATTCCGGCAAGCGCCAGGCCGCAGTAGATGATGGCCATGAGCACGCCGGCGATCACACCCGAACGCGAGATCTCGAAGGCCACGCGCCTATCGTCGGTAACGCCCAACTCGTGGATGGTCTCGGCGATGATGATGCCGAAGGCGAGCGACGCGAGCAGGTCCATGGTCTGATAGCCAGTCAAAAAGCCCTGCACGGCGGCGCCTGCATCGTAGGGAGCCTGAGGCGCGGCAGCCGGTCCCAGTGGCGAGACCACGGCGGCACCCACGACCAACACGATGAGCGCAATGAGCGCGGGGCCCGTAATGCGGCCGAGCACGCGCGTGATGACACCCGGGCGCAGCGTGAGAGCAAACGCGACGACAAAGAAGCCAACGGCAAACACCAGACGAGCCGTGCCAAGCGAAACGCCCTCGGGCAGCAGCGGCACCAGCATCTCGAAGGCCGTGGAGCTCGTACGCGGAATGGCCAGGCACGGGCCGATGGCCAGATACACCGCCGCAACAAAGAACTCACCGAACTTGGGGTGCACGCGGCCGGCAAGCTCGCGCGCCGTTCCGGCAAGCGCCACGGCGATAAAGCCCATGACGGGCAGGCCGATGGCGGCGATGAGAAAGCCGAGCATGGCGACCGGCGTGGCTGAACCTGCTTGCAGCGCCAGCAGCGGCGGAATGATAAGGTTGCCGGCGCCAAAGAGCATCGAGAACAGGGCGATGCCGACGGTAACGACATGGTCGGAGCGCAGACCACGCGAGGCGGATGAGGCCATAGACACACCTTTCGGGTCGAAACAAAAACGGGACGGGCAAAAGACCCGTCCCGCAAGTATATACGCTCTAGCAGGCTAAATCGCGCAAAGCGTCAATCGCGGTGTCGACTTCCTCGTCCGTGTTGAAATACCCAAACGAGAAGCGAACGACACCCTGACGCTCGGTCCCCAGCGCACGGTGCATGAGCGGGGCGCAATGGGCGCCGGGGCGCGTCGCAATCCCCCACCATTGCATGAGTGCATCCGAGATCTCGGCAGAGTCGATATCGCCCACGTTGAGCGAGACGATCGCCGAGCGCGTCGGTTGGCCAAAGGCACCATAGAGCTTAATCCCCGGAATCTCGCGCACACCGGCAAGGAAGCGATCCGCCAGTGCTCGCTCGTGTGCCGCAATCGCCTCGACCCCGCCTTGCGCCTCGATAAAGTCGAGACCTGCGGAAAGGCCCGCGATGCCGTGACCGTTGAGCGTACCCGCCTCAAGGCGCGTGGGCCACTCAAGCGGCTGCAGCGCATCGAAGCTGTGCACGCCCGTGCCGCCCATGGCCCACGGAGCCACGTCAATGCCCTCCGCCACGGCCAGGCCGCCGGTGCCTTGAGGTCCCATGAGCCCCTTATGGCCGGTAAAGCACACAATGTCGAGCCCCATGGCCTGCATATCGATATGCATCGCGCCGGCAGACTGCGAGGCGTCGACGATCACCAGCGCGCCGGCCGCATGCGCGATGGCAGCCACGCGCGCAATGTCGACCGCGTTGCCGGTCACATTGGAGGCGTGCGTCACCACCACGGCACGCGTGCCCGGCGTGACCAACCGCTCGAGCTCGTCGTAGTCGAGCACACCGTTCGCGTCGCAGCCCGCATGCTCAACGGTCACGCCCTGCTCTGCCGCCAAGCGGTTGAGCGGACGTAGCACCGAGTTGTGCTCAAGCACCGTCGTGACCACGCGGTCGCCGGGGCGCACCACGCCATTGATAACGGTGTTGAGCGCCGCGGTGGAGTTGGGCGTAAAACAAACATGGTCAGCACGCGGGCAGCCCAGCAAGCGCGCAAGCTTGGCGCGGCAGCCGTGGATGGTACGTGCCGCATCGAGCGCACCCGAGGTGGCACCGCGCCCAGCATTGCCGAGCGAGCACATCGCTTGCGTCACGGCATCGATGACCGCCTGCGGCTTGTGCATGGTCGTCGCCGCGTTATCCAGGTAGATCATCGCACGACCTCCCACATGTCGATCACCGTAAAGCCCTCGGTGGGAACGCCCGCCGCGGCGAGTTCGCCGCGCAGCAGCTCCTCATCGGCAGGCAACGCCTTCCACGCCAAACCGCAGCCGGCAGCGACCTCCCCGGGCACGGGAATCGTCCGCCCGGGAAGACCGCGCTCGATGCACAGGGACTCGCAACCCATGGCGGCCGCCGTGGTGGGAAACGTGATGACAAGCGCCGGGCGCTTCTCCCTCATGGCAACTCCAACCAATACGCTACGGGCGCACGACGCGCGCGGCCTGCTCCATCTTCTCCACGATCACGTACATGTTGGTGACCTCGCCCACCGCAAGCTGGTCTTTAATGCCATAGTGGTCGAGGCAGGTACCGCAGGTGAGAATCTCGACACCCTGCTCCGCCAAGCCCTTCAGGTCATCGAGCACCGGCGAGCCCTCGACGGTGAGCTTGGCACCGCCGTTGTAGAAAAGCATAGTCGCGGGCAGCTCCTCCTGCTGCGTCACGGCAAAGACAAACGCCTTCATGAGCTTGTGGCCCAGCTCGTCGTCGCCACGGCCCATGCAATCGGTATAGACGGAAATGACAAGTTTGCCCTTGCCGGCGCTGGCGTCGCAGAAAGCAGCGCCGTCCTGCTCGGGGTCCGCAACGGCCACGGCACCGGCGGTCGCGACGGTCACGTGCCACTCAGCGTCAGAAACCTTCTCGACTGAGGCCGTGCAGCCCTTCTCCTGCGCCATCTTGGAGATGTTCTTGACGGCGGTCTCGTTGTCGACCGAGGTCACGACTGTGCCCTCGCCATCGAGCTGCTTCAGGGCTCTGAGCGTCTTGACGACGGGCAGCGGGCAGGCATCGCCCATGGCATTGACTTCAATTTTGGTAGACATAGTTTTTCCTTTCAAAAGGGACCGCCCAGAACAGTAGGCGGTCGCATAAACGGTTTTCCTTAATGCACAACGCGAACGGCAGGACCGCCTGGTACCGGCTCGTACACGCGCCCGACGACGGCGGCGATACGTCCTTCGGCATGTAGACGGCTCGCAAGCTCATCCACATCGGCAGCAGGTGCCGCGATAAGCAGGCCACCAGACGTCTGCGGGTCGTACAGCGCGTCGAGCATGCCCGGCTCAAGGTCCTCGTCGGCCGTCACGCGCGGGCCAAAGAAGTCCTGGTTGCGGTAGGAGCCCGCGGGGATAATGCCCAAACGCGCCATGTCGAGCACCTGGTCAAAGAGTGGCACCGCCCCCGACGCAAGCTCAACTTGCACGCCCGAGCCCTCGGCCATCTCGCATGCGTGCCCGATCAGACCAAAGCCCGTAATGTCGGTGCAGCCGTGAAGCTCAAGTCCCTCGGCCAGACGAATCGGAGCCTCGTTGAGGGTGCGCATCGAGTCAAACATGGCTGCGGCCTCGTCCTGCTCGATGAGCTCGCCCTTAATGGCCGTGGTGATGATGCCCGAGCCAACCGCCTTGGTCAGCAGTAACGCATCGCCCACGCGCGCGCCGCTGTTGGCGAGCATGCGGTCGAGCGCGACAAACCCGCTCACGGACAGGCCGTACTTGGGCTCGTCGTCGTTGATGGTGTGACCGCCCGCGATGGAGCAACCCGCCTCGACACACTTGTCGGCGCCGCCCGCCAGAATCTGACCGGCAACCTCGATGCCCAGACAACTGGGTATGCAGAGTAGGTTCATGGCATGGCTCGGCCGCCCGCCCATGGCGTAGATGTCCGACAGCGAGTTGGCCGCGGCAATCTGGCCAAACAGAAACGGGTCGTCGACCATCGGCGGGAAGAAGTCGATGGACTGCACAAGCCCCAGGTTCTCCCCTACGCGGAAGACGCTCGCATCGTCAGAGGTATCGAACCCCACGAGCAAGTTGTCGTTATGCACATTTGGCAAGTCGCCCAGAACCTGGGCGAGGGCTCCGGGAGCCAACTTAGCGGCTCAACCGCTCGCGGCAGTCATAGACGTAAGCTTAATCTGATCGTCAGCCATCGATACCTCCTCTCATCGGTCAATCATTTTCTCCCAGTATACGCATGAATGCGAGCCTACGGCGGATGCATTAATTGAGCGCCTGTGCGCGAATCGCCGCGCCGATGGCACCGGCGAAGCGGGCCTGGGGCGAGGTGGTGACCGGCGACCCCAGCAGCGCCGCCAGCCGCTCCACAACGTAAGCGTTCTCGCACAAGCCTCCCGTCAGGTAGTACGGAGCACCCGTCGCCTGCCCGGCCATAGTGGCCACGCGCGAGACCACGCTGTCGATCACGCCACGCGCAATGTTCTCGCGCGGCTCACCGCGACCGATCAGGCTGATAACCTCACTTTCGGCAAACACCGTGCACATGCTGCTGATCTTGGTGGGCCCGCCGGAACGCGCCAGGACGGTCATCTGCTGCTGGGAAATGCCTAGGCGGTCGGCCATGATCTCCAAAAAGCGCCCCGTGCCGGCAGCGCACTTGTCGTTCATGGCAAATTTGGCCACGCGACCGCCCTTGATCTGAATGACCTTGGTGTCCTGACCGCCCACGTCGATCACGGTGCCGTGGTCGCCAAACAGGCGCACAGCACCGGTACCGTGGCAGGTGATCTCGGTCACGACCTTGTGCGCATAGGGCACGGCAACACGGCCGTAGCCAGTCGCGACCACGCGAACATCGTCGCCCGTCACGTCGTAGCCGGCCGCTGCCAGTGCCTCGCGCAGCCGCTCGGAAGCATCGACCGAGGAAAACCCGGTTGGCCGCACGCACGTCCACGCCACCGAATCCTCCCCGTCGACCACAGCAGCCTTAGCCGCCGTAGACCCGATATCGATCCCGATCCCTATCATGGCTCTCTCCCAATCTAAACATCAAAGATAGCGGCGCGTTCAGGCGCCTTAGCTCTAGGTTTCTCAGGTGCCGGAGGTTGCCCCGAAAGAGGAGCGCAGCGTACTTTGGTACGCAAGCGACGGTTTGAGGGGCAAGATCCGGTGCCTGAGGAAGCTAGAGGGTTTCGATAAAGGCGGCGATGCGCGTCTCGATCTGACCCATGTCGCCATTGCTGTAATCGGTCTCAATCTTCATGTACGGAATGCCCGCACCCTCGACAGCCTCCTGCATGCGCGCGCTCTCAACGTTGAAGGTGTGGCAGGCCTGCAGCACGCTCTCTACCACGGCATCGACATGGTACTTCTCGCACATAGCCAGCGTGTTTCCCATGCGACCGTCGTTGGGCGTCATGACCGAGCAGTTGATGTCCAGGTAGCGGTCGGCGATGGCGCGCAGGATATCGGGAGCCTCCGGGTCGATCATCATGGCCGCCGTGCGCTCGCCCGAGCAGTCGTCCATGCACACGACCACACCGCCGTTGGACTCGATAGTACGGCCGATCTTGTTGATCACGCCGCCCACCGGGCAGCCGGTGATCAGAATGCGCTTGGCGTCTGCCGCGACCGGGCGCTCACCCGCGTCGTAGGTCTCGCGCAGCTTGGCAACCTTTTGCTCCAGCTGCTGCGTATAAGCCTCGATATCAAAGCTAAACGTACCGGCAAACATGGTGCTCATCAGGTCGACGCCGCTCATGGCCGCCGGCTGGTTGGCCTGCAGCGCAAACATGTCGAGCTGGGCCGCACGCAAGCGGTTGCGACGACGGACGGCAGCGCGCAGATCATCGTCGGTAATCGCGATGCCGTAGAAGTTCTCGAGCTCCTCCTTGAGCAGGCGGCACTCCTCGTACCAGCCCTCGCGCTCGTAGGCGCGATCGCGGCTCTGCGGCAGGTGCAGAATGTGCGTGCGCTTGAGCTCGTTGAGTAGCTCGTACATCTTCTTCTTGCCGTCGCAGGTGGTCTCGCCGATGATCATGTCGCTAAAGTACGTAAACGGGCACTTTTGCGAATAGGCAAAACCATACGTAGACTTGATGAGCGGGTACAGGTTTGCCGGCAGCACCTTCTCGGCCTCGGGAATCACCTCGTCGGACGTGCCGCACAGCGCCACGCTCGCAGCCCCCGCGGCATCGATAATCTCGAGCGGCGTGTAGCTGCACAGAAAACCGACCAGGCGATTACCCGCCTGCTTATAATCCTTGACGCGAATAAACGCCGCCTTGCGTTGCTCGTTGAACTCCTCAAACGTGGACGGCAACGGCTGCTCAATATTTTCCGACATATAACTCCTTAACAAACCTTTTAACCAACCAAGGAAACGGCTTTCCCAGGTGCCCGAGGTTGCCGCGAAAGAGGAGCGCCGCGTACTTTGGTATGCAAGCGATGGTTTGAACGGCAAGATCGGGTGCCTGGGGAAGCCGCTGGACCGGATAGCCCTAAATGGTTTCCAAGAAAGCCTCAATACGGGTCTGCAGTTGGCCTGCGTCCTCGCCGGCGTAGTCGGTCGTGATGTGCATAAACGGAATGCCGGCCTCCTCGGCGGCCTTCTCCACGGCAAACGACTCCATCTCGTAGAGCGTGCAGAACTGCAGGGCCACGTCGACGATACCGTCGGCATGCAGGTCGTGCGCCATCTGGACAATGTCCTTCATACGCTGGTCGTTGGGCGTAAAGACGGCACAGTTGATCTTAAAGTAGCGCTCGGCGATGGCGTCGAGCATCTCGTCGACCGTCTCACCGGACTCATCGACCAAGTCCTTGAAATAGCGCGAACCCGTGCAGGACTCCTCGCCCACCACGACGCCGCCGGCCTTCTCGATGAGGTTGAACAACTTCCAGTTGGGCACGGCCATGGGCGTACCGGTGTACAGGATGCGCTTGGTCCCCTTGGGAGCCACGCCCTCGCCGGCCTCGACACGCTGCTCGCACTCAGCCGCCATATCGTTAATGGCTCCGGTCAGACGCGGCGTGTCGTCCATAAAGGCGGCCTGGACGGTCAGCAGGCTGTCGAGACCGCTGATGGGCGCCGGGTCGGCAGCGCGGGTCGCAGCCAGGCGCTGCAAGGCGCGACGCTTTTCGTTGACGGCGTGGATGGCGGCCTTCAGACGCTCAGGCGTAATCTTGACGCCGCACTCTTCCTCGATCTTGGCGGCGAGCTTCTTGACCTCGGCCTTCCAGGTCACGAGCGTCGACTCGTCGTGTACGTTGGGAATATCCATGACGTACATGTTCTTTTGCGTGGCAAAGAACTCGTAGGCCTTTTTCTTGCCGTCGCAGGTGTTCTCACCCACCACCAGGTCACTCGACTCAATGTAGGGGCAGACCTCGCCCAGCTTAAAGCCGGCAAAGCTCTTGATGAGCGGACAGGTGTTGCGCGGCAAGCGCTCCTCAACCTTGTCCGTTGCCCAGTCGGCACCCGAGCACAGGCCCACGGGGATGCCATCGCAGGCAAGCACGATCTCCTCGGGCACGTAGACGCAGAACGAACCGACGATCTTGGTGGCCTCGCCGGCCTCCTTCTTGTCGAGCATCTCCTTAATACGGCCGCTGTGGATGTTGGTGGCGACAAAATCCAGGTAGGACGTAGACTTGGGGCGATTGTTCTGCGCCAGGAACATATCGCCGTACATCTGGCCCACGGCGCCCAGCAGCATGTCGTGGTCGGCAAGATTCATGCCGAGGCTTTCCCACATCGGATGGAAATCGAATTCTTCAGCCATGACGGTTCCCCTCTCGAACCAAAATTGAATAGCTACGGTATTGCTGCACGGTGGGTGGCGAAAACCCAGCCGCGCCTAAACCCGGAATTTTAGGGAACCTGCTTTGCAGCTGATTATTTAGTTGTGCGTCGTCTCTCCCGGAGCCGTGAACATACCTGCTCATATGCGACTCCGAGCCATATATAGGGCACGCGCGGCAACGCGGCGAATGTATGTCGTCTGCGGCATGTGCGCACCCTCCTTAACCAGTCAAGATTAACTATATCAGCGGTCATCGTCCAGACGAACACCGTTGACATTCGTACGACAGCGTCGTGTGCAGTGTTTAATAAATCATTATCTTGATTGATAAGAGTTTGTCATCCCTCATTCGGCGAACGGCAAGACAAAGCCGCCGAGGCTCATAACCCCGACGGCATTACCCAGCGCTATCGACAAACCAAGTGGATCCTGCTCGCATCGAAGTGCATGCGCAGTGTCTCGCCTGCCTGCGGCAGCTCGTCGACAGGCATGCCCACCTTGTTGACCTTCCACTGCAGACGCGTGGGCGCATCAGCACGCGGCACGTCCAGCAGCACCAGGCGCTCAAAGCGTGAATCGCTCACACGGGCCACATGCAGGTCGTAGCTGTTACGACCCCGCTCAGCACGGTTGTCCACATGGAAGTAGCTTGCGCGAATGCCCAAGTACGCCACGTCATCGGGGACCTCGCGACCTACGTTAAAGGTCATGCCCCAGTCGAGGGCCTCAACTTCTTCGTCGCCGATCTTGCACGCCCGGCTTGTATTCTTGCAGCCCGTTAGGCGCAGCGCCGCCAGCGTCTGCGGACGGCGGACCACGTCCTCGACAGAACCGATCTCCTCAACATGCCCGTCGTGCATCATGCAGATACGCTGGCACAGGCGGCACGCTTCGTCGATGTCGTGGCTCACGTAGAGCACGGTGCGGTTGCATACATCGAACAGGTCGAGCATGTTCTGTTCGAGCGCGCTCTTAAGATAGGAATCGAGTGCGCTCATGGGCTCGTCGAACATAAAGATGCCCGGATGCGCCGCTACCATGCGGGCAAGCGCCACACGCTGCTGCTGACCGCCCGAGAGGCGCGCGGGATAGCGGTCGGCAAAGTCGGCCAGGCCAAAAATGCCCAGGTAGCGCTCGGCAAGCTTTTTGCGCGCCGCGGCGTCGCCCGCATCCTCAACGCCCGCGCACACGTTGTCGGCCACCGTCATGTTGGGGAACAGCTGATAGTTTTGGAACAGCAGAGCGCATTTGCGCTCCTGGGGTGACAGGTTGATGCCCGCCGCCGAGTCAAAAAAGGTCACGCCGTTGACGACGATCTTGCCCTCGTCGGGCGTCTCCACACCGGCAATGCAGCGCAAGGTGCAGCTCTTGCCGCAACCCGAGGCACCGAGCAGCGCCACACGCTCCTCGCCGGCCTCAAGCTGCATGTCGAGCATAAACCCGGGATAGCGCTTTTTAATATCCAGAACGAGCGACATGGCCTATCGACCTCCCTGCGAAGCGGCATCATCGCGCATGAGCTCGGCCAGCGCCTCGCGATCGATACGCAGGGCGTCGCCGCCCACCGGGTCGAGCGAATCGCCCTGTCCGGCGAGCTCTTTGGCCTGCTTGCGCTTCGCACGCGAAAGGCCACGCTCGCGATACTTTTGCGAATGCGCGGTGTACATGTTGATGAACAGGATGACCAGGAAACTAAACACAATCACAACGGCGACCCAAAAGAGGGCCACCGAGGTGTTGCCGCCCATCCACTCAAAGTAGATGGCGATGGGGATGGTCTGCGTAATGCCGGCGTAGTTGCCCGCAAAGAACAGCGTGCAGCCAAACTCGCCCATGGCACGCGCGAAGGCGAGCACCGTGCCGGCGGCAATCGAAGGCCAGCCAAGCGGCATCATAAGTCTGGTAAAGATGCGGCGCTCGGACCATCCCAAGGTTCGCGCGGCGTCGAGCATCTGCGTGTCGAGGCTCTCAAAGGCACCGAGCGCCGTACGGTAGACCAAGGGAAACGACACCACCACGGCAGAGATCACCGCCGCCGGCCACGTAAAGACGATCGAGACGCCGTGCGCGATAAGCCACCGACCGACCCCGGTCGATCGACCAAATAGCATAAGCAGCAAAAAGCCGCACACCGTAGGCGGCAGCACCATAGGAATCGTAAAGACCGAATCGAGCAGGCCCTTGAAGCGACTCGAGGTACCCATGGTCTTCCACGCGGCGAACAGGCCCAGCGCAAACGCGATCACCAGGGCAAGACCGCTCGTTTTAATGGACACCCAAAACGGGCGATAGTCGATGTCGCCCAAAAAGGAAGCCAGAGAGGTCAAGGGCCCCTGCTCATCCCGCAACACGACAGACGATGCTTCTACCATGTGAGCGCTATCAAGCCAACGCGCGCCGCCCTTGGCATCACCCGAGGCTGATGCAATCACCACATAGCGGTCCCCATCCGCACCGTGCTCGTCAAAGCCATAGGTATACCCGCCGGCATCAAACCTTGTATCCGCCGTGACATACCAAGGAAGGTCCACGTCCCCTAGCTGCGCACCTCCCATGCAGTTTGCGCTGTCGAGCTCACAGACGAGGGCCTTAAGACCCGATACGCACTCGTTGTCCTGCGGATCCAATCCATACTTCTCGACCGCGTTGGGCGATATCCACACCACAACGCGATCGGCAGCAGGTGCCACTACAAGGTCCACGTCCTCGTCAACGGGAAACCGGTAGCCCTCAGGCTGGCCCTCCATGGCACGAGCGGTCCCCTTGGCCAACCGCTCAAAACCCTCGATCCCATAGGAAAGCCCATGGGCGGTCGCAGCAACCTGGGCCCCGTCCTCAGCGTCCCCAGCAAACGCAAATCCCGGCACCCAGCAAAGCGCGAAGGTCAAAGCACAGGCGACAAGCATGCTGAATCTATTAAGCACGAAAAGCTCCAAGCGAATACAAGGACGGAGTGAAACACAAAACGATGGAATTATCGCGCCAAGCCGCACTACGCGGAAAGCTCAAAGCCGTACTTAGCCCAAATCTTCTGAGCCTTCTTGTTAGACAGGCAGAAGTCGATAAACGCCTTGGCCTCGTCGGCGTGCTCGGAGCCATCGGCAACGGCACCCGGGTACACGATGGGCTTGTGCGAATCCTCGGGGCAAACGAAGGCCTCCTCGATGCCATCGTAGCGGTAGATGTCAGAGCTGTAGACAAAACCGGCCACGCAGTCGCCTGTGGACACATAGGCGGCAGCAGTGCCAACCTTGTCGGCCAGGGCGACCTTGTCGGCGATCTCGGGAGCATACTCGCCGTCGTCGCCCTCGGTGCCGGTATAGAGGCCCACGGAGGCCAGGGCCTGGTTGGCGTACTTGCCGGCGGGGACGGTCTTGGCGTCGCCAATGGCGATCTTGCCGTCCAGGTTCGCGACGTCGGCGATGGCCTCGACCTTGGTGTCGGAGCCCTCGGCGCGAATGATCACGAGGTCGTTGACGAACATATCCTCGCGGGTGTCGGTGTCGACGAGCTCAGCGGTCTCAGCGTCATCCATGGTGCCCTTGGAAGCAGTGATGAGCACGTCGACCGTGGCGCCGGCACGCATCTGCTCGACGAGGTCGCCGGAGGCCTTAAACTGCGTGTCGGCAAAGGTGGTGCCGGTCTGGTCGGTGTAGAGCTCTTGAACCTCGGGCAGGGCCTTCTCGAGCGAGTTGGCGGCAAAGACCTGCAGCTCGACAGCCTTCTTCTTAGAGGAAGACTTGGCGGAGCCGGCATCGGAACCAGCTGGCTCGGACGTCTTGTTGCCCGAGCAGCCGGCAAGACCGAGGCCGGCAGCGGCGACAGCAGAAAGCGAGACGAATCCGCGGCGAGAAACCATATCGAACATATTCAACCCTTTCGAACGCTATGCCCGGGCACCCCGCCGCGGGCTTTAATCTGCAACCAGATTATACTTCTGCGCGAATAATGATAGTGAGATATTATTCTCGTCAGAGAATATAGTTTCAAGTTACCGTGCACCTCGGCGTCGCTTCGGCGGAAAACAAAGGCGGAGCAGCCGTTCAGGTCGCCCCGCCGCAGGTAAACCGCTTAGTTGGTATGTCCGCCGCCCGCCGTCATCTGAGCCGCATGCTCCAGCTGGTCTGCTATGGCCTCCCAGCTTTCGCGGGCGGCCTTCGTAGAACCGGGAAAGTTTACGACAAGTGTATGACCTCGTTGCATGCAAATAGCGCGCGAGAGCATTGCGCGGCGCGTCTTGGTCATCGAGTACGCGCGAATCGCCTCGGCAATACCCGGCACATCACGGTCGCAGACGGCACGCGTCGCCTCGGGCGTCACGTCGCGCATCGAAAGCCCCGTGCCGCCGCAGGTGAGCACGACATTGGCGTGGCACTCATCGGCGGCTTCCGCAATGGCATCACCAATCTCGCTGACGTCGTCGCGCACGACCACATGCGAGGCGACCGCCCAGCCCTGCGCCTCGATAAGCTCCTCGAGCGCGGCACCCGCCTCGTCCTGCGCAAGATCGCGCGTATCCGAGCACGTCACAATCGAAATCTTCAGCTCCATAGTCTTCCTCCTACAGCACCGTTCCCTCGGGCAGGTCGACACGCACGACATCCACGACGTCGCCCGCCTTGAGCTCGCACGGTCCTTCGTCAATACGCAGCAGGCAATTGGCCCGCTGCATCGTGCCGAGCAACGCCGAATTCTGCGTATTGGCCTCGGTCACCAACAGCTCACCGGTCTCGGGGTCGCGCAAAACCGTGGCGCGATCGAAGAAGCGTCGGTCCTGGCGCTTCTTCACGCCGTGCGTGAGCGTCGCCTGCTGCACGGGACGCACGCCCTCGGCAAAGCCGCGCATCTTGCGGATCGCCGGACGGGCAAGCATCTCAAAGCCTACATACGCCGCGGCCGGATTGCCTGAAAGTCCCAGGTAGGGCTTACCTCCGAGCAAGCCAAACGTGATGGCCTTGCCGGGGCGCATCGAGATGCGATCGAAGAGCACCTCGCCCTCGCGCTGGACCAGCGCCGTCACATAGTCGTAGTCGCCCGCCGAGGCACCGCCGCTCGTAATGACAAAGTCGCACTCCTGCACGGCACGATGAACCAGCTCGGCAATCGCCTGCTCATCATCGGGCGCAATGCCGTAGAACACAGGCTCGGCGCCGGCATCAAGTGCTTCGGCCATCAACGCCGACGAGTTGGAGTCGCGAATCTGACCGCGCGCCGGCACCTTGCTCGGTGCGACCAGTTCCGTGCCCAGCGAGATAATGCCCACGCGCGGGGCAGCGTGCACCTTCACGCTCGCGTATCCGGCGCTCGCCAGCAGACCCGCGCCCGCCGGAGCCACGACCTCGCCGGCGTGTATCACAACATCGCCGGCATGGGCTTCCTCAGCAGCAGAGCGAACGTTCTCCCCCACTTTAGCAGGCGCCGAGAAACTCACGTGCGAGCCCTCGTTGCCGTCGCCATCGAGCACGTCGACGATCTCGTATTTCACCACGGCGTCGGCACCTTCGGGCACCGGCGCGCCTGTCATAATGCGGACCGCCTCGCCCGCGCCGATTGTGCCTTCAAACACATGGCCCGCGGCCTCGTGTCCGATAACGTCGAGCGTCACCGGCGCCTCGCCAGATGCCTGCGCCAAGTCCGCCGAGCGCACGGCATATCCGTCCATAGCGCTGTTGGCAAACGGCGAGATGTCGATATCGGCCACCGCGTCCTCGGCCAAGGGAAAACCAGCCGCCTGCCACACGGGAATCTCGATGAGATCCGTCGGAGCAACGTGCGACAGGACAATCGACTGTGCGTCATCCAGCGGAATGAGTTTCTCTGCCATATGCACCTCTTAATGCCACGGCGCACAACAGGGGCGCCGATTCTTTATGCTTGTCTCAGTATAATCCCCCGATGCACGGCCGCGACTCGGTCTGTACCCGCAAATACACCTGTCGGTTGCAGGCCGCGAAACAGAATGGAAACCAACCCACCGGCTCGTCGCGTTTACCGCGTTTTATAATGCTTGCGTTGCAACCTAAAAGAGGAACGTATGGCTCATAACGACAAAACCGAAAGCGCAAACGAAACGCAGGATCATTCCCAGCCGCTCGACGACGGCGGCTTTTTCTCCCTTAATGACGTCATCACGGCAGGCAGGCATCAACTTAACCGCTCCGAGCATCTCTTGGCTGCCGACACGCGCCGCAACGCCCGCAACCTACTTGCGAGCGCTAAGTTACTCGTACTCGTCGTCATCGTCTCGCTCGCCATGGGCGTTGCCGCTTGGGCGTTTTTGGCCTCGTTGAATATCGCGACCGACTATCGCGAGCACCATGTGTGGATCTACGCCTTGCTTCCCGTTGTGGGCGTTGCCACCGCATGGGTGTACAAAAACCACGGTCTTGCCGCCAAGCGTGGCAACAACCTGGTCATCGACTCCGCTCTGGGCACACGCCTCATCCATATGCGCATGGCCGTCCTCACCTTCGTCTGCTCCACGCTCACGCACCTAACGGGCGGATCGGCCGGTCGTGAGGGAGCCGCGGTGCAGATTGGCGGCACCATCGCCAGCAACATCTCGAGCCTCGCCCACCTCAAAAAGCATGACCACCACGACCTCATGCTCGCCGGCATCTCGTCGGCCTTTGGCGCCGTATTCGGCTCGCCCCTTGCCGGAGCTTTCTTTGGCATGGAGATGTGCTTTATCGGCAAGATCGACTACACGGCGGGCATCTACTGCCTGGTCGCCTCATTTACCGGCTACTTTACATCACTCGCCCTAGGTACCGAGTACGAGGCGAATGTTATCGCCAGCGTTCCCAACATGACACCACGGACGGTTGTCATCGTTGTTATCAGCGCCATTATCTTCGGTCTGACGGCACGCCTCTTTGCCTGGTCGGTTCGAACCGTCAAGAGCCTGTACGGTCGCTTTATCACCAATTATCTTATTCGCGCACTCATAGGTGCACTCGTGGTTTTGGCCGCCTATGCCCTTCTCGACGCTTGGAACTACGCCGGCCTTTCCACGTGGCTTTCCGGCGCCGGATTTGCCGGCAACACCACCCTGGCGGACGCAGCCATCAAGTTGGTCGTCACAGCGCTCACCCTGGGCGCCGGCTTCCAAGGCGGCGAGGTCACGCCCCTGTTTGGTATCGGTGCGGCGCTCGGCGGATGGATCGGTTGCCTCACCGGAATCGACCCCAGCTTTCTGGCGGCGCTGGGCATGCTCGGCGTGTTCTGCGCCGGCCTTAACGTGCCCATCACCACCTGCATGATGGCCATCGACCTGTTCCACGGCACGGCAGCCGGGTTCTTTGTCATCGTGGCCTTTATCAGCTACCTAACCGCCGGACACCGCGGCGTGTACCCCGCCCAGCGCATCATCTCGCCCAAGCGCCGTTCGCTTATTGTGGATGAAGGCGGTACGGTAGCGGATGCTATCGAGCGCCACAACGACCTGATAGAGTAGACGTAAGTATTCGACGTGCAGCCACAATCGGGGGCAATTCGACCTGAGCGCGACCGCACCGTCACGTCATACGCCGGGAGTCGCCCCATGCACGCAACTGATTTTGGCCGCACGCTCATCATCGCCAACCCAGCCGCCCAGTCGGGTGCGGCGCACGAAGTTGCCGAGCGCCTGCAACGCTTTTTGGATATGACCGCGCGCGCATCCCAGTTTGACTTGGTGCTAACCGAGCGCATGGGACACGCCAAGGAGCTGGCCGCACAGGCCCAGGGCTATCGCACCGTTATCGCCCTTGGCGGCGACGGCGTGATTCACGAGGTCGTCAACGGGCTTATGACGCAAGAGGAGGACACCCGCCCCGCTCTTGCCATCCTACCCGTGGGCTCTGGCAACGATTTTGCCCAAACGCTCGGCATCGACGATTTCTCCGGTAAGGATTTTGGCGCGCTGCTCACCTGCGAGCTGCAGCGTCAGGACATCGGGCGGATTCGCTCGTGGAGCCCTGCGAGCGGCAGCGGCGAGGCTACCGTTGAGTACTACGACCAGACGCTCTCGGTCGGCATCGATGCCGCCATCGGCCTGGGCACCACCGAGCTGCGCAAAAAGACGGGCCTCGCCGGCGCTCCGCTCTACACCCTATCGGGACTTGAGCAGTTTGGCCTGCGCTATCGCAACTACCCCATGACCATCAGCTTTGATGGCGCGCCCGCCGAGCGCGTGCGGGCGATCATCATGGCAATTCAGCTGGGTCCTACCTATGGCTCGGGCTATCGCATCTGCCCCGATGCCGACCCCTGCGACGGCGTACTCGACGTCTGCTACGCCTGCGGCCCCGTTCCGCGTGCGGTTGCCCTGCCTATGTTTCTTTCGGCCAAGGACGGCCACCATACAAAGTTGCCGCCGGTTCGCATGCGCCGCTGCCGCCATGTCGAGCTCACCTTTGAGGAGCCCGACTACCCCATCCAGGCCGACGGCGAGCCCGTTGTCGCCTCGCGCATCGAGGTCGACATCCTTGCCGGCGTCCTCCACGTCTGGCATCCCACCCGCTAACCCCACCTAAGTTGCGGTGAAATAGGGACTGTTTATGCATCTAAAGCCGCAAAACAGTCCCTATTTCACCGCAACTTATGAGGAGGCTATTCGTCGCTGCCCGGTTTGCGACGGTTGGCCTTTTTAATGGCGTTGAAGTGCTTGTCATTAAGCCTGCGCTGGCGAGAGCGCTGAGGCACCTTGGTCTTTACGCGTCGACGCGGTGGACGCCCGCGACGCTCAAGCTCAGCGCGCAGCTTACGCAGGCAGCTCGCGCGATTCTGAAACTGGCTGCGGCTCTCACGCGCCGTCACGACAATCCCCGTGGGCCCATGTTTCATGCGCACCGCAGAGTCCGTCGTGTTCACGCCCTGCCCGCCCGGACCCGTCGCGCGAAACACCTGTACCTCGCAATCGTGCGCCAGCTCCTCGACCGACATCTCGGCATAGCGCGCATACTCACGCCATCCCATCTTGTTCTCATCCATATCAGCACCTCCCCTCATACAAAAAATGTGACAAAGGGACAGTCCCTTTGTCACATCGCATACCAATCGCTTGTGTTGCGCGCTTAGGCGAAGGTGATCTCGCCGTTCTCGCAGTCCATATCGGCGATACGGGCCAGGCTCTCAACGCGGAAGCCGCGCTTACGGAGCTTATCGCCGCCGCCCTGGAAGCCCTTCTCCACCGCAATGCCAATGCCGGATACCTCGGCACCCGCAGCCTCGCAGATCTTGATAAGACCCTCGAGCGCGCAGCCGTTGGCCAAAAAGTCGTCGATGATCAGGACCTTGTCGCCCTCGGACAGGAAGCGCTTGCCGACGATGACCGGGTACTCCTTCTGCTTGGTAAAGGAATAGATGGTCGTGGCATACTGCTCGCCGTCGAGGTTGATGGACTGCGCCTTCTTGGCAAAGACCACCGGCACGCCGCCAAAATGCTGGGCTGCAATGCAAGCCATGCCAATGCCCGAAGCTTCGATCGTCAGGATCTTGTTGATCTCGACACCCTCGAACAGACGGGCCCATTCGGCGCCCATGTGGTCGAACAGCTCAACGTCGCATTGGTGGTTGAGGAAGGCATCAACCTTAAGGACGTTACCGGCCTTTACGATGCCGTCATGGCGAATACGATCCTCAAGCTCCTGCATGGCGCAACCCCTTCTCGCGGCAACGATACCGCGCGATTAATAAACGTTGTTCGATAGTCTACCACGGACCGACCCCCGCCCGCCCCACAAGCCGCATCGCACCACAAACCAGTCTTTTTGGGACGGCGCGAATCGTGGCAGACAGCCTCCCAACACGCTAATGGCGGGCGCGCATCTTCACCAAACGTACCAATGTGAGCGCAAAGCCCACGGTAGCAACGGCCATCAGCACGTAGAATACCAAACGGAAGCCAAAGAGGAACACGTCCGGACGACCCGCCACATAGCTCGTGACCGTCTTGCCCATCGCCGCGCTCGTCTGTCCATACAGGATGCGCGACGCCGCCGTAATACCCAGCGCTATGCCCGCATAGCGCGCCAAGCTGCTCAAGCTGCCCGCAAAGCCAAGCGCCTCACGCGGAGCCGAACCCATATACAGCGAATTATTGGGACTCTGGAAGATCGACGTGCCGCACGACATAAACGCGACGCAGCACACAATCATCAAGATGGAAGAGTGCTCGTCAAGCGTGCTCACCGCAAAGAGACCGCACACGTACACGCCCAGGCCAACGGCCGTGGGCGCTTCACAACCAACACGGTCGGACACCGAGCCCGAAAGCGGGCCCACAAAGGCATTCACGACCGGCATCGCCAAAAACAACAGGCCGGAGATATCGGAGCTAAAGCCGTGGGCATCCTGAAAGTAGAACGGCAGCACAAACTCGGAGGCACCGATACCCACGAACACGATAAGCATGCAAGCCAGGTTAATCGTGAAAGCCGAGCTCGCAAAGCAGCGACGCGCCGCCTCTGTCAACGGCATAGGGCGTTCGCCAGCCTCCGGCTTCACATGCGGCAGCGTATAGAGTCCCACGATAAACGAGATTACGCCAATGGGCAGATTGATAAGGAAGATGCTCTCCCAGGGAAAGCTCGCCACCAGCACGCCGCCGAGCACGGGGCCACACATCATGCCAAGAGCCACAAAGGTCGCCAGAATGCCCATGGCACGGCCGCGCTCACGCGCCGGAAACGACTCGGTGATGATGCCCATATTGTTGGCCATCGCGGCGGCACAGCCAATGCCCTGCACGAAACGCGCCAAGATAAGCACCTCGAGCGAAGCCGAAAGCCCGCAAAGCAACGAGCCACCCGTAAAGACGATTACACCAAGCTGGAACACATTCACCTTGCCGCGCACATCGCCCAAGCGGCCAAACGGCAGCATGGCGACGCACGTCGCGAGCAGATACACCGAGCTCACGAGCTGAATGCGGTCGAGACCCACCCCCAGCTCCTTTTGCATCACTGGGAGCGCCACCGTCACGATGCTCGCATCCAGACACGCCATAAACGTCATGACGAGCACGGTGAACAGAATCGCCCATTTATTCTTACCGTGGGTGTCGCCCTCTAGGGCAATGTGTTCGCGGCGCAGCTGCTCGGCAGTTTTCTCCATGTATATCCTTTCTATCGTGCAACGCAAAAACGGGACCCCAATCGCCTACAAACGGACACGATCGGGGTCCCGCCTACGGAATCGGAACTATGAGGACGTCGTCAGCCGAAAAGCCGTCCCACGCCTCGCACGCACGCTAGCCTAGCACTGCTCGAGTGCCTGCTCAAGGTCGGCAATCAGATCGGCCGTGTCCTCGAGGCCGCACGACAAGCGCACCATGTCGGCGGAAATGCCACAGGCAATGAGTTCCTCATCGTTCATCTGGCGATGCGTGGCATTAGCGGGATGCAGGCAGCAAGTGCGGGCGTCGGCCACGTGCGTGGCGATCTGGGCGAGCTTGAGGCTCTTCATAAAGGCCTCGGCCGCCGCACGGCCACCGTTAAAGCCAAAGCTCACAACGCCGCAGGTACCGTTGGGCATGTACTTCTGAGCGAGATCATAGTACTTGTCGCCCTCCAGGCCCGGATAGCTCACGAAGCGTACCTTGGGATGACTCTGCAGGAACTTGGCAACGGCCAGGCCGTTCTCACAATGACGCGGCATGCGCACATGCAGGCTCTCGAGCGAGCTGTTCAAGAAAAACGCCGCATGCGGGTTCTGCATGGGACCAAGATCGCGCATAAGCTGAGCGGTTGCCTTGGTAATGAAGGCACCCTCGCGACCGAACTTCTCGGCATAGGTCACGCCGTGGTAGCTCTCATCGGGCGTGGTAAGACCCGGGAACTTGTCCGCATGGGCCATCCAGTCAAACTGGCCGTGGTCGACGATCACGCCGCCCAGGTAGGCAGCATGTCCATCCATGTACTTGGTGGTGGAGTGCGTAACGATATCGGCGCCCCACTCAAAGGGACGGCACATCACGGGCGTCGGGAAGGTGTTGTCGACCATCAACGGCACGCCGTGGTCATGTGCGGCCTTGGCAAAGCGCTCAATATCGAGCACGGCAAGGGCGGGGTTGGCGATCATCTCGCCAAAGACGAGCTTTGTGTTGGGCTGAAAGGCAGCCTCCAGCTCCTCATCGGTGCAGTCGGGGGCAACGAACGTGCAGGTCAAGCCCATGCGCTCCATGGTATGAGCAAGTAGGTTGTAGGTACCGCCGTAAATGGCAGAGCTTGCGACCACGTGATCGCCAGCACCGGCCACGTTAAAGATAGCGAGGAAGTTCGCAGCCATGCCCGAGCTCGTGAGCATCGCAGCGGTGCCGCCCTCCATCTCACAGATCTTGGCGGCAACCAAATCGCACGTGGGGTTCTGCAGACGGCTGTAGAAGTAGCCAGACTCCTCCAGGTCAAACAGCTTGCCCATGTGCTCCGACGTGTCGTACTTCCACGTGGTGGACTGGTAAATGGGCACCTGGCGCGGCTCCGCATCTCCCGGGTGATAGCCGCCCTGAACACATGTGGTACCGATAGTCTGCTCGCTCATATCTAGCTCCCTTGCCTGGGTTACGTTTATTCGGTTCACGATACCGCTACCCTGCACCCCTCTCAACCCATCTCCAGGGTAGGTTATAGGACAGATTAATCGGGGATATTTGTCGCAGATCCTGGCATTTGTTCGATAGATAAAAATGAGGCATAGATGGAGCTCTCGATGATTACATGCACAGGCACGGGTACCATAGGCGGGTACACCGTGACAAAGGAGACAACGATGAAGCAAATCGATACGGCCCAGCTCGACATCACCGCCTGTCAGGCTCAGGCTGCCGAATACCACGCCCGTGGCTTTAACTGCGCCCAGGCCGTCGCCTGCACGCTCGCACCTGCCGTCGGGCTCGACCCCCAGGTCGCCTTTACCCTCACCGAGGGCTTTGGCGCCGGCATGGGTGGCATGACCGAAACCTGCGGCGCCATCTCGGGCGCCGTGGCCATCATGGGGTTTGTAATGAGCGACGGCATGGAAAACCCCAAGACTAAGGGCCAGACCTACAAGCTGTCGCGCGAAATCGCCAAGCGCTTTGGCGAGAAGAACACGACGACCGTCTGCGGCACGCTCAAGGGCATCGGATCGGACAAGGGTCCGCTCCGCAGCTGCCCCGGCTGCATCGACGATGCCGTCGAAATCGCCTGTGATGTGCTAAAGCAGCTCGCCGAGTAAACGACAGCAACAGAAAAGCGACGGCCGGCGCACTTGGAATCCATCCAAAAGCACGCCGGCCGTCGCCGTTAGAATTCGGCAAACTCGGGAGCGCCGACCTCAATCTCCTCGCGCCCCGCCATAAGCTCGCGCATCTTGGCGCAAAACGACTCCTGCTCCCCTGCCTTAAACACCAAGTGAAGTGTCACGGTATCCGCGTAATCGGTATCCGAAACCTTGGCACCCGAATCCTGGGCCAAACGAAGCACCTGCTCATACTGTGGATAGGCCACATGCACATCAACCGGCACGACGCTCGTCATCTCGACGATCTGCCCAGCCTCCCGAGCAGCCGCCACCGCCGTCTGCGTCGCCGCGGTATAGGCGCGCACCAAGCCACCAGGCCCCAACAGCGTGCCACCAAAATAGCGCGTCACTACGCAGCAAACATTTTTGAGCCCCGCGCCGCGCAACACCTCGAGCGTCGGCATACCGCTCGTGCGGCTCGGCTCACCATCATCGCTCTGGCGCTCGCGTCCATCGACCAAAATCCACGCGGGAACATTGTGTCGAGCGTCGTAATGACGCTTGCGAACCATCTCGATAAAGGCATTCGCCTCATCCTCGGACTCAATATGGACCAGCTGGGCAATAAACCGACTCTTGCGGTCCACAAACTCGCCCGAAGCCTCAATATTCGATTGCAGAGTAAAATAGCTGTCCAACAAAGCCCCTCAAACACAAGCAAAGCAACAAACAGCCTCAATAATACGGCAAAGACCGTACCGATAACCCCGGTAAATAGAACGGCAACGCCGATGACCAGGCAAAAACAGCGAGACGGCGTCAGCTGAGTCGATTTGGCCCGAAAGAGGAGGGAGCACGCCTTATGGCGGCGACCGACGAATGAGCGCCAAATCGGCCAGCTGACGCCGTCGCAGCGTCAACAAAGTGCTGAGTGGGCTTGTAAGCCGGGTTCTGTCGTGAACGGTCATTTATCTTGTCTGCACGTTACCGTGCAGCTCCACGCACGCTACCCGAACGCGGACCGGGCCGGCCCATAGCGTTCCTATTCGCGCTTGCTCCGGATGGGGCTTGCCAAGCCGCCGTGTTGCCACGACGCTGGTGGTCTCTTACACCACCGTTTCAGCTTTTCCCTTTACGCCTTGCGGCGCAGGTGGGAGTCTTCTTTTCTGCGGCGCTTTCCGTCGGATCACTCCGCCCGGCCGTTAGCCGGCATCCCGCCCTCTGGAGCCCGGACTTTCCTCACGCGTACTGCAAGCAGCACATCGCGCGACCGTCTAGCCCACTCAGCAGTGCAAGAGTGTAGCACACCGTTGTCACAGGCAATGGCACAACACAAGCGTTCGACACGATAAACCAAGAACCACGCTATGCAGTACAATAGTATCGTCGATGGGCAACGTCGTCAGTCGAGACGCGACCGCGCTCCGCACCCCTCCGTCTACTCGGTGCGTTCCCGCCTCCTCCCCGAGGCGGGATGTCGGCATTTTTCATGCACCAACAACCCAATAGCCCGTGAACAGCCTAGGCGGCATTGCACACGGGCAGCATCGCGCACCTCAGCAACAAATGCAAAAAGGGACCCGTCCATTGCGGACGGATCCCCTAAAACAAGTGATCGTCAAACCGATTTACTCGGCGTCGGTCTCCTCGTCCTTCTTCTCGGAAGGCAGCGGGGTGACCTCGATCTCGACGCCCAGAGTCTCAGCAGCAGACTTCATGGACAGGGAGATACGACGACGGTCGAGGTCGATCTCCATGACCTTGACCTGAACCTTGTCGCCCACGTGGGTGACCTGAGAAGGCTGATCGACGTGCTTGTTGGCCATCTCGGAGATGTGCACCAGGCCCTCGATGCCCTCGCCCAGGTCGACGAAAGCGCCGAACGGGACAAGCTTGGTCACAGTGCCCTCGACGATAGCGCCGACGGGGTACTTCTTGACCAGTGCGCGCCACGGATCCTCGGTGGTCTGCTTGAGACCCAGGGAGATGCGCTCGCGGTTGAGATCGACGTCGAGAACCTCGACCTCGACCTCCTGGCCGACCTTGACAACCTCGGAAGGATGGTTGACGTGGTTCCAGGAGAGCTCGGAGATGTGGATGAGTCCGTCGATACCGCCGAGGTCGACGAAGGCGCCGAAGTCGACGATGGAGGAAACGGTGCCCTGGAGACGCATGCCAGACTTGAGCTTGGACAGGATCTCGGAGCGCTCGGCCTTACGGGACTCCTCGAGCACGACGCGACGGGAGAGGACGACGTTGTTGCGGTTACGGTCCATCTCGATGACGCGGGCCTCGATGCGGGTGCCCATGTAGGAGGTGAGGTCCTTGACACGACGGAGGTCGACGAGGGAGGCGGGCAGGAAGCCACGCAGGCCGATGTCGAGGATCAGGCCGCCCTTGACAACCTCGATAACCTCGCCCTCGACGTTCTCGCCGGAGTTGAACTTCTCCTCGATGCGGTTCCAAGCACGCTCGTACTCGGCACGCTTCTTGGACAGGACCAGACGACCGTCCTTGTCCTCCTTCTGGAGAACCAGGGCCTCGATGGGATCACCGAGCGCAACGATGTCTGCAGGGTTAGCGTCCTTGCGGATGGACAGCTCGCGGACCGGGATAACGCCCTCGGACTTGAATCCGATGTCAACGAGCACCTCGTCATGCTCGATCTTAACGACAGTGCCGTTAACGAGATCGCCCTCATCAAAGTCGGTAATCGTACCGTCGATGAGGTTGTTCATCTCCTCCTCGTTGACATCGTCAAGAGAGAAAATGGACGAGTTCTGAATCTCACTCAAAGGTGGACCCCTTTCGAACTACGGGGCCCCGATTGCTAGGACCTACAGAAGGGTGCGACAAGCACACAACGTTTAGGAACACTCGGGAGCCGACAGATACTAATGTGACGCTTATGCAATCACGTTCGTATAGGTTACGGGGAAATGGGTTCGATTTCAAGCGTGAACTGCGTTTTTTTACTCGTGTGGAGACTTTTTCGTAATCTTATGGACGACCGTCTCCACAACTTGACGATAAGCAGTTTGCCCATACGCCTTTGAGGTAAAGTATCCGGAGCCAATGATTCTAGAACGATTTATCGAGAAAGGTGCCCGCGTGCTCAAAGCAGTCGTTTTCGATATGGACGAGACGCTTCTTAGCATCAACCTCAACGCATTCATCCTTCGGTATTTTAAGGATGTCTCGTCGATGCTCGCGGACATCGGACGACGCAGCCGCGGTGGCACTATGGCACGCCTCGGCACCATCTTGGTCGACCTCAACGCCAACCGCCGCAGCGGCACGGATAATCGCACCAATCTTGAGTTTTACCAAGAAGAGGTTGAGCGCCGGTGCGGCATCTGCCTCTCCGATCCCCTCATCTACGAGGCGTTTACCTACTATGACCGCGAAGTTCTTCCGCACAAGAACGACGAGGTCATTAACGCCCACGCCATGCCGGGCGCACACGCCGCGCTTCAGGCCGTACAGGATGCAGGACTGCGTTCCGCGCTCTTTACCAACCCCAGCTTTCCGCAGGGGGCCATCGAGTGCCGCATGGGTTGGGGCGACCTGGCCGACGCCCCCTTTGAGCTCGTCACGCACATGGGAAACACCACCCGCTGCAAGCCCGATGCCACCTACTATCTAGAGCAACTGCAGGTCATGGGACTCGAGCCGCACGAGGTCCTTATGGTGGGCAACGACCCCAAACGCGACTTCCCCAGCCCCGCCTGCGGCATTCAGACTGCCTATGTAGGCCAGGGCAAGCCCAGCCGAGCCACCTGGCGCGGAACCATGGAAGACTTCGCCCGCGACTTTAACGCCGTAGTAGAAGCCTTCTACGAACACCAAGTAGCCAACGAACTGTCCTAACAAACCTGGGTTTTGCCGATCATGATGTTTAGGATCTCGATGTCGGTGTCCTTCATGCCCACGCGGCCCACGTAGCCCATGCTGGCGATCGTCTGCTCGACGGTATCCTGGATGAGGCCCTCGCCGGCACGGAAGCCGCGGCCCTGCATGGCCATATCGTGGCCCAGAATCGCAGCATCGACGGCAGCGGAAATCTTGGCGGCGCAGCTTGCCTTGGCGCCATTGCACACGATGCCGCCCACGTTACCGAGCGTGTTCGAAACCGTCGCGCCAATCTGCTCGCGCGTGCCACCACACAGCCAGGTAATCGCGGCACCGGCACCGCATGCGGCGCAAATGGCACCGCAAAACGCCGAGAGCGCACCAATATAGCTCTTGATATGCACGGCGATCAGATCGGACAGCATCACGGCGCGCACCAGGCGATCATGGTCGCAGCGCAAATACTCGGCATACTCCATAACGGGCAGTGCACAGGTAATGCCCTGATTGCCCGAGCCGCACACGATGGCGACCGGCAGCGCGCAGCCGTTCATGCGGGCGTCGGACCCGGCGGCTGCACGGGCACGGGCACGGCAGGCGACGTCATCGGCACGAGCGCCCAACAGCGTACGGCCAACCTCGGCGCCCCAAGCGTGCGCCAGGCCCTCGGCACTGATCGCACCGTTCAGCTCAATCTGACGCTCAACGGCAGCGCGGGCGTCCTCAATGTCACCGTCCTCGATAAAGTCGACGATGGACTCAATCGACATGGGCGTGTCGGCGCTATCTGCCGCACGCTCAGCCACGACGCGCTCGGCGCAGGCGGCACACTCCCCCGCCGACTTGCCGCACACCGGAATACCGTCGAGCGTATGGCACGTGACATTGGTGTGATGGTCGGTAATCTCGACGACCGCGGTATGGCCCCCGGCTGTAGCAGTCACCTTGATGTAGAGGTTGGGCACACCCTCGACAAGCGACACATCGCAGTAGTCCGTATCAGCAAGCAGCTCGGCCACGCGGGCGCGATCCGCGTCATCGACGCTCTCGAGCACCTCGAGCGCACTCTTGGCGTCGCCGCCCACGGCACCCAGCACGGCCGCCGCTTCAATACCGTGCATGCCGCCCGAGTTGGGCACGGTCACGCTCTTAACGTTCTTGATGATATTGCCCGAGCAGGCAACATCCATATGATCGGGTTCGCAACCGAGTGTCTGGCTCGCCAGCGCCGCTGCATAGGCAACGGCAATGGGCTCGGTGCAGCCGAGCGCACAGACAAGCTCGCGGTTCAAGACATCGCAAAAAGCGGCATCGCGGATGGAATCGGTAGACATAGGTATCTCCTGCTTGCATAACGGGCTGGGCTCTCAAAAAAGTTACCTGCTTTATTTGATAACAATGCATCAAAAACCGCAACCATGGTTCCGGCAGACGGCGCTCAAGCGCAAACTGACGACATTCATTCACGAGAAGCAAGTCTCGTTGCCTGCTAAAGCGTTTGACCAAAAAACGCTCGAGCGTTTACGCAAAAGTCGCGCTATTATGCAGTCGAACGCGGTAAACACCTTTAGCATTTGCGCCGCACAGACCAGAGAGGAACCATCCATGAAGATCGGTATCGGTAACGACCACGCCGCCGTCGAGCTCAAGAACATCATTTCCGAGCACCTGAAGGAGCGCGGCTGCGAGGTCGTGAACTTTGGCACCGACACCTCCGAGAGCTTTGACTACCCTATCGCCGGCTACAAGGTGGGTAAGGCCGTTGCCAACGGCGACGTCGACCTGGGCATCCTCATCTGTGGCACCGGCGTCGGGATCAGCCTGGCTGCCAACAAGGTCGAGGGCGTACGCGCCGTTGTGTGCTCCGAGCCCTTCAGCGCCAAGCTCTCCCGCATGCACAACAATACCAACGTGCTCGCCTTTGGCGCCCGCGTCGTGGGCTCCGAACTCGCCAAGATGATTGTCGACGAGTGGCTCGACGCCGAGTTTGAGGGTGGTCGTCACGAGCGTCGCGTTAACCTCCTCAACGAGATCGATCACACGCGCGGCCTTAAGATCGTCGACGAAGCCTAAACTATTCAGTGCCACAAGCTAACAGCAGGGGCCCGCTCGGAACGCATGTCCGAGCGGGCCCCTTCATAGATTTTGAAATAAAAGGGCGCCGCGGATGGAGCTCCGCGGCGCCCAAGCCACACGCTAACAGCTTTAAGGAGTCAAAGCTGGTTTAGCCAAAGAAGCGCTTGATCTCAATCTCGGCGTTCTCCAAACAGTCGGAGCCGTGGATCACGTTGGCGTTGACATCGACAGCGAAGTCGCCGCGAATGGTGCCGGGGGCAGCGTCAAGCGGGTTGGTGGCGCCCATGAGGGTGCGCATCTTGGAGACAGCGGAGAGACCGGAAACGACCATCTTGACGACCGGACCGCTCGTCATAAAGTCGCAGAGACCGCCAAAGAAGGGCTTGTCGGCCAGATGGGCGTAGTGCTCCTCGACGGTAGCGCGCTCGAGCGTGGTCATCTCCATGCGCTCGATGACAAGGCCGCTGCGCTCAATGCGAGCAACGATCTCGCCGATCTTACGGTCGCGCACGGCGTCGGGCTTAATCATGATGAAGGTCTTCTCGATAGCCATAAGGTAGCCTTTCAAGTAGGTTCGCGCGTGCCCAAGTCCCATTCCGGCACCCGCCTGGACTGCATCGTAACAGAGTTTTAGCTGCAGTTAAACAAAAAGCTGTCTATTGAAACGCTGCAATTTATTAAAGCGCTCCATATGTGTCACTTCTGTTTCGAAGCCCGATTAGAGTACCATCCGACTGCCCATCAACCGCATCGAACAGAGCAGGCGGTCGGTTGCCGCCCGCGAACGTATCCCCTTCACAACCTGCCCAAAGGTCCTACAGAAGTTCTCGACAAGCCCCTCCCCCATAGCAACAAAATACGGGCGCCCACCTCAGCAGGCGCCCGCAAAGCGAAAACGATTTATCAATAAATGGCCAAAACAGTTTCAGCCAAACCCCTACTTTACCCCGTGGCCCATCTCGACGACCTTAGTCAACGATCCAAACACGCCCTCGTCGGCCACGAGCTGTGCCTCGGCACGCTGCAGCTGCACGGAAACGGCGGCAGGAGCGGTGCCTCCCTCGGTCGTGCGCGCGGCGACAATCGACGGGATGTCAAGCGCCTCGGTAATGTCGCGCTCAAAGAGCGGGCTTGCCTCCTGGAACACCTCAAACGGCAGGTCCTCAAGATTGCAGCCGCGCTTCTCGCACATCAGGACCAGATGCCCCACCACAGCGTGTGCCTCGCGGAACGGCAGGCCACGCTTAGCCAGGTAATCGGCAACATCGGTAGCGGCAAGGTGTCCCACGCCACACTCGCGCGCCATGGCATCCTCATTGACGGTCCAGGTCGAAATCATTCCGGCCATAACGGACAGGCACTGCATGAGCGTATGGGCGGTATCGAGCGCGCCCTCCTTGTCCTCCTGCAAGTCCTTGTTATAAGCAAGCGGCAGGCCCTTCATGGTCACGAGCAGCTGCACCAGGTTGCCATACACACGGCCGCTCTTGCCGCGGATAAGCTCGGCAAAGTCGGGATTCTTTTTCTGCGGCATGATGGACGACCCGGTGGAGTACGAGTCGGAAAGCGTGATGAAGCCAAATTCGGAGCTCGACCACAGCACGATCTCCTCGGAAAGACGCGACAGGTGCATCGCCATGACGGAGCCGGCGTAATGCAGATCGAGCAGGAAATCACGGTCGGAAACCGCATCGAGCGAGTTGGGAATCACGCCCGCAAAGCCAAGTTCAGCAGCCGTCATCTGGCGATCGAGCGGATAGCTCGTACCGGCAAGCGCGGCGGCACCCAGCGGGCAGTTGTCGGCGGCATCAAAGGCGGCCTTCAGGCGTGTAAAGTCGCGCGCGAACATCCAAGAATATGCCAGCAGATGATGCGACAGCAGCACGGGCTGAGCGTGCTGCATGTGCGTGTAGCCCGGCAGAATCACCTTGTCGTACTTCTTGGCCGCATCCACCAGCACGTGGCGCAGCTCAAGATTGGCCTCCATGAGCTCCTTGGCCAGCGCCTTGACGCCCAGGCGCGTGTCGGTCGCAACCTGGTCGTTACGCGAACGTCCGGTATGCAAGCGCTTACCGGCCTCTCCGATGCGGCGCGTCAGCTCGCTCTCGATGGACATATGGATGTCCTCGTCGTTGATGTCGAAGGTGAAGTTGCCGGCATCGATATCCTGTTCGATTCCGGTCAGGCCCTCGGCAATCGCCTGCTCGTCCTCGGCACTGATGATGCCCTGGGCCGCCAGCATCTTGGCATGCGCCTTAGAGCCGGCGATATCCTGCTTATAGAGATGTTTGTCGACCGGCAGCGACGCGCCAAACTCCTGCGTGACCTCGGCCACGCCCGCCTCAAAACGACCGCCCCAAAGAGCCATGGGATCGTCCCCTTTCATCAAATACCAAACGAAGCGCCCAAAGCAATGCGCCATGTCGCTAAAGCGATTTACCAACCGCTAGTTTTGCATATTCCCCACCGTGCGCGGGGCCATGTAGCTAATTCGCAAAGAAGTGACGCACCATGCACTTGGCGCCCAACGTCTCCCTCCGGATGTTGCCCTGCGAACCATCGATCCAGGCCTTCAGGCTCATAGGGACGTCCTCGACGTTTACAGTATCGAGCTCGGGCGCGAGGGCAAGTAAAGCATGCGCAATAGCATTGAACATAATGGATACTCCTTATATATATAGGTGCAGAGCCGCCAAATTGATAGAAGGAGCCCCGCCGGACAACCCCGGCGGGGCTCGGACTCAGCCGCAGTCGCGGCATCATATATGCGGGCGGAACGTAGGGGCCACCGATGTTAAGAAGTGTCAGCAAGCATAACGAAAGGTAGGGACCCCATGCGCCCGTTATGTATCACGCGGATGGGCCGCGCGGATACCAAGGGAAGGAAGACTTAAGCCTGAGCGGCAGCAGAGCTGGGACCCTGGACCTTGGCCCACGTCTTGAGCGACAGCGTATCGATCTCGATAAAGCCGGCGCTGGCCTTCTCGTCAAACGTGGTGTCGCGGTCGTAGGTAGCCAGACCGTAGTCGTAGAGGCTGAAGGGGCTCTTGCGGCCAACGACATGGCAGTTGCCCTTAAAGAACTTCAGACGGACGGTGCCGGTCACGAACTTCTGGGTGTCGGCCATAAAGGCATCGAGCGCGTTTTTGAGCGGGCTGTACCACTGGCCGTTGTACACGGCGGTGGCCCAATCCTGCTCGAGCTTGATCTTGGTCTTGAGCAGGTCGCCCTCGACGCAGATGTCCTCGAGCGCCTTGTGGGCGGTGATGAGCGTCAGGGCGCCGGGAACCTCGTAGCACTCGCGGCTCTTAAGGCCCACCAGGCGATCCTCGACCAGATCGAGACGGCCAAAGCCATTGTCGCCGGAGATCTTGTTGAGGGCGATGACGATCTCGGAGAGTTTCATCTTCTTGCCGTCGACGCCGACGGGCTTGCCGGCCTCAAACTCAATCTCGGTGTAGGTCGGGGTATCCGGCGTGTCCTCGGGGTTCTTGGTCATAACCCAAGCGTCGTCGAGCGGCTCGTTCCAGGGATCCTCCAGGTGACCGCACTCAATGGCACGACCCCACAGGTTGTCGTCGATAGAGTAGGGGTTGTCGTTGGCACCCTCGGGGACCGGCACGTTGTGGGCGTGGGCATAGGCGACCTCGTCGGGACGGCACTTCAGGTCCCACTCGCGAACCGGGGCGATAACCTTGAGCTCGGGGTCGAGGGCCTTGACGGCGGCCTCAAAACGGACCTGGTCGTTACCCTTGCCGGTGCAGCCGTGGGCGACGTAGGTCGCGCCAAACTCGTGGGCGACCTCAACAAGCTTCTTGGCAAGCAGCGGGCGAGACAGGGCGGAGAGCAGCGGATACTTGTTCTCGTACATGGAGTTTGCTGCAATGGCTTTGGTCAGGAACTCATCGGAGAACTCGTCGCGCAGGTCGAGCACCTGGCAATCGAGAACGCCCAGGTCGAGCGCCTTCTGCTTCTTGGCATCCAGTCCGGTCTCTTCCTGGCCCACGTTGCCGCAAACACAAACGACATCGAGATTCTTCTCGTCCTGGAGCCACTTGACACATACGGATGTATCAAGACCACCGGAATATGCGAGAACGACTTTTTCCTTGCTCATGGCTGTTTCCTTTCGCCCTTGGTAGCTAGTTAGAACATCGGTCAGTTGCAAGTCATTTCAAGGTCATATACCGTGCAATATCAGGTTAAATAGCAAAAATCAGCACATACATGCCCTAGAAACATGCAGCAATGTCGTGCTAAAACCCAACGACCTCAAAATGACTCTGTTGAGGCAATTCGCCCCATGCGGACAGAGACGATTGTTATCGTCGTCGGGAAATTGCGCGCTGGCGTCGGATGGCATTGTCTGCAGTGGTGATGATCGTTACGAACTGCATCTGCCTCTCCTTTCACCTATCGCCGGGCGCAATTCTAATATCGTAAACGGTACCTTTTCCTCGGTAAGCGGTTGTTTTTCCGTCTCCGTTTTCGATGGTCGCTATATTACGCTAAAGTGCCCGCAGCACAAGCGACAAATTCAAATTTCTGAAAAGTTTTTTCATTACTTTGTGAAGCGTGGTGCAAATACGCTCCGTTCCTGCGAAAATACGCCCGACTACGAATTGATGGTTATAACGTCTGAAACAATCTCGAAACGAAAGGCTCGCTTTTATGCAAACTTACGAATCGGACGCCAATATCGGAAACATTAAGATTCTCGCCGTCGACATGGACAAGACGCTGCTGACCGACGAGCGCGTGCTGCCCCAGGGTCTTGATGAGCGCCTGGACAAGCTCGCCGACGCCGGCATCGTATTCTGCCCCGCCAGCGGACGTCCCGCCCCCAAGCTCGAGGAGATGTTCGAGGGCATCAAAAACCGCCTCGCCTTTTGTCCCGACAACGGAGCGTGCGTGATCTATCGCGGCAGCTATATCTATAAGAGCAATATTGACGTGGAGCTGTATCAGCAGGTCTTGAGCCGTGCCTCGGAGGATCCTCGCGCTGTCCCCGTCCTGTGCTGCTTCGACGAGTTCTACGTGCTTGCCCGCGACCATCAATACCACGACGAGATCAGCGTCTACTACAACACGATCAACTACGTCGATAGCTTTGAGGGCATTGATATCGAGTCCAACAAGATTTCGGTCTTCTTCCCCGGCTACGACGCCGAGCCCGCTTTCCGCGAGACCTATAGCCCCGAGTTCTCGGACAAGCTCTACGTCACCAACGCCGGGCGCGAGTGGATCGACTTTATGAACCTGGGCGTTGACAAGGGCGCCGGCGTCGCGCACCTGTGCGAGCACCTGGGCATCGATATCGCCGATGCCGCTGCCGTGGGCGATACCTACAACGACATCCCCATGCTCGAACGCGTCGGGCATAGCTTTATCGTGGACAATGCCGAGGAGCACATGAACGCGCACGCCAAGTGGCGCATTCCGAGCAACAACGACGGGGGCGTACTGACGCTCATCGACGCCATCTTGGCGGCTCGTTAACGTGGCTCGTCGGACCTGGCCGGGCGAGGCGGGTAAGTTTTTCGCTCGGTCAGGTCCTGGGCTCGCTCGGAAAGCACATTAAGTGCTTTCCGGCTCGTGCGGAATCTACGAAAAACTTACCCGCCTCGCCCGGCCAGGTCCTTGGGTGACTTGCTCGCCGTCTGGGTGGCGTCTTGGCGCCTAGATACTTTGACTGAATTTAATTGAACGAAGGACGCTCCTTGTTGATAAGGGGCGTCCTTCTGTTTTTGGTTACTTTGGAACTGTGGTTGCTTCCCTATTTGGCGTCGGCCCAGGTTATGCCGGTGCTGGCTTCGGCGATTAGGGGTACGCGTAGGTCTACTACGTGTTCCATGACGTCGCGGACCATGGTGGTTAGGCGCTCGACTTCGTCGATGGGGCATTCAAAGTCCAATTCGTCGTGCACCTGTAAGATCATGTGGGCAGCAAAGCCCTCTTCTTCCAGACGGCGGCTTACGCGGGCCATGGCGATCTTGATGATGTCGGCGGCGGTTCCCTGCATGGGGTGGTTCATGGCCGTGCGCTCGCCAAAGCCGCGGAGCTGTGGGTTTTTAGCCTTGAGCTCGGGAATATGGCGTCTGCGGCCATACATGGTCTCGGCGTAGCCCGTCTGCTTGGCGCGCGCCACCACGTTGTCGAGGAACGTGCGCACGCCCGGGTAGGCCTCGTAGTAGCGATCGATCATGTCGCGCGCCTCGGCCATCGAGATATGCAGCGACTGCGACAGGCCATAGGCCTGCTGGCCATACACGATGCCAAAGTTCACGGCCTTGGCGCGACTGCGCAGGTCGGGCGTTACCTCGGACACCGGCACACCAAACACGCGCGCCGCCGTCTCGGCATGGAAGTCCTCGCCCTCGTTAAAGGCGCGCACCAAGTGCTCGTCACCCGAGAGATGCGCCAACAGACGCAGCTCGATCTGCGAGTAGTCCACCGCCAAAAAGACGCTTCCCTCGCCTGCCGAAAACGCCGTCTTGACGGTACGACCCAGCTCCGAGCGCGTCGGGATGTTCTGCAGGTTCGGGTCGCTCGAGGACAGACGCCCCGTTGCCGTGATGGTCTGGTTGTACGTAGTGTGTACGCGACCGTCACCACGGCGCAGCGGGCCCAGCGTGTCCAGATAGGTAGACTTGATCTTGGACTTCTCACGCCAGTCCAAGATCAGACGCACGATTTCGTGGTCACGGGCAAGGTCGCTCAGTACCTTGGCGTTGGTCGAATAGTAGCCGCGCTTAGTCTTCTTGAGGCCCTTGGTCGGAAGCCCCATCACATCAAAGAGCACATGCGACAGCTGCATGGGACTGCCAATATTAAAGGTCTCGTCACCCGCCAGGTCGCGAATGCTGCGCTCGACCTCGGTGATCTGGGTCGCCAGGCCCTCGGACAGACTGTGCAGACGGTCGGGATCCACGAGCATGCCCGCGCGCTCCATCTTGGCAAGCACCGGCACGAGCGGCATCTCGATGCCATCGAACACGTTGGCGGCGTTCTCGCGGGCCATGCGGTCGCGCAGCGGTGCGACCAGCGCCAGCGTCAAGGCCGCCGTGCGAGCGGCGGGCGCCGGAGCGTCCTCACCGGCACCCTCTGCACCGCGCGCCGCAGGCAGCGCCATCTGAAGATACGTATCGGCAAGATATGCCTCATCGAACTCGGAGCGATCGGAATCCAGCAGATAGGCAGCGACCACGGTATCGAAGATACGCGTGGAATCGGCAGCGAGCGGATCCATGAGCTCGGGCTCAGAAGAATCGATGGGCGAAAGCTCGTGCAACAGCGCCTTCATATCCGGGCTCGCCACGCGACCCTCCATAAACAGACGCGTGAGCACGCCGGCAATCACGCCGTGGGCGAAGTTGAAGCCCTCAACCTCAGCCACCGCACAGCCGTCGCCCTCCTCGAGCGCGAACAGGCCCTTGGACGTCGCCAACCACAGCGTTCGCGTCAGGCCAAAAAGTGCGCCCTCCTCCTTGTCATCGTCCACCACGGCGGCGACCCACTCGCCCGCCTCGATCGCACGCGAAACCTCGGACGCCACGGCAGCAAGCGCCTCGGCATCGCCGGCAGCGGTGCGCTCAATCGTGGGCATCTCAAACGTTCTAGCAGCGGCAGCAGCCCCGCCCTCGCCGCCGATCAGCGCCAAGAAACGGTTCTGCATGGCGGTGATACCAAGCGTACCCAGCGCCGCGGAAACCTCATCGGCAGAAAACGCCGGGAAGGACGTCGCCTCAAAGTCGAGCTCGACGGGCGCATCGGTGCGAATTGTCGCCACCTTACGGCTCAGCAGTGCGTCGTCGATGTGTGCGCGCAGGTTCTCGCCCATCTTGCCCTTGACCTCGTCGGCATGCGCGATGACCTCGTCCAGGCTACCGTACTGCGCAATGAGCGCGCTCGCCTTTTTGGGGCCGATGCCCGGCACGCCGGGGATGTTATCGGACGTATCGCCCTTCAGACCGTAAAAATCGGGCACGAGCGCCGGCGTAATGCCGTGATACAGGTCATCCACGCTCTCGGGCGTCATGATCGCCACGTCGGACAGGCCCTTGCGGGTCGAGACCACGTTGACGTGCTCGGTCACGAGCTGATACATATCGCGATCACCGGTCACCAGCAGCATGTCACAGCCGGCCTGCTCGCCCAGGCGCGCCATAGTGCCCAGAATGTCATCGCCTTCCCAGCCCTCGGACTGCAGAATCGGCACGTTGAGCGCGGCGAGCAGCTCCTTAATCATGGGAAACTGCGCATGCAGATCGGGGTCCATGGGCGGGCGCTGAGCCTTGTACTGCGGCAGCATCTCCATGCGCACGCGCGGCTTGCCCTTGTCAAACGCCACAACAACGCCGTCGGGATTAAAGGCGTCAATCATCTTGAGGAACATATTCAAAAAGCCAAAAATCGCGTTGGTGGGACGACCGTCCGGCGCGTTCATGGTCGGCGGCACGGCGTGGAAGGCGCGATGCATGAGCGAGTTGCCGTCGATAACGGCAAAGGTGCGGCGCTTGTCAGACATATTGAATACCTCGCTTTAGGCTGGGCACGGTTTGCTCACTCCAGTTTACACGCTCCCCGCCCCGCGGCCACCTCACATCAAGCTCCCCCGCCACCGTGAGCCCGCGCGTGATACGATGGCTCACGGTACATCAACCAGCACGATCGATCCGAAAGGAGCCTGCGTCATGGAGCGTCCCTGCGCATGGGAAAAGTACACGCCACAGCAAATCGAGGAGCTCGAGGAGCTTTGCCGCGGCTATAAGCAGTTTTTGAGTGAGAACAAGACCGAGCGCCTGTGCGTCAAGGCCGGCATCAAGATGGCCGAGGAGGCGGGATACGTCGACCTGGAGACCGTAATCGCCGAAGGCCGCGAGCTCAAGGCAGGCGACAAGGTGTATGCCGCTAACCACGGCAAGGACCTTATGCTCGTCAACCTGGGCACCGCCCCGCTCGAGCAGGGCTTTAACATCCTGGGCGCGCACGTGGACTCGCCGCGCCTGGACCTTAAGCAGAACCCCGCCTTCGAGGCCGGCGACATGGCTTATCTCGACACGCACTACTACGGCGGCGTCAAGAGCTACCACTGGGTGGCCTCCCCTCTCGCACTCGTGGGCGTCATCTGCAAAAAGGACGGCACCACCGTCGACATCAATATCGGCGACAAGGCCGACGACCCGGTCTTTACCATCTCCGACCTGCTGATCCATCTTTCGAGCGAGCAGATGGCCAAGCCCGCCAAGGACGCCGTCGACGCCGAGATCCTCGACGTGATCGTGGGCGGCCGTCCCGTCAAGTTCGATGAGGACGACAAGGACGCCCCCAAGGAGCCCGTCAAGCAGATGTTCCTGGACATCCTCAAGGAGCAGTACGGCGTCGAGGAGGAGGACTTCCTCTCCGCCGAGATCGAGGTCGTGCCCGCCGGCCCCGCCCGCGACATGGGCCTCGACCGTTCCATGATTCTGGGCTATGGTCACGACGACCGCGTCTGCGCTTACCCCTCCATGCTCGCCCAGATCAATGTGGCCAATGTCGAGCGCACGAGCATCACGCTCATCGTCGACAAAGAGGAGATCGGCTCCGTGGGTGCCACCGGCATGACGAGCCGCTTCTTCGAGAACACCGTCGCCGAGATCATGACACTCGCCGGCGAGGACAGCCCGCTGGCTTTGCGCCGCGCGCTCGCCCGCAGCCGTATGCTCTCCTCCGACGTGTCCGCCGGCTTCGACCCGGGCTACGCCGGCAAGTTCGAGACCAAGAACGCAGCCTTCATGGGTCGTGGCCTGTGCTTCAACAAGTACACGGGCAGCCGCGGCAAGGGCGGCTCCAACGACGCCGACGCCGAGTACGTGGCCCTCGTCCGCGACATCATGGACGAGGCCGGCGTGGACTTCCAGACCTGTGAGCTCGGCCGCGTCAACGCTGGTGGCGGCGGCACCATCGCCTACATCATGGCCAAGTACGGCATGAACGTCATCGACTCCGGCGTTGCCGTCCTGTCCATGCACGCCCTGTGGGAGGTCGCCAACAAGGCCGATATCTACGAGGCCTATCGCGGCTACAAGGCCTTCATCGAGCGAGCCTAACCAACCCTTCATCAGTTGCGGTGAAATACGGACTAAACTGGCCCATAAACGGCCAAAACAGACCGTATTCCACCGCAATTTCTTTTTTGGCAGAGGAGAGTTCATGCTGCAGGTCATCATTTCGCCCGCCAAGCAGATGCGCGCGGCCCAAGATGCTTTTGAAGTCCTGGGCATCCCACCCTTTGTGCGCGAGACGGCTCGCCTCCACCGCGCACTGCTAGATATCGAGCGGAATGAAGGCAGCGGCGGCCTGCAGGCGCTGTGGAACGTGAGTGACAAACTGCTGGGGCCTTGCCTCAACACCCTGCATGAGTTCGGGCCCATCCTGAAAAGCGGCGATCTCGACAATCCCGCACTCGCTCGCCACCTCTCCCCTGCCGTCATGTCCTATCACGGCATTCAATACCAGAGCATGGCACCCGAGGTGATGGATTCCGCGCAGCTCGCATGGCTGCAAGACCATCTGTGGATCCTCTCCGGCCTCTACGGGTGCGTTCGTCCCTTTCATGCCGTCGAACCGTATCGGCTGGAGATGGGCGCGAAGCTCGCCGTTGACGATGCCCGAGACCTCTACGCGTTTTGGAGCGACAAGCTCGCGCGGGCTATCGCCCCGGCAGGCTCAAACACCACGATCGTCAACCTCGCCAGCGTAGAGTATGCCAAAGCCGTTCTGCCCCACCTCGCGGGCGACGCCACGGCCGTCACATGCCTCTTTGGCGAGGGTATCCGCAACGGGAAGCCCATCCAACGGTCGACCGCCAGCAAAAAGGCGCGCGGCTCCATGGTGCGGTGGATGGCAGAAAACAAGCTCGAGGATGCAAGCGAACTCACCGCATTCAATATCGGCTATCGGCACATCCCCGAGCTTTCAGACAAAAACACCCTGGTTTTCATGAACGCGCAGGCACAATAGGCCCGCCGTTTCCAAACACCCCATTACTCCGCCAAGCCATCGGCCTTTGCAATCTCGCTCGTCGAGCCATCTTGGTAGGTAATCTTAACGTGCTCTACGTCGGATACCGTAACGCCCGACGGAGGTTCCAGACGCCACTCCGTCAGAGCGATATCCATGGTCGTGGGCACGCCCCCTTGATCTTTGAGCTTCACCGTGAGTGTTTTGATTGCCGCATCAAACGTCACGCGTTCGATTTCTTCGCCCGGAATAGACCCGCCGCTCAGCTGCAGCTGCACAAACTCGTCGCACGGATACCAATAGTCGCCGGGTGCGGCAACCGTGTTGCCACCAGAAACTTTCATGGTCATAATCGGCAGGCCCTCGTCGGCTTCAAACTCCCAGGCGGCGCCGCCACGACCGCCGAACGTCCAAATACAAAAGGCAATCACCAGCACGGCAAGCACCGCAAAACCAATCGCGACCAACCCATGGTGCGCACGGCTTTCCTCGGCCGATACATCCCATTGCGTCTCTCGATATAGATGCTTGTCTTCCATGTACGCCTCCCCACAGGCACGCTCGTTAGGCCAATCGTACCCATTCGAGCTATACTTGAGCCCATTACATAAACGGGGAGCTTGCAGGACAAGACGGCAGGCTGAGACTGGGCGCGCCCGCCCTGACCCGCAAACCTGATATGGGTAATGCCAACGAAGGGAGCCGTGCCAATGAGCACACAGACCGAGCCCAAGCTCGTCACGCAAATCGACTTCGCCCGCGCCGGGCAGATCACACCGCAGATGAAGGAGGTCGCCGAGCGCGAGCATCGCGACCCCGAGTACATCCGCGAGCGCGTGGCCGACGGCCGCATCGCCATTCCCGCCAACATCGTGCACATCAAAAAGGGCATGCGCGCCTTTGGCGTCGGTGAGGGCCTGTCCACCAAGGTCAACGTGAACCTGGGCATCTCGGGCGACAAGGCCGATGCCGCCGAGGAATGGAAGAAGGTCAAGATCGCCGAGGACTTTGGCGCCGACGCCATCATGGACCTCTCCAACTCGGGCAAGACGCGCCAGTTCCGCCAGCAGCTCATCGACGAGACGCCGCTCATGGTAGGCACCGTCCCCATGTACGACGCCATCGGCTACATGGAAAAGCCGCTGGTCAAGCTCACCAAGGACGACCTGTTCGAAGTCGTGCGCGCGCATGCCGAGGACGGCGTGGACTTTATGACCATTCACTGCGGCATCAACAAGTCGGTCACCAAGACCTTTAAGGAGACAGGCCGCCTGATGAACATCGTGAGCCGCGGCGGCTCACTGCTGTTTGGCTGGATGGAGGTCACCGGTAACGAGAACCCGTTCTATGAGTTCTACGACGAGTTGCTCGAGATTTGCCACGAGTACGACGTGACGATTTCGCTCGGCGACTCCTGCCGCCCGGGCTGCCTCTACGACTCCAACGACGCCACCGAGACCGCTGAGATGATCGAGCTGGGCAAGCTGTGCAAGCGCGCTTGGGCCGCCGGCGTCCAGGTCATGGTCGAGGGCCCGGGTCACATGGCGCTCGACGAGATCGCCGCCAACATGAAACTGCAGAAGCGCCTGTGCCACAATGCTCCGTTCTATGTGCTCGGACCGCTGGTAACCGATATCGGCGTGGGTTACGACCACATCACCGCCGCCATCGGCGGCGCCATCTCCGCCAGCTCCGGTGCCGACTTCCTGTGCTACGTGACACCGGCCGAGCACCTATGCCTGCCCAACGCCCAGGATGTGCTCGACGGCCTCATGGCCACCAAGATCGCCGCACACGCCGCCGATATCGCCAAGAAGGTGCCCCACGCCCGCGACATGGACGACAGGATGGGCCAGGCACGCCGCAAGCTCGACTGGGACGCCATGTGGAAGTGCGCGCTCGACCCAGTTACGGGCAAGAAGCGCTACGAAGAATCCCCCGCCGCCACCGAGGGCACTTGCACCATGTGTGGGAAGATGTGCGCCGTCCGCACCGTCAACAAGATCTTCGAGGGCACCACGATCGACCTCGGCATGGAGGACTAACCCTGTCGCCGCGGCCGCTTCTGGCGGCGAGCTGGTGCCTGTCAATTGTTGACTTGTGAACATTTACTTACACTTGCGTAGAGATTGCATCGCCCGCCCGGGTTCGGCATAGAGTCGGCCCGGGCATCTTTATAATGCTGGCTTAAAGACCCATTTGATTCCGACCGAACAAGGGAGCGAACATGGATCGTAGTAAGGTACCTGCCGTCCTGTCCATCGCGGGATCCGATTCCAGCGGTGGCGCCGGCATTCAGGCCGACATCAAGACCATCACGGCGCACCGCCTGTATGCCGAGACGGCCATCACCGCCATCACAGCGCAAAACACACTGGGCGTTACCGCCGTGCAGGATATCTCGCCAGAGATCGTAGCCGCGCAAATTGACGCCGTTTTTGACGATATCCGCCCCAGCGCCGTCAAGATCAGCATGGTTTCCTCTGCCGAGATTATCGATGTTATCGCCGACCGCCTGAGCGCTTGGAACGCGACAAACGTGGTAGTCGACCCCGTCATGGTAGCCACCTCGGGCGCACGGCTGATTGCCGAGGATGCCGCCGAGGCGCTCACCCGCCGCCTGTTCCCGCTGGCGACGGTTATCACGCCCAATATTCCCGAGGCCATGGCCCTGCTCGACTACGAGGTCGACTCCGAGCGTACGCAGCAAAACGCCGCCATGCTCCTCACCCGCCGCTTTGGCTGCGCGTCCCTCGTTAAGGGCGGGCATCTTGTCAACGAGGCCAACGATGTACTAGCAGAGCCCGCACCGCTCGATGACGAGGGCAACCATCTGGGAGATCCACTCACCACGTGGTTCCGCCACAAGCGCATCGAGACCGACAACACGCACGGCACCGGATGCACGCTCTCATCCGCCATCGCCTGCGCGCTGGCCCAGGGCATGGATCTTGCCGATGCCGTCAACGCCGGCAAGGCCTACCTGACAGGCGCTCTGGCCGCCGGCCTGAACATGGGCAAAGGCTCCGGCCCCGTCAACCACATGTGGCAGTACTGAGGCAGTTTGCCGCAGCTCGCTATTGATGCTGACCAACAGGCAAAACTCGCTGACGGCACCGCAACACGCTGACCGTACTTAGGGTTTGGCGGCAACTTAGGATATTCGAGGGATACGAAAAAGGGGCCGTGGCGACGAACCGCCACGGCCCCTTTTGCTGTTATCGCCCGCGGTCGCTCCCGCCCCAGATCAGGGCGAGCGCGACAACCGTGACGAAGCTGCCCAGAATCGCGCCGAGCGCCGCGCCCATGACGAAAGCCATTACCACGGGCGACGTAAAACGCTATTTGCGATTGATGAAGAGGCACATGGCGAGCACGCCGACGGTTGCTCCCAGCTGTGCGCCCAAAAGCACCATGAGGATGTTGCCTAACATATGCTCCTAACTAAGCTGCATAGAGCTTGCGCTTGATTGCCTGGGCGATCGCTCGGTTGGTATCGGGGCCGTGGTAGCCATCAGCGCCGCACGATCCGACCGAGATGCCATGGTTCATAAGCCATTGCTGGTGCTTGTAGATGGTGCCGTTGGTCATCTGTCGAGCCTGGACACCGCCGACGACAGGATAGATGGCGCATCCGACCTTGCGCTGCAAGGCAAGCACCATGTCGGAGCCACACCCCTTGCCGGTCTTGGTCCATTCGACGCATCGCTGATCGACCGCCCAGAAATATCGTTGATTGCACTCCCACTGTCCGGAGATAACGCCGTCAACGGTAGTGCCGAGCTGCTTTTGAATCGCGCGCGTGAACTTGGGGCCCCAGTAACGCACATCGCCGAGATCGGCGTCGGTGTTGTCGGCAACCTCGGTGTTTGCACCCGAAAGCGTCTTGCCATCGCTGAGCCAGTAGAGAGTGCCATCCCATGGATAGCTGTAATAGGCCTTGATGTTGGACTCGCGGGCGTTTTGGTCGCCCTTGGTGCCGGAGATGGTTCCCCTCTCGGAGATGGAGAACTGCGCCAAAAGGTCGCCGCGCATGGAGCCATAAGGCGAAATGCACACGGCGGTATGGCGCTTCTCATTAAGGTAGATATCGCCGCGCTGCGCAGACTTGACGCCCATTTTGCGCCAGCCGAAAAGCCCGGTCTTGAGTAGCTGCTCGCGCATGTTGCCGGTATACGTAGCGCCGAAAGTGTTGATGCCGACGGCGCGAAGTGCCGTGATGACGGCAGACGAGCAGTCTCGGTCGCCGCCGGCGATGGTCACGGTCGTGCCGTCCGACAGCCTGATCGTCTCGGTCGTGCCGTCGCCCATGCGATTGTACTGCGAGTAGCCATGGCCGGAGCCGCCGTCATGGGTGACAAGGTGCTCCATGACCTGCGCGAATGCCTCGCGCTGGGTGATAGCCATAGCTAGTCCGCCTTGATCTCGCCGAGCGCGAGCAGCGCATCGAGCCATTTGTCGGTTATTCCGACGCTCTTAAAAGCTGCGTAGGCTACCTGCACGCCGCCAACGCATGCGAAGATGGATGTAACCCATGCCGAGGGGTCAGTCGGCATACCCCCGGCCATGGCCGTCAATGCGCCGCACAGCGCCGATACCGCAATGGCCGTCCAGCGGGCGACGCTGCCCGTCATGGCCTTGGTCTTGATGGTCTGCACGATGTACGGCACCACGAGCACCGTGGCGACGGTGAGGCTGGCCTGAATCTCAGTCATTTGATTGCTCCTATCTGCTTGTCTCCTTGTTGTACATGAGGTCGACGCGGTCGTAGATGTGGTCGACCTTCTCGGCCATCCCCTGGCTGCGCGCCTGGCTGTGGACCAGGTCGGCGTGCAACACGTCATTTGACGCGACAACCGACTCCATGAGGGTCTTCATCCCCTCAATCAAGGTGTTGCTGCGCTCCATCTGGGCTGCGATGCGGCCCTCCATCTGCGAGCGCTCGCGGTCGCGCTGCGCGCGTTCGTCGACCTCGGCCTGCTTACGCTCCTCGCGCTTCAGGTCGAGCTCGCCCTTCCGCTGGTTTTGTCGCTTGTACTCGTCCAGAAATTGCCTACCGAAATGGAAGGCGATCAGCACCAGCGCCGCGCCACCGAGTCACCCCGGCCCGTACGGCGCAAAGAGTTTGAGTACCTCCATCTGACCTCCTTCCCGTTCTGCAGCGTGGTGGGGCCCACTCCCCGCCACACTGCAGATTCGGGCCACCGTAACGCCGGCCTACACCGCCGCCATCGTGCCGACGCACACGGCCAGCGGGCCCTGCGACAGGATCACGGCGCGGTCGGTGATGATGCACCCCGTGCAGGAGCGCGCCATCGGGACCGTCACCACCGCCCCGTGCAGCATCACGTCGAGCGCCGTGTTGTGGACGCCCACGACCGTGCCGAACTCCATCGTCAGACGCCTGCCGCCCGATGGCATCGCCGCCGCCAGCCGCGTAGCCGCGCCCTTGATCTCGGCCGTCGAATCGCTCACCGTTCGTACCTCCTCGCCGTGTGCTTTATGACGCAGCCGGCGTCGAGCGTCAGCGTCTGCTTCTGGATTGCCAGCTTGCCGACAACCCCGCCGGTCCTGTAGTTCATCGCCACCGCCATGCACGGCTCGACGGGCTTGTACACGCTCTTGAACTCGTCCGTGCGCGTCACGGCGCGCTCGGTGGCGAGCAGCTCCGCCGCCTTGCGGTCCGCCGCCGCCTGCATGGCGTCCTGGGGCCAAGGCGTTGCCTCGGCGCCCGCTTCGACCTTGTCGGCCACCACGACGGCCTCGCCGCCGGACTCCAAGTACACGTAGCCCGCCGAGACCTCGCTGTAGTTGTCCGCGGGCGTCTCGGTGGCGACGAGGCGTTGCCATTCGCCTGTTAGAGTCGCGTAGTGCATGTGCGGCCCCGCCGATAGGGACGGCACCCACCATGCCTGCATGCTCACGCGGACGCCCTTCGTCCCCTTTATCCACAGGCTGTGCGTGATCGGTACGCCCTTCTTGAGCGAGCCGATCGCGTCCTGGCAGAAACCGATACGCCCGCCACTCGAAACGATCTTGATGCCGAAGAGCACGCCCGTCTGTGGCGAGTCAGGGACGTAGACGGTCTGGATGCTGCCGTGCGAATCGCTCTGCCTGAAGCTCTTATCCGACTTCTTGCCGGTGCCGATGAGGGCGTTGGCGGCGCCCTCGACAAGGTTGCTGTCCTCGGTGTCAACGCCCGGCAGGCTGTCGTAGCTGTAACTCTTGACGATGCGACGACCGACCGAGACTGTCGACAGGTCGGAGTCGGGCGAGTCGTCCACCGCCGTGCCGCGCACCGATGCGTCCTGCGTGCTGAAGTCCACGTGCACGACGTTGCAGACCTCGGCGCGGTTGGTCGATTCGGTCATGTCCGGCATGAAGCGCGCGTCCCTGCCCTCGGTGAACTCCGCCGAGATGGGCATGTCGGCAGGCTCGACGTAGCGCCTGTAGATCACGTTGCCCATCCGGTCGGTTACCGGCGAGCGGAACCCGGCCGCCTTGAGGAGCAGGTCCACCGCGTCTAGCTTGTTCTTAGCGTCGTTGTCCCTGCCCACGCCGAAAACCAAGGTGCTGCCCAGAAGGAGGCTGCTGGGGTCGGCGTAGACGGTGAGGCCGACCGATTCGGCTATCTTGACGGCCTCATCAACCAGATTGCTGCCCGCAACGATCACGTACGGCCCGTCGAAGTCGTCGTCTTTGAGCCGCTTCAGGAGGCCGTAGGCGTTGATCTGGCCCTCGCGGTAGGCGCCATCGATGTCCACCGAGTCTACCTGCGGCATGAATGTTCCGAGGCACTCGCGCCTCTTACTGCCGTCCGTGAAGGTGGCGTTGAGGTACACACGCAGAAAGTCGTTGCCAACGTCGAACTTGTCAGCGAAGTCCAGGGATGCAGTCTCATAGAGCGCCGTGTTCGCATTGCGCTCGATGGAACCGCCGTTCTCAATGTCGCGCACGAAGTCGAGTTCGAGCCCCGTCTCACGTGATACGCGCACGAAGTCGTAGGAGGCGTCGAACGGCCTTATCCAGCTATCAGCCATTGGCGGGCTCCTCCCACGTCTCCCACGTCGGGTCGCACGAAGCCACCCACGCGCCGTCGGAACGCTTCACGCTACAGCTGAGGCGGGCGCGGAACCGCTCGCCGTAGAGATCACGCACCCAAAAGCGTCCCGCCATGTTCATGACCTCGAGGAATGACTTGTAGCCCTCCTCGTCGAGCAGCAGGAAGTCCATGCTGTCCTTGACGTCTCGTTCGTTGATGCCGTACGAGACGGGCAGTCCCTCCCCGCCGTCGGCGAAGTGCAGCATCTTGTATCCGTGCGTCACCTTACGGCTCGAGCCCTTCTTGAGATAGCGCCCGAGCCACGACCTCTCAGCGCCGGCTCCCCAGTTGAGAGCCACCGCGCGGCTCGCCACGGTCGTTTTGACCCTCGTCGCTGTGCTCACGCCTGTCGCGGCGTAGGCAACCGCGACGTACTCGAACTCGCTGTTGAGCGGAGGCAGCGGGTCGCTCGCGCCCTCGCCTGCCGCAAGGTGCGAGCCGAGCTGCAGGGTCGAGCCGTCAGGCAGGACGCGCGACACGGTGAAGTGGGACGTCTCGGGCGTGTCGTCACTGTCGGCCTTGCCTGGGAATACCGACAGCTGGCATCCCAACCTCTCGTCGACGAAGATGTTGAGCGACGGTTTGGCTGGCGGTGCCCAGTCGGTCCGGAAAGTTCTCGAGACGGTGACCGATAGCGACGAGCCGGCCGTGACCGTGAGCATGACCCTGTACGGCGTGAAGTTGACGAAGGCGTGCTGTGCGTAGCCGAGGCCAAAGGAGCGCGCGTCCTTGTCCACAGTCCCGCCCCACAGGAGGTTGCCCCTGATGTCGCACAAAGACAGGTACTGTCGGCTGACGCCCGTCTCGTCGGCCACCTTCCACGTGAAGGCATGCGGCACCGCGCGCAGGGTCGCCCCGTCCGCAGCCGGGTCGGTGAAGAATGCCTGGGGCGCATCCGCCACGGTATATGCCGCTGCGCTCGACCATGCGCCCCAGTCCTCGTCGAGGCCCTTGGTGCGCACGCGCACGGAGTAGAGGCCCTTGGTGCCGGTCGGCAGCTTCAGGCTCGTACCCGGGCCATCGACCGTCGTGGTGGTGGGACCCGTCGGCGTCGTGACCTGCACCTCGGCTGAGGCCTGCGCCGAGCCGTCCGGATGGTTGGGCACCCATTCGAGTGTCGCGGTCGAACCTGTGGCGTAAGCCGCCCTGACGCCCCTGATGAACGGTGCGAGCGGCGGGCATATTGTCGTGACCTCGTTTGACTCGGTCCACGGTCCCTTGAGGCCGCTCTTGACCGCGCGGGCGCGGTAGCGCACCGTACCCGCCGGTGCCTCCTCGTCCTCCCATGAGGCGTTCACGTCCGCATCGACCCACGTCTTTCTACCGTCGGTCGTGAGCTGGAACTCCCAGCTGTCGACGAAGGCCGGCGCGTCGTGCCCCTTGAGCACGACCTTCGCCGCCTCCGCCTTGACTGCCTCGAGCATGCCTAGCGCCGTCGGCGTGGTGTAGATCGCCGGCGCGCTCACGCCGTAGTCCGACGTGCCGCCGGGGCCCGTCGCCTTGGCCGAGAAGATGTACATGCAGCCCGGCTCGAGGCCGTTATAGGTGTGGCTCGTGGTATCCCAGCCCACGGTGCCGACGTCGGTGAACTTCCCCGGGCCGTTCTTCGCCACGCCGACGGTCACGGTATCCCAAGGGTAGGCGCCGGCCCTGTCCGTGTAATCGGTGTCCCAGCTGACCTTCGCGCTGGTGTCGCTCAGGCGCTCCGCCCTGATGTTCTTCGGCGGGTGAGGCGTGCTGTAGGCGCGGCACGGGACCGTGACGGTATTGGAGGCGTTGGACGTTCCGTTGCCGAAGCCGCCCGTGACGTTAATCTGGCCCGTGAAGGTGTGGTTGTAGGCCTTGCCGTTGCCGCGCGCGAGCTCGACGTCGCGCGACGTGCACTGCACCCATACCCAGCCGGAGTTGTTCGTCGAGTAGACCGAGCCGTTCCACGAGCCGCCCGCCGACGAGCTGCCGTTTGCGTAGCAGTTGATGGCGTAGCGCGTGCCGTAGCCGTGCGTGACGCGGTAGGTCACGGTGGTGTCCGTGCGCCCGACCTCAGCAACGTCCACGTACGCGCACCAGCAGTACAGGCCGTAAGCGCCTCTGCCTTGAACCCAGTTTCCCTGCGCCATACTACGCGACCCCCATCGCCATGCTCTGCTCCACCGCCGCGACAAAGCTCCTGAAGGCGGAGGCCACGCGCCCGTCGACGCCCAGCAGGTCGCTGTCGAGGTAGAGGTTGTAAACGTTGCCGCCGCCCGCGAAGCCCGCGGCTCCGTTGGCGGTCGCCCCGTATGCTCCGCCGCCGGTAACGCTCACACCGAACACGGCTGCCTTCTCGACGTTGCGCACCGCCGACCTCATGGACTTCACGGGCTCGTCAGCCGTGTCGTCGATGCCGAGGGCCGCGCCCTGCATCACGTAGCCGAACATCTTGCGGAACACGCGCGAGGGCGAGTGGATTCCGAGCAGGTTCTTGGCCGCGTCGATAGCGCCGCCAACCACGCCGGTAATCTTGCCCACGACCACGCCAGCCGCACCGCTGATTCCGTTTGCGATGCCCTGCACAATCTGCGAGCCGATGGAGGCCACGCGGCCCGGGATGGAGGACAGGGCGCCCATGATGGAGCTGCCGATGCTCGAGGCCGCCGAGGTCACGAAGCCGACCGCGCCGCGGATGGCAGAGCCCAGGCTGCTGATTCCGTTGCGGCCGATGCTCGCCAAGGTGGACGGCAGATTCTGAATCGCGCCGCGGATGGCGGACACGATGTTGGTGCCGCACGAGCGCACGAAGCCGGCCATGTTCGCGATTCCGTTGCCCAGAAACGTGATGGCGTTCCTGCCGAGGCTCAGCCAGTCGAGCGCCGACCACGCCGAGACGAAGGCCGAGAAGATTGCCGGGATGTTGGCTATGAGCGTCGGTATAGCCTGCACGATGCCGAGCGCCAGCGTCACGATTGCCTGGATGCCGGCACCGAGCAGCGTCGGCGCGTTGTCATTGATCGCATTGGCGAGGTTCTGCACGATGACCGGTGCCTGCTCGATGATAGTCGGCAGGCTGTCGGCGATACCCTGCGCCAAGCCGACGATGAGGTTCGCCGCGCCCTCTGCCAGAACGCCCGCGTTCTCGGCTATGGACTCGGAGAGGCCGGCGAGAATCTGCAGGCCGCTCTCCATGATGGAGGGCAGGTTCTCGGACAGGTACCCGCCGAGCGACGTCATGAGCGACGCCGCCGTCTCGGAGAGGAAAGACAGCCCCATCTCGATTCCATCGGCGAGCTTGGGAACGACCTCGCCGCCCACGTCGGCGAAACCCTCGGCGATGCCAGGCAGCGAAGAGGTGATGTTCTCCTGCAATGTGGACAGGTCGCCGTCGAGCAGTGTCAGCCCGTAGACCATGGCGAGGTGCAGCGACTCCAACGGGTTGTCCCCAACCGCCCAGATCTCGCCAAGGCCCTTGAAGCGCTCGCCGATCTCGTCCACGCCGTCAGACACGGCGGAGAGGATGTCGCCCATGGGCCCGGGCACGGCCTCAGCCGCGCTGCCGAGCGCCTGCGTGAAAATGTCGACGAACGCCTGGCCGAGCACGGGACCGACCGACGTGACAAGGCTCGGGAGCTGCGACAGCGCCGTGCCGACGATGGTCGCAACGCGCGGGACGACGTTCGAGGCCGCCGTCTCGACCGACTGCAACAGCTCCTCGGTGAGTTTGCCCATGTCGGCGTCGTCCTTGCTCAGCTCCGTCACCCAGTTCTCCCAGGCGGCCTTGGCCATGTTGCAGGAGCCCTCGATGGTCGTCGCGGCCTCGCGCGAGGTCGTGCCGGCGATCTGCATCTGCTCCTGCATCGTGTGGATGGCGAGCACGATGTTGTCGAATGAGAGACTCGACTCGTCCACGGCGGAGTTGACGGCGTGCGCGTCCTTGACGAGGCGCTGCATCTCCTCCTTAGTGCCGCCATACCCCAGCTTGAGGTTGTCGAGCATCGTGTAGTTTTGCTTGGCAAAGCCTTGGTAAGCGTTCTGGAGGTCCTCCATCGCCGTGCCGAAGGTGTTCGCGTTGTCGCTCATGTCGACAATGGCCGTGTTGGCGTACTCGGCCGCCTTGACCGTGTCGCCGCCCAGCGAGGAGACAAGCGAGGCCGAGAAGCCCGTCACCTGCTCCATGTACCGGTTGGCGCTCAGGCCGGCCGTTATGTAGGCGCGGTCGGCGTTGGCCAGCACCGTCGTCTGGGCCTGCTCGAGCTGCTCCCACTTACCGGAGCACTGCTCGACGGTCTGGCCGGTCATGGCGGCGTAGTCCTCGAGGGACTTGCCCATGTTGCCGAATATCTTCTTAATGCCGCCGACGTTCTGCTCGTATGCGGCGTATGCGCTCATGCTCATGCCCGTGATGGCGGCGACGCCCGCCCCCACGGCGGCGACGCCCACGCCTACCGCCTTGGCAACGGTCGCTCCGGCCTTGCCGAGCGTGCCCACGACCTTCGAGGCCACGCCCTCGGCCTTGCCGCTGGCCTCGTCCTTGAGGCCGACCTTAATCATCAGGTCGAGAAGGTTCACCTAGACCACCTTCAATCCCATCCGCTCGATGATGTCTGCGGCGATCTCGTCGCCGCCGCGCGTGTCCTCCGCCTCGGACCCATCGCCCGCACCGCCGTTGACGATGCTCAGGAAGGGCTCCTTGAGCCACTTCCCCTGCGCCATGAGGCGCACCGACTCGCTCAGGTACACGCGGAACGCCTCCCGCTCGTCCCGCTCGCGCCACCGCGCGACCATGTACCTACAGAAAGGGCGAGCACGCCGTGGCCCGACGTACTCGCCCAGACAGAGCCATATGTGAGATGGGTCCTCGGCGGCTATCCAAAAAAAGGAGCCAGAATGTCCTTGATGCCGTCGATGCCGTCGATGCCGTCGATGACATCCTTGATGTCGTTCACCCACTTCTTGACGGTGAAGTCGGCCTTGTACTCCTCGAGCGTCTGGCCGTCGAGTGCGGCGAGCAGCTTGTAGCTGATCTCGCCGCCCTGGCGCAGCACGTCGGGCAGAAGCCCCGCCACCATGTCCACGGCGAGGCCGTTGACCTCGGCGGTGGCGGCTGCTTTCGCGGCCTCGGGGTCGCCCTTCGCCTTGGCGGTCGCCTTGGCCTTGGCCTTGGCGGAGTCGGAGCGGAACTTGGCGTAGGAGGCCTTTGCCTTTGCGCCGAGTTCGCCGTTCATGACGTCCTCCGCCACGTCCGCCAACAGGCACATGGCGTTCTGGAACTCGTCGGCGTTAAGTTTGTCCAGCTTCATGGTTAGGCTCCAATCTCCTGCTTGATATACAGCTCGTAGGGCACGATCTCGGGGTTCTTGATTGAGTAGTGGCCCGTGAACTCGAACGCGAACTGGCCCTTGGCCTTGTTCTTCGTCGTGATTTGCAGACCGCCCGTGTTGAGCGCGTTGATGAGGCGGATGGCGATATAGCCGTTGCCGCTCTCGCCCGAGTAATCGCCGATGAGCCAGATGTCGGCGAAGTCCTCCTCCGAGAGCGCGGAGCGCGGGACGATCTTCCCCTCGGTCTCGTCGGCTGCGGCTGCGAGCTTCTTGCCGAGCGCGGTGTTCAGCGTCACGAATGTGCCGCTCAGCTTGGCCTCGATGCTGTCGATGCGCTTCAGCTCCATCGTGTTGGCGGGACAGTTGTCGATGTCCTCGCCGTAGTCGATGAAGCTTGGCGTGGCGGCGAAGCTGGTTCCGCCGCTCGTCGCGCCCATCAGCTCGGACTCCGCGACCTCGGCGGTCTTGGGGTTGAAATTCGTGGCGAGTAGGCCCGCGTTGATGACGATCTCCTTGAACGTGTTCTCGGGGATGCGCGTGAACTTAGACATATGACCTCCTAGTAGCTGGTCATGTATTCAATGGTCAGATTGATGATTCGGCGCTTCACGGCGTTGTCCTCGTCGACCATGGCGTTGCAGAACGGCTCGCCCTGCATCACCCACATGCCGCCGCCGTCGCACGCCAGCAGCACGCCGGAGAGCCCGAGCGCACGGGCGACCTCCTCGGCCTTGGCGTTTGGCGCGGCCTCGGACGAGGTCCGGTACCAGAGGTTCACCTCGGAGTTGCACTGCGTGCCGAACGACGCGGTCGGCAGGTCGTAGGTGATGTAGGGCATCTTCGCCTCGCCCGGCACCGCCGAGTCGCGGTACACGGGCAGTCCGAAGCCCTCGAGCCACGCCTGCAGCGCCGCCGCCTTAGTCGCCATCCGGCACCTCCCACTCCTCCGCACTGCACTGGCCGAAGCCAAACGACGCGCAGCGCGGCGCGGCCCCGTCGTCCGCGTTCGACGTGCAGCGGAATACCTGCCGGTCGGACGTACGCCGGAAGAGGTCGCCGTAGCACAGCGGCTCGCCGGTGGTCACGGTGTAGACGTTCCTCACGCCGTCGTGCTCCGCGATGCGCGAGGCCGTCGAGCTGTCGCGCACGATCGCCGCCGTGAAGCCGTCGCCGACGGCGAGGACGGTCTTGAATCCGCCCTCGCCGTCGGGCTCGGTCTTTGAGACGAGCCTCGCGCACGCTACCGCCATGCGCTCGTACAGGCGGCTCACAGCTTTCTCCAAGGGTCGAGACGCGCCTTGAACTGCTGTCGCCACGTGATGGGCGAGCCATCGCCGCCGACGCGCGTGTAGCTGTAGCCGCCGAAGCTCTCGCTCGCATACGGGCTGTCCAGCTCCTTGGCGTGCTCGGTCTGCCACGCCGCGATCTCGTTAGCGAGGTCGACCACGGCCTGCGGGATGGCGAGCGCCCAGACAGTGCCGACGAACTCCTCGTCCGTGAGTCCGTTGTAGGGCCACGCATGCAGCCCGTCGTTGAAGGTCGAGCCCGTGATGCGGACGTACTGGCCCTCCTTGAGGCCGAGGGCCGCGGGCGGCACGAGGCTACCGCCCTCGATGCGGACGCGCCCCGTGCGCTTGTCGGCGACGAACCAGTTGCGCAGCGACAGAAGCACCTGCTCGAGCATCTCTGCGCCTATCGCTTATCGGTGATGACGGCGGCGAGCTCGGGGCTGAGGGTCTTGACGCCGCAGAGCATGTCGATGGAGACGGTGTCGGTCTTGGTCTTCTGGTCGTAGCCCTGCACGACGCGCAGGCCGAAGCCGTCGTAGGAGGTGGAGAACGCCTTGGGAGCGCCAAGCGGCATCTCGAGCTGACGGGTCACAAGCGCGAAGGCGTTCTTGTGGAAAGCGATGGACGGCGTGTAGCTGGCCGTCTCTGCCGTGGTCTTCTGCACGTTCTGGTCGCAGTAGAAGTCGAGGCCGTACTTGCGGCCAAGCGATGCCTCCTTGAGGGCGGTGCCGTTGTCGCCGACGGCGGACGCATTGGTGAACGCCTCGGTGTTGAGCAGGTCGGCCTCGGCCTGGGAGCCGTAGACGAAGCGGCGCTCCGTGGAGGGTGCCTTGGCGTCCACGAGGAACTTGCGGGCGGCGATGATGTCCGCCACGGCGATGGCGCCCTTGGTGTGGTCGACGCGGTTCGTGACGTCCTTCTCGAGCTTGAGCAGGTAGCCGTCGATCTTGTCGGCGAAGGCCTGCATCGCCGGGACGAGGAACTGCTCGGAGAAGTCGACGATGCCCATCGTCAGCTCCTTGGACGTGACGGCGAACGTCACGTCGAGCAGCTTGTCCATCTTGACGGGGACCTTGCCCTCCGTGGCGTCCTGCACCTCGACCTCGGTGGTGAACTCCTTGGCCTCGAAGGTGGCGGGCTTACGGACGGTGATGGTGTCGCCCACGCCGGCGACGAACTCGGAGGAGTAGTCGCGGTGGACGAGGTTGGCCATGACGGCGTTGGTGCGCAGAACGTCCAGCGCCTCGTTGGCGATGATGTTGGGTGTAAGGATGGTGTTCGACATAGATACCCCTTAGCCTCTCTGCTCCGCCTTGTACTTCATATACTCGGCGGTGCTCATTTCGTTGATGTCCTTGCCGCCCTCGCCCTTGGGGGCGTGGGCCACGTCGGCACCCTTGACGGTAGTGGTCGTGATGAAGTCGGCCCAGTCGGCCTTGATGCCCTCGGTGAGCTTGTCCGCGTCCTCGATGGCGCCGTCCTTGACGGTCACGCCCTCGAGGTCGGAAACCTTGAGAACGGTCTCGATGCGCTTGGGGTCGACGCCCGCCGACTTGAGCAGCTCTCGGTACAGGCTGCGCTTCTCGGCTGCGGCCTTCTCGCCCTCGACCTTGGCCTTGTAGTCCTCTAGGTTCTTGACGGCGGCCTTGTACTTTTCCTCGTACTCGTCCGCGCCCTCGCCCTTGGCCTTGAGTGCGTCCAGCTCCTTCTTGTAGCCGTCCGCCTTGCCAGCGGCCTCCTTGAACTCGTCGCGCTGCGCCTTGAGCGCGTTCACGCTCTCGGCATGCTCGTCGATGATCTGGTCGATCTTCTCGTCCTCGATGCCCATTGCCTTGAGCATCTTTCGCGTAAGTGCCAACAGAATCTCCCTTGCTTCGGAATGGGCGGGTTCCCACCTATTGCCTCGGCGGGCCCGCGCCGCAATACCTCGCGGCAAGGGTGAGTATCCAAACGGAGTAACGCGGCCCTATGCGCCGCCCCTCAGGTGCTTCTCGAGAATCGCCCGGTACGTGTCTCCGTGGCCCGTCGCCGCCTTGCGCAGGAAGTGCTTGCCCTTCATACGGGAGGTCCCCTCCTCGACGTACGGCGCGTACTCGACGTTGGTGCCGATGAAGCAGTCGTAGCCTTTGAGGAGGTGCGTGACGGAGTTGCGCAACCTGCCCGTGTCGACCGGGCACGTCGCCTTGGCGTAGCCCTCCGCGACAAGGCCTATCTCCTCCAGGCCAGTTTTATAGGCGCGCAGGATGGCCTTCTCGACCTGCTCGATGTTGTTCTGCCGTATCTCGATGCACTCGGCGGTATCCAGCTTCGCGGCGTTTACGATCTCCTCGGTGATGAGGGTGCCGTGCCGGCCGTGGTCGCCGACGCCGCCGACGAGCCCGTAAGCCATCAGCCGAGCACCTCGCAGCCGTAGCCAACGCGCCCGTCGACGTCCGCCTCGATGGCCTCGATGGCTTGCACCGGAACGCCCTCGCACCCGAGCGTGCAGCCGTCGTCGGGCTCGACCTCGTCGCCGCGCTGCGTACAGATGTAGGTATCCGGGAACGTGAAGCCGAAGCCCAGCTTTACGGCGCAGTCGCCGCAGTTCGCACAAGTGAATAGCTCTTTCATGCCTGCCCCAATCTCTCTGCGGGCAGTGTCACGGCACGGTCACGCGGCATGAAAAAAGCCCCGCCGTGGCGGGGCCTGTTGGCTAGTTATTTAGTTCGCTTTCGAATATCTCGACTATATCGGCTTCAAGAGCATCCTCGAACTTATCCGGGCCAAACAGCTCGTAGTACTCCCTACGATTCTCGTCGTCGTATTTGGCCTCTTTAAGCCATAGCTCCTGAACGGCTTTAGGCTTGGAATCGAGAACGTGACCTATAGCGTCGACGTCGTCTCTTCCGTCGAGATAGCTAACGGCTTCGTTGAGTATGTCATTCATGATGCTCAATCTTGAAACCGAACCTCTCCTCAATCGCCCGAAACAGCCTGTCCTCGTTGCCGCCGTAAAGCCTTTGGATTCTAAGGTACTTCACCTCATCGACATTATAGGACGCATCCGGCTCGGAAACCTTCTCGAACGTGTAGATACTTCCATCGTGAGCTGCGATTATCCCCATCTCGCAGCCCTTGCCGCCGACCGCCAAAAGGTCAGCCGCGCTAGGGATGCCAGAGGCCGGGTGGTTGTGGAGCAGCACTACGCGCCGACCGTCCCCGATTGCCGCCTCGACCTTCTTGCCGAACTTCGCCGGAGGGACCACGGTGCTGCCGATGGTCGAGTTAACGCAGCTCGTGATTGTCTTGCCCGTTGACAAGTCGATGGCGTAAAGGTCCTCGCCGTTTGTGCCCCCTCGGTGGCTGAGGATGCGTCTTATGCTCGCATGTACGCCGTCCGCGGCATCTTTGCCGACGGCTTTAGACACCTTTGCCCTGTAGTCCCTGCTCGCGATCTTCCCCATATCCACCGCGAACTCCATTGAGTGCTCTACCGGCTTAGCTCTCGATTTCCCGCCGCCCTCGTAGACCGTGCCGAGCGCCGAGTCCAGCACCTTTTGCTGGTCGCCCGCCGACATTTTCCTAAACCCGCTCGACGGTATGCCGTAGTCCTCAAGCTGCCGCGAGAGCCGCTTTCGCACCTCAGTCTTGGACACGCCCGCCGTATCCAGCTTGCGCTTGGTTCCAGGCATTTCCATGAACTCTGAGATGGTGCGGTTCGCGGGCTTGGTGCCGTTGACGGCGGGCTTGCCCGCCTTCCATTCCTCGTAGGTCATGCCCTCGGGCAGGCGGCTGAAACGCTCGCCGTCGAGCACGTCAAGCCCGTCGCAGCACGCCACCAGTGTGCATCGGCAGTTGCACGTCTCGGCATACGGCGCCTCGGGGTCGCCCGGGTAGCGACACCCGTTGCTGAACTTCTCGCCGACCTCGACCTTCTCGCGGTCAATCTTCCTGTGGCTCGAGCGCGTGCGCAGGTCGAGCGTCGCCACCCATTCCTGCTGCACCTCGATACCGAGCCCCTTGGCCCTCTTGTAGCTGTCGACGCGCCCGGCGTTCTCCGCCGCCGTCGTCGAGGTCCGCGCCAAGCGCACCGCCGCCGCGCGGTTGGACCCCGCCACGTCCTGGATGCGCTTCGCGATCTTGGGTATCGACTCGCCGAGCAGCACGCCCTGCGTGATCTGGTTGGCTATGAGCCGGCGGTTCCACGCCACGTCCTTGGCGACGTTGACGGACGGCTTTGGCAGGTAGCTGTCGTGGTCGGTGAGCAGCCTCTGGACGGTTGACGCGTCCTGTAGTGCGTAGGCCGTGTCAACGCCCACGGCGCTCTCGACCTGCCACGTGCCGTAGTTGTAGTTCTCGGCGTAGACCTCTGGCAGCCTGCCTTCGATGGCGGCGGCTGCGACGACGTTCGCATGCGTCATGGCCTCGGCGCACTGCTTGAGGACGATTCGGTAGCGCCTGCCCGCCGCGATCTTCCCGCTTCGCCAAGACCTGTATTGCGCCTTGGTGATCTCGCCGGCCTCGAGACGCTCGCGCATCTTCTCGTCGTCGGCCTCGAACTGCGCCAGATAGCGCTTGAGGTCGGCGTAGGCCGTCTTGCTCGCCTCGCCGTACACTTCCGCCACCTCGCGCTCGAACGCCCGAATCTCGGCGTCTGAGAACTCGTGAGCGCTATCCCTCGCCATGCGCCGCCTCCAATCGTCGGCACGCATGGTCGCCCGCGCATAACGGAAAAGGGCCCCGACCGAAGCCGGGGCCCTTCCTTACTCGCCGTCCGCGTCCAGGAGCTCCTGCACCTTGGCGCGCCAGATAACGTTCACGTCCTCGACTTTCCACGGCTCTCCGGTCTTAGGGTTGATTGCCCCGTCCTTGATGAGCGTTGCGTAGATAGCTGCCATTATGCTCCACCTCCTGCCGTTGCGATCATGTCTCCCAGTTCGGCCACGGCCTGGAAGACCGTCTCCATCTGCTTTCCGTTGTCGGCGGTGGCCTGCTCCACGGCGCTGATGCGCTCGGAATCGCCCATACCGTCGCGCTCATGCTCCCCCCAGACGGTGTCAAAGTCGGCCTTTGCGCCCTCGACCGTCAGCTCGCCAGTCGGGTCGGTGAAGTGTAGCTCCTCGTAGGTGAACACCTTCACCTTGACGGAACCGCCCTCACCTCCCTGCTCCTCGCGCTCGCCCTCGGCGATGCCGCGGCGCAGCCAGACGTCGGTCCCCGCGATCTCGACCGTCTCGGGCCTCTCGCCCGTTCGCTCCGACTTCACAACCATATTTTTCCTCCTAACCCACGGCCCTCGCCGCGTTGAATATGCACCGCTTACTGTTCATTTGGTGCTCCATGACGGCCGTTTTCAGCCAGCCCCAGTAAGAGCACACGCGTCTCGCCAAGCGCTCGGTGCGCCTGCGCCTGTAGCGCGCGAACGCGCGTCGCAGTCGTTTCCAGAGCCTCTTTCGCAAGTCGACCCGGCGCCCGCGAGCGCACCAGATGCGATAGCCCGCGAAGTCGATGGGCTCGGCGCCGTTGCGCCTCACCTTCCACGGTTTCAGCGACAATCCTAGCCGCCCCAAAACGCGCGCGGCGATGGCCGCGGCCTTCCTGAGCGAGCGCTTTGAGTCGCCGAGAAAATAGCCGTCGTCGGCGTACCACATCTGGCATCCCGCGAGCCTCACACGTTTGCCGCGCCGCTCCTTCGCCGCCTCCTCGACCGCGTGGTACGCGAACGAGATCACGAACGCCGCCAACCGAAGCGACAGGTAGCTGCCGAGGATAAGGACGCCGTTCATCGTGGACAGCAGCGAATGGAGCAGGTAGAGGACTTGGCTGTTCTTGACGTAGCGCGCCACCAGACCCTCCACTATCGCCGTCTGCATCGAGCCGTAGCAGTTGCGGATGTCAACGTGTAGGTGGTAGGCGAAGCGGTGAACCGCGCGCCTGAGCTTGCGCATCCCCAGCGCCGCACCCTTGCCCTTGACGCCGCTCGACACCTGCCAGAAGCCGACCTTGGCGGCAAGGAGCGGCTCGAGTGCCCCAACGCACAGGTAGTTGCACACCTGCCGCTTGATACTCTCGACGCTTATCTCGCGCAGCTTGCCGTTGTTCGGGTCGTGCTTCAGGTAGGTTCGAATCGGCTCGAACGTAAGCGTCTCAGTCGAGAGCTCTAGCCAGATGCGGTCGACGAACGCCGTCTCGGTGCCGTACTCGTCGGCGACGCGCCAGCCGTTCTCCTTGCCGGAGTCGCTTTTCTTCCATCGGTGCAGGGCCTCGACGACGCTCTTGCGCGTGAACTCGAGGCCCTTGCAGTAGGTTTTCATAGATCAAAGCTCTTTCTGTCTGTCATACGAGCGTTCGCCTTGCGGCTACCAGCCCGTGAGCCTTGCGGACAAATTTCACTCAAAGGAGTCAGGTTGAGCCGCGTCCCGCCAGAAAGCGGCGGGCGCGGTAGACACGGTGCGAGTAGAGATTTATAGACAGATTGCCGGGAGACGAAGTTCCAAGTGGCCCTACCGGACCTGTTCCTCGAGTTCGCGTAACGAAGACCGGCATTCGAGCCGTTCCTCAGGTTGCCGAGGAACTGAACCAGAAACCAGCGCCGCCCTCACCGTGAATCCCTGTTTGGGGTTAGGAGGGGGCCAGCCCCCTCTCAGGGCTACGCCCTGATTCACCCCCGGCTACGGCCCGTAGCAGAAAGCCGGGAGACGAAGTCCCAAGCGGCCCAACCGGACCGGATCCGCGAGTACGCGTCACGAAGACCGGCATCCGAGCCGTCCCACAGGTTGCCGAGGAACCGAACCAGACGGATTGTGCCTTTGACCTTACCGCCGGATGTGTCGAAGTAGAAGTAGTCGCCGACACCAGTCGTCGCCGAGCCGCCGAGCCCCTTTCCCAAGATAAGGCCGTTGACGAACTGGATGTCGAGCATGTAGCCATCTGCCGTCGGCATGCACGCCGCCGTCGGGGTCACCCCGTCCGCCACGGCGTTCTTCTTCTCATTGCGGGTGTCGGGGTTGACCGCGATGCCGAAGCCCGTGCCATCGGAGACGAAGAGTGTATCGCCCATGAACTCCCACAGGCCCAGCCCCGTCTCGACGCCGCCGACCTTGAACGGATGCTTGCCGTCCTTCGCCACCTGGCCGTCGCCCACGAGGGCATCGGTGTTGCCCGTGTTCCACGGCGCACTCTGGAGCCATGTGTTCACGGTCGTATCGAACGCCTTGGTGACGTCCATGAGAAGCGCCACGTTGCCGTCTGCGAGCGTCTCCTTGCCGCCGACAACGGCACCGTCGAACACGTCGTATGCGGCCGCGGCGCCTCGGTCTGGGCACGTGGTACCCGTGTCGGTGCCGTACATCATCGACGCGCCAACGGGAATCTTCGCCGCCTGCTCGGCGGTGACGACCACGCGCGTGACGCCCGTCTCGGCGAGCGCCGGGTGGACCTGGATGTTGAAGTCCGTGCAGCCCGGGAAGTCCACCTGGGAGGACTTGCAGAGCGTCTTGGTCAACTGGTGGAAGTTGATATACCACTGGTCGTAGACGCTCATGCCCGAGTAGCCCGTGGTCGCGGTCTTGCAAAGGTCGACGAGCGAGTCGTGCGACGTCGTGCGGTTGGCGACCTTCGCGCCCGAGACGGAGCGCGGGCGCCCTTCAGCGTCGATGCTCATGGGGTATGTCGGCGTCAGCATGTACGGTCGCAGCGTGCCGTCCGGCAGCAACGCCTTGGGGTTCGGCTGCGAGCCGCTGAATCGGCTGGGGGGGCCACAGCGCCGGAGGGGGCCGATGAGCG
>OBWI01000070.1_pt1 | contig 100738 bp, 115 predicted proteins | sample 1495201 | NCBI WGS metagenome assembly OBWI01 (sample SAMEA2580050, study PRJEB22360) | human gut metagenome | biome: human gut; feature: human-associated habitat; material: faeces | place: Denmark | collected 2008/2010
CTAAACCCGAAAAAAATACATGACTAAACACGAAACACCGACTTGACGAAATACACCTGACCTCCTGTATGTCCGGTACAACAAACGTCGAATCGAGTGTAGAGGGAAAATCAATTCGAGGTGCTGCCGCTAAGCTCCTCCTCCTGGTTTCGAACCAGGACTATGGGTTCCAAAGACCCGTGTGCTGCCGTTACACCAAGGAGGAATGTGCGCGAACGCATCGGACACGTATGCCCGACTGCGTTCCGCCATGCCGATCCAACCCGTTTTTGCTGACTGGATTCCAGGCCCCATCCCGTGGCCTATCACTGCAGATCGGCTAGCGGATGGTGCGAGAGTCGAACTCGCCAGGGACTTCCGCCCCAACAGTCTTAGCAGGACTGCGCCTTTACCGCACGGCCCACCATCCATGCCAGTGTTTTCAATACGGGGCACACCGGCCAAACCTCGATAAACCCCTCATGGGAACGATTTTCATGCGGGGTTCGCGGAGTAGGGAGGATTCGAACCTCCGGGGGCTTGCACCCCTGCTGCTTTCGGGACAGTCGCATTCGACCGCTCTGCCACTACTCCACTGATCCACACGAAGGAACAAACTGGTTGACGTATTCGTGTGGATCTCGTGCTCCCGGTGGGATTCGAACCCACGACCATAAGGTTAGAACTCTTCTGCTCTGATCCACTGAGCTACAGGAGCAAGGTGGATGCCTACTTCGGTTCAAGAAAAGCGACAACCCTTTTCCAAAGGAATAATTCGTTTTTTGGAATATTGTTGTTACTTAGGCATCCAAGTTTTCCGCCTTCTTTTCGCGCGTGGTCTGCGGATACCACCATATTTGCGATGTTGCGCTTACACATGGCCTTGTGCCATGCATCGTGTTCCCGGCAGGCTTCGAACCTGCGCTGAACGCCGTTTAGGGGCGTGCCTCTGCCGGTTGGGCTACGGAAACTTGGCCGGCTTTCCCTCACCACGGTCGACCTTCGTGGCTGACATCAACCTGAGCATCCCGAAAGAGAGAGGGAAGAATGGAATGCCGCTCATGGGGAAGAATGTGAGGGGATTGTTTTCTTCCGGCCGACAATCCCTAGAAACGGTGTCCCGCTACCGTGTCCGGCCAATGAATAGAAGAGGAAAAAGAAAACCGGATACGAGCTGGAAGCTGAAATGCCGTGAATATCATGCCCGGCTACTGAGAACATGTTATTCACGGCTCGTGCCCCATGAGGGAATCGAACCCTCACTCCGTAGGGAACTCGGGTTTGAGCCGAGCGCGTCTACCAGTTCCACCAACGGGGCATTGATACTGGACGGCTCCGAAAGGAAATAAGGAAAATTTCGAAAAGCCGCCCAGAACCATTGGGACGGTATCGCTTGACTTGACTGAATCCGTGAGTGAGAAAGGAGCCAAGCAATACCGTCTTCGCGCGTCGGGCTGGTCTCGACCCAGCATCCCACGGTTTTGGAGACCGTGACTCTGCCGTTAAGCTACCGACGCATGAGGAGCAGGAAGCCGAAGATAAGTAGCGGAGTAGCTTCCTGTTCCGAGTGCCCTCGGCGGGGTTCGAACCCGCAACCTCTGGTTCCGTAGACCAACGCTCTGAATCCGATTGAGCTACGAGGGCGATGGCACATTTCGTTCCTTTAACGACGTACGCCTGTGCCGGGCCGTGTTCGGCATGGTCCTCATTGATGTCGCTCCGGAGACCGGAGCTGCAAAAAGAGCGCCCTCCCCATCCGCCCTGAATGACAGATGGAGGGGAATCGGGAGACTGGATTGGGTTTTACCAGCAACGTCGAGGACAAACGAGATCATGTCAGATCCCCTCTGGACGTGCCGCCGGTTCGGTCGCAAACCACCCTGCCGGGCCCGGCTCATCTTATCGCCTCGTTTCCGATGCGATTGTTCGATCACTCCCTGAAAGCAGTCCATTGATCGGATGGATTGCTTCGTGCCTCCGTCTGGAATCGAACCAGCATCCACGGTGCTTCAGACCGTTGCTCTACCATTTAAGCTACAGAGGCGATGTACGACGGACTGTTATGGGATCTGGGTTATAGGCCCTTCCCTGGTCCGTCGCACTGTGTGTTTTCCTTCCCTTGTTTCGCGCGCGGCCGGAAGAAGAATTTGCCGCAGCCTATCCGATAATAGATTGATGCGCTTATGCTCGGCGATGTACCAAGCATCGTGCCCCGACGGAATTACGATATCCGGACCCAGTGCTTAAAAGGCACCTGCTCTTCCTCTGAGCTACCGGGGCGATGGCATGTTCCCGTCCTTGACGATGCGTGCCCATGCCGAGGCTGTTCGTCCATGTTTTCTCCGGAAGCGTCCACATGGAAAGGACGGTTACGAGTCCCATTGTTGGATCAGATCCATTGTTTTGGTTTTCCGGATAGAGCGGATGACGGGGTTCGAACCCGCGGTTTCCTGCTTGGGAAGCAGGCGTGCTACCACTGCACCACATCCGCATGGCCGTGCTTTTTTCGGATACGTCGCACGGCGGTGACGTGTTGTCCGCCAGCCGAAAGAGGGATGGCTGGCTTCCGAGTGAACGTCCGGGGCTTGCACGCCGGATGGGGCTTGGATGCCTGCGTTCGCCAACGCTCTTCGACCCTTCTTGCCAGTGGTCACGGATGTGTTGATTCCGCCGGCCGGCGCTGCCGGTCGTACTGCCCGGGCATCCTCCCGCCCGGGTGAGATCCATGGGAAGCGATATTCCCCATGCGAGTCGGATTGACAGGATTCGAACCTGCGACCCCATGCTCCCAAAGCACGTGCGCTACCAAACTGCGCCACAATCCGATATTTTTGACAGGACTCCGTGGCTTACCAGCTACGTACGTGCCCTATTAAACGCGATTTCCTCAGATTCTGGCACCGTCTTAAGCAGTACCACGATGCTTTCATCTTGATTCTTTCGCGTGTTTAGACTGTCTCCACCGGTTTTCCTAACCTCCTGCGAAACCTCCCCTTCCAAGCGTGCGACCTAGGATTTGCACGCTCTTCCAGTTTTTCTTCACAGTCCTCGACTCTCCGGTTGTAAGACCTGTCAAAAACGTGGCTCCGGGTGGATTCGAACCACCAACCATGCATGCTCCGCCGTTTGAGCTACGAAGCCGGCCGGAACGAGTCGTCTCATGACTGCGTATTATTCCGGCTTTTACCGTTCGCTGTCAGTCTAATGAGACTGGCCTGACAGCGGATAAAATCCGTTTGTTGTTTAGATACTGTGTGCAAACGAAAACCACAGCACGGCCTTGAAGGCGCCGCTACCTGTTAATCCGCCTGTTTGCAACCAGGCGGATAGTGGTGGCGGGAGGACTCGAACCTCCGGTGTTTCCTTGTCGCAGATTTACAGTCTGCTGCCGTCGCCGCTGGGCCACGCCACCGGTGCATCGCTTCTGCCCGTCACGGTGCGATGCGTACCGTGCCCGATTCATCTGTCCCCGCAGACCGTGAGTCTGCACAAGCTCATGGGAGATGGATCAGGGTCGTGGAGCTGCCGAGAATCGAACTCGGATCTGGCCTGCTGTCAGCCTTTGCTTGCTGTCACGTGCGTAGGTTTATCCCCACTTGCGTGGGGAAGATCATCCGTGGACGGGTGCGTTCGGCGAACCCGCACGGCTTGTAGACGATGTTCATGTACTGGTCGGGCGAATCCATCGTCCGACTGTCCGACCAGTCCGATTCAAAGTTTTCCGGCTTTGACCCGTTAATCGGCAATGGGATCAAAGTCGGGTTTCACGCTACGAGGGTGAAACGGGAAGAAGAAACGGTGTTGGCGTCTATTCTTGTGGCAAGGTTGATGACGGTTGTCCTTACCGGCCTCCGGCACGTAGCAAATGGTTTCCGGCAGGCTATCGAAAGCCTGTCAGCCCCATTGACTTCCTCCCGGTGCTTTAGCACCGGGATTCCCAGCGCGGAACGCGCAAGCGTTCCGCCTGTAGGGTTCGCACTTCCCTGACGGCTGCTGCGCTTGGCCGAAGCCAAGCGCAGTCTTATACCGTCTCCATGCGCGTTTAACGACTCGGCAAGCCCTGCCGCGTCGAGAATGTTCAGGGCCGCATTGTAGTCGCGGTACATCCGAAACCAGAACCGGCCGAACTGAACAGGTGATATGGGTTGAACGGCGTGAACTTCAGCCGTTCAACCCATGTCTTTACTGCTGCCACCTTGCAAGGGTGGCGCATGATCCAAGGTCTTGTCCTCACGCCCATGCGGGCTAGAGTTGCCTTGGACAAGAATGTTTTTTGGTGTCTCTCTTCGGTTTTCAAGCGTCCGCATCACGTGCGTGGTGTAGTGGTTGGCTTCCTACGCAGGATGCTTCGCGACTGCCCCGGTCTCGCTCCGGGATGATCCGCTTTTGTCGGATTGCAGTCTTGAGAGAAGTTGAAGAAATGATCCGATTTGATGGATCCTTGAACCTCTTTCATTTCTATGTGGACACATTCAGTATAACAAGTATTTTGATGCTGTCAAAAAGAGAAACCCTATAAACAAGCCAAAATGTTGAAATATCAACGGTTAATAACAACAAAATATGTTTAATATACGGCGTGTCGCACCGGAAAAAACCCGGACAAGCACCACCAAACATCGTTTTTCGTATTCCACTGAATGCCGGTACCATAGAGAACCATGACCAACAACAGTCCGGACAACACGAAACCAGCTACCCATTCAACCGACCTTGTGCTCGACCGGGTAGCCACGATCTCAGACATCGAAAACCGTTTGCCGGACAGTAAGGAAATCTGGTACGGGCACAGCATCCTCACCAGCACCCTTTTCCCCGCCACTCCCCCGGCGGAAGGCACCGACTTCGTCAGCAAAGACAACAGTACCGTCGAATACATCCTCGAAGCCGGTATCGATAGCCTCACCAGGTCAAGGGACTTCCCCTACGGGAAATATCCCCGACTATTGATGGCGTGGATGGCAAAGCAGATTCGCTCTGCGGGAACGAGGAAAACCCCGACCGTTGACCCGTCGCAGCACACCATCACGATTCCCAGCATGTACCAGTTGTCCGAAGAGCTCGGCATACCCCGTGGAGGACAGTCATCGAAACGTTTGCAGGAACAGTTGCGCCGTCTCCTGTACTGTCATATCAGCATCAGGCAGAAAACCGGGTTTGCGGGCAACCGGGATCGGTTCGACTCCGTGAACATGCAGATGGTGAAGGCCGTCAGCTTCCTGAACGACAACAATAATCAGGATTTCAGCGGCGCCAAGTTTATTCTCACCGATGAAGTGTGGGACAGGCTCGCCCAGGAGTCGGCACCATTTGACACTCGTGCCACCAACTACCTGCTGTCCGGCAAATCCGTTCTCCCCTATGACGTGTACGTGTGGCTGACCGGAACATTCCGCAACCTGCGTCACGACCTCACATTGGATTGGGATTGGCTGCACGGACGTTTCGGCGACAGCATCAAGGAACGCCGCGTGTTCAAAGCCAAGTTCCGTGAAGCATTGAAGAAAATCCACGACGTATATCCCGCCGCGAACGTGGAAACCAACAGGGAAGGGATTGTTCTGCATCCATCCCCCACCTCAGTACCGCCCAAGGCGGAACGACGGGCATTGGACGAGGGCCGTGGCGACTGGCAGCGATAGGCCACTATCACGTTTCCTCAAGTCGACTCGGTCGCCATCAAGCTCTAGCGAGTCGGCACCTTGCAGAATGCGGATGGCATATAGGGCAACAACACGTGGCATATCGGTGCATTCTGCCGTTTTCTTCGGGACGGGTTAGCGGAGCATGTAGTGGCCTATCGATGCATTTTTGGTTGCGTGTTGGATTTTTCCGGATTCAAGAACGGCTGGTGGCCTCCCTTTCTGCGGTCGTGGCCTATCGGCGCAATCCCGCCGATTCGTTGATGGCCTATCGGCGCTGTTTTCTTGTCTCTGCTGATGGACTATCGGTGTAAAGCCTCCCGAGCGGAACCTTGAATGAGCGGGTTCTGCAGCTCTCGACCCCTATAAAAGGCTTCGTATTCCATAGCTTCGAGGAAGATAGCGGCCTATCGGCGCAAAACACACTATCCCCAGTCCCAACGCATTGTTCTCCACCAGTTTCGGCCTTGTATACTGGCCCTATCCGACACTGTTGTGGATAGTGGCCTATCGGTGTAGCCAGTAGTGGCTTATCGGTGTAATCAGCCTTGGCAACAACCTTACGGCGTGGAGTATCCCTGCAATGATAGTGGACTATCGCTGCTGTTTTAGTGGCCTATCAGCGTCGTTTCCGTGGAATATCGCTGCCGAACCCGTGGACTATCGGTGTAATGAATCTGCTCAAACCGCTTCTCCTATAAGGGCTGACGGGCAGTGCTTATAGTCATACTACATACGTGACATATCTTTTTATAGTCAAGCGACGGCCATGATTCTTCTTGCTTTTGGTGATTTCGCCGGACAAAAGGAAATCCTTGAACAAGATCGTGGCCTATCGCTGTATTGTTTTTTTGAGGATCGTCGCCCCCTCTTCGGCGACGATCCACCTGTTTCTGTTGTCTACTCGGTTGTTTCGGCGGCTTCTTCGACCATCCGAATGCGTTCTCCAATCCATCGCATGACCGGTACGGCCATGCTGTTGCCTAAAGCCTTGTACCGGGCGCCGTCTGGCGCGTGCTCCTTGTTGCGGTATGGGATATCGGTGTAATCGTCAGGGAATCCTTGCAAGCGTTCGCATTCTCGTGGGGTCAGCCGGCGGACAGTGAGACCTCTCTCCTCATTGTCGCCTGTTATCAGCGTCTGGGTGTTATGAGTGGACAATGTGGCGCTCATATCGTGCTGAATCAGCGCGCCTTTCCCGCCACCGGGTTTCCCACCGCGAATCTGCAACGTGACAGGCTCATCTTTCCCGGTTGAATCCCCTGCCGGATAGATGATCGGCGGATCCTTCTTCGCATGAGAGGTCAAAGTGGGAGCCATATCCACGCCGCTCATCGCGTTCGTCTGTCCGTCGGCCCGGCAGATGTACGTCTGCTGTTTGGCTCCCTGACGCACTACCAGCGCTCCGGCGACATCCCCCTGTTCTCGACTATCATCACACTGTTTCTGAGCGAATGCTACAACCGGGTTATGATCGGTCTTCAACGTGAGGCTTATCTCCCCTAAGCCAAGGCTTCGGGCTTTTGACCCCTGATTGTAGAGGAATGCGACCGGTTGCACTTGCACCAGTGGAACCTGGTTGCCTCCGGTTCCGGCCCGCGCGGTCAATGTCTGGCTGACACCATCATGCGCATATCGGAGCCGGGCATCGGTCGGATTGAAATCCAGTGCGGCCACTGCGGTGCTGTTCGTCCGATCCAACGTGTTCATCACATCGTCCTGTTTGACGAGTTTCCCGTTGCTGCCGGTTTGCGCCGTCTGGCAAAGGAATACTTTCTGCCGGTCGTCAACGACGACGTTCGCTCCACGGTCAACGCAGGGGGAACTATCGTATCGTGCGGTGAGAGTACCGGCAATATCATCACCGAACTGGGTGAAAACGCTTTCCTGATTTTGCCCTGACTTTTCTCTCGTGGACAACGTCGGATACACGCCGGAAGTCGGATAAACCCTCCGGCTCTGGGTTTCACCGGGAGTCAAGCAGCCAGAATCATGATCTGCTTCTCCAACGCATCCCTGAGCCTCGTCGGTAAGGGCTTGCCTCTTCTGTCGGCTCGACTGATGATCCCACGACAGGCTTTCGCGCTCAAAAAGTACTTCCGCGCAACGCATGGTTCCAAGACTTCCAACAAGGAACACACGTTCGCGTCTTTGGGCCACACCGAAAAACTGCGCATCCAATACTCGCCATGCCAGACCATACCCGAGCGCATCCATCTCTGACAGGAGCTGGCGATAAGCCTCCCCCCGCTCGCTTGAGAACGCTCCTGGGACGTTCTCCCAGACAAACCAACGCGGACGGAGTTCACGTACCGCTCGAATGTACTCGAACATGAGTCCTGAAGCTCCTGCGAGTCCTTCCCTCTTGCCTGCGACGCTGAAGGATTGGCAGTTGTGAACGGCAATTCCGGCTGCCACATAGCTGTGGTCATCTTCAACCTCCAAGTTGTATACGAGGACATTGGAACGTCCGACAGTTTTCTCATTCACACGACCCCAATATCCGTCATCATCGAAGTCGTCTGAATCAATAGGGGAAGTGTTGAACTTTATCCGGTAGGTTCCCGTGCTGTGAATCGATGGATTCTCTTCATAGAGAATGCTTGAACGGTAGCCTGCTCCTGCGGCGAGAATTTTCATTCCAACAAGGAGTTGCATTCCTGAGCATGGTTGAGCGTAACGGACTGAATCCATTCGTTGGAAGTAACCTTCCAATAGGGAGATTCGCAGGTTTTCGGACAGTCCATATACCCATGAGGGAATATGTTTCTCTTTTCCTCCGAATTGCTTCATCACCCAACGATTGATGCTTCGACTATCAAACCGGAAGGCAGGCAAGGAACTTGATTGTCCCAAACTAAGCCAAGTACCGATTAATCGAAGGAACGGCTCTGTCAACGATACTCCATCAGGAAGCGCGGGGACGGGCAGTGGTTCTGTAGCGGCGTTCATATTCAGCCATTGTCGGCCAACCATGTCAGTCGCGGGAATCCACTCCTGCTTATATTCATAGCCATATCCGCTTTCACGATGCACTCTGGTTCTCGCATAGAAAGGATGGTTCGGGGTGCATTCCAAAGAGGAGACACCGTTTCCCCTTAGAACGATCGTGTCAGCGATTTTGGAACCGGTGGCCGTGACGCGACGCCATCGGTTCCGATGGGTGAGCACCATGTCTCCGACTTTGATTTCCTCGATGGGTTTCAAGTGCTCCGAAGTCAATATGAGGGTGCCTGCGGGGAAACACGGTGAACCGCCTACAACCAAATCGGCTTGCCCTTTATATGGGTTCCAGTCGATTTTCGTAATATCCCCGAGATTCGGGATATCCGGGTAATGATGCTGCAATACGGTTGACGGGAATGGGTCGATTTCACTGAAGGCCAGCGGTTCCCACCCCAATGGCTGCCATGCGACCGTGGCGGCTTCTATACCGCTGAAGATGCTGACGTATTTCACTGGCGTAGGAGTTTCCCGAGTTGGATTTCGGCGATGGCGGCGTTCATGTAGCCGTGTGTGTGGAAGTGTTTCGGGTTGAGGCAGCCGATTGTCCATGTGATTCGGCCGGTGGAGTTGTCTACGTGGCGTTGTGCTTCCATCGGTTGCCCGCAGTTGGGGCAGAACCAGTTGTTTTTCATTGGTTGTTCTTTCTGTCGGAATCTGAGTGTGATGCTGCTTGGCATAGGGCTGCGCTGAAGAAGCCAAGGGTGAAGCCCGTAAAGAGGCAGATGATGGCAATTAGCATGAGGTCTCCTGTTTCGCTAGATGGTTTTTGCGATGAGGCTGATCGAGACGATCAGCAAAACCCATAGGATCGCGATGCCGACCGTCCAACGGTTGAGGTTCTTCTCCGCGACCCCGGATGTGCCCGCGTTTGCGGTCAAGCCGCCGCCGAACATGTCGGACAATCCCCCGCCCTTGCCTTTGTGCAGAAGAATCAGCATGGATAGCAGGACGCTCAGGACGGCGACGATGGTTTTCAAAACGATGATGAGAACGGCCATAGGGTTCCTTCGGAGTAGAAGATGGCGATGAAGACGATCAGGGCTGTCAGGTATGCGACAGCCCAATGACGATAGGTGCTGCGATGCTGTGGATTATCCGTCCATACGCTCATGAGAAGAAACGTGAGCAGGGCGATACCCATCCATAGCAGCATGGCAAGGGTCACGGGATGTGTTACCGTCACCCGAACACCATGAGAGTGAGTTTGCCGAGCCCGAAATCCATGCCCGTGACCAATATCATGAGCAGGATGACGAACACGAATGCGGCAATACTCCAGGCCAGCCATTCGCGGGCGGTTGGAGTCACCGTCTTACGGGTTTCATCGATTACCTGCCGAACATAGCGTCCGATGGTCAGGAAAGGATTACGGGACTGCTTGAGGGATGTTTTTTCAGTCAATGATCAGCTCCTTGGTCAGGAGCATGAGACCCAATGATCCGGCAATGACGCACAGGAACGTCAGGATGACGCACAGATAATATGCGATGTTCCAACAGCGGGCTTCCTTGATTCGGTCCAGAGAAGCGGCGTTCTTCGCGCCTTGCCCGAACAGCATGCCGACATGGAGGATAAGCCATGAACTGGCATATCCTCCGGTCATAACCATTACGTATTGGAGGATCAAGATTCTCACGTTCCGGGAATGGTCTTATTGGGCGTCAACAGGGGTCGCGGGTGCTGATGCGGTGTTCTTCGCACGGATTTGAGCGAAGGCGATGGTCCTATCGTCTTCAAGATCTGCCTCGTTCGGATTAGTGGCCTGGCCGGCGATGACCGGTGTTGGCGCATCCTTCGGAGCTGACTGGACTGTAGTGGCGTTAGGCTTGCGTCCGGACTGGTAGGCGTTGTCAAGCACTTTGCTTGCCTCCTCAAGACGGCCGAGAATCGCACGAACCCTTGCATCGGCCTGCTCCGCGATGTTTTGCCGTCCAGTGGCATACGAGTCGGCTTCCTTACGCAACTGTGCGGCGGACTGCTGCGCGGATTCGATGATCTGCTTCGACTTCGCTTGGGATTCCTTCACGTTCTTTTCGGCGACCTGCCGCGCGTCCACTATCGCTTTCTCCGCGGCGGACTGGCTCTGCTTGCGAATGTTTTCAGCTTCCTGCAGCGCCTTGTTCTTGATGTCGGCTGCGTTCTTTTCCGCAGCATGATAAACGGTCTGGGTGTCTTCGAGGAGTTTCCTCACATCGTCGCCCACGCTCGTGTACTTGTTCTTGAGTTTTGCTTCCAGATCGTCGTTCTGCTTTTCGAGCTCTTCGATCCGTTCGGAGAGCTTCTTGTTTTCGGCTTGCAGCTGATCGATGTCTTGGTTTGCCTGGGTGAACTGGTCGTTGACCGTATCCAGGGTTCTCTTCAGATCAGTGTTTGCTTGCGCATACTTGTTGATGGTGTCCTGGAAATTGGTTACGGCGTCATTGACTTGTTGGGGGTCGTAGCCTCGCATCTTCGTGTCGAATTCGATGATGGGCATGGTGGATTTGGGTCTCCTGACTTCACTTTTTTTCTATGTGGACAGATTCAGTATAACAGGTAAAATGCCGGGGAGTAAAAAACCACCCGGCATTTTCCTAGAGTCAGCGATTCGGCAATTCCATGAAATCTCCGGCCTCGTTGTAGCCGTAAAGTTTTCCGTTGCGGCTACGAGTCCCGCGGGTAGTGGACAGGGATGGCGTGTAGAACGACTCGCGGCCATTCTTCCGGACGCGGAAATTACCATCCGACAAGACCTTCACGTTGTCGGCGGTGATACGATTGGCCGGACTCTTGCCGTTATTGAACATGGATGCGAAGCCCTCCGCGTCGGCCGGCTCCTTGCCGATGCAGACACCGTTCCCGTTGGACAGCATGCGGGCGTGTCCGCCGGGAGTGTTGACGGCAAAGGCCACTCCCTCTTTGCCGTCGCGCATCTGGATGTCGCTGCTGTAGAACCGATTCGTCCCATACTTGGCCCGCAGCAGTTTCGCGGCCGCCTGTGGGGATTGCGGATCCACGTATGGTGCGGCCGCCCGTTCACGGACTGCTTGCACCTTGCGCGTATAGTCTTGGAATTCCTCGTTGGTGGTGAACTCCCTGCGTGCCTTGACCGGCTGCGTCCCGTACTGTTTCGTTTCGATGGACCCCCATACGGTGATGTCGTCTCCGCTGTGGGGGTTCATATAGTCGGTGCGGAAATGCAAGGCGTTCTGCAAAGGTCTGCCGCTTTTTGCCGAGACCTTGGTGCCACCGGAAACAGTGAAGTTGATGTCCTTGATGCCGTCTTTCTGCATGGCGCGGGTCATGCGTGTGAGGTCCCGGCCGCGAAGACGGACGCTGCCGCTGCCGCCGTGGGTGTTGGGGCTTCTCTGGGCGACCATGGCGACGAGATTATCTCCGTTCACGTGGAATCCTTCGGGAACGGGATCTCCTGGTTTCATGCCCAGTTCGCTCATGGGAACGGATTCGGCCTTATAGGCGGGTTTGACAGTGACGTTGCCGTTCTTGTCCGCATACACGTAGACCGGCATTTCCCGGGCTTGGGATTCGCTGAGCCCGAACTCCTTCTCGTAGTAATGCCGGGCTTGGACCGCAGCTTCGGCGAAGTCGCCGGGGTCAGCGGAATAGACGCGGTTGCTTGGGTCTGCGAACGCCGCGAGGTTGGCTTGTTCGGCTTTCTGGGCGTTCAACGTGTCATAGGTTTTCCCGTCCGGACGGCCGGTGATTTGATCCGCTCTTCCCCCAAAGGATGTTTCCCCGTCCGGCAGGTTGGAGCCGACCGGTTGGAAATCATGTCCGCGGTTGAGGCTGAACACATCCGGTGGGGCGGCCTTGCTGTGGTTGATCACGCCGAATGTGGTTTCCCCGGACGCCGCGACGGCCATCTGTTCCATATCGCTGTTGCCGATGATGTGGATGCGTTCGATGGGGTTCTGGGTCTTGAAACTGCCGAACACCTTGCCTTGGGCGCTCATGTGCAGGATGGTGGACCCGTCTGCCAGCTGGTTCATATCGTTGACATAGTATTTCTTGACGATGCCGCTGCGCGTGGTGTACGTGTATTCGCCGGGGACGAGATTGGTTTTACGGAATCTGCCAAGGGGGTCACGCGGCTGTGTCGCTGGAGTCCATACCATTATCGGCTCTTTCTCTGAGATTGTCGGATGTGCTTCCTGTCCAATCGTATGGTTGCGGTCGGTTCATTTCGAAGAATTTTCGGTTTTTGCCAAAGACCTGTTTTCATCTCGGATTCGGCGTCGCGGATGATTCGTTGATCGATTCTCCGGCGTGTGAGATGACGGATATAACGGGCCCAGACCGTGATGATGTATCCGGTCGAGCAGATTATGACCGATATGGTGACGACTGATTCCCTGGAGTCGATGAACCAGTCCTGCGGAACGATGAACATCGCATATAGGACGGCTATGAGGATAGCGATGAGTCCTATCACGGTCTGGACTAGCACTTGTCTCAGGTTCAACGCATCCTCCGATCATGTTCGCCCCAAGCGTCGATGGAGCTTTCGGCTATGCTCTGCGCCATCTGAAAATTCTCGGGCACCGGGAAAACAAAAAGTCTGACCATATGGTTTCCCGTCATGAGATTCGGCAGACGTACGAAAGCCACTCCCCTGCAATGCTGGCTGTTCACATCCGGCCAGGCTCCGATGCGGGTTCCCGAATGCAGTATGGTGTTCACCGTTTCCGCCGCATTGTCAGGGTCGGCGGTTTTCACCCCGTACGGGTATGCGATTCCGGCGATGATGGCGAATCTTTCATACGGACGGTAGGCTTGTCTTTTCCACTGTTGGAAGGCCAGTTCGATGAGTTGTGCGCGTACTCGTTCCCGAATGCCGAAGCTGCCTCCCCTCCCCCATGTGGCTGATTTCCGTTCGCCGTTCTGTCTGGCGATGAGGTCACTATCCGTATAGTTGCTGGTTATCCACTGTTTGTCGGGAATCGTGAATGACACCGAGTATCCGTCGTGCCATGCCGGCGGATTGGGATTATTTCGCCAATGCTGGTCGATGTTCGATGCGAGACGTGAGGTGATCTGGTATTTCGGCATTGATTCCGGCACCGGGATGATGAGCACGCTCAGCCTGTAATGGTTGACTGGTGCCGGTGTTGGCAGTTGGATGTATACGGTGCTGTGCCGGTGCTGGCTGTCATCGTCGTCCCCGAGTCGGGCATCACTGCCACCGTCGATGATGGGTTTGATGGTTTCGGCCGCTCTCGCCGGGAAAATGTTTTTCTGGCTTGGACAGCCTACGCCTATAAGGGCGATGAACCGTTCCACTTTCCAGGCTTTTCCTGTTTTCTTGAGGTTGCGCCATTCGTTTTTCGCGTAGTCCCTCACCCATGCCCTTCGTCTGGCTCGCATGCGTTCCGTCTGTATGGTGTCGGTCGTACTCCACCATTCGATTGGGATGGTGAACTCGTGGGCGTAGCCTCCGCGTTTGTAGTTGGCTGGTTTTCTTGGATTGCTGGATGTTGTCCGGCGTGTTCGAGGTGCTGATGGCATTGGCGTTGGTTCTGTCGTCTTTACTGTATGTGGACATATTCAGTATAACGAGCAAACGATAAAAAAGAAGAGAGGATCATCGTGCTGGATGGTCCTCTCCGTCAACCCTCAGGCAATCAGCTGGCGAGATCGCAGAGCATGTTTTCCGCAGTCAGCAGCTGCCAGTTCTGGAACGAAACCTCCTTGACCTTCTTGTTGAAACCATGTCGGAGCGCATACTTCGCGGCGGCGTCCACGGGGTCTGGAGTGTTCTCTGCGTAGCCTTCCTCCTTGGCTTTCTTGACCATCAAGGCGATGCCCAAGAGTGCTTGGCGGATGCTGGTCGCGGCAAGATTCGTGATCGGATTGTCATCGCTGATGCTGAAAGGCTGCCAGTCGCAGGCATCGGTTTTTTCGAATACCCAGAATTGCATGGTGCTGGGAGCCTTGGATCCACGGTCGAAGGCGTCCGGCTTGCATGCGGCTACCGCGGCACGGTAGAAAACGGTCTGAATGTGATAACCGTAGTTGATGACTTCCTTGGCGAATGATTCCGCGTCGGCCTTCTGGGCGGTTTTCAAATCGACCAGGTAATCGGTGCCGGCAGGAATCAGATCAGGCTTCGCCTTGAGCATCAGACCGGTTTGACGGTCCTTCCATTCGATGCACTGTTCCTTGGTTCCCTGTTCGATGATTTCCATGTAATCGGGGTATTCGGGCATGAGACTGGTCTGTTCGATGCCTTCTTTCATGCGTTTGAGCAGTTGCATGTCATTGTAGGAGACGATGATGTTTCCTGCTTCCAGCTGGTCTGCTCGCCACTTCTGGTTGTCTTTGCTCCTGAAGCTCTCTCCCTCAGGCAGGCTGACAACGTCGCTGGTGCCGAGCAGGTAAGCGTGGAACGCCGTACCGAACTTCATGGCGTCGGTGGGCTTGTGGTCGTCGTTGAGACGGTGATATGCCCAGTCGGCCGGGTTTTTCAGGAATTGTTTCAATTGGCTTTGGTCGATTGATTTCAACCGGAAGTAGCCGGGGTCGTCGATGTCGATGATTTTCGCGTAGGCCATTGGTGTCTTTCCTTCTTGGATTCAAGTTCCGGGCATGCCTATGGACGGAGCATGCCGGAACGGTATGTGGGGAGGCTACTTGTTGTTCACTGGATCGGATTCGGCGATTTCCTGGGCTGACATGTCAGCCTCGTCGACGTACACGCTGGTGTTGCCGCTTTCCGGATCCACGACGACGTGAGGCTCGTCGTAGGTGATGGGTTCTCCGGTCGTCTCGTCGAACTCCGGGCTGACGGGCACCGGGTCGGAGAGGTGGAGATATCCGCCATCGGCTTTCTGCTGGGCGCGGTTGACCTCTTCCCAAGCGTTCTCCCAGTTGAAGAATTCCTCCGAATAACCCGGGTATGGTTCCTTGTTCTTGGTTTCCCAGTCGAGGAGCTGCTTCGGTGTGACGGGTTGCGAGGGGTGGAATTCCTCGGTCAGTCCTTCGGGGATCGGCACTGTGTAGTCGCTGAGACGGTCCTCGTCGTCTTCGTCGGGTGCGACGAATCGGACTTTCGCTTTGATGGGGGTGTTCATAGGTTGCTCCTTTTCCAGTTTTTTCCTGATTTGGATTGCTGTTTCGAGATATTCGATGAGCTGATGGTATGCGGCGTAGGACAGGCTCATGGGGTTGTCCTCGTACTTGCTGTACGTGTTGACGCTCATGCCCAGCAGGTCGGCTATCTCGTTTTTGGTTTTTCCTGCTAGCTGGCGCAGGCGTCTGATTGATAGCTGGTTCATTCGCCTCTCCTGGATGCAGTGGTCGGACTGGTGTCGTCCAGTCTTCTGGTTGTGTTCACGCTCCCATTGTACAACATGCAGAAAACTGCGTTTTTCAGCATTCTCTAACAAGGAGAAACGCCTTGGAAATAAAGGCAACACGCCGAATAATATACATGTTCAGATAACTGCGTATATTTGAATATGTCCACATAGAAAAAAGAAGAGAAGACGAAAACTCCCATCCTCAATGCACTGTGGAGCGATCGTCAAATCGTCAAGGAGGAACCATCATGGCAACAGAACTGCTAACTCACGCGAAAACCGGAGTCATCCAGATGGGATGGCCCAAGCTCTACGAGGCGGTCGCATTCAAGGGAAACAAGGACGATGACAAGTCCGCCAAGAAGGACGATAAGAAGAAAAACGAAAGCACGCCTGCATACGGGTTCCCTGTGCTTCTCGACAAGGATGACCCCGATCACATGCGAACCGTCCGAATCCTTCAGAAGCTGAGCAAGAATGCGGAAGCCAACGCCATCGCCTTGAAGAAATGGGGCAAGAAGGATCGTATCGTTTCCAATGACGGTCTCAAGGATGCCGACGAGGATGAAATCCTTGACGGTGATAAAACCGTCCTCATGACCGATAAATATCCGAATCGAGCCAACCATTTTTATGTGAACTTCAGTCGTAGCTCCAAGGCTGGTCGTCCCGGAATCCGCTACATCGACGATGAAGGAATCCTGCGTGAGCTCCCCGAACCGATTCTCGGGACAAAGGAGGACATTCAGGCCGCTCAAGCCAATCTTAATGATGCCCGAGCCGCTTACGCTACGGCTGATGAAGACGCTCGGGAGGAGGCGAAGACGCTCGTTCTGGAGGCGACGCGCAATCTTGAGGAGGCTCAGGAGCGTGATGCCAAGGCCAAGGAAGTCAAGGTCTTATGGGATAAGCTGGTGTATCCCGGTCAGAACGTGCAGGCTTCGGTTACGGCACGTGCGTGGAAGACTCAGACCGGTAGCGGTGTCAGCTATCGTTTGGATAATCTCACGATTGTTGGCGGAGGCGTGCGAGATGGAAGCTTCGAATACGATGAGGACTTCACCGATGAGGATATCGAGGCTCTTATCGCTTGGCGAGACAAGCATGTGAACGCAAAGCCTTCCAAGGCCGAAGATGAGGCGGCCCTTCTTGCGGATACTGATTTCGATGAGGCTGATTCCGATGATGAGGTGGACGAGGATACCGGTGAAATCGCGGTCAAGCCACGTCGCAAGGCTGCCGTTTCCCGTCGTCGTCCGAAGCCTGTCGAGGTTGAAGATGATGACGTGGACGAGGACGAGGACGAGGAGGAAGCTCCGCGCCATCGTCCGAAGAAGACCTCTTCGCGGGGCCGTCGTAAGCCGGCTCCTGTCGAGGTTGAAGATGATGACGTGGACGATGAGGATTATCCCGACATGTTCTGATGTATGGGATTAACGGGAAAGCCGAGGTTGGTTTGCCTCGGCTTTCCCGTTTTTTTCAGCCGACGTTGCCGCCACTGTTGCCCTTGGGTGGCGTCTCCTGCTGCGGTTGCGGGGATACCCCTCCCCCACTGTTGCCGGTTGATCCGCCGGTTGATCCACCAGTCGAACCATATCCCCCGCCCCAGTAGTACATGTTCCCGTATGGATTCTGCTGAGGCTGCTGCGCCTGCTGCTGCTCCTGTTGGGCTTGGGCCTGTCGTTCCGCTTCCGCTTTTGCCTTGGCCTCTTCCTCGGCTTTCTTCTTCGCGTCCGCATCCTTCTTGGCTTTATCCACTTTGGAGATGAGGTTCTTCAGCTCGGTCGAAGCCGAAATAGCGTCGGACAGGTTGTCAGACGTTATTTCCGTGCTTTTCCACTGGGATGCGAGGCTTTGCATCTGCTTCTTGTCGTTGCCGTCAGGAGCGTCAGCAAGACCATTTGCCTGCTGTACCAGACCGTCGAGTGTCGTTCTGGTTTCCTTGGCTTTTGCCTGCATTGCATCCGTGTAGGTTCTGTTGGTTTTCTCATATTCGCCGTCCAGTTTTTCCAGGGCCGATGTGATGTCTTTTTCAGTCATCGGATTCCCTGTGGTTGTTTTCTGGAGGGCTTCCATGGCTTTTTGCACGTCGCTGTTTTCCGCGACGGGACTGGCTTTGATCGTGGAGACCAGGTCATCGGCCTTCCGTTTCCTCCCGTCCCATTTGTTCTGTGCCTTCACCAAGGATTGTTGGCGCTGTTTGCGGTCGGCTTCGGCCTGCTGTTCCGCGACGTGAGTGGTGTATGCGTGATAGGTGTACGCTCCCCCGCCTATCAGTGCTCCGAGGCCTATGAGTATGGCGGCCGCGACTGCGATAATCTTTATCAGCGTTCCACCATTTCCCCTATTTTCTGTATCAGTGTTTTCCTGTGGGAATGGGGAATCATACTGGTGTTCAACTGGGAAGACATTTTCCTGTGGGAATGGCGGATTGTCGAATTGTTGCGGGGGCATGCCATTCGTTTGCTGGCCTGTATTCCACTGACCGTTCGATTCGTCGTCCGTCTGGCTCCAAAAGTCATCTCCCGTCTGGAATGTTTGCGTTGGGTAACCATCCGCGCCAAGGCTTCCGGCGGATGGGGACGATGTTTGTGGTCCCCCCTCCGGAGGTTCGGATGGGTCATCCCAAAGGTCGAATGGATCCGCAGAGTCCGTGTCCTTCGGGTATGTTTCGCCAGTGTCCTGTCTTACTGGGGAACTGTCTTCCTGTTGGAAGGACGAACTGTCATACTGTTCTTCTGTTTCGCTGTTCCATTGATTTTGCATAGGAACATTGGATGGGAAAACAGTTTCAATGTCTCCCTGTTCCTGCATATCAACGTTTTTATTTGAATCTGCGGAACTGTCTTGAATGATGTTGTCGTCTCGACGTTCGTTCTGTTCCGTTGTCGGTTCGCTGGAATCGTCCGATTGCAGGTCGAATTGCTCGAACGGGTCGTATTCCTCCGGGCCTTTTCCTTGTTCCCGTGTTTCCTCATTGTTCTGCGGAAATGCGGAAACAGCAGACTGTTCTTCTGATTTCTTGTCGTTATGGTCTTCTGCTGAGTCGATGAATTCCTTGAACGGGTCGTAGCCGTTGGCGAGTAGGTCTATCTGATCGAGGTTTTCCGCATTCTCCTGTGGAGTCGTATCCGCAGTGTCCTGTTGAACTGGGTCGACAGTGTTCTGGGGGGCTGTCGTCCTGATGGGACGTGAAGCTGTGCCTTTGTTGTCCTGCGAATCTGTCGTTTTGTTGGACTGTGGAACTGTGTGTTCAGTGGAATGAGGAATCGTTTCCGCGTCTTCCTGTGAAAGTGTTGCGCTGTTGGAACGTGAAACAGTGGAATCATTGGAACGTGAAAACGATTCCTCTTTCTCCTGTGTAGGCAATTGCCTGCCATCCTGTTGGAACGGGTCTACGTCTTCCTGTTGAAATGGGTCGCTGTCGGACTGATGGGTTGTGCTTTCGTCAGACTGTGGAAATGAGTCATCAAAATACTGTGGAAACGTGTTCGCATTTTCACCGGGAATGGACTCCCTGTTGGATTGCGAAACTGTGGGCACATTGGAACTACTCCCTGTACCCCCGGCTTTCTGTGGAAGCGTTTCCGCATTGTCCTGTGGAAATGCGGAACCAGTGGAATGTGACGCTGTGCCTTTGTCATTCTGTGGATCTGCGTCATCATCCCACAAATCATCCATCAACAGGGAATCATCCAACTGATTCCCCGCCGTCAGCCAATCATCATCCTTCGCCAACATCATCACATCCTATATCAAAGACCTTTTTCGGCAGATAGGCGCCCGATATTCATAGCGGCATCGATGGCGCTCATGTGCGGCACGTCGACACCTGCCGCATACAGTTTGCTCGCATGCGCCGCAGCGGCGGCACCCTTCAACGGCTTGTCACGGTCTGCGACATCACGCCCGTCCTCGCCGAAACCGTCTGTGGGGAACCCGTCGTCCTCATCCCCGCCGGAGTCGATCATGCCGTCATCTGGTTTTTCTGCGGCGGTCGGCAGGGCATTTACGATTTCATCCCATGACCAGTGTCCCGAGTTCATGTCGCCTTCCGGCGGTCGGATTGCGGTCAGACGTTCACGCAGCAGATCGCTGTATGATTTCCTTTGCTTCTGGTTCTCCTCGTAGAAACCCTTGTAGATGACGGGTTTCATGCCGGGAAGCCTGATAAGGCCGGCTCCTCTGGAGATTCCCGGTTGCATGATGTTTTCCGGTATCTCAGGGAAGTCCTTCGCCCCTCCCAGCAGCTCTTCGACAGCGGTGGAGGGTTGCAGGGTAGGGGAGATGACCGTGGTCAGATTGACTCGCATACCGGGGTCGAAACCGTCCTGCAGGCGGGTCGATTGCCCGCAGAACAGGAAGCAGACACCGGAGAACCGGGCTTTTTGCGTGATCTTCATCGCATAGGTGATGTTCGCCGCATGGATGCTTGCCTCATACTCGGCCCGGATGCGCATCGGATTGTCCTTGCTGACCTTCGGTATGGTGACGCTCCCAGCCCATTGGGCGACCTCATCGCACACAAGCAAAAGCAGGGGGTTCTTTTCCTGTTCGTCCTTAGGCAGACCCCACCAGTTCTCGACCCCATACTGTTTGATGAGTTTCGACCGGTAGGAGCAGATCTCAAGCACATGAATCAACGTCGCGGCAGCCGATTCAGGACTATCGCAACCCCAGCCGTGGGGGATGATCCACGGCCGGCACCATTGGAAATCGACGCTTTTGTCCTCGTCGTCGCAGATGGCAAGCTGGAATCCGGCTTCCAGCGCGGCGGCGATGAGCGTGTTGATGACAACGCTTTTCCCGCTGTTGGCTGCGGCGGCAACCATGATTCCCGGGCCGGACTTCCAGTCGAGTGACAGCCAGTCGCCGGTCTCGCGGCCTCGTTCGGGCAGCTTCATGCCCAGATAGGCGTGACGTAGGTCGTTTTTACCGATCAGCTGTTTCGGGCAGGCTATCATCGCAGGAAAAGTCGGGGGAGTGCCGGGATACACCATGATGACGCCCTTTTCGGGGTCGGCCTTGAAGAACCAGCCTTTTTTGCCGACCACTTCGACGGCTTCCTGCATTCGCTTGTCGTATACGGAAGCCTGATAGGTGACGGTGTTCTCCTTGATGCGGATTTTCCAACCGTTCTCAGGAGTACGTGAGATACGAATTTCCCAAGGCTTGACCTTGAGAACGTTCGCGAATATACGCCGGGTGGCTGCGGCCTTCTCGTCCAACTGTTGGAGCAACACAAGGAATTCGCTGGAACTGATTCGAACGAAATCGACGACGGAATAGCCTTCGTACTGGGGTTGGCTTTCCAGATTCTGCACCGTCTTCTTCTGGGAAGCCGTGTCCGCGCATTCGCTGTTGCTGAGTCTGACGGCTTTGATTCCGTTGTTGATATCATCGGAATCCATATCCATCGGCGCGATGATCGCGTACCGGTTGTCGGAATCGACGCTGAATACGCTGTAGCCTTCAAACTCAGGGTTCTTTGCGGCTTTCTCTTGGATGAGGACGGTGAGTTTGATCATGTCGTCCGGATTGGTTTTATCAAAACCATTGGGGAAGAATTTTTCGAGAGGGATTTTCTTTCGACGGTCGGCCATCAGTTTTCCTTTCTCTTGTAGATGGGGGTATGGAAAGCCCGGAGTGGCCTGTCTGATGTTTCGTACAGGCAATTGCGGGCCTGTTTGAAGTCCAAATGCCGGTTGAGATAGGTGAGGGTTTCGGCTTCACGGGTGTTTTCGGCGTGGAAAAGAGGTTGCGTGTGCGGGTCGAGCTGTCCGGCCGGATGGAATAGCACATGGTTGCCGGCGATAAGCCGGTCGTAGAGCTTTTGACCCACTGTGGATGGGTGAATGCTGCTGCGGACCATGACCACGTTGACGTTCGTTCCGGGTGCCATTTCGATGATTCGGCTGAGTTCGTCGGAGATTTGACTGTTGACGTTCAGCAGATTCATGTCCGGGTAGCCGTTGTGTACGTCATAGTCATCGAAGGCGAGCAGTATCGGCTTGATCGGCTCGGGTTCGCCCTTGATGCGCCGTCGCTGTTCCATGCTGACCCGTTGCACTATTTCCAGTAGCTCATAGGGTTGCTGGTAGCGTCCGCACATGATGGTGGGGGAGGGTGGGATGCTGTCCCACTGGTCGGTGAAGGTTACGAGCGTGCCGTCCGAATCTGCCTGTCGGATGATGCTGTCAAGCAGCATGGTTTTCCCGCTTCCGTCGGGCCCGGTGATGGTGAGTGGCGTTCCCGTGGACGTGTCCCATCCAAGGTTTTTCCCGTGAACGTCTGTTCCCAGGTTGATGAGCATGTTGTTTCCCCTTTTGTGTTTGGCTACCAGTCGACTTCTTCGATGTCGTCCCCGTCTTCGGAATCGGCATCGTTGTTGTCTGGGTGGTGGAGCATGTCGTGGAGTTCGTCCATGTCGTTGATTTCCTCGCCGGCTGTCTGTGGATCCGTTCCTTGGCTGAGCAGCTTGGAAAGTTCGTCTTCGGACACTTCGCCGTAGGTTTCCGCTTCGGATGGCATGAACCGCGAATAGTCGATGGGTTGCGGGGGAGTGCGGTCGGCGAACAGTTCCGCCAACTTTTCTTGGCCTCCCGACCACCATGTTTGGACGGCCAGCAGTTCGCCTTGCGCGGTTTCGAAGATTCCGCGGCCCTGCGGGATTTTCCCGCCTTCGCCCTTCAACGACTGTTGGAGCCGGTTCGCCTCTCTGAGGTTCTGCGCGCTGATGATGCCCGCCGTGGAGTCCATGCCCAGGAGGATTCGGCCGAGCGAACGGAAGAACGCGTTCGCGTTGTACGGCTTCATGTCGTCCATGGTCAGACGCTGGGCGCCGAGGATGACGCTGATGCCTGCGGTACGCCCCTGCACGACGATTTTGCCGAGAGCGCTCATGGTGCGTCGTATCGAATTGTTCGTCGCGCTGACGGCCGCATTGTCGTTGGCCAGCTGGATGTCCCTGTTCGGGTTCTGCGTGGTCTTGCCGGCCTCTTGCAGGTAGCTGTTGAATTCGTCGAACACGATGTCGATGGGTTTCGTGTGGGCAAGCTCTTCCTCATTGAGCTGGCTTTTGTCGAGATCGTAGATGCTGCCGACACCATACCGGCTGAACAGTTTCACCCGTTGTGCCATCTCGTCGCGCAGCCAGGCGATGACGGCTTCGGTCTCACGCATCTGCCCCAAGCCGACGAACGCCAACGCCAACGGTTTCGCCCATTGAGTGAAGTCGATGCAACCTTTGGATGGGTCGATGAGGATGATGTCATGACCTTTGAGCAGCGCTTCGGCGACCACGATCTGCGCGATGGATGATTTACCGGTTCCGGATTTTCCGCTGATGAGCAGATGGAACGTGTCCTTCATACTCCAGTAGACCGGTTTGCCCATATCGTCCACGCCCAACGGGAACATGCGTGGTTTCGACTGGCGGGCGAAATCCCAGTCCGCGTTGACCATGGTGGGGAACGGGCTGCGTTTCGCCAGCACCATGTCGTACAGGTTCGAACCGTGTTCCTCGCCGCGCGGGAGGATGCGCCCGTAGGCGTAGTCTGCGCTGGTCAGGAATTTGCCGATGTTCCGTGAGGGCTTGTCCACGTCCAACCCGGCCGGAATCTGGAATCGTGCCAACAACACGTCATGGTTGCTGGGCAACGCGCCGAGGCTGACCACATCGGGGGTGCGCCCGCTGGGATCGCTGACTCCGGCCACGCCCCACGAGTCGCTTAAGGCGAGTTCGATGAGATGCTTTTGCTTTGATCTGCGATTCCAGTGGCTGATGTCCCTGACATCCAGGCACGGGTCGTCGCACAGCCATACGGTCGCGCTGTCGGCTGACCGCCATTCCCAGTAAATATGTTTCGCCCCGACCGACGATTGGATTCTGGCGGACTGTTTGCGGGCGTCTTCCACGGTCGCGCCGTTGCCTAATTGGAATTGGATGCTCCAAATCGGCTTGTCTTTGCTTTGCGGAGTGCAGGCCGTGATGTTCACGGACGCTTTTGCGGGAAGCACGTCGATGAGGGTTTTGAATATCAGCGCTTCCGCATATTTGCGGTGCAGGGGGGTGTTGCCGGTCAGCTGGTCGATGCGTACGGGCGCGCTTCCGGTGGACCAGATCAGTCCGGCCATGTCGGAGCCTTCGTCCACGAGTCCGATGAACCGTGCCTCCGGCTGCAATGGACCAAGGTCGCAACGCTCGTAGTCGGCCGGCGTGGCTGGTGCGGTGAGTACCAATGGCAGGTAATGCAGTTGCCAGCCGTCGCAGTCCTGGGTTTTCTCATAGTCGTAGATGGGCGCCGGTGGATTGAGTTTCGACGGGAGGCATTTGACCCAAGCGGACTGGTCGCTTTTGAACCGTTTGGAAATGGTGATGTAATCGTCAAAGGCTTTCTTGTGGGTCATGCCGTCCGGCCGCCACTTGTTGCCCTTGTCGGATAGTTTCGCATCGTCGAATGCGACCAGGTGGAACTTGTCCTGCAGGTCGGCGAACACCGGCATCCGCAGAGTCTCGGCAGGAGATCCTTCTCCCTCCAGCCAGTCGAAGCTGATGCGGTCGATGGAATCCCCGCCCTGCGGTGGGGTGATGATCTCCAACAGCCAGGCGGCTTTACTGTCGTCGGCGCTCACATCATGAGCCAACGTCAACGGGGCGCGTTTATGCCAGATGAAAGCGGTTTGCGCATAGGCGATGTCGGCGACGAGAGAGGCAAGACCTTCGCCGGCCTTTCTCTCCGCGATGGAGGGGATGCAGGATTCGTCCATGCCAAGCGCCAGACGGACACTGGACGGGTCGAACTGTTCCGCCCCTTTCTTCTTCTGCTTGGCGGAAAGAAGACACACGAAACGGTATCCGTCCGCCAATGCCGGCGCCCGCAACGCTTCCACGCCGAGCTTGAAAACTCCTTCGTTCGAGCGAGGCTTGCCGTCCGATCCCTGCAGACGAATCCGGTAGACGATCAGAGGATTATCCGAAGAACCGATTTTGTTGACCTGCGTCAGGTAGGCTCCCGACCATGCCTTCTGCAAATCGTCCCCGGCAAGCCAACCATCAAGTAGCTGTTGCCCTTCGACCAGCTCACGCCAGTATCGGGACTGCGGTTTGCGCCCCAACAGCCAGACGAGTAGCAGGAACACGAACCCCGGAAGCGTCACAGCGCTCAGCCAGCTCATGTATCCCGCCAACACGAAAACCAGGACCCCGGCGAAAACCAGCAATGGCATGGAGACGGACAAAAGCCGCGCCCAGACGGGCGATTTGGTCAGGAACGCCGGAATACTGACGCCCTTGTAGACATGCCTACGGTCAACGCGCCGATTCCTGTAATGCGACCAGCCTTGGGCGAGCATGAAACCGAACAGGCCATCCACCAGGGCAATCCAGACGGCACCGTTCAATCCCAATAGCATGCCGGCCATCCAGCCCATCCACCAGGAAACACGTCGAATCTCCAGCCAATCCGCATTCGGCATGAGACCGGCAAGCATGTCCTTCCAACGGTGGTAGACCATCATCTGTTTGTCGGATGGGGGATCCTTGCGACTGCCGGAAGCGTTGACCGGATACTGTTGTGTGATTCCTCCGGCGAGCATGCCAAGCCAAAGGAACGGGACCAAGGGCAGGCGCCAAAAGAACCAGAGGATAATTCCAAAGACAAGAAGCAGCGAAAACCAGACGCCACTCGATATAGGACGGGTCTGTGTTCTGCTCCTGCTGTTTCTGCTTGCCATGATTTTCAATCTATCTTCGAGTTTTGTTATTAACCGAAGATTTATTGAAATTAACCGATACTGGAAAAAACGAGTACGGCAATCTTGTTCGTCCGAGATTCAGTCTTTTTGTTTGCTCTGAGGTTCGCTGGCAAGCGAACCGACTGGATTCTTCTGTTCCGAGGTCGAAACAGGTGCAGGAGAGCGTGTGGCATCTGCCGCGTCAGCGGCATCCCGGTAGATTGCGGGTCGAAGTGGAGAGAGATAAGAGAGAGTTTGTAATATCACTTGTAATATCACTTGTAATATCACTTGGGGGTGCCGCTTAGCCCTACTGCCATAAGGGCTGAGAGGCCCTGTCGGTGTCAAAATTCTAAGCGAGGGTGTCAAAATTCTAAGGCTGTGACCGCTCTGATCGCAGGCAATCGGGGTATGGTTCGATGGCATTCGCAGAGATGGTGTCAGAATTCTAAGAAAGGTGTCAGAATTCTAAAAATGGTGTCCAAATTCTAAATTTGGTGTCAGAATTCTAAGAAAGGTGTCAGAATTCTAAGAAAAACGCGATAAAATAACGACGAAAAGAAAAAAGATACCCGCACCGTTCGTACCGGTCGGGTATCTGGCAATCGCTGAAACGGAGCGACCACATGACCAATAATAACGCCATCGCCACAACGAAAATGAACACGGGCGCACCACCTCTCATGGCGAAACTCTCCCTCTTCCCCGTGTCAAAACCAAGCGCATCCTACATAGAGAGAACAAACGGGCGAGAAACCGTGCGCATAACCCCCAGTCGCCCCGAGGAATGGGTCTACGGGAAAACCCCGCGACTGATATTCCTCTACGTGCAGTCCATGATTCGCATGAAGAACAATCCCGACGTGGATCAGGACACCCACACTGTTGTCTTTCGTGGCAGTTTCCAGGAATTCTGCGACAACACCGGAATATCCAACCACTCCGGCTGTCAGAAAGAGACGGAGGACACGCTGATGAACCTGGCGCGAACCTCGATCTCCATCATGAACACCGACGAGAGTCGCGAGAACAAGGGCGAATGCACGCCGTTCACTGTCGCCAGAAAAGGTCGGACGCAGTTCAGGCCGGAACAGGACATCATCGCGTCAATCCAGTTCACCGACGAGATGTGGGCTGAACTGGCGAAGCCGAGCGTCCCGCTCAGCATGGATGTCATCTCGCGTCTGGGAAAATCAGCAAGGGCATTGGATATCTATATCTGGCTTTCATATAGGACGTACCGGCTTGACCATGTGGCCTATGTTTCATGGCGTCAGCTGTATGACCAGTTCGAGGGTACCGGCCTGCCGTTGAAGGATTTCCGACGCAGGTTCAAGCAGGCGCTGTCGAACGTGGTGGAGGCCGCCCCGCAGTTGAAGGCCGAACCGTTCAGGCATGGGATCAAGTATTATCCTCGCACCGATGCTCCGATTCGACCGGTCAAGCAGAACGAGGCCGGGGATATGCCGCTTGAGGCCGAGGTGGTGGACGAGGGCAAGGGGGCTGCGTGTCACGCGCATTCCGCCGACTGCGAGCATGTTCGGAGGCTGATGTCCGATTGGATGGGCGGCATGTTTATTGGTGTTGAGGCTGATCGTGTCGCTTCTCGTTTGGCTGGGTTGTTGGATTCCGGGTTGTCTGGTGAGGATGCTGTGTCTCGGGTTTTGTTGGGTTGACACACTGATTCGCTAATGTATCACAAAAGATATAATATAGGTATATTAGCGAAAGGAAGCCATCATGAAAACCCTCGACGAGATGATCAGGGAATACCGGATCGAACTGTACAAAGCCTGCGACGGCCGTATAGGACTCCAAGCATGGAAATACAAAGGCAAGCCAGGTGCCGAAGAAGAGATTCGCGCCAACAAGGACGCCTTGGTAGCCGAACTCGTACGTCGAGAACGGAAGCGGAAAACAAACGAGGAACGTAAACACCGCGAACATATCCTCAATCTGCAGAAGGAATACCCGGTCAACCTGCCCGACCTCAACGTGGGTGACCTGGTCGCGTGGTATGACCAGCGAATGCCGTTCAGCTATGGGATCAGGCGCGCCGACTCCATCTGCACAGGCGAGGCATTCGACTGGGATCCGGAATACGTGATTATCCTGAGCTTGGACCACGGGGAATCGCTGGCCGAAGAACTAAGCGTGGAATGCTGGCAGCTTGACGCATTCCAGGCTGGCGAACCACTGGGGCTGGGACATGATGATTACGAGTTGCAAATGCACAAGGTCATTCGCGACTGGATCGAAGCGCACAAGGAACGTCGAATTTCCGCAAGCCACCCCACCACCACCTACTATCACATCGAACGCGACGAGGCGATTGCACTGGCAGGCAAGGTACGTGAGGCCGTCGCAGTGAAAGCCCAAAGCATTCTCGACAACAACATCAAACGCCATATCGATGTCATCAGCCGATACAACCACCAAAACGAGAAACCGCTGACCGAAGCCGAGGCCCGCAAGCTTTGGAAGCGCGACAACGATATGTACAACGAGGGTGGCTCCGGATACGTATACGACTATGTGAGCCGCGAACGGGCCGAGGAATGCGTGGCTTGGCTGCAGGAGCATGATGTGGCCGATATTCCGGCCATCAAGGATTGAAAGGCAGAGGAAAGATGAGCCAGTACATCACGGTCAACGAATACGCCGCCCTCCACCACAAGCAGCCCGTCAGCGTGAGAAAACTCGCTCAACGAGGTTCCCTGAAAAGCGCCAAGAAAATCGGCGGCGTCTGGCTGATTGACAAGGAGGAGCAGTATCCCGACCATCGGCGCAGCGGAAGCGTCAAATCGTTCGAAATGGTTCGTGGCATGTACCTCGTGGATGAAATCGCCTACGTTGAGGGACTGCCATCCACCTATGTGCGGATAGGCGACCAATGGTGCAAGAAGGACGTGTTCAGGCGCCAGTTGGACAAGACCAATCCGGAACCGACGCCGGTGCCGTATGATCCGTTCGCGGGGGAGGACTCGGAACGCAAGATGAATGCCGGCTGGTTCGAGGCAGCCCAGAATTTCGGATGTTTGCCGCGTGACACGGATTTCGTGCGCAAGGAGCTTAAGCGTGCGGCGACCCCGGACGAGCTTGCCGCTGTCGCGGCGAAGTTCGATGCGGTCAAGAAAAGCGAGCGTACGAACGTGCTCGGCAGGTTCTATGGGCCCGAATACGAGTACACGGTTCGTGAAGCGGTGCTTGAGTTGCCTGATGGGGTTAACGCGATGTCCGTCGAGCATGAGTTTCGTCGGATGGGTATCGAAGCAGATAATTACGCTCCGGGAGTTGTCGCCGTGCGTATCGGTTGAATGAGGTGTGTCGTTTTTTTGTTTGTACATCCGATAATCGTATTACGAAAATATGTTACGATATAGTCATGGGAACAGCAGAAAAACTAGAAGCCACAGACATTCGACCTGGAAGACCTCGACTCGGAGGATACGACGAAGCCACCGCCATCATCAACTTCAAAGTCCCCGCATCTTGGAAGACCGCGATGGCCCAAGAAGCTAAAAGTCGAAATCAAAACCTGTCCGATTATCTAAGGGAAGTCACATCACTTGGATATTCGGCGATGCACGCCGGAGAGTAATAAGAGCATTAGGGGAGCACCATGGATGAGAAACCCATATACGAAAAATGGCATATCGGTGACGAGTATAGAAAACTCGTCAAGGGAGCTCTGGTAAATCATCATCGATATGATCGATTCATCGAGTCTCCTATGCGTATGCGAGAAGTTATGCACGAGTTCATGGCAAACCGTTCCATCTCTGAAGTCGCCCATGATGCCGGCGTGAACGAAACCGTCGTGCAGAAGCTTATCGATGATGGCATGGCCCCATATCCAGACACCAGGCGAGTAATGAAAGCCTTAAATATTCATGCGACAGCTTTGCCGGCGGAATGCGTGACAGCTTGAAGAGGGGCGACGGACTTAATGTCTGGATGAACGGCCGGCATGTTGGCGTATTCGCGGCGCTCAAGAATGGCGTCGGCTTCGAATATGATCCGGATGCGCCGCGAATCAGCTTCAGCCTGCCGAAAGACGGCAGCTGGAGAAAGGACGCTCCGGAAAATTTCCTGCTCAACCTGCTTCCTGAATCCGGTGCGGCAAAATATGCCATGATGCAGTCCATTGGAGCGAAATCCCAGGAACCATTTGATTTGCTCGACAATGTGGACTCCGCTGGCGCCCTAGTATTCTCCCGTAGCGACGAACAACCGTCGCTATCCTCCACTTCTGCAGTGGAGGCGACGGATTCGGACATAGCGGCAAGAATAACGGCAGTCAGACATTCTCCGGACTCATGGTTCTTCAAAGACAAGGATGCGCGATTCTCTCTTGCTGGAGCTCAAGGCAAGTTCACGCTCTCGCGCTTCGATGATGGCTGGGTATGGCCTAACGGTGTCATACCTTCCACGCACATTCTGAAGCCGTCGAGTTTCCACGATTCCGATGATGTTGAGCATGCGACTATGCTGCTCTCTAAAATGGTTGGGATTGAAACCCCGGAGTCGGATATCCAGGAATTCAACGGCCAGCAGACCTATATCGTGGAACGGTTCGATCGTCGTATCGAAAATGGTATGCCGGTTCGTCTGCCGATGGAGGATATGGTGCAGGCATTGGGCCTACCATCATCCGAGAAGTACAAGGTGAGTGCCGTCGATACGCTGACCACCCTACGGAAGATGGATCCGTCCGGCAGACTGGGGGAGGAGTGGCTACGACGATTGGCCTTCAACGTGGCTGTCGATAACTGCGATGCGCATGCCCGTAACTATTCTGTCATGCCCACTTCGCCTGACGGTGAATCCTGGAAGTTGAGTCCCGCATATGATGTGATGACCACGACGGTATGGCCGGGATTGACGGACAAGCTCGCGATGCCGTTCTCTGGCGCGGAGCATGCCAGTGAAGTGACGCCGGACCATTATGCGAGGTTGGCTGATTATTGTGGATTCGATCCCGACACTGCACGAGACGAGGCTATCCGCATCAGCGACTTGGTCCGGTTGAATGCGCATACTGCCTATATGGATCTGGAGCCGGAACTACGAGACAAATTGCTAGACAAGATTCGTGTCGCGAACAGTGGCATGCCAAGCCCGCAACGCTTCATCCTGCCCGACAACGGCATGGTGCATGTCGTCTCCCACGATCGTGATGGGTATCCGGTGCACGACTATTGGCGGCGCAAACCATCCAGATAGGACAATGCGGCCACTGCTGGTGTTGATTTGCTTGTCAGTGAATTCTGTCACAGAATAAGGTCAGGCAAACGAAGCAATGCAACTGCATATAACAGAACGCTGAGCATGGATTGGAGGTGGTCGCAATGCTTATCTTGCTGGCAATGATTGGACTTTTTCTTCTCGTTCTTGGATTGGTGATAGTCCTGTTGATGGGAATGTTCTTCAGCAGCGACATGGGCGGCATATTCGTGAACGTGTTCAACTATGCGACTTCCACTGGGATCGCTGATCTGGTGACCGTTGGGGTCATGCTCATCATCCTGTTTGCGGCTTTCGCGGTACAAGCCGTTATCTGGTTCTTCGTCACCGAGAGGATGTTGGATTCTGCGCTCCCGCTGATCGTCCAAATGATCATCGAACTGATTGTTTTCATCCCGATTCCTACGTTCTTCTTCATGGCTTGGGGCTTGGAGTATCGTTGGGCTGGTGTCCTATGTGTTCTTATCTTCGCATTGCCGGCCGTGTACGACCTGGGTTCGAACGTGTACATCAAACTTGAGGAGATCAAGGAAAACAAGAACTCGAAGGTTGATTGATCCTTCGCCCGAAAAACCTTTCTCTCAGTGGACAGAATGCCTCCGATTCGGATAATCGGAGGCATTCGCTTTCCTGGGAAGGATACGCTGGAACCACACGTTTTTTTGGATTAGGAGTCGAGGATGCACGGAACATTCAGCAGGCCTATGAAAATACTCGCCAGTGTCATTACAGTGGCGGTTCTCGTCGCTGGCATCCTGGCTTGGAGTACGTGGCGTAAAAAAGTCACCGCTGAGGAACACCAGCAGGCGCAAGCCCAACAGTTGAAAAAACAGCAGTCGGAGGAACGCAAGAAAGCCGCTGAGGCTGCCGCAAATCAGCTGACCGATGAGGAGAAACAACAGTACACGGATCTCGCCATCAAATTCGAACAGGCAGCCCGCAACTGGGGGAGTGACCCCACAATCAATTTGGACTCACTCAGCCAACATGATGCTCAACAGGTAATCGACCAGTTGCGGACACCGGACATCGGAAGCAATCCTCTACCCGCTCTGAGCGCTATCCCCGCGGATAAGAACGATGGGCCTGATGCCGTCAGCTATCCATGCGAAGAGGAATATGAAAACGCATGTAAAGCGTATCCGACAATGAAAGCATGGTGGAACAGCGAGGCGTTGGCGACCGGCAGCCGGTGGACGGACGGACCTCACGTGACAGTCAACGAAGACCGAACGGTCACGGTCACAGGAAAGGTCGAATCCATACTTTTGCAGGACGGTGATTCCTTCAACAATGGGAGCATCTGGGCATTGACTCCAGCTTGGAGAGACTACGACATCAACGATGAACTCACCATCGCAAACGGGAAAATCAGCGGCATGAACATCAACGGCGACAACCCTTGGTGGATTAATCCTTGGCTGACACGCTGGGACAATAACATGGCCGACGATCTGAGCGAGGGGACCAGAATAGCCATCCCAGTGAAAGGCGATCCCGAGATGGGACTCACCCATTCCAGCATGACGCCCATCCTTAAGGGACCTGTCACGCAGTCGGATTTGGACGGCAAGGTTGACTGGCATCTTTGGGATAGCGTTCCCATGGCATCGGTTGGGGGAGGCTGCCAGAATCCGGGATACTGCGGCTAGTTCTTCCAGCTTTTCTTCCGGAAGAACACGTTGCCGGCACCATCGAACTGCTTTTGCGTGAGCCAGCGACTGTTGTACCCCTCCCATGGGCCGCTTCCGTCCGTGCCGTAGTTTCCCTCGCTGATTCGGATCTTCCATCCGTTTGCGTCCTGCTTGACTTCTTCAACCACGGCGATATGCCCGGAGCTCATATCACCTCCCAAAGCACCGCCGAACTGACTGACACCATCCCCGGGGTGTGGACTGGAATCGACTGTGTATGCAGGGTCGGAGGCGAGATGCACATGGACGTCACCACCCACGGGGGTGTTCCAGTTTGCCACGTCATGGTGGTGAATCACCCATAGTCTGACAAGTGCGTACCAGTAGCACTGGTAATGTCCGCCGTTGGCAAAGGAAGTAAATGGCCCGTAGTCCCCGTCGTGACATACTTTTGCGTCAGTATCGCACAGCCAGCCAAAATTACGGGTTTTGCCTATAGGAGCCCCGCCCACGGAGCCAACGACGGCACTGCCTCCATCACTATCGTCGTCGGATGAGCAGGAAGCTTGAACGACATTGTCAGAACCACTGGAATCGTCGTTTGCCTTCCCAGTGAAATCAATCGCACTAATCTCCGGTGAATCATAGTAGGAGCGCGCATACTGCCTACGTTCCTCTTCATGCCGAGCGTTCCACGCTGGGCGCGCATACCCGGCGAGCCATGCGATCGAGGCGTCTTCCGGATTATCCGCATGCAGCCACCATTTGCGCAGGTCATGGTCAGTGACGTTGTACCCTTCGGCTTCGATGTTGTCCAGATAGAAATTGTTCCAATCGGATTTGGACGTGTCAACCAGCATTTTTATCTGCACGTCGGCATCAGAGTCTTTGCCAGACACGTTATGCTGATCCATCCATGCCTGGATTTTGCTGCGCGGTGTCCACTGATTCAGACCGAAGCCACGCAATGCGGGATTGGTCTCGCCTACCTGCTCCTGTTCCGGATTCATCCCAGATTCGAACTGGATCACACCAAGAACGCCTGCCGTGCTGGCTTTCGAATACCCGGCTTTGGCGAATGCCTCGGCTATCGCCACCGCGACCTTGTTGGGGGCTATCGATGTGGTCCCGGTTGTCGAATCATCATCTGATGAGGTGCCGCAATCATATTCTGCGGCTGATAATGACTTTCCGACGTTGCTGGTAAGGGCCGCGACACTGCCGGAAATGGCACTCACCACGTTCATGACGATAAGACCGTTCAACCCCACCAGCAATGCGGCTCCCGCAGCCATGAGTTTTGTACTGGTTTTCAAAGGATGACCCCCTTACGGAAGGCAAAAGTCGGTAAAAATTTACCGTTCTTGGAATGGTCGGAATTCCACGTCGACGAACACGTTGTAATCGTCTTGGAGAAGCTTCGCGGCATGTTTCCCTGCTTCGATGATCTCACCTGAAGAACGATTCTCATCCCATGATTCAAACAAAGCCCTCAAAGCGTTGGTTTCCTCATTGGGATTCTTCAACGCGAATCCCAAAAGCCGTGCGGTGTTCAGATCCTTCAACAGCGGAGCCGCTTCGGAAGCCCAATCGGATGCCGCATCCCAGAGCTCGTCTGCTACGGAGAGGGGGTATTCGACATCATATGCAAGCACATCACCGTCTACATCCTCATGCAGGATGCCCGCTGAAGTATATGCGGCGATGATGGTGAGCATATACACGCTTATGTCGCTTCCATCCCAAGCGTGATTCAGTGGAGGATTCAGCAACGGATACTTGAGCACGTCATGATTCGCGAACAGCTCATTCCCGTGAAGCAGGAATACGGGGAGGCTGATCACGGGGGAGTACAGGATACGGTTTTCCACTCCTCCGTATGGGCCTCCGTCAGGTACCGCATACACTTTGGATGCGGTATCGCTGAGACGTTGGATGTATCTGCTGGGGCGTTCCAATAGGAGAGGACGTCCGCTACCGAAACCAGGGAACAGCAATGGTTTCAACTGCTGCTGTTCCTCCGGCTCCGGGGTCAAAGGGGTAACGGCAGATGATTTCTCCGACTTGTCGGAAGCCGGTGTGGAAAATGAGTCATCGAATATGTCTTTGTATCCCATAAGGGGTCACTGCTCCTTGTTCTTTCGTTGTTCTCGTGCGATCTTGTCCGTGGCGGTGGTGCTGATTTCCTTCAACAATGCCGGAGGAATCACGATTTCCACTGGAATAGGCTGCTTGGACCCGTCCTTGAAATAGGCGACGGCTCCGCGAACGGTCTTCCCCGTCGACGCGCTTACCAGACGCTTCAGACTGTTCGGGTTCGGCTGACCGTTGTCCAAAGTATCATCGGCTCCCATGCGCTGCAAGATCCGACCATTGGGGTCTTCGATGCCTAGGAGTCGTTCCGCTGATTTGGCCGGACTGACCGTGCCATTGGCTTCCTCCGGGTTGTCCAACGCCAGAAGGAGGGCGCGGCTGATGCCGCCGGTCAAGTCGGCATCGATGAACTCCTGCACTTTCTGACTGATGATGACAGGCGTGAATCGTAGCGAACGGGCCATACGCACCCATTGTTCGAAGGTTCGGGAAGCTCCCTTGTCCTTGCCCATGAACACCCATGCCTCATCGACACCCACCATGCCATCGCGGCCTCGAACGGCGGTACCGGATCCCATGACGACCATTCGCAACGTCCACTGGCGGATGCGAGCGGTCATGGAATCATCTTGGCCTTCGGGGATGAGTGAACGGCCTCCGGCGTTGATGAGGGTCAGGTTTTGGCTGATGGTCAACGGCTTGGTGTCATTATCGGTGCCGAAGATAAGACGTAGTCCTTGGTTTGCCTTCAGGTTCATGTTGATTGTCGAAAACACTTCGAGGGTGTTGGAAGGCAATCCAATGGACTCCGCCGTGTTCCCCGCTTTGATGGTCTTCGCAACAGCTTGGGCGGCGACGAGCAAAGCCCGACCTACGCAACGCGCCCCGTGTTTGACGCCGTAATCCAGCATGGCTGTCATGGCGGATTCCATTTTCGTGTCACCGCCAAGAATGTTCGTCATCATCAGGACGGCGATATCCTTGGCCTCCTCCACATTCGGAATCACGTTGAACGGGTCGAACGTGCCGTTAGCCACATCGGAATCCAACCGGATGACCGTACCACCCTGCGAACGGGTCGCATCCTCCAAATCATTACCGGCCTTCGGATTAATGTAAATGCACGGGGTCTTACCTTTACCGTCACGCGCGTCAATCTTCGACCATTGCAGAAACAGGCTGAAAGCTGCCATTGTATTATGAGTCGGCACATAATCGTTGACCAGGTACGTATGGTCAGGACTTCCCACGGTGATGCACCTGCATGGCACGTCTTCAACTTTGCGGATGTCCTTGATATACATCCATTGCTGGGTTTCCCTCAACGTCTTCGGCAACAGCATCCGCTTGCGTTCCAATGCGAATACCGGAAGATTCGTCGTGAAGGTAAGACGCAGTCGATCCTGCGTATCGTGATGTTCGCCGTCGAGAGTGTAGCTGGCCTTGCTGCGAGTCGGCTCATGGACAACAATCCCCAAAGAGCGTAGAAGTCTGACCATGCCGCGCATAATTGGCTCATGGTCTGCGGACTGCGTGAACTCGATGCTTCCGTTCTCGTCTATGCTGCCATCCTGGTCAAGCAGACCTCGAACGAGCTCCAGGCGTTGTTCGATACTGGAGAAGAAATACTTTTCAGGGATATGCTTGTTGCTTAACAGCCCTGCATAGCGAAGCTTGCCTGTGAATCCCCGCACATAAAATGATTTGCCATCGGACTTGTAAGTGACGTCATATCCTTTTTCAAGGAAACGTTCCGCTACATAATCCAAGTCTCCGGCCTTTGTATCCGAAGTAAGCTCTCCGGCCCTTTTGCTGCCGTCAGCCAACCAAGCTCCAAGCAGGTAAGGATCGATAGACAGGTGCGTTTCAGGGTTTTGTACCGGTTGAGGCGCATGAATAGACCATTGGGCTTGCCCAATGGTCGTCTCCAGTCCGGATGCAAGCATTTCCTTGGTGGAAACCACCTGCTCGTCGTAATCCGTGTTTGGAGTCTCGCCGTTGTACCGCTGCAGGAGACGTAAGGCGATGGCGTTAAGGGCACCGCGTACATTGTAGGCTCGAACTGTTCTGCGACTAGATCTGTCAGGCATGATGCGCGTACCTTCATCCCACAGGGAAACAGGTTTGAGACCCTTAAGCATGGAAGACAAAGAGGATGTGCTGGGGGAATTGACCGCAATGTCACGTTCCTCGTCCACCCCGGAGAAATCCATCATTTGCAAGGAAGCGGCGACCCATGCTTCAGGGCGTGCTGTCCCCATGTATTTACCCACGATGGGTTTGAGAAGCGATGCGAGCTCCTTACTCGTCATGGTCTCCGACATGGGGTGTTGTTCGCCTATGTTTCTCAGTGTTGCCCCGATACGTGTGAGCTGGTTGTATCGTCCGACGCTTCGACGATGCTTGTCTTTGCGATTATTGTTCCGGTCCTTGAAGCTGCTGACCGTCCATAAGTGGTCTCCTCCTGCAAGGATTTTCTGTCCGTCGCTCAGCACAACCTCATAAGTGTCCTTACTGGTGATGGGGTGGAGTTGGGTGATCGGGTAGGGTTTCCCGTCTCTTCCGTAAAGATAATCTCCCTCTTCCAATTGTCCGAATGGTATGATGGAACCGTTGGGATACTTGGGTTGAGGTGGTACTGGAGTAGGGGTGGAAAGGGCTATGAGCTTGCCTGAACCCGTGTCACCGATTATCGCGAGAATTGGACGCCTATCCTTGTCCTGCACGGTTGTTGTCCCGATATACACCGGTTGTCTGTTGGCTTCGGACAATCCGGCAAGAGCTCCGTCCTTATCGCCTGCTTTGGCGAAACTGCTCACGCCTCCTCCCGCGACGCATGTTGCGGCCCAGTGGATCTCATAGGGGGTCATGCGCACGTTCGAACAGGCCTGCATGCTTTTGAACGCCATCAGCTGTTCGCTAGCCGTCGTCAGATTGACGAACTCGATATTGGGGATACGACCCAAAGCGTCGATGGCCATCTGCTCGTTGCCCGCCACACAGGTGGCGACGCTCAGATCAATGATGCTGGGCGGCATATCCGGAGTATTGTAGATTGCCTTCTTATAATCCAGACGCTCCTTGATTTCGGTCATGTCGCCGGGAGCTTCACGGCCTTTCTCGTACCGTTCCTTGATGCTTTCGTCGATGGTCCGGCTGTTGCGGCGAATCTGGTCGGCGGTGACTTTCGCCGGCTCGACTTTGCCTCGGATGCTTGTGGCGACGGCATTGGCTCCGCCGGCTCGTCCGACTTCCATGAGTTGGGCGATCCACAGGTTGTTTGGATCCGTGATGCTGCTTTGGTTGAAATCCGCCGTGCGTGCGAAGCAGATGCTGGCAGGATATTCTTCGTCGATATTCCACTCGGTGCAGTCCACGCCATTGTCGTACAGGTTTTTGGCGTGGGCGCAGGTCGCGTTATCCGGGAAGAAATGCACGTGTGCGTTCTCCGCCAGGATAGGCAGGGCCGACGAGTTGGCGCGCCCCACCCACCATGATTCCATCATGGCGACCAGCTGTTCGCGTTCCTGCTCATCCATGATGGTGAATGGTTCCAGCCCGGCGTTGAGCATGATTCGTTCGATATTATGCGCGTCTGGCAGATACTCTTCGAACATTGGGCATCCGTTTGCCACCGAATAGCACATGCGGTCGTACCAGGTCAGGGCGCGTTGCAGCATGCCGGGCTTGCGATTGTTGCTATGATCCCCGACCAGTTTCAAAGGAACGCCGATGACCGCGAACTGCTTGCATACCTTCTGGCTGCGGTAGTACTGCGCCTGGTATCGGCCGAGGTCGGTGTCCCTCATGCTGGCCGGCGGACTGTATCGGACGGGCATGGATCCGGTAAGCAGATGGAATTCGCGATATTCGCTTTGAAGCATGTAACGGTAGCGCATGCCGGCAACCGTGACCTGATTGGCGAGGCCGTCGAAGAACGCCATCAGCTGTTGCGCGGCATCGTTGCGTTTCCGGTCGTTGGCTCCATCCAGCAATGCAGTGCTCCAGGGGATGCGCGCGTACAGCCATACGGTGCGATCCGGCGTGGCAGAACGGAGTAGCCCGTATTCGCTGGCCGGGCTTATAAAGCTTTCTGGACGGTAGAAGTTTCCTCGTGGCATATATTCCACGATAGATTTTGATGTTGTTATTAACCGATGTTCTATTGAAAATAACCGTTTTTTCGGTTGGTGGCGATAAAAAAAAATATCCCGACCGCAATGGTCGGGATATTAGGAAAGGTTGCCGGTTAGTCGTCCACGCCGACGCAGTCCTGGTTGACTAGTTCACGCACGTGATCGACGGCCCGCTGCAGTTCCGGTGTCATGTCGAAGTCATCGGTACGGTAGAAGGCCGAGTTGCCGTTGGATTTACGACTGGCGCTGACCGCGACGTTGGTCACCGTCATCTCACCCTTGTCATCACGGTCCAAGTGGACGAACAACGTCCTTGCCGTCAGCTCGCGACGTCCCCCCACATATTTCAGTGTCCCTTGGACGGTGATGTTTGGTTCCAACTGGTATGCCACGTCCGCCGTGTATCGGATGCTTGGGATGCTGGATATGATTTTCGACATGATTAACCCTCGTTCCGGGTGATGTACATGCAATTCATGTGAGTGGTTTTCAGGATTTCGCGCAGGGGGTTTTCTTTGACGACGCCTCCGCCCTTATACGCCTGGATGCTGTAGTCGTCGATGGGGAACTTGGTTTTTATTTTCGACACGTGCTCGAGTTTCACCCAGCATCGCGCTTCGGGGATGGTGAGGCTTGGCGGCGCTGTGAACCCGTCATAGTCATTCATGCCGTAAGCGTAATATGCGCCTGAATCATGAATGTCGGCCTCAATGTAAGTGTCATCCGTCATCCATAAGAACGCTTTTTTACATGTGTTGACGGTCAAATCGGACACGTTGAACTTGAGAGGGAACAGCACTTTCCCGTCGGATTTCTCGGCATGCTCCTCTATGTAATCCAGAATGGTTTTATCCAGATCCCAGTTATACCGGCAGGTGATTCCGTCGGCGAGTTTGACCGATTGCCGTCCTGGATAGGATGACTGTTTCTTGTAGCGCACGAAGAGCGCTCGTCGATCGTATAGTGTTGCCATAAGTCTTCCTTTTATGCAGATGTTTTCAGTATAACAGCCACGACAGAGGTTAAATAGGGCGGATTATGAACGTGGCTGCATTTGTTTCCATCTCATCCGCCAGCGATATCTTTTTGGCGTTGTAGCCCAATCTCTCGAACTTGTCCGGATCGAAATCTCCCAATTGCTGCACATTGTCCAACGCCAACCAGTAGTTGGCAGGCGTTCTTCCCCATGGGAATGGTGCCTGATAGTGGGATTTCGGATTCCAGGTTTTTGGATTGTATGCCTCTCCGAAATTGGTCACCGTTCCAACGAGTTTGATTGCGCTTTGGGGTGACCAGAGCAGCAAATAATTAAAGCCTATTTTGTTTCGCAATGATTTAAAGTTGCCGACGAACAGCAGTCTTCCCTCGTGCTCGGCGGCATGACGGAGGAATTCTTCGATGGTGGTTTGCGGGCTAAAATAGGAGATTCGCCCTCGTGGGGCGTGGCCTATTCGTAGCATCAAGGTAAGTCCGTCTATCTTGAAGGGTTCAGTTTGCGATGTCATGGAATAATCTTACCACATGTGAATATATTCAGTATGTCAGGTAAGTGTCTTCAGTTCGTACACAACCAATACGGGAGTCTCACGAACCCGACCGAAAAGCTCATGCCCTCGCTTCGACCTCTCGATCGCACGCATCACCACCTCCGGAGCGGAACGGATATCCAATCGAGCTTTCCCGACCCTATCCGCCCACAAATTCTGTTTGACTTCCTCCCCTCGGCTGAAGCCGGGGGATTCCTGTCGCATGTGAGACAATCCCCTATTCGGAGAGTCTTCCCACATGTGTGGCAGGGGTTGGCGTTTCAATGGAACCTTCCCGTGAAACACGGGTTTCGCGGGAAGCGTGTCCCTCCACGCCCTCGGCATCGTCCATGCCGGTTGTGTGTATCGCGCGGCCGAGGATGTTCTTGGCCGCGTTGATGTCCGCATTGTCCTTGTTGCCGCAGTTGACGCAGTGGAAGACCGCTTGGCTCTCGCGGTTCTCCTTTGCGACATGGCCGCAACGGTTGCAGGTCTGGGACGTGTACGCCGGGTTGACCAGTATGAGCCGGGTCCCGGCGAGACGGGTCTTGTATTCGAGTTTGTCCTGGATGTCCGTCCAACGGTTGCCGAGGATGCTGCGGTTCAATCCCGCTTTGGCCGCCGAGCCGTTACGCAGGTAGCGTCCCTTATGGTCGGGGTCCTGTTTCGGTTTCGGCTTGCGGGTCATTTGCCTGGTGTTCAACGCTTCCAAGGCGATGAGGTCGTAGTCTTCGACCAGTCGGGTCGTGGTCTTCGCGACCCAATCGTCCTTGCGGTTGTTGATGCGGCGGCGTATCGAACTCATGCGCTTCAATGTGAGTTTGCGTCGTTTCGACTGGAATTTCGCGGTTTTCCCATCACGTCGGCTGTTGGTCATGTCTTGTCGGGCGAGCTTGCGTTGCAGACGCAGATACTCTCGCCTCTCCCGTTCGGACGGTTGCGGCATGTCCAGCATGGTTCCATTCGACAAGGCCAATGTGTGGACGCAGCCACGGTCGATACCGGTCTGCTTGCCGGCGGCATTCCGTCGGATGGGCGACGGTTCGTTGGTGAACGCCAGAGTGCGTTCCGTCCAATTCACCGCCACGCTCGTGTAATCCCTGACGGGTTGGCTGACGCGTACGTGGATGGAGAGCATCCAACGGCATCCAGTTTCGCCCGGCTTGCGGAATTCCTTTTTCACGCTTCCGGTGATTACGACCACTCCGCGCTTGCGTGACACCTGATGGTAGACGGCGTTGCCGGTCTTGTTCTGGTTGCGCCAACATACGAAATACTGGGGGTCGCGTTTGCGGGATTTGAACCCCGGGACACGACCGCCATTGATTTTCTTGCGCTTCAATCCGGCATACCATTCCGAATTCTCCACGCGCATGGGACTGGCGAGAACGGCGGAGGGGATGCATGCGAGCCAAGAACACCGGATTCGAGCCTCGCTGTCCTTGAAAGGTTCCCCGACGGTCGCGCCGCCCAAGGGAACGTCTACCCACATGCGTTCATGGGATTCCATGTCCTCCATGTAGCGGCGGATTGTCCGATGCTCCCGATGTTGGTTGAAACGGGTGCGCCACCCGTCGCACAGCCAGTCCATGATGCGTTCGGGATTGCGCGTCCAGCAGTGGTTGCGGCATGAATCGTCGCCAAGGTACACGGACGCGCCCGCATGCCTGACTTTGATGATTCGTACCTTCTGGCTCATACTATAAACCTTGCCACGGAAACAGTGATTAATCAAAGAAGTGGCGGCTCACCCCAGTCTTAAAAGACGGGGCTTGCGCCGCCAAACCGGTCAACTCGACGCGATTAACACTGCGAATCTGCAAAGACTGCCGCTCGACCCGATGCAATCGTACATATTCAGCGGCCACATCAGCCAACCCGCCACCCAACTAATTCTTCCTTTCTCGACGAAACGCATATACCAAAGAGGGGACCATGGACGCGGCCGCAAAAACAAGCGAAGACACCGCCAGTACAAGCCTCCACATCAAAGGCACCCCAACCGCAAGCCAGGAAACCAACTGCATCCCCAACAACCAGAACACCGCGAAAACCAGCATTCCCAGCACGAGCGCCCAGCTCAAACGTCGTTCCTTCCGACGCTTTCTCGCTATTTCGCGCCGCGACGGTTCGACGGTACTGCCACTGATTCGAGCCGGTTCCAGAATGATCGTCGTAGTCGCCCCGATGGTTTCGCCGGCGCTGTTTTCCTCACTCACTCGGGCTCCTTTTCTGGATTCTGGATTCTTTTCTGACGTTCGCATTCATGTCTCAATGGCGGATACGTGTCGGCTATGGCGTTCAATGTCGCCGTCCGAAACTCGACATACCTCTCCTGATCCAAGTCATGGCACTGCTGGTCGTAATCGGTCAACGCATGCCGGGCATAATTGACCATCCAGCGTTCCAAGACGAATGGATTTGGCTCCTTACCGGCATCCCTGACCATGTTTCTGCGACGTAGCTCGTAATGGTGGAGCTTTGCCGCATCTCGCAGGTTACCGTAGGGAATGAGTCGCACGTGTACTGTTAGTTTTTCGCACACTTCAAGGTTGTGCCTTTCTGCTCTGGCGTTATGTGGACATATTCAGTTTAACAAGCAAAATATCAGGAAAGAATAGAATCCAGTATGCCCGGGATTAGGCTCCGAGGAAATACTCCTTGCACATAATCTGGTACAAGGCTTGCTCTTGCATTGCGTCGGAAAGAGCTCGATGCTGTTCCACGTCTGCCACGTGATAGCGTTTGATCAGATCCGCGACCTTGTGATGGCGAATTTCCGGATGGATGTCACGGCTCATTTCCAAGGTATCCAGGAATGGGTGGTCGAACAGGGGACGATTCGGCCAGGTTTCCGCCGTGGCCCAGTCGAGGAATTTCAAATCGAACGTCGCGTTGTGTGCGAGGAAGGGCGTTTCGAATCCCAGCCACCGTTCGAACTCTTTCATCGCATGCTTGACAGTCGGTTTGCCGCTCACGTCGTAAGTGGTGATTCCCGTCAATTGCGTGATGTGTGGCGGGACAATCATTTGCGGGTTGATGAGTTGGCTGTAGGTGTCGACGATTCGTCCGTTCTTGACTTTCACGGCGCCGATTTCGATGAGTTTCGCGCCATCTTCCGGGTTGAGGCCGGTGGTTTCGGTGTCTACCACGACGTAGTCAAGCAATGGCGCCTCCAGCGGCGGGATGCGTCGTGGATCGTCGCTTCGGTATTTGTCCCAGTAGCTCATTGGGTGTTCCTGTGTTCTCTAAGATTATGTGGACATATTCAGTATAGCAGACAAATCGATGTCAGGCAGGAACCTTCCGACCGCGACCGTCGCCAAACAACGTGAAAAGCAGACTCGCGCGATTCGGGCCAACCTGTTTGTCGGACAACACGCATTCCATGCAAACCGGACCATACATGCTCGGTACCAAACCCATCGTGCTTCCGCAAAGAAAGCATCCAGCGGGCTTGGTCAACACATCATCATTCAGCTCGACAATCAATTGTCCTGACCTTTCAACGATTCCTTAATCCGTTTCTCCACTTGCGTGTCCTCGGACTGCCAGTCTTTTCGGTTAGGCATCAGCCGTAATCCCGTCTCCGAAACCATGCAGGGCATGTATCAGATTCTTGACGGAAAATGATTCCGCCTCGCGGTTGACGATTCGACGATTCAATCCGAGAACTACGTCTTCGACCTGTCTGCGGACATAAGGCTCCAACGGGGGGAGAGGGGGCGTTTTGCGGGTATCTGCAAGAAGGCCATAGTCTCTTTCCAGATCGGCAAGATTCATTCCATGCAATCGGATGCGACGGAGCAACGTGATCTCATCCGCATCCAGCAGACACGGCCAGGCTTCCGTTCCTGACTGGATATGACGTACTCCGTTCAGCAATCGTGCGGTCTCGGCCATGGATTTATTGCGTTTCGCGCTCTTCATGCCCGGCCAGTGCCGCAAAACGGACAGGTTCCCGCGAGCATCATCCAAAGCCGTCTTGACGACATTGCTGGTGGTCAACCGATGGGCGAAAGGCTCGATGGCGCGAATGAAGCCGGCGTCCAGCAGAAAGCATTCGGTTGGCAATGTCAACGATTCCAACAGGCTACGATGGCCGTCGAGCAGTCCGTCGATATAAGAAAGAGGTGTGAGGATTCTGATATCGAGATCACGCATGTTCTGAGTCGTTCGAGCTTCGCCGAGCAGTATCTCCCAAGGCTGCGGCATCGTGATGACGCAAAGCGAGGGCTTGTTGTCCTTCGCCGCTAAACCATGCGCGTAGTCTCCTTCTATCCATGCGGAAATGATGCGTTGCTGGGGGAATTGCTCCAGTGCTTTTTCGATGCTGTCGATGTTGTTCACGCCGTCAGTTCCATTCGCTTGGCAATTTCGTTGCGCCATGTCTGCACCAGCAGTCGGATATGCCATCCCGTACCGAGGTCGGCATTTTCCAAGTCGAATGGATCCCAATTTTTCGCAACGATACGAATGTCCCCTGATGTGCAATCATAGGAGTAGTCGATGGATGTGGTTCCGAGCTGAATTTTCGTTGTGCAGTAGGTTTCCGGGTTATCCACGAAGACTTGGACGACACTCCCGGGCAGTTTTGTGTCTGCCTTGTTTTGGACGATTCCGGTGTTGTTTGGGTTTGGGATTTTATATGTGGCTTCGTGGACGATGGAGATCAGTGCGGAGAGGAACCTCTGTTTTAGGGAGAGGTTGTCGCAGTAGGCGCACTTGGTGATGGGCTTGCCGGATCTTTCGAGTCGCAGGCTTCCGCATTTTTCACACTCGTATAGGGTGTAGGTCTTTCGTGCGTCTGTGACGTCTTGTATGGGTTGCATTTTCCTTTGGTTTTCTCTTTCAATCTTTTTATGTGGACATATTCAGTATAACATGTAAAATACAATATGGTTGTTATACTGAAGAAGTCCACATAAAAAGAGGAGGAGCGTTGACCAATCCGAAGAAAAACGGAGACCTGATGCTGCGGGTCCGGTATGACAGCGGAGCCGAACTCGCGGGTCCGGCTGTCATCACCGACGAGGGAGCCTTGCTTGTTTCGTTGGGCGGCGCCGCTTCCATGCTTGTGCAACGCGCGGATGGTAGTCTGCCGCCGCACATCACCTTCGTGGATATACGGCCTAGTCATGTGGGATACGGGCTGCCGCTGACCGACGACATGGCGTACATGGCGGTGACCGCCATGCTGCGTGATGCGGTGGGCCTGCCGTTGAACGAGGCCGCCGACCGGTACGAATCCTGGCTGAACCGGGTGAGGCGGGCCGCGATCGAGAAGTGGGTGGACTCCCTGTCCATGCGCGAATCGACCCAATTGCATGTGAAATACCTGGACCGTGACGGTGCGGGCCATCCGAAGGAAGAGGAGGACGCATGACGCTGATCGAGCATGAGGCGCGCGAATACTCCGATATGCGGTACATCATGCGCAAAGCCGAAATGAGCATCAAATGAGCGTAAGAGTGGAAACAACCTACTTGGCGACATGCGACTACCCGGACTGTCACATGACTTACGACTTCTGGGAGTTAACCGAGGAAGACGCAATCCTTGAAGTTATAGACAATGGAGAATGGCTATGCCTGTTCGCCGGTGACAATAAGCCGAGATTCTTCTGTCCCGCGCACTTGCGATACGTGCAAAACTCGCGGAATGTCTGGTCGAACGTATTTTACGATTCCAACAGTCCATACACGCAAACGACCTCGCACGCCTTGAACAGGTTCTACGAGGATATGAGCACACCGCAACCACTGCCAAAACTGCAATGCGATGACACCATACTCGCCGTTCTGCAAAACGAAAACTAGGAGTGAAACCATGACTACGAACGTGATTGATGCAATCCGCGAGAAAGAAGCTGATGCGCACGCAGAGCGGGAAGAGGCGTTTGCAGAGAGGAATCGGTTAAACCAAGCGTTTTTTGACGGGAAGCTTATCGCATACGCGGAAGTACTCAGGCTGCTCGGGGAAGACTTGGAGGAAAACGATGGCTACGAACGTAACTGAAAAAGACAAGACCCTGAACGACGTAATCGAATGGTGCGGGGAACAGGTGTCCGGAATCGAAAAAAAGATTCCCACGGCGTCGGACGCGGATTTCCTCAACGGCGAACGATGCGCACTGCTGGCCGTCGCGGCGTATTGCGGAATAGGCGTCTGTACGGGCATGCACCCGGAATGCGTGCACTGCACGGTCCGCCAGTTGGAGCAGGCGCAGGCCGAAGGCCCGGCGACTCCCGACGTCTCGCCGAGCGACGCATACCGTCGGACGCACGCAAAGGGACGGAGGCTCGATGGCAAGAATCAAAGAAACGTTTGACAGCCGCGCTTGGTTCATGCTCGAATGCGACGACCCCGACTGCGAACGCCGGTTCGACGACGGCCAATGGTATGCGTACGAGGACGATCTGCTGGCCGACGCGAAGGACGACGGCTGGCAGATCCTGTACAGGGACGAGCATCCCGAACTGGAACGCGACATGCACTACTGCCCGGCGCACCGGCTGCCCGAATGCTCGACCTGCACGAACATCATGATCGATCCGGCCGGCTGGAAGGACGGGCAATGCCCCGAATGCATCAAGGAGGAGATCCCGAATGAACGGTCATGATTCCACGCGCGAACAGAACATGGAGGCGAGGATGACGCTGGCGGCCGCCCGCCGCGGGCTCGCCGCCGCCATCAACGACGCGGAGAACGGGATAGGCCATCTGTCCTGCGACGATCCGAAGATTATGGAACAGGTTCGCGCTCATTGGCGACGCCTGTACGCCACGTACATGAACGCGGACGCGATCATCGCGGACCTGGAATCCTGCGCACGTCATCTCACGGATGGCGACAAGTGGGAGCCGAACCCGATCGCCGACGGCCTGAAACCCATGGAGATGGCCGAAGGGTGCGCCTGCTTCGTCGCGGAGACCCCGGACCGGATCCTCATCATCCCGTCGGAGCCGACGCCGGGCGAGAACACGGCGAAACGTCTCGCGAACACGCTGAACGCCCTGACGGGGGATGTTCTCCTGGATGCGACCGGCATCCGCCTGCTCGGCACCCAATTCCTGTTCGCCTACCATGGCCGGCTCGACAGGCCCGTCGATTATGGCGTGAACCTGACCGGCATGCGGTTCCCCGACCGGCTCGGCCTGCTCGACCGGGCGGACCGGCATCCGGGGTTCCTCCCGTTGTGCCCCGTCGTCGCCAACGGGGCCGGCGCATTGGAACGGGCGGGACGCGAACTGTGGGCGATCACCGCGCATACGCTCGACCGGCTGCCGCACAGACGGTTCTTCGTGGATCTGACCATGTTCGCGGACCGGCCGAGGATACTCGAACGGTTCGCCGTCCGTTACGGGAAATACCTGAAAGGCGACAGGACCGCCCTGGACGTGACCATCATCGATCCGACCGGCCTCGTCGCCCACCACGTCGCCACCATCAAACCGAAATGGGATTAAGCAATGGGGTGATACTGCTCATCAGGCAGCCATCCGGTGTGGAGAACAGCGTGCGAAAACAATGCGCGACTTTGGACGAGGCCGAAACATGGCTGGACAAGCAGATAGGAGAAGACGATTGAGCGACCATGGGGAACCGGATAAGCCCGGACTGTGGCGGGATGCGAACGAGAAAACGGTCGTGGCCTGCATGGAATCCGGCGAGCTCAGGATGCGCGACCCGGATACCGGCATGGTCCTGTCCGGGGAGTGGGTGGAACGGGCCGCGCCGTTCCGTCAAGCCGAATGGAAAGGGCCGAAACTGATCGGGGCCGGGCTCGCCGCCATGCCCGACACGGCGGGATGCTGGTGCGACGCGAACGGCACGCTCTGGCTCATCACGGGCGGCGACGGGATCGACGGGCACATCTTCCGGCTGAAGGAACCAGGCCGCGAATGGGAATGCGCGCCGTGTTTCGGCATCACCGTGAGGATGCTCCACGAATGGGGCCCGTGGACACGCTGCGACTTCAATCCGAAGGATGATGAAGCCGTTCGTTTTGACTGGTGCAAGCCGTGGATCGCCGATCATGGTTGGGATGATGATATGTCCGAACCCGCATCGTCTCTGCTGGCTCGTATCAAGGAGATTCGGAAGAGCCTGCCGGAGGAGAACGGCCTGTGGAGGTTCGAGCATGCCGGATCCGGCGTCGTCTTCGGGGACGGCGGCGGGAAGCGCCTGTTCCTGTTCGATTCGGGCGGAGGTTTCCTGGACGGGGGTTTGGGTCCATGCACACGGCTCCGACTCGGCATTCCGGTCGGTTCCGCGCCGATCCCGAACCTGCCGGGCGTGTGGATGGACAAGGACGGGAACCTGTTGGCGGTGTCCGGGGAACGTCGGGTGAGGATTTGGAACAACCATGACTGGATGGCCGAAGAGCTTGACGACGATTCCGGGGAACCGTCCGCGCACGGCCCGTACACCCGGTATTCGCTCCAAACCGTCGAAGAGGTCCCATGGAAGCCGGAATCCGGCGATTCCACTCCGATCCATGAGGGGAGCCGCACCGTGCATCTCCCGGATGTCCGATCGTTCGGACGCCTGGAACAGGACAAGTGGCTGGCCGTCAAGAACCTCGAAGAGTCGGCCGAACTCGTGGAGGCATGCAAGCAATACCTGAAGGCCTGCGATCCGACCGATCCGAGCGGCATCGGCGACCAGTTCGACGACCATGCGAACTGCCTCGCCTGCTACGGGGTTAACGTGGGCGGCGAACTCGGCGACGACCGGGACAAGGCGAAGGCCGGCTGGATAGGCCATGTGCGCGACCAGCGTCGCCAAGCCATGCTCGACGAGCTCGCCGACGTGCTGCAGACGGTAGGCAACCTGATCACGGCGTTCGGCATCACCGATGAGGAGGTCGAACGGGCGATGAGCGACTGTCTGGAACGCAACAGGCGGAAAGGACGGCTCTGATGGAGACCACGAGAATCTGGGATTCCCGCAACAACAGGCATGCGACGGTCGAGCACGAGACGTTGAGACCATGCCCGTTCTGCGGCGGCACGCCACGAATCGACGATGATGTGGACGATACGACGGAACGGTACACGGTGCGCTGCGACTGCGGCGGGAGCATGCCGGGCCGGTACGTTCCGATCGACCCATCGTTCCAGACCCGCGTCACCTGCCTGCATTCGGCGGTCGAGAAATGGAACAGGAGAGGCTGATGGACTACACGGACAGCGGCTTCAGGGCCGGTTTCCGACGTGGATTGCGTGTCGCATGGGATGCGATGCGCTTCCGCCCGCTCCGGCATGAGCCGTGGCCGTCGCCGCCCATGCCGTCCCTGCGCGACCATCTGGAAGCGTACGGCGGCACCCGTATGAGCCCGGCCGATTTCGACCGGTGCGAGACGGACTGGTATCGGATGCTTGACGAACGGAACCGCATGTTCGACCGTTACCTGCTGGGCATGCGCTGCGCACGGTATGCGGTGTCCGGCATGTGGATTATCGCGTTCACGATTGTCGGGCTGACCCTGGTCGAAGTGTCGTCTTGAACCGGTCAGAAGTTCTTCCCTCCACGACCGAACAAGGCATCGTGCGAGCCGGTGCGGGTGAGCACGAGGCACAGTTCGCCATGATCGATCCGGTAGATAAGAAGCCAGTCGCCCTCGATGTGGAGTTCGCGAAATCCGAGCCATTCGCCTTTCAACGCATGGTCGCGGTATTCGCGCTGCAATGTGTCCGCATCTTCGGCCATCAGAGTCTGGAGCGCCTTGCGCAGCTTGGCCGGGTCGTAGTGTTTTCGCTTCAGTCGCTTCCAGTCTCGTTCGAAGGTAGGCGTCCGGGATATGTTGTTAAGCATCGAGGTCCGCCATCAGATCGTCCACACTGTCGAACCTTTTGCCGATGCCGTTCAGGGCTTCGTGCCTCGCCTGCCTGTTCTCGGCTTCGATGAGCGCCTGCCGGTAGATGCGGTAGTCGTGAGCGTTGATGATGAAATAGGTGGGCTCCCCGTTGCGCAGGACAGTGACCGGCGTATCGTCGGCGACCTTGGCGAACTCGCTGCTTGCCCCTGCGCGTCCGAATTTGCTGATCGGAACGATTGTGTCCAATGGGACGGTGATCGTTTCTGCTGCCATCGCAAACCTCCATAGAAAGATATACATATATATATACAAATATACACCCATTTTGTAATATCTACCATCCTTTCGAGAAGAGCCGGAACATTCCGATGGAAGCGGCATCGGAATGTGGAACGCATACGGGAACCGATGCGGAAAGGAGCAACTGATGGACAGAATCGATGCCGAAATCCGGTTCGCGGACGCGGTGGAGAAGCAGATGCGCCGCGAGAGCTATTGGTACCGGATCTGGTCGTTCACCGACGCCCTGGACGTGACCTCACTGTACCTGGGGCGGGTGAATGCGAGCTGGGAGCCGGTGAAACGATACGACTGGTCACGCGCCGTTCTCGTATTCGACGCGGGCAAGGTTCAGGCGCAGTGGCGGTCACGACGGTTCGAAACACCCGAATCCCTGGCCGATGCATGGATCGGGAATATTCAGATGGATTGAAAGACGGGAATCATGGATGGCATCATCGACCGTATTCTGAACGGTGACGGGCCGCGACCGTTGGATATCGACACGGCGGCCTCCATGCTCAGCACCACGCCCGGACTATTGCGCGAGTTCGAACGCTCCTACCATGCGAACGTGCTCGACCGGAAGAATGCGCCCACGGGACCATTGGGTCCGGACGCGAGGAGTGTCATCGAATCGCGTTCCGGCCATGATCTGTCGGATGCCGTGTTGGCGTTGGATGCGCGGATCGTGCGTGAACTGCTGGCGGATACAAGCATCATCCGGTATGACGGGGAGCGTCTTACGGCGGCCCCCTCATTGGCTCCCGTCCCGGAATCGTATGTGACGGAATCGGACGTGGACGTATTGGAGCCGGGGGAGCGCCCCCAGTTGGCGGGCGAGCTCATCCACCGTCAGATCGATGCGGTGAACTATCCGCTCCTGCTCGACATGTGGCGGCGCGCCACGGATCCGAAACGTTCCGCGAGGCGACGGCGTGAGGCGTACGGCATGTTCCGCACCGGTCTCGACCTGTTGGATCTGGATCCGGTCATGTACCGGATGCTCGACCTGAACCCGGCGGGCATGGGCCATTGGCTGCCCGCATTGGCGAAGGCGAACGAAGGCAAGACGTTCTTCCGTATCCCGAAGACTACCATCGCCAAGGTGCCCATGACCCTGCTGCAATTGTCGCGCGTCGAATACGAATCCCTGACCGCCGCCACCTTGGATGTCGTGGACCGTTGGGCGCAGGCCGCATTCGGCCTGAACCCGGACGGGGAGTATTTCATCAAGACTGGCACGTTCAGCAGCAAATACGACTACCGGAACGCGCACGTCACCGGCCCGCACGAGGTCGCGCAGATTGGCGAATACCTGCTGTACATCCAATCCCAGGCGGTCGAAATGGCAGGCCCCCTGAACGAGCCCGCCATGTACGGCGTGTCCACGACCAACGAGTTCGTGGTGCGAGAGTACGTCCCCGACCGGCTTGACCTGCCGACCATCTACATGGGTCTGCCGTTGCGCTGCGAATACCGGTGCTTCATCGACTGCGACACCGACGAACTGCTGGGCATCCACCCGTACTGGGATCCCGAAGTCATGAACAAACGGTTCCGTGACGCGCCCGATGCCTCCAATCCGCACATGCGGCATGATGCGGTCACGTACGCGATGCGCGAACCCTCGTTGATGCGCGAATACGGGGAGTCGAAGGACCTGGTCGCCGCTCATGTCAGGGAGCTGCTGCCCGGCCTGGGCCTGGCGGGCCAATGGTCTCTTGACATCATGCGCGACGGCGACGACTACTGGCTCATCGACATGGCGCCCGCCGAACGCAGCACCTTCTACGAACAGGCGGTGCCGAAAGGAAAGCGTCGGCCGATGGTGGAGAACTGGATGCCCGAACTGGAGGGAGAACATTGACCGGCTGGCTTATCGACATCATCCCGCAGAAGTGCCCGCCCGACGTGATGGATACGCCGGAACCGTACCGCGCCGCATGGGAACGGCGTGTCGGCAAGGTGACTCCCGGCGACGGCGATCCGGAGGATTGGCGGGAGCAGGCGGCACGTTTGGAGGCCGCGACACGTATCCTCCCGGATCCGCATGTAAGGGTGGCGGGCCGGTCTTACGGAGGGCCGGATCCGATGACGCTTGCCCATTACGGCGCGGTCATGCTCCGACCGTATATGGATCAGCTTTCCCTGCCGCCGTCGAATGCGGACAGGTATGATCTCATGCCCTCGTTGCGCCCGTTTCTGGGGCGCGACGCGCGATCCGCGCCCTGTGACGGGGATGCGGTCGATGCGGCGGTGCGGGGCATGCTCGACCGGCATCCCGGTTCGGGCGTGGTCGCCAAGTTCATGCTCAGGGAGAAACGCCTGCCGCTCGCGTTCATCGACCCGGACGGCACGTTCATGCAGACGGACGAGTATGGCGGGAAGCCGGAGCGGGTCCCGTTCGCCGCATGCCGGTGGGCCGGCTACGATCTCGCCCTGTTCGAGGGCGAGCCGGACGCGGTGCTCGTCCAGCAAAAGGCGCGCATGCGCTACGAATACCGGATGCAGGTGATAGGCGGGGAACCGGTGTGCGGCGCCGGCTGCATCGAACGGTTCACGCCCGCCGACAACCGGGGCAACCGGTATGATCCGCGCATGGAGGAGACGCGCAACAATGGGCGCATCGAATCGCATCCCGACATCGCACGGTTGTATGAGCAGTTCGCGCACGAGGCGGCGCATGCGATACGCGGCGAAATCGAAGGCCCATACGTGATGGACCTGTATCTGGATGATGCCGGGCAGCCGCATGTGATCGAGCTGAACCCGCAGTCGAACAGCGGCCTGTATGCGCTCGACATGGATGCGTTGCTGACGGCGATCGGGAATAATCCGGCTCAGTTCATGCCCGACCCGAAACGGACGGCGACGCCCGGCTGCCTGGGAGTCAGGGGGGAGGCGATCTGACGGTTTCCGGGTATCGACGGTCTCCATTCAGTGATAGCCTATGTATACAGAAAAAACGTTTACAAGGGAGAAAGCATGAGGTTGTTGAGCTACGCCATCAGCGGCCTGCGCCTATACGAAAACCATGAATGCAGGATGGATCTGTACGCCATCGACGCCGTAAGGGAACCCGGATACACGCACATGCTCGACGGCGCCGCACGCAACATCAGCATCAACACGGCCATCGGCGTCGCCGGCATCAACGCCTCCGGCAAGACCACCGCGTTGAGGGTCACCGAACTCGCCCTCGCCGTCGCCGGCGGCATGTCGCTGGGATCGTTGAACCCCGACCTGTTCCCTTTGTACGACACCATGGACGACCGGATCGGGGTGCGCGCGCTGTTCGAACAGGACGGTCGCTTCCATCTCATCGACAGCCTGCTCGAGCGGACAGGCGAGGGTCGCACGCCGTTGAGGTTCATCCGTGAGACCCTGAGCATCCACCATGGCAAGCTCAGCAAGAAAATGCTTGCCTCCGCCATGAACGGCACGTTGGATCCGGAACGGTGGACCGTGCTCTCATCCCGCAACGTGGGCAGGCCCGGCGTCCGGGGCGAACTGTCCGCCGACGCGAAACGGTATCTGCCGCCCGACCGGAGTATTTGCGGGGCCTTCGTCAAGGACACCGACATCGCGACCGAACTGCTGCCGGTGTCCCCGACGCTCACCGTCAGCCCGGCCCGCCCCGTCGTGACGCTGTTCGATGCCAGCATCGAACGTCTCGACTACGACAAGGACGGAATCCATCTGAAATTCCGCAATGAGGGCAAGGAGCGGGAGGTCACCCCGAACTCGCTGGTCAACATGGTCTCATCCGGTACCCTGAGAGGCGGCGCACTGGTCGGCCGAGCATTGGAGACACTGCGCGCGGGTGGCTATCTGATTGTGGACGAACTGGAGAACAGCATCAACAAGCAGCTCGTATTCGCCATCATGGACCTGTTCGCCTCCCCGGTCACGAACCCGCATGGGGCCACGCTCCTGTTCTCCACCCACTATCCGGAGCTGCTGGATCATTTCACCCGCAAGGATTCGATATGGTTCGCCGTCCGCGATGGAAAAGGCTTCGCCCTCCGGAATCTGGGCGCATACCTGGGCCGCACCGATTTGAAGAAGAGCGTTTCCTTCTTCGCCAACCGGGTACCCGGTACCGCGCCCTCATACGCGGCCGTCCGCGCCCTCCAGGATTATGCGGAAAGGTACGTGCATGCTTAATGCGGAAGGCCAGTATGTGCTGTTCGTCTGCGAGGGCGTGGCCGAACAGTACATACTCACGACCCTTATCGAACGCGGCGAACTGACCGTGCCGAACGAGCTTATCGTGCCTAATCAGCTGCGAGGCACATGGTATTTCACCCGCAAGGAATCGAAGCGGATGCTCGACCGGTTCCTCAACATGTCATACGGCAAACACCCGCTGCTGATCATACGTATAGTCGACTCGGACTCGGATGTACTGCGCATACCTCGAGGCTACGAGCATGCGGCCGAGGTCGTGAACCTGCGAACCCATCCCGAAATCGAAATGCTGGTCATCATCAACGAGGGCATGTACGGCAAATACACGAACGGCTCCAAACGGCTGAAGCCCTCCGACTATTGCAAAAGAGAACTGGGCATGAAGCAGGTGAAAAGCCGCGCATGGCTGGAACGATACTGGGCCGCGTCCGGCTTCCGCGAGCCTGCGTCTTGCGGTGCTCCTGCCGATTGCCAACACGGAGCACATCTCGTCGAGGATGCGTCCCTTGTCCTTCTTCGATGCCTTCATGTACTCATCCCTGAATCTCAGGGTGATCTGCCGCTTCGTCGCCATGCTGATCCCGTCTTCCATAAGACAAGCCAAACAGGACCGGTACCGTTCGCGCTCATTCCCGATGAGGTACCACTATGCACTACGCGCTCAAAAAACGTGAGGCACGTCGCCCACGCCGTGAAGAGCCGTGTCCGCACTATAATGTTAGATAGACGGGTTTACCGTGTTGCGATGCAGGCGAAAGGAGGCCGATGATGTGCGGAGCGTTGGATGTGGCGGACTACATCCTTCAGGAGAAAGGACGTCTGGCAGCCTTCCAATTGCAGAAACTTCTCTATTACTGCAAGGCATGGAGTCTGGTATGGGGCAACGCCCCGGTGTTCGGCGAGCCGATCGCCGCCTGGGGCGACGGTCCGGTCGTGTACGACGTGTACAAGCGGCACGCGCACCAGTACAGCGTCATCGCCGACGACATCCACGGCGACCGTGACAAGGTGCCGGCCGATTACATGCCCCTGCTCGATGGGGTGCTCTCGTCATACGGGAGAATGGGCGGGGACGATCTTCGGGATCTCACCCACGCCGAGGAACCTTGGAAGGACGCCTACAACGGGAACAACGGGCTCAAGGCGGCGACGATCAGCGACGAAAGCATGCACGACTACTATTCGCGGTTGATGAACTCGGACGAAACGACGCGTCGTAACCATCATGTGCCTCATTTCACGGTCCGCCCGGTCGTGGACATTAACGAAAAGGACTTCGAGTGGCTGACCTCCCAGCTCTGATGCGTCCCGGCAGCATGCGCGTGGCATGGGATCGCATCATCCCCCAGACGAATCTGACCCAGGACGCCATCGAGGGATTCGCCAGCGGCAACCCAGAATTGGATCACTTCTGGCTGGACAAGAGCCTGACCTATTCGAAGATAGGCATGTGCGCCGTGCATGTCGCCATGAAAGGTGAGGACATCGCCGGATTCTACACGATTTCGCCGTCCGTAATCCGAGGCGTCGGTCTGCCGAAAAGCCGTCAGGCGGGCAAACCCACCATGGCGCATCCCTCATGGCTGATAGGCGAGCTCGCCGTCCGCAAGGACCTCAGAGGAAAAAAGGAAAACGGGAGTGTCGGCGCGGCCTTGCTGTGTCATGCGGTCCACATGGCATGCGATCTGAGCGTGATGGCCGGAGGCAGACTGGTCATGCTCGACCCTCTGAACGACACGTTGGGCAAATGGTATGAAGACCATGGGTTCCTGCGGCTACCCGACGCGAAGACCATGTTCATGCCGTTGAGGAACGCCAGAAGCTATATGGAACAAATCGGCGAACCGTTCTTCGTGTTCTGATCGTCGAATCCGGTGACGCCGGAACAGCCGGTTTGTTGACGGAAGCCGCAACAAAGGTCCATGCGGCCCGAATTCCCGCCCGTCCGGGCCGCATGGACCTACCATGGGAATCAGCTTGATTCCATCCGTCAACGGCTGTACGCCGTCGAATCCGAACCGTCCGGCACGGTGAAAGGAGGGACACGAATGGGTCGGCCGTTGCTGTTCATCGATTTCGATGGGGTGATCAACCAGTTCCCCGACGACAAGGTCATGCGCCGGCAGGGGAGAACCGGTTGGATGAGACCCGACGATCCGCACCGCGCCGCGTACGCGCCGGACAACTGGTTCAGGCCGGACCGTAGGGAGCGGCTCCTGGTCCGCGACCTGGGACGCCGGTTCGTCATCCGGTGGAACGCGGAGCTCGTGGCCCGATTGGACGCCCTGGATGCGGACAAATGGTGGCTGACCACCTGGCAGCCGGAAACCGGGCGATTGAACCGGGCGTTGGGCGTGGACTGGCCGACCGTCCAATGGTATGATCCCACGACCCGCGAGGGCATCTGGACCGGCAAACGCCGCACCATCCTCGACGCGCTGAAACAGGACCGGCCGATCGTGTGGCTGGACGACGAGGAGACCACCTACAATGCGGGGCTCGCCATCCAGACCACGCCGCACGAGGCTCCCGTGCTTGGCGTCGGCCCGGATTCCGCGATCGGGGTCAGCCGTCCCCAGATGGACCTCATCGAGGATTTCATCCGCAACCCGCCCGCCGGCCCCGTCGTACGGTTCGAGACGGCCGGCGACGGGCACGAGGGCCATTGGGGGTTCTGACGCATGATCGACCTGTATTCGTTCCAACGGCGGCCTGACATCGTGAAGTCGTTCGGGCATTCCGGCTCGTACACGCCCTCATGGTCGGCCGCACGCCGGCAGGCCATCGCCGACGACGCGGACTGGTGGAACGCGATTTCACCCGCCTACCGGTGGATGATGGGCGAAGTCAACGACCGCAATGACGAGCATTGCGGCTTGTCCCTGTCCGGTAGTGCCAGTGAACGGCTGTAACCGTTCTCCTACCTTTAATTGACGGAACATCATAGGGTGGTTGACTGCACCCTTACGCCGTCAGTCATGCTGGCGGCGTACTGCGAGTTCAAAAGGTCGTAGCCTTTGTGTCGCAGGTTCATCGCGGCTATCCGGTCGTCGTTGGACCGGTATCCGCAGTTGCGGCAGACATACAGGTGGCGTTTCTTGTCACGGTTGGCTTTGCGGATTTTCCCGCATTTCGGGCAGGTCTGGCTTGTGTAGGCCGGGTCAACGAACACGACTTTCTGACCGTTGCGTTTCGCCTTGTATTCGACCATCTGCCGGAATTGGTGGAAACTCCAACTGACCTGAACATACCTGTCCTTGACCCTGACCTGTTCGGTCGCATTGCGGATTCCCGTAAGGTCTTCGAGAACGAACATCGTATCCCTGTCGTAATGGTTGACGAGTGCCTTAGACGCCTGATGGTTCACATCAGTCATCCAACGGTTTTCTCTGTCGCCTATGGTCTTGAGTCGTCTGCGGGCGCTTCGGGTGCCGCGTTTCTGCAACTGTTGACGGAGCCGCTTGTATTTGCCGCGCTTGCTTTTCACCTCCCCTCCATGTTGGAAGACGGTGGTTTCGCCGTCATAACTGGTGGCGAGCATTCGGATGCCCAAGTCCACGCCCACTATGTTTTTGGGGCTTGGGGTTGGGTCGGGAACCTGTAGGATGATGGGAATATGCAGGTACCATTTGCCTCGTTTCGATATCAGTCGGGCGGTACCGAAACGTGCCGTACGGTATTCGTCCGGGGTTCCCTTCCATTGGGCTTTCACTTTGATTCTCCCGCCCATGACGGGAAGGCTGAACATTCCCGTCATGGGCGAATAGGAGTAGTCGCGGTTCCACAGCAGGTCAACACCGGCGGACGAGTACTTTGGTCTGGTGGAATAGTATGCCGTCCTCTTTCTCTTGGGGTTTTCTCCGTTCCGGCGTTCCATGCGCGAGTGAATTGCCTTGTAGGACGCGATGACCCGCCGTATCGAAGATTGGGTCATCTGGGCCAACAGTCCGTATTTGTCGCGTAGCGGGTGATAGACAGCCTCGTTGATTTTCCTCTGGCTGAGGGTGTGGTGTTCTCCAATCCAATCGGATACTTCGTTGCAACAGGAGGTGTAATTGTCACATAGGCGGTTGAGGGCTTCAGACTCGTGTTTGTTGGTCGTGAGCTTGACTTTCATGGTCAATGCGAGTTCCACCATATGCTTCACCTCCAATAAAAAACATTATATCATAATGTTAGTGGAAAGGAAAGGCATTCACCCACGACCACAAGGGTCGTGGTACCCTGCCTAAAAAATTATGGAACACAATGGGGCCGCGTCCGAACCCGGACGCGGCCCCGTTATGGGCGTGGGCCCGCTGGGTCGATTCGAAGGGCCGGGCGCATACGCGCCCCGACCGACGGTATTCGGGTTTCCGCAACCAGTACGACGGGTTGGAGCTCCTGCATCTGCGGGGTCGATGAGAATCGTGTATTGTGCACGGATTTCGACCAATACCATTGCATCATCAACCATTGGCCGTGCGCCCCGCTGGATGCCGGCGCATGGCCGCCTGAGGAGTACGACCGGTGGCTGGACGAGCATTGGGACGATCCGGCCGAAAAGAAACGGCTCCAGTACAGGGAGAACGCGATCGCGGATCCGAAACGGCTGCCGGACCGGTGGATCCAGGCCTGCCTGTGGACGATCACGCCGCATGATGTGGTCGATATCCGACCGGCATGCGGGAAACCGGATACCATTGGGAATCATGGATGATCTGAAGAGCAGGGCGGCCAGGTTCGCCGAATCATGGGCGGGACGCGGCGACGAGAAATCCGAGACCCAACAGTACTGGCGTGACCTGTTGGACAAGGTGCTGCTCATCCCGGATACGAGCGACAGGCAGACGCTCTGGTTCGAACGGCGCACCGCATTGGACGGGTTCATCGACGCGCTCATGATCCAGGCCCGTGTGCTCGTCGAACAGAAGAGCCTCGGCGTGGATTTGGACAGGCCGGAACCACGTCAGGGAACCATGGTCACCCCGGTGGAACAGGCGAAACGGTATTCCGACAGCCTGCCGCCATCGGAACGCCCGTCCGTGCTCATCACCTGCAATTTCGGATTGTTCCGCCTCTACGATCTGGAAGCCGACCCGTTGGCCCGCACCCCGCAATCGGAGTTCACGCTTGCCGACCTGCCGGAGCACATCAACGAGATTGGCCGCCTGTTCGCGCACGAGAACTCTCGTGTCGTCCAACAGGAGAAACTGTCCGTCAAAGCCGGCCGACGAGTCGCCAGACTGCATGATTCCCTGGCGAAATGCTTCGAACATCCCGATGACCCGTCTGAACATGATGCGCTGGCGATGCTGACCGTGCGCCTCGTGTTCTGTCTGTATGCGGAGGACGCGAACCTGTTCAAACCGGACGCGCTCCGCGATTATGTGGCGGCATCCACGCCCGAACGTCTGGGCGAAGACCTGTACGACCTGTTCGAAGCGTTGGACACACCAATCGAGAAGCGGCGTCGTTACCTGCCGGAACCGTTGAAAGCGTTCCCCTACGTGGACGGCGGCCTGTTCGCCGACCAAATCGACGTACCACCTTTAACCGAGGAACTGCGTGACGCCCTGCTGGAAATCAGCGAAGGCTTCGACTGGAGCGGCGTCAGCCCCGTCATCTTCGGCTCCCTCATGGAGGAAACCCTCAGCCATGACGAACGGCGCAAGGGAGGCATGCACTACACGTCCGTCAAGAACATCCACAGGCTCATCGACCCGTTGTTCCTCGACGGGCTGAAAGCCGAACTCGAAGAAGCCGAAAGCAAACCGGTCGCAGGCGGTTCCCGCACCAACGCGCTCAACAAACTCCACGACAAGATAGCCGGCCTCCGGTTCCTCGACCCCGCCTGCGGTTCCGGCAACTTCCTGACCGAAACCTATCTGGAACTGCGCCGCATCGAGAACCGGATCCTCGCCGATTTGGACAAGGACGGACAGCTCGCCCTCGACCTCGGCGACGACATCAACCCGGTCAAAGTCAGCATCAGCCACTTCCACGGCATTGAAATCAACGGGTTCGCCTGCGCGGTCGCCCGCACCGCGCTCTGGATCGCGGAACAGCAAGCATTGGATGATACCGAATCGACCATCAGCGGCCTGCCCCGACTCCCGTTCACCGATACGGCCCATATTCAACAAGGCAACGCCCTGCGCCTCGACTGGAACGAACTATTACCCGGCGACCACTGCGACTATGTGATGGGCAACCCGCCGTTCATCGGACACCAGCAGCGCACGCAGCAGATCAAGCAGGATATGGAACTCGTGTGCGGCAAGGCCGGCGGAAGCCTCGACTACGTGGCCGGCTGGTACTGCAGGGCCATCGACTACCTCAAGGACAATCAGTCGGCCGAGTTCGCGTTCGTGTCCACGAACAGCATCACCCAGGGCCAGCAGGTCGCGCCCCTGTTCGGCCATGTCAGGGAACGGGGATGGCACATCAGGTTCGCGCACCGCACGTTCATGTGGGACGCCCAGACCACCGACAACGCGAACGTGCACGTCGTCATCATCGGCTTCAGCCGGAACAAGGAGAAGCCGGCCCTCTACTCGTATGCGGACATCAAGGCCGAGCCGGCCGAAAGCCGGCCGGAGCACGTCAACGGCTACTTGCTCGCAGCGCCCGACGTGTTCGTGACGGCGCGCAGCCAGAAAAAGGGCCCGCTGTCCCCGATGCTGAACCTCGCGAACTTCGGCTCCATGCCGCTCGACAACGGCAACCTGCTGATCGAGACGCCTGAGGGCCACGCGGAGGCCATGGCCGACCCGATAGCCGCCAAATACGTGCATCCGTTCCGCATGGGCAAGGAACTTATCAATAACAAGGAACGTTGGTGCCTGTGGCTGGCGGACGCGGAACCGGGGGACATGCGCAAGTCGAAATTCATCTCCCGAAGAGTGGCGGCATGCCGTGAATACAGGGAGAACGCCACCAAGACTGGCGATGCATACAAGAACCGTTCGACGCCGTGGTTGTTCAGGGACAACCACCAGCCGGCGCACAACTACCTCGCCATTCCCGCGTTTTTCAGCGGCAGACGTGAATATGCGACGTGTGACTGGTACGGTCCTGAAATTATCGCCGGTAACAAGATCTACACCTGCGATGATCCGGACGGTTTCAATTTCGCCGTCATGGAATCGGCGATGTTCATGACATGGCAGAAAGCCATCGGCGGCAGGTTGAAGAGCGACCCCGGTTTCTCCAACACCGTTGTGTGGAACAACCTTCCGCTGCCGCAGCTGTCCGACGAACTTCGCCAGAAGGTCATCGACGCGGGACGTGGAGTCATCGACGCGCGCGCCAAGCATGAGGGCCAGTCCCTGGCCGACCTGTACGATCCCGACTACATGCCGACCGACCTACGCGCCGCCCACCGGGAATTGGACAAGGTTGCGGACGTGGCGTTTGACGCGAGGAAATGGTTGAAGGACGATGATGATGCGCGTCTGCAAGTGTTGTTTAAGTCATACACGCGTATGACAGGTAGCAGTGAGGTGTGACAGTGGTAGACAAAAATCTAATCGTAGACACCATTAGTCAAATAGGTTCAGTCGCATTAGATGCGGCCCGAGATAATGCAATAGACAATGTCAATGAGGAAGTCAATCAGGCGTTAGCTTTCGAACGGAAACAGGAAAGGAAGCATGTTGCTCGTGTATTCGCTGAATTAGGTATTGACAGGCAGAAGGCAATCAATCTTCTCGTCTTTGAATGGGATACAGGTAGAAGAGACGCTGAAGAGCTGATGTTGGAGGCTCATCGCATTTACTGGCCTTTGGAACGATTGAAACGCCATTTGAGAAACGAGGATTGGACCATGTCCGAAATCAGCGATTTTCTTCACGACTATGAAGTTGCGCGACAATTGAGAACCAATAGAAGGCTGTCTGATCTGACCGCTGCTGGTCTAGTCGATTGGCTCCAAAAGAATCAGGACTGATTGCATTGCAATGTGGCCTATCTGTCTTGTACGGGATCAAGGAAGACTGGCCACATTGTTCTATTCTTCTGGCTTGCTGAGGCCGACTCCCGTCTGTACGCCGAATTCGAATTGTTCCAGCTTGTCCGCGAATGTATCCAATTCGATTGCCGATACACGGCCGGTTATGCTTGCACCGTGGTTTGATACCCTGATGCCATAACGATTTCCTCCATCGTCCCAAACATCGAATCGCAGGTCTTCTATTCTCTCTAGTTTGTTCGCGGATGGTTCCTTAAGCACGCTGTCGATAAGCGTAAGCAGCGTATGTGCAGCATTCGGAGACAGATTCAAACGGTAATGCAGCAGACCATCATCAAACTCGATTTCGATTACGTTCGAATCGAGTCTCGTGCAGTTCAAGGAAATATCAGGCATATTCCCCAAGATATTGGCAAAGGCAGACCGGGTTCTTGGCGTGGACTTCTTTCGGAAGAAATACGGGCCAAGAACCCATGAATGTCAGTGCTTCTTCTTTTTGTTTCCGCCGTCGACCCAGTCGAAAGCGGTCTTGAATGCTTCTCGTGCGGTGTTGGTCTGATCGTAGTAGTCGCCGCCCATGTCGCTTTTCTTATAGTCGATGACGGTGTTGTTCACGTCTCCGCGACCGTCTGAGAAGGTGACTCGCCATCCTTTGCTGCCACCTAGGTAGAAGAGTTTCGCGCGACGATGGTTGTTATCGGCGTCGGTTGGCCACACCTGCGGGTACGTGTTGCCGGTCAATTCCAAATCGGGGTGGCCTTGGAGAGCCATGTTCGCGCCTTCCTCAGCCGACTGCGGGTCACAACCCTTGGACTCCAAATACTCGCCGAAGGAATAATCCATGTCATCCGTGTAGGTGAGTTCCGGATTGGTGAGATACACTTCGGCATCACCATCTTCGGCGGCTTCACTGGCAAGTTCGGACATTTGCTGCGGGTCGTTCCAAGCATCCTCGTTGCCATCCATGTAATCGTTGCCCCATGCGATATACCGGTCGCGATCCAATTCCGGCAGCTTCTCGAACTCCTCACGGCTGACGTACAGGCCGGATTCCACGCGATAGCCTTCATCATCGGGGCCGAACTTACGTTCCGAGTACTCCCTGTTGGCGATGTCGATAAGCTTCTGATCCAGTTCCTGCATTCGCTTCACACCGGTCTCATAGGTTTCAACCGGCGCGCCGCCGGTATTCGATTGCTGATTCTGTTCGAATCGTTCGAGTACGTCACCGGTCGGCATGCTGCTGGTTTTGCCTTCATCCGCATAAGTGCCGTCACGGTTTCGACGTTGCTGTTTTGCCTGTGCTGATTTTCTGGAGTCGACCATTGTTTCTCCTTGCTATTTTGGGTTGAATGTTTGATGTCGTAGGGAGGTTGTCTATTTACGTTTTCGAGCTGTCTGCCGTAACTCTTACCTTTTGTTGTTTGTCAGAACGTTGAAGAATGACCGCTGCCGTTCATCCAACCATGTGGGGGAATGGCCGGCGTCAATATCCGATTGCTTGATCAGGTACGCCACTCGGTTTGGGGTTGAGCTTTTCGCGTCGCGAAACTCGTACACTGTGTTTCCTGTCGGAGTGTTCCTTCGGTGTATGCGACATCCGTCGATTGATACGTCATCCTGTTCGTCGAATCCTCCGGAGAAACCTACATAGGGGGAGTTGTCTTGGAGTGCGTCCATCCCTTCGGCCCACAGTTCACGATTCTCTTCGCTCATGGTCCCGTCGTAATAGGATGCGGGCGGAGACACGACGGATGTTTGCCGCTCATATTTTTCCAAGGCGTCAGCATTCGGGAACCCGGCTTTTTTGTGTTCGTCCTTGAACCGGCCGCTCTCGGGTTCCCTCAGTTGGCGTCTCGCCTGCGCTGATCTGACCGTATCTACCATTTCTGCTCTTTTCTGCTAATTGTGTATGTAGTCGAATCCATTCGAGGCCAGGGACTCTCGCTCCCTCGCTTTTTGCCATGCTTTCCATTTCCATGGCTGCCAAGGTCTACGGGGAGGCGTCCCGAATACCGGATGTACCGTCAGCCGGTTCAATCCGGTTCCGGATGCCTCCATCCGCGCGATCGGCGCATCGTATTCGCCACGTTTCTCATTGGAACGGGTTCGCCATGTCTCCAGATCGTCGGCGACCTTTTCCATCTTCGGGAGGTTGATATTTTTCGATATCGGCGTTTCCAATCTGATGGAGGTGGTGGGGGATTGGAATTGCGTGTGACGTTTCATGCCGTGTGTCTGGTCCGGCACGTCTTGCACGGTGAGCGTGGAGCCTGGTCTTCCGTCCACCGGAATGGTTCTGGAGCTCGCTTGTCTTGCTTTCGCTGGGGGTAGGGGTACTTCGGTGGTGGGGGGCAATGGCGGCCGGGGTTGCTGTTCGTATTTTCGTATGGATTCGTCGGTTGGCATACCGGATTGACGGTGCTCGTCTCGGAATCGTCCGGTGTTGGGGTCTCGCAGCTGTTGGTGGGCTTGGATTGATTTGTTGGCTGGCATGTTGTTTTTTTTCGTTGGAAGGGGCTGTCGTGTTTTTTCTGGTTCCACGTTATCTATTGTTTTCTGGTTTTCTCCTGTTTCTTCGTTATCTCACCACCAAGATATCTGTTATACTGAGTATGTCCACATAAAGATAATGAAAGAGGAAACCAATGGCACTCACCATCGAAGAACAACACGAAACCAACGACCTCGACCACGACATCCTCGCCACCCGCGAAGTCACCTTCATCTGCGGGCACAAGCGCGTCTACGAGGACATCAGCGCCTGCCAGAAAAGCTGGATGGAACGCTGCCAACGGTGCCCCAACTGCCAGTACAAGCGCGACAAGGCATACGTCGAAAAGCTGTCTGCCGAAATCAACTCACCAGAACTCCTCGAGATGTGGCTCAAAGAAACCCCTCCTACTAAGACCAGCAGGAAAGGAGCCATCAGACTATTTAGGCAAGGAACCTCAATAAACACTGACTTTTCCGCGCCATAGTATCTTGTGTGAGCATGTCCAGTAGTTCACCTACTTTGGGTCTTGCAGCTTTTGCTGTCGTAGGATCATTGGTTTCTTTGAAATGTCATTCTATGTGGACAAATAATCCTCCGGTGCCGTATGGCATCGGGGGATTTTTTATTTCAAACCTTGCATGATTTTTTTCATTTACATGTTATACTGAATATGTCCACATAGAATGAAAGAAACCACAATGAACACGTACAAGAACTTCGAAAAAAACGCCAACATCATACTCGCCATAACATGCGTCCTCTGCGCATGCTTCATGTGGAGAGTCACAGGGCTCGCAATGGTCATCGCATCAATCGGATTCGCAACCTCAGGAACACTGATGATTACCCACTTCGTGACGCGATGAGCATGTTCTGGATTGGATATGCCGCCGGATTCGTCACTTTTCCCGTCGTATTCGGCCTTCTGGCGTTGGGCTTCCTTCTCCTCGTCCCGCATTGGCCGAACCCGACATGCGGCCTGTCCTGCATTCCCTGCGATGAGACCCTCATCGAGGATGACAGTACGCGTACGGTATCCGGCTTCATCGCCGAACTGAAATACGTCATCCACGGTCTGACCCGCCGGCATCGCATCAACTACAAGGCGTGGATGAAGGCGGGGAAACCGAATCTGGGGTGGAAGCCGGTGGCATGACGGGTTACCTGATCTCAGACCAGTTGCAGGGTGCGCCCGTCCGGCATGATCGCGTTGACCTGAAGCCTGCCGCCGATGGCGTCGAGATAGCGGCGCAGCGTACGGATTTCGGTCTTGTCGACGTCGCCGGATTCGAGGCTGCTGACCCGCTTCTGGCTGACGCCCATGCGTTCGGCGAGCTGCTTCTGGGTCACGTCCTGCTGTTTGCGCGCTTCTTTCAGCTCATACAGGCGCATCTCCTCAAGAAGCTGTTCCTTGCGCTCGTCGATGGTCTTCTGGTCAAGGTCGTGATCGGCCTTGAAGTCCTCCAACGTGTAGCTCATTTCGTGTCCTTCCCATGTTGTTCTTCCAGCCACCGGATGTACCGTCGTTCGGCTTCGCGGATGGCTGTCTTATACCATTTGTTCCATTTGTTCTGTTTGTCTCCGCCGACCAATAGGACCGCTTTGCGTTCCGGGTTGAAGACGAACAGGATTCGGACTTCGCTTCGACCTGTCGAACCGGGTCTCAGTTCCTTCATGGAGCCGATGATGGAGCCCTCGATTTTCCCCACCAGGGGGCGTTTGAGGTTCGGTCCGCGTTCCCGAAGGAGGTCAAGGGCCGCGTAGACCTGGTAGGCGGTCTGTTTGTCAAGTCCGTCAAGCCAGTCCTTGATGGGTTCCATCTCTATCTGCCACATACCCATAAATATACCATATAAGGTATATAAAGTAAAGTCGGAAACAAGAAAAAGCAATGACCAAATGCAAGAAACCAACGCCGTACGATCCGAAGCTCATCGCCGCCCAATGCAACCCCGTGACCCTGCGGCTCGGCTGCGCGGCCGGATGCTGGAAGGGCGAGGACTTCGACATGTGCGGCAAACCGCCCGTGGCGATCCGCCGTTGGACGCGCGACGACGGGTACGACGATTGCGAGCTCCTGCCCGAGGAGGGCGTGTACGGATCCGCGTGCAAGCTACATGCCAACCATGATGTCGTCCCGTTGTCGGAGGTGTTGAAGGCCGTGGCCGATGCCGGCTGCTGGAAGCGTGACCCATCGCTGATACCACCGCTGCCGGGCATATTGCCATATGATCCGATGCGGATTTTCGCCTTATGCGACCCGACATTGCTTCGGCTTGGCTGCACGACCGGCGTATCCCGCGACGGGGACTACGAATCCTGCGGCAAACCCGTGGTCGCGATCCGCCGTTGGATGCGCTCGGACGGCCCCGACTGCGAGGACATGCCTTCGCCCGGCTGGTACAGGCCCGTATGCAAGACGCACGCCAACCATGATGTCGTGCCATTGGCCGTCATATTGGGCGTGATGACGGGAGTATCGGAAGAACAACGGGGACGGCGAATGATGGATGAATGCGAACGGCTGACCTATGTGAGCGGCGAGGCAGCATGCAATGCGGTCGATATCGCCACCGCTTTGGGCGGCGGATTCCATGTCAGCTTTCCGCCCGGCCGCGGCACCATGACGTTGGCCAAGTATTTCCCGGACGGCTCCGATGTGAGCATTGAGGTTGGCGACGATCGGGCCGCCGCCTCGAACAGCCGGTTCGAAACCGTTGAATGGGATATCGAGGACGGAATACCACAGAAACTAGTGGACATGTTGCACCCTAAAGCGGGTTAATGCCACGGTTTTCAGATTTTCTTCAAGAATCGTTCTTTGAACGAATGATAATCGTAGTATCCGTCCGGTTTTCCTCCACCCAACTTCGGAACAGGAAAAGCCGGTCAATCTTCCAGAACGTTGTCTTAAAAAAGGATGCTGCGCCGATGCGAAGAATTAAGATATTCATCGATAACACCATTATTCCCGCAGACATATACGCCGGGCAGAAAATCGCTTTCATCTTCCTGCCAGCAGGCCGTCAAACAGCTCAAGGTCGTGAACAAGTCGTGCATCAAGCCTCAGTGGATAATGAGAACGGGCGTGTAATCAATGTGACCTGGCAGGCTAAAGGCTGGTTCAACCGGCTCGTCACCCGGCATTCGCCTCTTCTCCGACGCATGCTCGGACAACCCGACACCTACCGGTTCGACGACAACATCGCCTCTCCGGAATTTATTCAGGAGCGTGCAGATTGAGCGGGGCAGCACATAAGACCGTTCAACCAGTAAGCCGATCAGCCGTAAGAAGGAAGAACCGATTCCAACGACGTGTCGCCCTATGTCTGATGTCGGCAATGATTTTGTCAGGCGGAATGGCATGTCTTTTTCTGCCGCATAATGAAACCGCATACGCAGGTGAACGTTTCAACCAGTCCACCGCATTAACCACGGAACAGTTGACAGCATCAAGCATCGATGATGCGGCTAGCAGGAGCAGTCAAAGGGGAGACCTCACGGCGGACGGCACATGGGATATGGGCGACCAGCCGGACCGCAAGCTCACCATCATCCACGCGGACAATCCAGTGGTCCGTGACCTGATCAACGGGCGCGACGAGGATCAGACTCCGGCCGGATTCAATCCGGATCATGCGACCGGCGACACGGGCAACGCATACGCATACGGGCAATGCACATGGTGGGCGTACGTGCGGCGCACGCAACTGGGATTGCCGGTCGGCAGCCGGCTGGGGGATGGCGGCATGTGGGCCGATTCCGCCAAGGCGCTCGGCTATTGGGTGGACGATACCCCCCGACAAGGGGATGTGATCGTGTTCAGTCCCGCGCAGGTTAGCAACGCATGGGGGCACGTCGCCATCGTGGAGAAGGTCAACGGCGACGATTCCATCGAGATCAGCGAAGCGAACGTGAACGGGCAGGTCGGCCCGTTCCGACGCACCATCGAGGCGAAACAGACGCATGAATACCAGTACATCCACTATTAAACGCGCTCCCATTATCCTGACGTTTCTCCTGCCAATCGTCATGCTCGCCATGCCGACGATCCCGGCATGGGCGGCCGGCTCCGATTCGGCTCCGATTTCCATGGCCAGTGTCAGATCGTTCCCGAAACACCCGGTCCCGCATCGTTCGTTCACCGAGGCCGTATCGACCGACGTGGACGGCTCATGGGGTGGAATCGAAACCCTGGACGTGCCGCATACGGAAAGTCCCGAGGAACAGGCCACGCGCATCCAAGCCGAACAGGCGCGACAGTCGCAGGCCGCGTCACGAGCCGAACCACGCACACCGGCCGCAACCCCGATCATATCGGCGCCGACGACAGGCGACAAGGAGAAACCAGACTCAGATACGGCCGCCGCCCTGGTCTCCTACGCGCTCCAATACCAGGGCGCGCCATACGTGTACGGAGGCAATACGCCTGCCGGCTGGGATTGCAGTGGTTTCACCAGTTTCCCGGCGGGGGTGCCCGGTATTTCAATGCCGGGAGGAACCGCCCCCCTCCTTTCGGTCTAAGTCTTCTTTCATTACACGCGCGTAGTGATATAATCGGAATCATGTCCCAGAAGGTCGTGATAGAACGAGTGCAGGTGCGGGGTGCCGCACCGTATCTCGGCATGAGTGCGACCCCAGACGGACAGCAGGTCCCCCTGTATTCGACCAACCCGGACATCGTGATGCGTTGGCTGTGCGACGGATGGCGTTGCCGATACAACCAGTTGCGTTCCCGTCGCACCAGATGGGATAGGAACACCCAATCCGCCGTCCCATTGGGCGGGAAGCCGGACATGCGCTCCGACCGTCAGGTAAGACTGGAATGCTCATGGTTCGCGGCCATCCCCGCAATGGTGCTGCAATCCCCGAACAGGATAGAGAACACGGACTGGTGGAGCGCGAACAAACGCCGCAAAACATTGAAGAAGAAGCATCGGAACCCGGGCATGACGCCCCGGTTCAAAAAACGGCGTGACGACCTGTATTTCGTCTGCTGGCACAACAAGGGGTCGAACGCGAACTACCGGCGGTTGAACCGGCGTCACGGCGAGGTCGTGATCACCGGACAGAACCCCGGCGCATATCGTCTGGACGGCCAGCCGTGCCGGTACAGCATCCACATCCGTGTCCGGGTCAGCCAGCCCGTCCGTGACTATACGAGCGTGGGAGTGGATTGGACGAGACGAACCCTCGTCTTCATCAACAATCCGTTGCCGATAAAACGTGAACGCACGGGTGCCATGGTCGGATTGGACAGGGGTTGCGTCCACACGCTCGCCACGTCCGACAATCGTTTCCTCGACCTTCCCAAGCAGCGGTTGGAGCGTATCGACCGTGAAATATGCCGCCGTCAGAAGGCTCAGGCGCGACGGGTCAACATGTCGGGCAAGACGGTGAGGGAATACCGTCGCAATCCGAGCCACACCTATGAGCGTACCGGTCGGGAAATCAGCCGACTGTACGCGAAGGCGCACCGCATCATAGACGACTGGCAGCACAAGACCACCAGCATGCTCGTCCGCGAATACGACCTCATCGTATTGGAAGACCTCAACCTGCAAGACATGAGCCGCAAAGCCAAGGCGAAACCCGACCCAGACCGACCGGGCGCGTACCTGCATAACGGCCAGTCGGCGAAACGCGGCCTCAACCATGCCCTACGCTCCGCCGGTCTCGCCGGTATAGTCGAAAAACTCGAATACAAGACCCGGCTGACCGGACAGAACCGGCTTATACTCGTCAACCCCGCGTACACGTCGCAGACATGCAGCAAGTGCGGGCATTGCGCGAAGGAGAACCGCGAAAGCCAAGCGGACTTCGAATGCAGGCAATGCCATGCACGCATGAACGCCGACCTGAACGCCGCCCGCAACATCCTCAAACGGGGATTAGACCATCTCCTCGGCTTGGACGAAGCCGAGCACGCCCGAACGGAATCAGACGTCCCAACCGCTTATAGCAGTAGGGACGCTTCCGCCTTGACGTGCGGAACCTCAACACGATAACAACGTGTTGGAATCCCGGTGTTTCAACACCGGGAGGACGTCAACCAATACGTGTACGCGCGGTTCGGTATCCAATTGCCGCACCCGTCCGGCATGCAGGCCACGGTCGGCACGCCCGTTGCCGACCCGCAGCCGGGCGATCTTATGGCAAACGCGGGGCATGCGGGCATTTACATCGGCAACGGGTTGATGATCCATGCGATGAACCCGGTCGATGGCACGAAGGTCACGGCCGTCATGCCCGGCATGGGATATTATCGCCTGCTCGGCTAGGGCACGCCTATACTTTGATCAATCGTCCATCCGGCCGGCACGTTGCCGATCATCCCGTTGTGTTGGTCGTTTCCGTTGGTCTTCCTCCTTCATGCGTTCGTATGGTCGAGAATCCAATAGGCGATACTGCGGGCGGTATCCTCCGGCACGTCCACGTGCATGGATGCGCTGCCGGATTCGATATAAAAGCGGACGAGCCCAGGGTCCGTGAGCCGGTCGATCTCCAGCAGGTCATCGTCATCCTCGGCCCGGCAGTATTCGCTCCTGTCGTTCGCCGCCTGTTCACGCAGATGGGCGGGCAGGTACGGGTTGGCGAGAATACTGCGATGCAGTTCTCTGCTGTCGGTGAATGTCATGGTCATTTTTCCTAGTTTAGGGTGGCGGTGCCGGTGGATAGTGGGATCAGTTGGGAAAGTAGTGGGCTGATCCATGCCCATTCGGCGAATAGTAGCGTTATCCAGAAGAATAGGCAGGTGGTTGCACGTAGGATGATTGGGCCTGATTGGATGCGCCAGATTAGTGTCATGAAGTTCCATGATGTTGTTTTCTTCTGGCGGTCTTTGTGCCAGATGAGCCATGACAGGCCTGTGAGGATGCACCAGATTGTTAGTGTTGCGGTGAACAGGAGTTGGCTGACTGGAGCGTATTTGCTGGCTTTTTGGATGCTGCGTGTGATAGTGGCTTTTGCTTGCTGTATGGGAGTTGATTGTTTGGAGGCGAGTTCTTTTGGTATTCCGTCAGCAGTGTTGGCCCAATATTTGAACCGTCCGCGGACGATGAGTCTAGCACTCAGACTGTCCTGTTCATCTAGCGAGTATTTACAGGTGGTGAGTGTGATGAGGCGCGCGTCTTTTTGGTCTGTCTGGTCGGCGATGACGGCGGCATCATCGGGGGTCGTCATCCAAGATGATTGCATTTCATACACGTACCAGTGGTCGGCTGTCTGAATGATGATCGGATCCCCGGGTTTCAACGTGTCCGCCGGCCCTAGGTCACCGGGGGTGCGGTGTCCGGCGTAGGAGCTGTTGCCGATGCTTCCGGGCATGACGGTTCCTTGGTAGTGTCCGATACCGTAGTTGTCAAGGACTTTCAGATCGGTGCCTTCTTGGATGGCTCGTTGCCATTCGGCGCCGAACCGGGGGATTCGCATCCAGCCGATCACTGTCGAGTATTCGGGTTCCGGCTCGGTGGGTGGGTCGCCCGATTGGGGTTTGGCGATACGGGCTGAACCGTCAGTTTTAGTGGGTTGGGCTGTTTTGAATCCTTGGTTTTTGACGATGGTCTGTTGCGTGTGGATCTGATCCATTCCGTTGCCGATGTACACCCATCCGACGTGCATTACTAGGATGATGGCGAGAAAAATCGACATGCCTGCGAACAATTGCAACAGCCGGTAACCCACTCCTTGTGATTGTCTGTCTTCTCTCTTAGGAACGGTGTTCTCTTCAATATTCCGGAGCGAAATGTCTTCAGTATTGTGCTGAGGACGGAGTCGGCCTGGTCTTGAGGCGGCATGTCTTCCCATTAGTCTTTTTCCTTTCTTCCCGGATACGGTTTAGTTGACTAACTTCCGTTTTACCGTCTCACTGCTTGGAACGAATGCTATCGTCGTTAATCACCTTGTCGGAGGCCGCCTGATCCGCCTGCGAATCGGACCGGGATGTCCGCGCATTTCGCCGTCTCCAACAGGAGACGGAACAGTCGGACGGTTTCCTCCCTGCCCTCCATAGGGTCGAAACGGATGCCGTCGCCTTTCGACATGGCGGTCTCCAGCATGTACGCCACCTGACCGTCCGCCCCGATGAACGCGAGACCGGAACCGTTCTCCACCCACGCCTCGCGGATCGTGTCCCATCGGAAGTTCAGGTATCGGCCGAACGCGCGATACACGTCCGCGCCGACCCACATGGACCGGCAGCAGGCCAGGAATTCGGGTGATGTGATATTGATGTTGAAGCCGTTTGACGTATCGCCCATCATGAATCCCACCCGGTCGCCGTCCTTCCCCTCCACGAACGGGATAAGGGTGGCGAGGGTGACGGCAAGCAGGGTGAACCAGGCGCGGTCGCCGTCCTTCAACGGTGTCCGCTCCCCGTTCACGATGCTCATGTTGACATGGTTGAACGCGTCGACGATGGCGGCGGGCTCCTCGAAGACGGCGGGAATTTCCCCGTCCCCGCTCATGTGGAACGTGCCGTCTGGGTCGAATTCCCAATCATATTCGACCGGATTGTTGCCGGTCTCGTCGTTGGTTTCTACGATGATGCGTTCGACGCTCATTGCTTCTCCTTGTCCAATACGGTTCTGGATACTTTCAGATATCGTGTGCCGCCCGACTGGCGTAGCTGGCGGTTGTTGATGCTGTCGATGACCGGGGCTGGGGGATCCGTATACGATTCATGCGCCCGGACGATCACATGATGATTCGGGTTGAACCCGGAGTACAGGTGCGTGATCGCGAAGGTCGCCGATAGTACGTCCAGATCCTTGAAATCGTAGATGGTGTCCGTTCGGAACCCGTCGATGCCGGTCGGCGGTTCGACCGGTTCGAGACCATGGACGCCGAACATCGCCACCCTGACCCTCATGTCCGGATCATGCTCGAACAGGTGCGCATATTCGTCGCGCAGCACATCATATTCGGCTATCGCCCGTTTCGCGGTCATCGGCATGCTCTCCGGGTCGGCAAGCATACGTTTCACGAACGCAATGCCCTCGTCGGTGATGATCCGGTCATGCTGCCCGAAATCGACCAGGCCGCGTTCCTTCAACGCGTCGAAACCATAGGGGCCGGTATGCCACGAGTCTTCCTTGAGCCTGTCGACGGCGAAAAACAGCATGGCGTACTGGGCTTTCGTGATGCTCTTCATGATGTTTTTGGCGAGGATACCCCGGCCCTTGTGGTCGGGGAGGAATCGCCTTCTCCTTTTCAATAAAGTGCTATAATTATCCTTGCTATTGAAGAAAATCGACGGATGGGAGTGGATTATGGTCGTGCAGACACTGACCTACGGCATCCGCTTGCACCCGTCCCCGGCCGAATCCGATCTGCTAGACCGCACCTGCACGGCATACCTCTCCTGCTGCGACCATGTGAGCCGCGTCGCGAAGTCGAACCGGACGCTCTCCCAGAGGAAACTCAACGACCTTGCCTACCGGCATCTGCGCGAAACCTACCATGTCGGCTCGCAGATGGCCCAGTCGGCCATCATCCGCGTGATCGGCAACTACCGGACCGTCAAGGAAAGCCTCGGAGACCCATGGAAGACGAAGCGGCCGCTGCAATACACGTCCTCCGGTTACGATCTCGTGTGGAACCGTGACTATTCGATCCTGTCCGACGGCCGGCTGAGCGTCAACACCCTGAAAGGGCGCGTCAAACTCCAAGTCGACTGGAAGGGCATGCCCGAACAGTACCGGCATGGAAGGTTCGGCACCGCACGCCTGCTGAAAAAGCGAGGCAAGTGGATGCTGCTCATCCCCAGCACCGTCGAACTCACGGACCCCCAGCGTCCGCAGAACGTCATGGGCGTCGACCTGGGCATGCGATTCCTCGCCACCAGCTACGACAGCAGCCACAAGACCACATTCCACTCGGGGAAGGAGGTGACACACAAACGCGCGCACTACAAGGCGTTGCGCACCGGATTGCAGAAGCGGGGAACCCGCAGCGCCCGACGCAGGCTCAAAAGCATCGGCAACCGAGAAAACCGTTGGATGAGAGACGTGAACCATCAGGTCTCCAAGGCACTCGTAGACGAATGCGAACAGCCCACGCTCATCGTACTCGAAGACCTCAAGGGCATCCGGGAGGCGACGGAGCGGGTAGGCAAAAGCCGACGATACGTGCAGGTTTCCTGGGCGTTTTTCCAACTGCGGCAGATGATCGAGTACAAGGCTCTCAAGGCCGGGCACTCGATCATGCTGGTGGATCCGGCGTACACGTCGCAGGCCTGCCCACGATGCGGGCTTGTCCGCAAGGCGAACCGCAAACACCGTGCCCACGAGTACGTGTGCGCGGGCTGCGGCTACAGATCCAATGACGATCGTGTGGCCGCCATGAACATCCGGAGACTCGGATACGCGGCTCTGGTTGAATCCCAGACAGGCACATCCTGACCGGGAGGGGTGCTTATCAATCACCCCAGGATGTTCCGCCACCAATCCCTCGGGAATGGAACAAAGGTAGGAGGAGTCAACCATCGGTTTGCTCCGTTCTCACTACCGGGCAGGGACAAACCGCGATGCTCGTCATCGCGGTAATTGATCGATTGTCCCCCGTCCATTGGCTCAGGTATCCGCGCACGTCGGCCGCCGTGCCCTCCCTGTCGGAGTCGAAGCCGTCCGGCTGCCAGGTGCCGTCTGACATGATCAGCAGGTCCAGACTGATGGGATGGTCTTCCGCACCTTGGCTTTGGAATATGACGGCGCCGGTTTCGACCGGGTCGCCGTTCGAGAACAGGTCATCCCAGTACACGTCATCCGCCTCCAATGCCTCGACCCTGCCAAGACCGGTGACGGTCTTCCGGTAGCCATCGAGAATCTTCCCGCGATTTCTGACCGCTTCGATCAGCCGACTTGCCGCATGCGTCGGATCGGCGGGCAATAGCGCACGGAACACGCTTTCGCCGACCTCGAACACCAGATAGTCCGGATCCGAAGAGCGCGTGGCGGGGATACCTGAATCGTTCAACCGTTTCACGGCCTTGTCGGCCTCGTCCATGATGCCGCGGTCCTTGCGCCACTGGTCGTATCCGACGTCGAACAGGACCGTCATGGTCGTCTCATAGTCGGTGTCGAAGGTCGTTGTTTTCGGATGCCACCAGCCGTCGGAAACCGTCCAGTGGATCAGGTTCCCGTCGAATTCAAGGCGAATGCGCCAGTAGTCGAACGGTCCGCTTCGTGTTTCGAATGTGGATTTGCAGTCGAACAGTCTTCTCAGGTTCGACCATTCGTACGGTAACATCGGCGTGATTTTGAGCAGAATGATGTTGTCGGCCATCAACCAGTGACAGTCTGCGAAGAAACGAATCTCGGGTGTGACGACGCTCATTCCTGGCACCAGCCTCTCCGTTTCGTCTCCACATACACGGCGTCACGCACTTCGGTGTCGTTCCAACCCCATTCGCGAGCCGTATACAGGTAGTGTTCGCCTATCGCGTCGATGACGGCGAGCGCACGGTCGTCGCATTCGGCCAGCCTGTTGCGTCGTTCCAGCACGCGCTTGTAGATGGCCGTCGCATGATCCCGTTCGGTTCGGTCGGCGTTTTCGAGCAGTCTGTCGATTGCCGGATAGTCGCCTTTTTCGAGCAGGGCATCCAACCGTCCGGCCAGCTGCTCGTCTTCTGGGCCTCGGATTGCGTAGCCGCCGCAGCCGTAGTAGTCCGAGTAGTCGTCTTTTGGCACGGTTTCGCCGTTCTCGCAGCGCGCGGTCTCGTATTCGATGCTCATGGTCTGTTCCTTCCGAAGTATTCCGCAGTGTTTCGTGTCTCTTCATCCTCGTCGTCAAGGAATCGTTCGGGCCACAGGGTCGCGGCCGCACGGCGTATCTTGACCTTGGGTATGTTGCGCCAGTCCTGTTCGGTCAGACGATTCACCTGTTCAATCAGCTCCCGGCCTTTGGCGGTCAGCGTTTCCGTGTCCTTGTCGGCCAGTCCCCTCTCGGCGAGCGTGGATGGCGTCTGCGGGTAGATGAATGCGGGATGCTGAGTGTGTCCGGCCATGCGGAACAGCGTCCACCATTCGCCGGTTGTCATATCCGGAAGATTGTTCTCTTCGGCCATGGCCTGTCGTCCTTCCGCCTGTTCGCGGCGTTCGTGCTTGGTGCCGTGGGATTCGAGTTCGGGCTCGTCGTCAAGCCACCGGTTCGCGTAGTTGCTGGTATGCTCCCCGTGCAGGGCGAGCAGGATGCTGGCGTGATAGTCGCACAAATCGATGCTCCGGTTGATGATCCGGGTGCGCATGCCGCCGAAATAGGAGCCGTCATCGTAATTGTCCTGTGCGACGATAGGGAAGCTCACTCCCCAGTACATGGGATTTACGGCCATGCTCGCACAGCCGGCGATGTCACAGGAATGCCGTTCGACGGCGGGCTTGGTGATGTTTGCCATTGATTAGTCCTCTTTGTTTTCCGGGATGTCGTTGCCGTAGCGTTCCAATGACTCATTGATATCGTGCACCAGTTCGCGTAGGTATTCGATCCGTTCTTTCCGTTTGTTATCGATTAGTGCTGGGATATCTTCCAGAGGGCGTATCGGACCGCCGACGATGTAGCGCCAATCCTCACGGGTTCGCACTCTCGGCATGTACTTGTCTCCAAGACCGTCATCCCAGACGGTGACGGCCAGCTCGTAGGTTTCGCGCGAGGCTCGGTGTCGGAGGCATCCTGGTAGAGGCGTGACGGCAGCGTGCAGTCCACGATTTAGTGATGTTGTCCGCTTTCAGCATGTAGCCGCGAGCGAGGTCCAAAAGCAGGTTCATCCGAAACCACGCGAAGGCATCGGGATACGAATTCCACCTCATGTGAATCACGCCGCCCATACCAACCCACGCGAAACAACGACACGGCTCATATACGTCAATGGTCATCGCCGCATCCTCATAATCGCTTTTCGTTTCGGCATCCGCATCCTTGATGAACATTTCGATTCCGAGTTCACGCAAGGTGTTTTGAAGGTCACGCAGTTCTTTCAACGTCTTCTCGATTTTCAGCATTTTTGTTTCTCCTTATTCTCTAATGGCAGTATTCGCAGTAGCCGTAATCATCGTCCGCCATGTTGTCCCAATTCAGAAGAGCACCGCAGCCCGCGCAACGTTCGCACACGCACTTGTCGGATTCCCGCCCGCAGTATGGGCAACGGTTCCAAATGTCCTCCGCGATGGCTTCCGGGTCGGTCGAATCGTATTCATGCGTCCAATCCGGCTCGGGCATGGTCTTGTATTCGTACGGATTGTCCGACCATGCCATAACGGACACCTTGCCCGCCTTGTTTATAGTGACGCGGGCGAGGCCGGTGTGCTCGCCGTCATACTGGTCTCGCAGTCGGCATTCCAGCACGCCGTCCTTCAGTTGAGTCCAATCGTTTTCGTATTCGAGGGCCTTGCTGATTTCGGACAGCATATCGACGGCGATGAAACCGGTCATTTCTCCACTCCTTTTTCATAGGGGAAGGTTGAGGTTGTTTCTGCTTGGCTTTGGGGTTTTCGTGATAAGACAGGTCACATTTCGTCCCTTGGCATGGTGTGCGCGGCGTCCAAGTATTCGATGCCGTCGTGAATCCAGTAGCGGGCCTTGATGGTGGTGGGGTCGTTCAGTTCGACGAACCAGTCAGCCAGCCCCTCCAAGCCCATGTCATCGGCGGTCTGCCAGAGGTCGTCGATGAACGCGTCCCAGTCGGCTTGGTCGTCGTCCTCGCGTAGAACACCGTCGAATTCATCGCGTCGGCGAGCGACCCACCTGCATGTCTTCATCAGTCTTCGAGGGTGTTTGCTGACCCAATCCATGCTCCCGAGCGGCTTGCCGTCGATGATGAGGCATTCGATGCCGGCATCATTCTTCACGATTCCCGCATTCCAGCCGTTCTCCCGGAACTCGGCAAGAACATCATCCATGGTCGCCGTGTCGTCCGCCATCAGTCAGCCCTCCTGTACATGGTCTTCATGCCCGTCGGCATGCGTCCCCGTCGGGTCGTCCGGATGGTCGGCCTTGTTCCTGACGGCACGGTCGATGGCCCGGTTCAGGGCGCGGATCAGATCCGCCGCCTGTTCGACGGTCAGGTTGATGACATGTTCGGGCGTATCCTCGTCCGTCCGAAACGACAGCTGGACGGTCGGCCACTTGGTGCAGTCGAATTCGACATGGCCCTCGCAGTCGTCAACCCGCCAGAAACGGGTTCCTTCCACGGTCGGATCGCCGCACGGATTTGTGGCGTACGCGTCCCAATATTGGCAGCGGCCGTCCGCATCCTTGTTTTCCTCTTCGAGTTCGGGCGTCAGCTTGTCGAACTCCTCCAAGCCCTGGGATATCGCCTTCACCTCTTTCGCGGAATCCAAATATTCCCCTCCGAAACAGGAGATGTCATCGCAGACGTCAATCAGCTTCCCGATGTTCTTCTCGCCGGCGAGAAGGGGCTTGAGGCGGGTGATTTCCTTGTCGGCGGCATCGCGTTTCCGTTCCGCCTCGTTCAGGGGTTGTTCGAACCCGTGATAGCGGCGTCGGCCGATCCAGCCGCGCTGCCTGTCGGCCTCGCGCGCCTCCGGTTCGTCCGCCAGCCATTGCTCATGCGTTTCCGCTTCCTGCCTGGAATTGAACTGCTTGTCATCCGAAGTGGTGTATATGATGCTTGTTTCGATACTCATGATTCCTCCAACTGGTATCCGATGTGGCGCAGCGCGTCCTTGATGGTTTCGCCCGGTTCGCCGCCAAGCGACCGCCCGCCATACTTGTCGTATATCCGCCATTCGTCGGGCTTGGACTGGTAGGCGTACACGGTGCCAGCCGGCTTCCCGTCCGGCGCCGTCAGTTCGATCGGCTTCGACTCGCCCCGCTCCGACCGCCATCGTGCAGTGCCGTGCGCGCGTTCCATGAGCGTCAGGCTCGCGCCGTCCAGTCCGGCTTCCAGCAGGCTCATGTATTGGCTGTCATCGTTTTCGCGGATATGCCAGTCGTCGCCGTAGTTGTCCTCCATGCCGACCAGCAGCAGGGGCAGGCCGGTGCGGCCGCGCCCCTCGTCGCGCACAATCTCGAACGGACGGTCCAACTCGTTGAACGCGGTCTGCCAGATGATCCAACCCTTGTCGCCGACGCGCGGCGAATCCGGACCATAGCCGTCGCCGTCCTGCCGATCGTCGTAATGGAACCGGTCGAGCAGCCGATGCTCGAAGCGTTCGTCAACCGGATTCATCGTCCTCTCTACCTTTCCCGCAATCCCAACGGTCGTAGCATGCGGGGCATTCGTATTGCGCGTATTCGGGATTCCACTTGGCGTGCTCACGGCATACCAGACGCCAGCAGGCCTCACATATCTCGCCGCAGTTCGTGCAGTTGACGCGCCCGCAACAGGGGCATTTCCTCGCATGCTCCCCACATAACGGTATGCCGCAACCGCCGCAGTGGTCAGCCACGTCATCCGGCTCGTACGGGCCGTGGATTGAATCTTCGCAGGTTTCGTTCGCGTTCATGATGGTTCCTTTTCATTCCTTGCCTAACAGGTCAAGTCCGGCGCATACCGTCTCCCATACGGTCTTGTCGTCGAATGCGATGAGCATGCCGGATATGCTGTATTCGCTCGCATGAGGCAACGCGTCGCCGCAATCCACGGCCGCACGCCAGGTGCCGTCGAACATGCCGTAGTCGTCCAGATCGTCCGCATACGACACGTCCGACGGCTTCGCATGGCCGAGCCGTCGGAATTCCTCGTCGGTAAGAAAGCGCCATTCGCGCGTATCGCGCACGCGCAGGTCGTCTCGGTTGGTTTGCAGTGTAGCGAGTATCGCCTTGCGGGCGGTCGTGTGGAAAGATGCTGTTTTCATGAGGTTCGTCTCCTTTTCGTCCGTTCTACGTGCGACGCGAATTTCAACGCCTTCTCGCCCTTGTCGGTCAGCGCGTCGAACACTTGGTCGATGTAGTATCTGCGTTCCAGCACGCCCAGCTCACGTAGTCGTTGCGATTCCTCCGCCGTTTTGACCACGCCATACGGTTTAAGTTCTTTCAGGATTGCGATGTCCCGCCCGTCCAACAGTGGCGGGTCGTCGGGTTCCAGCAACGCTTTCAGACGGTTGGCCTTGTCTTCCATGTCGGATACGGCGACGGCCAGCGACTCCGGCATGGGCGTATCCGTACCTTCGCACAGGCCGTCCCACCGTTTGCGCTTGTCTTTCGCCTTGTCGAGGTATTTGTTCGCTGTGAGGGTGATTATCCGCACGCGGAACTCGTCGAAGTCGCAGACTCCTTTATGATGGTCGTAATCCCGCCAGACGAAGGTGCCGTTCGGACGAATCGAGCATTCAAGGAACACGTACACCTTGTTAGGGTTGCGGATGTCCGCTACGTAGTCGGAGTATTCCGATTCGACCAGAGCGAACTCCACGCCTTCCTTGCCCAGCCTGTCCAATAGGTCGCGGACGGATTGCAGCGTCTTCTCGATTTTCAGCATGGTTCACTCCTTGTCCAGTCGGTGCACGTTGGACAGCATGCGCGACGCGGCCTGACGGCGCGTCTCATACGGGGTGCCGAGTTCCTCGCCCAGCAGCCACCCCTCGAACACGGACACCGGGTCATGTCGGGCGGAGTATTTGTTGTTGCAGGCTTCGCACACATGCATGTAGTGTTCGGCCATGTCTTCCACATCCTTCGCCTCCTGTTCGTCGCCAAGCGTGTTCCGGCACCATTCGGCGGTCTTCTCGAACTTGTCTTTCAACCGCATGAGACGGTCGGTGCGCGGCATGGGCGCGGCCAGCAGGCGGGCCAGTTCGTCCAATGCCCGTTCCTCGCCCATGTCGGCTGTATCGAGGACGGTGTTATCCTCGACAAGCTCGTACCGCGTGCGGACGATGCGGATGGTGTCGCTGTCGGGAAGGTTGACGGTAATCTCGTATCCCGCTTGGGGGTCGAATGCGGTGATGCATCCGAATTGGTGGTCGTTGTACACATGCCAGTCCGTCAGTGTGCGGGTGACGGTGTTGAGGATGTCGCGTGTTTTCATTTTGTCAGTTCCATTCCTTCGGGGCGACGACAATCCAGCCGTTCGACAGCGGGTATACGTCGCAGGGTTCGTCAGATTCCAAGTCGTCGTCCAACGGGTTCCAGTCTTCGAGGCCGTCGTGGGCGATTTCGTCGTTGAGTGTCCCGCTGTGGATGCGTTCGGTTTCGACGTGGACGTCCTCCTTACAGTGTGATGGTCGGGAAGAACTGGGATTCGCCTGCTGCAAACAGGCTTTCCGGCATGTCGTCCATGTTGCGCGACGTGGCTTCGAGTCCGGCGACCTCACGGTAGCCGTCCGGAATGTCGTAGCAGTCGACGATCACCGGGGTTTCGCCGCTGATGCCGTTTTTCTTGAATGTTTCGAGTGCTTTGATGAGCTGGTCGATGGTCATTTTCTCCTCTTTCTTTTATGTGGACATATTCAGTATAACAGACAAATAGGATAAGACAAAACCCGCCTCCCCAAAAAAAGGAAACGGGTCGGCGAATATCAAAAAAACTAGGGGTGTGTTTACCCTATTTAAGTTTTGCGTGATGATTGTCGTATGTGTACGCCGAGGTATGACATCACGCCTGACCGGTTCATGAGGATCACACATCCGTTGCCGCGCCAGCGCTGCAACGTGGCGGTCGACAACCACACGTTCGTCAACGCCCTGCCGTGGATGTACCGCACGGGAGCCCCGTGGAGGGAACTGCCGGAGTGCCACGGCAAGTGGGTCACCGTCTGCCAGCGGTTCAACCGCCGGTCCAGGAACGGCGCGACAGGGCGCCTGTTCGCGGCATTGCAGGAGAAGCGGATCAACGGGGCGGAATCTCAGCCACACCAGACTTTCTGTTTTCTTTTTCCTGCTTTCGTGCCTTGTCCCATGCGGCTCGGTTCCATGGGAGTACCGGCTTCTTCGGCGGCTCCCCGTATTCCGGTAGGATGAACGTGTAGCCTGTCTCGCTGGTGGATGCTGTAAGCCGCGTTATGGGAGTGCTCCACCGTCCGGAAGCGTGTGCGTTGAGTTCCGCGCGCTGCCGTTCGAGCCGTTGGCCTGTTTCCTCCAGCTCGTTGATGTCAGGGTTTGAGGTGGGTGGGATGATTCGTTTGATGGTGACGTTGCCGGACTGGTATTCGACGGTCTGGTAGTCGTATAGGCCGAAATCTTTTTCGAATCCCGAACTGTGCGTGACCGTCAGGGTGCTGTTGTCGGGGCCTGTGAAACGGCGTGTGTCCTCATGGTAGCTGCCATATCCGTCGGCGTTGCCGTCATGTTTTGTTCCGGCTTCCGTCCATCCGTCCGGCAGCGTGATTGGTGGTGGGGTGATTTTGCCGTGCTTTTGCAGGCGCTGGAGTACTGGGATCTGCGAGGTCTGTTGCTCGTATGCGCTTAGTGTTGCCGCGTCGGGGAAGCCGAAGCTGTTGAGTTCGTCTGCGAATCGTCCGTCTGGGGTGCGTCTCCGGCGTTTCGCTTGTGCTGTTCGGCTGGATGTCGTCAATGTTTTGGTGTTCTTTCGACGAGTGTTGTTTGTCTTTGATTCTAATCGCGCCTTGAAAAAAGGAAGCAGGCCGGACGAAAGCAAATCAGCCAAGAAGAGGCACTGGATAGAATCCGCTCTCCGAATACATGAGCAGAGACCTGTCGCCGATGGGAGTGCCGTCGCTCATCGTGGAGAAAGTGTCGCAGAACCACGCATCATGCTCAAGCAATACAGTCGGAACAGGCGTATGCCCGACCACCTGAGTCAGGCACATGTCCCCGTCTTCGGCGAACTCGCTGCGATCACACCATAGGGGAGAAGGCGTTCCTGCGCCGCCGCGCGCCGGGCCGATATCCAACATGGGTACCACCATTGAAGTCGGGTGAAGAAGCATCTGGTTCAGACGGTCGGCAATCTCCCCAACCGGCTTGTTCATGTAATCGACGCCAAGCCGTCTGCGGCCCCATGCACGGGTGAGACCTGCATGCGTGGCTAGGATATTCCCATCCGTCCACGCGAGATGGAACGGAATATCCTGCATCAGCTCATGCACCCTACGGTGCGCGCCCGGCTTGAACCCGGACGCCATAGCGCGCACCCGGGCATAGGAAGTGGAGCCCTGCTTAAGGAAGTACGGCACATCATGATTGCCGAGCAGCGGCACCACCTCACGTTCAAGGGATTCACGCCGATACCATGCGGCAAACGTATCGAAGAACCGGACCAGCCCGTTGTTCGACACGTTCCAGTCATCGCAGATGTCGCCCAATAGCACGATGCGTTCCGCATGCTCTCGTCTGGCGACTCGGGTGATTAGCGGCAACAGGTCTGCTTTCGCATGCAGGTCGCCGACGAACAGGGTACGGGTCACGCAGCAACCTCCATCGCGGGCAAAACCTCATAATTCGAGTCGGTCAAAACAATGCGACCTCGCGAAGGAATCGGATTGGTCGTGTTCACTCGGCTATTAAGTCCGTTCGCATACCAAATCACATACCGGTGCCCCTCATGGACGAGACGTACCGGAATGTTCACGTCATCGGAGTCGATGACGCTCAGCACCGCGATCCCGTACTGGGATTCGACTGAACGGCGCAAGGTCTCGACGGGAACCCAATCATAGGTGGCGAAACGCCAGCCGAGGAACGCGACGAGGCTTAGCAACGTCAGCGCCGCCAAAGCGGTCTGACCAATCAGGATAAACGTGACGATGAGCGCGAGAATTCCCAGCCCCTGCATGATCTGGATCATCGCGGCGTGCAGGAACTCTTCGACGGTGGCGGGAAGCATGCACGCGAACGGACGCGACAGGGAATTGCTCTCCTTTTCCTTATCTTCCACATCGGTCTTTGCCTCGACCTTGACTGTTGGGGTCTTTTTCACAGGGTGACGGCGACGGCCAGCCGGTTTGACCGATGGTGGCTGCTGCCTCATGTCCTCGGTCTTCGCGTTCGGATCGGCGTGGGTCTCGTTCTCGTTGAGTTTGCGTTCCATATCATTGATGGCGTTTGCCATATTTCTTGCCACTTCTTTCTATCGGTTGTCGTCCGGGGTCCTATAGTCGTGTTCACGCACCTGCCGTTCACGGTTGAAACAGTTATGCAGCAGGTTGACGGTGCTGAAGTTCGCGGACTCGTCGTCGCGGACGGCTTGTAGGATGCGCTGCCGGTTGTCCCAGATCAGCTTGTCAGCCTGTTTCTCGGTGAGGGCTTCCAAGTCGCCGTCTTGGTTGAAGTGCACGTACTTGTGCTTGTCGGGGTCCCATCCACCGTACTTGCGGGCCTCTTTGATCTGTTCCTCGCTCATGTCTTCCAGATGCAGGTCGTGGGGGTTGATGGATGGGGCTATGCGCAGGTCGCCGATCGTGGATTCGCCCTTGTTCTGCTCGTCGTGGTTGATGGTCTGCCATGCGGCGGCCTTCAACGCGGTCATGTTCTCCTCGTCGGGTTTGAAGAAGATCTGGTCTCGGATGGCGGAATCCATCATGTCGTGGCGTTTCTCCTCCAGTTCAGTGTCGAGGTCGAAGTCGTCATCCCCGGATTTTTCGGCGAGATCGTCCACGAGGTCGTTGTCGGTGAAGCCCCAGTCGTCGCCGTGGATTTCGGTCAGTTGGCCGCTGTCTATGCGTTGGCTGAGGTCTTCGGTGGTGATGAAGTCCATCCTGTGGTTCACGTACCCATCATGGTCGATGGACAGGGTGGTTTCCCCGTCTTCGTCGCCGTCGCTTTCCATTACGGAGTAGGCGTGCCAGCCGGCCGGCACCTTGTTGCGGTCGATTCGCCCATCGTCCAAGGCGTAGCCGTTGAGGGTGGATCCGTCGGGCATGTCGAATTCGATATGGCGTGCCTCGTAGGGGTCGTCGAATGCGCCGGTGGCTGTGAGCAGCTGGTTGAAGTCAGGCTCCGTGTCGTCGGTGAGGAGGCTGGCCACCTGTTGGATTTTTGTGTCGGAGGGGAGGCTGTCCTGCTTGTCTTCGTCCGCGAATCGTCCGTCCGAGCTGCGGCGTCGTTGGCGGGCTTGGGCTGACTTGTTTTGGTTGGTCATTGGAACTCTCCTTCTATGTAGACATATTCAGTATAACAGGCATATTGTCGTTCGGAGACAATTCTAGGGGTCCGGCCTCCCGTTTTGGCAAGAAGCCGTGATGTCGCGGAATTGGCAATACCTGTTATACTGAATATATCCACATAAGAAATGAAAGAGGAAACCCATGTACGTCATCGAAACCCGAATCAAAACCCGCAGCAACAAGACCATCTGGATGCCCTACAAGCAATACCGCACCACAAACGGCATCGAAAACTTCCAGAAGCGGCACCAGTACCTGTTCGACGCAGGGGAGCTGCGCGTCACCGGCAACGCCGAACCTCGCCAATCCCACACCAAATCAGGCAAGGGGCTGCTGCGCGTGGGCGATATCCTGCACGAATCCTACGGCTACGACATGACCATCAACAAGTTCTATGAGGTCATCGCGCTCAGCCCCTCCGGCAAGACCTGCACCATCCACCCCATCCACAAGATCGCCATCAAAGGCGACGCCTATTCCCCGTATGGCTCCGAAGTAGTGCCCCAGACCGAGGGCGAGGACCGCTTCTGTGGTGAACCTATCAAGGGCAAGCGCATCCAGATCGGAGCCTATGCCAAGTCGCGCGTGTATGTGCGGATTTCCTCGTATAGCAGCGCGTACAAGATGGAAGAGAAGGATTTCGAGCAGCCTTACTATGAGAATCACATGGATTGACATGTTATACTGAATTAGTCCACATAAAATTTTCGTAGAAGGCACCAATCATGCTCGGAAAACATCAAACAACAGGGCAGCGAGCCTGATGGCAATCGACCCAGGAACCACGCTCATCCTCATCACGTGCCTCATCTGCACGATAGTGCTCGCCTTCGCCGGAAAAGAAACAGGCGACAAGACGGACACCAAACACGACAACAGACAACGAAAGCGCAAACGTTGAAAATTCACTCGACCGTACGCGGGACGCCGGGGAATGGACGCTCTCCTATATCGGACAGCCCGGACGCCGGCGGCATGTGAAAGGCGGACGACGATGAGGCACGGCGCATCATCCCGACACATGGGGGAGCCCCGGCCGGCGGCGGGCGTGGAGCCGGGACTGCTGGCAGCCAGCCTCGCCATGGCGCTCCTGCTCATGGCGTTCGGCGCCCTCGCCACCCTGGGCGGCGCGCTCCTGCTGCGGCTCCTGTCCGGCATCCGCATCATGACCGCCATCTCGCAGGCCGCCGCCGCCACGTTTTTCATACTGCTCATGCCGGCCGGCGTCTGCCGGCTCATCGCACGCATACGCGGATGGGATCCGGACCCGGATCCCACGGAAAGGAACTGATCATGGCATTCGACTACATGCATCCGCCGGAGGATTTCGAATATCTGGGCGAATGGTGCAAAGCGTGGCGGGATCCCGCGACGGGGGATTGGACGATAAGCCAATTGCTCGACGGCCTGGACACCGCGCAGATCATCCTGTCCGGCGAGGAGGTCAGGGAATTGGCCCGGCTCGCCGCCCAACACGATCCGACCGATTACGAGCTGGAGTACGGGGAGCTGCGCCGACCCATGTTCGCCACGCCGGACGAGAACGGGACGGCCGTCAACGCCGCGGAGGGCGCGGGCGGCGAACAGGCCCGCATCCATTCGGCCGAGGCCCTGCACCGGTTGGGGCGGTTCTGATGGACGGGTACTGGTGGGGCGTGGCCACCCCGTTCATGATCGTATTGGGAATCCTATTGCTCTGGCTGGCCGGCAGCCTGTTCGCCGCGATCGTCAGCCGGGCGTGGAAACGGGCGCATTACGGGCTGCTGAAGAAGGGTTGGATCGCCGAGGACTACGACGAGGACTCAAAGGAATGGACCACCCGCCCCGGCGCGGAACGCCTGGCGGCCGCCCTGACCCGGTACGGCGAATACCGGATGCTCCCGTGCTTCGGCTGGATGATCCTCATCGTCCGCGACCACAAGCCAAATGACAAGAAGAAGACCGATGGACGATAGGCGATACGAGGAACTGGCCCGCCGGCTAGCCGATTATCCCGGCCGATGGGTCGCATGGCCGGAACCGTTCGGAACCCGGGCCGAGGCCGACGCGTTGTTCGAATCGTTGCGCGACGGCGGGCTTGAATCATTCAAGGTCGATTCGGCCGCGCTCCGCTGGCGGATAGACGAGTTCAAATCGATTGTGGACGGGCGCGGGCTTATCTGGATGGAGGTGAGCTGCGCATGGTGAAAAGCCTCACAATCGGATTGGTCGATGATGGCGTTGCGACATGGAACCCGGTTTCCGATGGGAACCTACTGGTGACGGGTGGCGCGGGATGCGGCAAGACCTGGTGGCTGACACACACCCTGATACCTGGTCTCAACGAAATGGGGCAACGGGTCTATATGTTTGACGGGTATGTGGATCGAGGTTATACCAAGCCCGTGCAAGGTGTGATTCCGGTGAACGATCCCACGTCCATCTTGGAAGAGCCGGATTCCTTTCTGATTATCGACCATGTGAATCCGGGTCTTGAAGACGATTCAGCTTTGATGGAGACGGTAAGGGAGAGTGACGCCCGTATCCCGATTATCCTGTCCGTCCAACTGGTTCCAGACCGGGAGCAATGGTCCGCATGGGCAGAACTGGACATATTTTCATCCAAATACACCGGCATGCCGTGGGCTCGGATGGGAATCTGGGAATCCACGAGTCGCGAGAGACCACAGGTGGTGGCTATATGAGATTTTCTGCGGGTTTTGGAACAAGAGGCATATCGAGGGGAAACCTGATGGGCAAACTGGTTAACGGAATCATCGCGGCCATCGCCACACTGTTCATCATGGCCGGCATTTCCATGCCGGCATTGGCCGCAACCGATGATACGTATGTTCCGAAGAACGATTCTGCTGGCAATATCTTCGTGCAGGATCAGGCGAACGTACTCAGCGCTGAAACTGAAAAACATGTTTACGACCTGAATAAGTCGTGGGAGTCACGTGAGGACAAGCCGCAGCTGCTCGTCGTCACCGTCTCCACTTTGGATGGTGTGCCCATCGAACGGAAGGCGAAGGAACTGTTCGACCGGTACAAACCCGGCATGAAAGGCAAGAACACAGGCCTCGTATACCTGCTGTCCATCAAGGACCATAAGGACCGGCTAACCGTCGGCACGGGGATTGGACAGACATTCAACCAATCCACGTGCGAGAGCATCATCAACTCCGGGCATGCGGACTATAAGAAATCATACTGGAACGCCGGCATCAGCAAAGTCCTGGACAATATCGCTTCAACAGTGCAAGACATGCCCGAGATTTCATCCGCATCAACGTCGGCTACAACCCCCGCACCAATGCCGGCATGGACCGGGGTTCTCGGCGTGGTGATTGTTGTGGTCGGCTCGGTGCTCTTGCTGATATGGGGATTGCAGTCAGATGACAAGAGTGAACAAACGGATTATTCCGAACTAGACAACGCGCAGCGGGACCATTCCGAGCCGGACACCGGCCGAGCACCGCTTGGCCCATCCTATATTGCAGAAGCCGCACCCTCTCGTGGATTCGATGCTCGGGACGCGATAATCCTCACCCAAGCCGTCGCGCTTGCATCGAGACCGGACAGACAGGAGCACGATCGTTCCTCCGAAAATGATTCCATCAACGATGACTCCTGGCCTTATACGGGCCCATCACCATCCTTCGACAGCTCTTCATCATTCGGCGGAGGCACATCCACTGGCAGCGGAGCAACCGGCAGCTGGTGACAAGAAAATCCGGCATTAGCAATCTCGTAGAGAGGAAAACCCAAGACATGGAAACTAGGATAATCGAAGTCAAGGTACGGCTCATCGGCCAGCGAAACCAGCACGAACTGCATTGGAGGTTCAGCTGATGGAGCTTGTCGAATACGCTCAGGCGGTGGACCATTCGCGGATGCCATTGCTGTTGAGGGTCCTGAATGCTCTCGGTTGGTATGCCTTCCTCGCGGACATTCTGCTCATGGCGTATGCCTATTGCCTGGTGATGGCACGGAACGGCTTTCCTAATCTCACGATGGACGAGGGCAGGCTCGTCGGCGCATCGGTGCTGCTGCTGTTCGTCGCCCTCGCGCTCATGTCCCCGGCCGAGAACTGGAACCCCCGAGGCCCGAAGCCGAAGACCATGGACGAGTATGTGGGCGACGTGTGGAATCTCGATGGTCTCGCGATCGCCGAACCCGGATATATGGACCCGTTGTCCGGTTTCCCCCGAATCAAAGGATCCTACCGGGTTTCATGGAAGCGGAACGGGCGGCGCGTCGAAGGCACGCTGGGCATCGACGGGGCAAACGTCGAACTGCGCGATAACCAAGGGATGATTGTTTCCCCGGTGAATCCAGGGACACCGGTATGGAAGCCGGGCGCGAAACATTCGAAAGGGTAGCCGATGGAATTCACCGACAGCGACGAACTACGCCGCGATATTCTCGCCAACCAATATCTGCCCGAACATCTGCGCGAACGGGCGAAGAACGATACAAGCGAATACTGCCGTGCCGAGGATGCCGACAATCTGCTGGAAATCGACCGGCTCGCGGGTCATGGGCTCGTCCGCTTCCACTTCGAATCCGGCAACGCCTCCATGCGCATGCTCGCGCCCAAGCTGCCCGCCGGCGCAAGCCCCGTATTGCACTCGGACATGGGATGGCAGTACCGGCACCCGTGGTGGCGCGAACGGCTCGGGGAACTGGGCATACGACAGTCGATGAGCCGCAAGGGCAACTGCCTGGACAACGCCGCCACCGAACAGGTGTTCGGCCATCTCAAGGACGAGTTCTACCGCGACCGCGAATTCGACTCGTACGAGCGGTTCAAGGCCGAGCTCGACGACTACATCATCCACTGGAACACCAAACGACGCCAGATACGACTCGGTGGACACACCCTGGAGGAATTCTGGAGAGCGTCCACCGTGGTCTGAGCCTTATCTGCTGTAGTTGTGTTTGTGGGCGATTGAGGCTATAATGTGTTTTAGATCGGGAGGTGGTTTGTTATGCGTACGTATCTTCGTCGGGCGGAGGCCGCGAACAGGTTGCATGTGTCGACCACCACGTTCAAGACCCTCGTGGCCCAGGGGAAGATCAAGTATTCCCTGTCTCCCGGTGGGCAGAAGGTGTACGACCCGAAGGAAATCGACCGTTTCGCAGCCCAAGCGCAAGGCAGGGAGCCCGCCGAAGGGGTGCTCGTGTTCTATGTGCGCGACAGCGAGGGCAATGCGGCCCGGATGCGCACGCAGGAGGAACGGTTGGAACGGGCGTACGGCGCGCCGGCGAAAGTGTATCGCGACCGCGCGTCCGGTTTGAATGAGAACCGCAAGGGACTGGCCTGCCTGTTGGATGATGCGGAGGAGGGGAAGTTCGACCGTGTGGCGGTGACCGCCAGGGACCGGTTGAGCCGGTTCGGCGCCGCCTACCTGCAACGGCATCTCGCGTTCCTCGGCGTGAATCTGATCGTGTTGGATGGAGAACGCGAGAAGGGTATGATGGATGAGCTCATGGACGATTTCATGGCCTTGCTCGCCTCCTTCTCCGGCCGGTTCTACAAGCTGCGCAGCATCGAGCACGAGAAGCTGCTGCTCGACCGCGCGAGGAAGCGGTTAGAGGAGCGGGAGCATGAAGGCAAGTGAGATCGCCTGCGGCATCCCCGACCTCAGGGACTACCGGCTGTACGACCATCGGACCGGGAACCCCATCGACCCGGTGGAAGCCGAGACGCTTCTTTGGCTGCACCTGGACCATTGCCGCCAATGCCAGAACCGGATGGTCCAGGACCCACGGAACCGTGGCCTGAACCGAAGCGGGAACGCCGGGCGCGGGAACGAGTGGGCGAGGAAGAACATCGCTTTGACGGGTCTGCCGTCCAAGTTCAGGAACCTGTCCCATCAGAATCGCGTCAACCAGTGCGAAGCCGCCCGTCTACTGCTCGCGTGGCGGGCGCGCGAGGACATCGCCACCGCCATCGACTCCATAGGCTGGCAGAAAGCCACCTACGACAACGTGCTCGCCCTGATGGGCGAGGACATCGACCGTCAGCTGTTCACGAACGTGCTCGACAGCGGCAAACACCCCGCGTTGCCGACGGTGGAGCACACGCGCTTCCCCTACGACCAGTCGAACAACAACTCCTGCGGCAAAGGTGTCATTGATCGTGGGCGGGGCGTCATCCGGTACGAGCGGGTGGCTGTCTACGACAGGTTCGTGGACCTGGAGATCCACGCGCCGCACGTGATGCGCCTGCATCCGGACCTGACGAGAGTGTCCCGCCCCACGTTGCGGTGGAACGGCGAATGCGTGACCTGGGACCTCGTGGCGTTCGAGCCCAAGCCCAGGAAAAACGATGTGAACCAGGTGGGTCATGTCGTCGGCTTCGACCTGAACGCCGACTGGCATGGCGGCATCAGCGGCGCCCGCCTCTCCTACACGGGCAACGTGAGCCGCGAGCTCGTCGCCGGCGTGGACACGCGCCGCCAGCAGGAGACGTTGGAGAGACTACACGTCCAATACCAGCGGTGTCTGAGGAAGCTCGACAGGCTCATGCCCTGGCAGCGGCCGCACGACCCGGACGACCCCGTCCAGGTGGACGCGCACCCCAAGTGGAAGCGCCTGTACGAGCAGTCGCTCGCATTGAGGGACAAGACGTACCGGGTCAAGGAACTCCTGGACTGGCGGTACGCGCACGACATCACCGATCACGCGAAACCAGGCGAGCTGATAGCAGTGGAGAAACTGTCCCCGTTCGACGCGGCTGGACGCCACGAGTTCCGGCACGGCAGCCAACTCAGGAAACTGGAGCACGTCGCGGACAAGACCGGCCGACGCGTGGTCCAGGTCAACCCGGCGCACACGTCCGACACATGCCCCTGGTGCGGGACCGTCAACGACGTGGGCAAATCCCGCCGATACCAGTGCGCCGACTGCAAGCGCACCATCCCACGCGACCATGGGTCGGCCATCAACATCGCCAAACGCGGCGCACGCTACCTCGGCCACAAGGTCCAACCCACGCCACGCAAAGGCAGGGCAACACCGAAACGACCACCACGCAAAACCATGGCACCGGACACGCGCGTCAGAACACTCTTGGACAGAAAAACGTCAGGAACCGGCAAGGGGCCGGACTCCCTACGGGCCAGGACCACTCCACTGGAATGGCACAGCCCGTCGACGGCGACTATCAGAGATAAAAGGAACCGGAACATCCCCGCACACCAACGGGAACGGATGCACCCGGGATTACGGCAGGAACCGTAACCACCTCATTTCTGATAACCCTGTATGGATAGTCTGTTCGGTGGAGCTAAGTCGGAGCCGACCGGCGAATGGACGGAAATAGATCTGAATGGAATAAGTCGCTGGCAGAAACAGGATGACGGGGCTGCTGACATCATATGGAAGTCCGCGGATTGACTAAAAGGACAAAGCAATGAGCGTCACGAAATCGAAGACAGCGGAACACGATGCAGACATTAAGGACAACTCTCACAAACGCGCGAAGCTAGAGGCTTTCGCAGAAGCTCAGGCACTCATATCGAAATTGCCGCGCGAAACCGTTCTAGACATAATGAGCCACGAAGATATGGAAACGCAATTTGAACGCCGAAGCGTTTAAACCACAATCAGGCTTCGCTACGACCGGCTAGGGCTCGGCCGAGGGTGATTTCGTCGGCGTATTCGAGGTCGGAGCCGACCGGCAGACCACTGGCAAGGCGCGTGATCAGTATTCTGCTGGCTGCCCGTAGTCATCGTATTGTTCTTCGGTCTCGGCTTTGCGCCGGCCTTTTTCCTGTATTTCGCTGGATTGGTCGGTGCCGCTGATTTCGGTTCTTTGGCCGATCCAGTCGATGATGGTGAATGTGATGCAGAAGATGATGAGCAGTGTGCCGATGATGGCGATGATGCCGAGGATTCGACCGTAGCTGTGTGCTTGGCCGGTCAGCCATTGGATGACATTCGCCGCTGTCATGTCGTTCGCGTATTCGGGACTGTCCGACAACAGTTCCGCACGCCGGTTGCCCACACCGAGAAAATAGGTGGCGTAGCCGATCAGGGGAGCGGCCACTGCGGTCAGTATTCCTGCAGCCCACATGAGGAACTGGTATCGGTTATACCATTTACTGATTTTCCAAAAAATACCCATGACCCCCATCGAACCAGTCAAAGGCAAAGAGAAGCCCCTAAAGTCCTAAGATAGTGAACCTCCCCGACCGTAAGGTCGGGGAGGTTCACAGACGGGGGTGGCATGGCCGGGCCATGGAAAAGTGAAAGGGGTGGCGCATTCCGCGAAGACGGGAAGCGCCACCCCATCCGAAAAGGAAACAGGAAGGAAAAGAATCAGCAGGGCACAGGATCGCTTCCAAGTACACCGCAGAATGAGACATCTCCGCCCGTGTCCCAAGGAGAAGAGACACCGGATCCACTGTTTCCGCCCTGGGAGGGCTGCTGCGGTGTCGGCTGGGGTGTTGGCGTATAGCCGCCGCCGGTCGAACCACCTGTGGGCTGCTGAGGAGTGTACGTGTATCCGCCGCCCTGGGATTGCGTGTATCCGCCGCCCGTGTATCCGGTGTAGCCGCTGGTCGTATCACCTGCGGGATTACCACCATTATCCGAGGCCTGGGATTGGCTTGCCGTCTGCTTCTCCTTTTCGGCCTTGGCTTTCGCGTCGGCGTCGGATTTCGCTTTGATGGAGTCGTTGACCGCCTTCACCGCATCCGAGATGGCCTTCTCGTCCTTCGTCTTGATGGCATTCTCCAATGCGGTGCGAACCTTGTCGTCCTGCACCCTGCCCTTCGAATCATCCAGGACCTTGGTCGCGTCGGCGATGATCCTGTCGAGCTTCGAACCGTTCACGGCCTCGGCCTTGCCCTTGACCTCGCTCACGGTCCTGGAATATGCGGTCGCAAGACCGTCGATCTCCTTCGTCATCGCCTTGATATCGGTCAGGCTCCCGGACGGGCATTCCGGAATGGTCGTCTTCGTCTTCTCAGCGGCCTTCACGGTCGACGCCAACACGGCGACCGTCTTCGCGTCCTCGACCTGCGAATCCCGGACCGTGATCGCGGCCTTCATCGCATCCGACTTCAGATACTCCGTCAGCTTCTTCTGCGCCTTCACCGCCTTGTCGTATGAGGTGGCGCATTCCCCGGACGCCGCCGTCAACTGATTATGGTTCCAATACAGGTATCCACCGGTGCCGACAGCCGCCAAAACAACGACGGCAGTACCCCCCGCAATCAACGGAACCAGCCACTTCGGACGCTTACGATCCGGAGGCAGGGGGACTTCGAATTCCGTCACCGGCTCAACCGGTGGCGTGACGTTCATGTTCATAGGTTCTTCTTTCTCATTCATTTGTCTTTCCTTATACTATGTCGTTGACTGTCAGGCTGAACCGTGTCTCCAATACATGGTCGCCGATCAGGCCTTGTTTCGTGGACAATCTCAGGCTGCACCCAATGGTATGAGCTTGCAAGCGCAACGGTAAGGTGGCCGCTCACAAAAAATATCGGTCAATTTCAATAAAAACCGGTTAATTACAAGATTTGACGTTATGGTAAAAACCGCAAGAGTCCAGTGACCATCACTGGCGACAAAATATCCTTCCTATCAGAGGAGACGATATGGGGAGAAACAACAATCCCACTCGCGGTTCCACAATCCGACATGTGATCCGCACGATCGCGGCGGCCAGTGCGGCCGTCGCCACTTTGGCGGCGGGCATGCTCGCGGCGGGCACGGCGGACGCGGCCGACATGCGTGACCCGTTTGAACGCTCCATTCAGAACGACAACCCGGGCCTGTGGGCGAACCTGGGCACGCTCACGTTCAGCAACGGGGCCTCCTATCCGAACATGGAGCAGTCGCTCGGCGTGGTCGACAAGGTCAACGGGAAGAATGCGTACTGCATCCAGGCCGACGTGCTCTACACGGGCACGTCGGGCACGTGGGGCGATTGGACCGACGAGGGGACCAAGCCGGACGCGCAGAAGCTCGCCTGGCTGACCAACAAGTACAACAATGACAGGGACGATCTCACGCAGGCCGCGATCGCGGGCCTGATCCACCAGAAGCTCGACCAGATGGGCGACGAATACCTGTCGGGCATCCACCAGCTCGGCTGGAAGGACGGCACCAGCTGGGACACGTACAAGGCCAAAATGAACAGCCTGTGGACTGAGGCGGTCAACGGCACGCCCACGAACCTCGACATGAAACACCAGTACACGATCGGCCAACGCAAAGGCCTAGTCACCCCGAGCATTATGAACGAGAACGGCCAGTACGTGTCCGGACTCCAGTACACCGTGACCCTGAACGGCCCGGCCGTGTTCGACCAGAACAACTCGACCGACATCACGGGAACCACTACCAACAAGAAGCAGGACATCGCCTGGACAGCGACCGGCAACGGCAAAGTTACTTATAAACTTACCTACAAGAATCCGCAGGCCATCAGGCTGAATTCCCCGAACCAGGATCTGATGGGCCCGACCGACCCCCAGACCGTGTCGAAGAACATCCAGTTCGAGGTGCGGAACAACTTCAAGCCGACCATCCAGTCCGACCAGTCGGACCATCGCATCGAATACGGGCATGCGCCCGAGGATGATCTGACCTGGCATGTGGACCCGACGGGCGGCGACTGGATTGAAGGCGCGACCATCAAGAGCACCGGCACCCTCTACTACTTCGCGAAGAAGCCGGTCGAAGGCCAGACGACCGTCAAGGATGGGGTGAAGGCCGCGACCGCGACCGTCACCGGCGACAAGGATGGCACCACCAATCATGTGGACGCCGCCTCCATCACCATGGACCCCGACTTCATGAAGACGCACCCGGGAGCCACCCCGTCGAGCCTGCCGGACACCGGCTGGTACACGTGGGTGTGGCAGATCACGCCCGACATGCAGGACGCCAACATGAAGCAGTACCTGTCCACGGACTACGACTGGTCTGACAACGTGCTCGAAGCGGAAACCACTCAGCACGTGCGCAACATGCAGCCGACCATCAAGTCGAGTGTGAGCGACGCTTACAAGAACGATCAGAGCACGGTGACCGGCGCCGATGGCACCGAACGTCCGAGCGTGCAAATCGGCTCCGCGGCCGCGTCCGACAGGACCGATGTCGTCTACCTTGAAAAGGGCGGCGTCATCCGCGATAAGGTCACGCTCAACGTGACCGACGTGAACGGTGACGGCAAGGTCGACACCCAGGACTGGCTGCACACCAAGGACGGTCAGGGCGAAGGCAAGGAAACGGAAGACAACCAGATCACGCTTACCGTGAATGGCGCCATCTACGGTGGTATGACCCGCGAACAGGCCGAACAGGCTCAGAAGGATACCGCCGCAGGCAAGACCGTCGAACTGCCCAAGCAGGCTGTGAAGCTCGCCACCGCGACGTTCACCACGAACAAGGCCGGCGACTACCTGATTTCCAGCAGTGACGAGGACAAGCCTGTCACCCAATGGAAGGCCGAGGATGGTGTGGATCTGACGAACCTGCCATCCGGATACGCCACGTTCGTGTTCGACATCGCGAACAAGGATCAGGACACGGAAAGCCAGACCGGTATCAAACCGTCCGACGATTATCCGTTCGCCAAGGATGTTCATGAGGCTCCGTTCACCGCGGATGAGACCGTCATGTTCCGCCTCACCCCGAAGCTCGACTCCACAGTGTCCAGCAAGGAAGTCAAGGCGGGGGAGACCACCATCGACAAGCTCGTCGTCGCCAAGACCAACGAAAAGGACGTGTGGCCCACCTACCCGGAGACCAACGTCACCGAAGGCGAGACCCCGAAGGGCACCCCGCTGAGCCTCGACTTCCACGGCGTCCTCTACAAGGTGAGTGACGACCCGTCCGCCGCGATCGAGGAAACCGACACCGTGCCCGAAAACGCGGTGAAGGTCCACGAAACCGACATCAAGGACGTCACCAAGTTCGGCACCTACACGACCGACTCGTTCACCCTGACCGAATCGGGCACCTACGCTTGGCATTGGACCATGACCCCAAGCCTGACCGGCGACCAGAACCACAATCCGCTCACCGCCCTCGCATGGCGTCAGCTCACCCACGGCAAGGTGCAGCACGCTTTCGGACTCGCATCCGAGATCGTGCGCGTCCGGAAGCCTGAAACACCGAAGTGCGAGGTGTCCACCAGGAGCCAGGGTGAGGTCACGATGGAGAACGGCAGGGCCGACCTGCACGACGAGCTCCTGCTCAAGAACTGCGAGCAGGCGGCCAAGGCCGAATTCGAACTGTGGAAGCAGGCCAACGGCGACCAGTCGGGAGACGTGCTCATCACCGTCACCGGCAAGGTCGACGCGAAGGACGGCGCCCACTCGCCGACCGTGACCGTGCATGAAACCGGCACCTACTACTGGCGTGAGAAGGTGTACGACCAGACGGGCAAGCTTATCTCCTACGGTGACGCGCGCAAGTCGAACGAGACTGTGCTCGTCAAGGAGAAGGGTCTCGCCTCCACCGGTGTCGGCACCCCGATGCTCCTGTGGGCCGGGGTCCTCGCCGGAGCTGGTATCGCTCTCGCTCTGGCTGGTTCGAGGAAGCGTATCCGCCTGTAAGACGGTCACGCTGATCGGATAGAAACCTTGATGGGCTCATTCCGCCGTAGTGGAGTGAGCCCATCCTGCTAAAAGGGGTATGTCGGATTGGTGTCAGGTTTTTTCTCCTCTGTCCTGATGCTTATCCGACATGCCTTTTCTTCGTATATGCTTGTTATACTGAATATGTTCACATAGAAAAAATAAGGAGACCAGGAACCCATGGCAGGAGAGCCGACACTCACACTCGTAGGCAATATCACAGCAAACCCCGAGCAGAGGGGAGATACGGTCACTTTCACCATCGCGCACAATACGCGTCGACGTGACCGTAACGGGCAGACCGTGGATGGGGATGCCGTATTCATGCGATGCGCAGCATTCGGAGACCTCGCCCAGAACATCATGCGCTCCTGCTATAAGGGCATGCGCGTGGTAGCCACCGGTTACATGAAAACCAACAATTGGACGGACAAGACCACCGGCCAACAGCGTAGCAATCTTGAAATGATCGTCACCGATTTGGGTGTCAGCCTCCGGTTCGGCGTCACGCAATTTCAGAAGACCAGCGGCCAACAGTCCAACGGCAACGGCTACCGGCAGAACAATTACGGCGGCGGATACCAGCAGCCGAACAACGGTTATCAGCAAGGCGCATACAACAACTACCAGCAGCAGGGTTACAGCCAACAGGCTCCCGCACAGACACCGGCGCAACCTGCAGCACCCTCACAGCCCGCAATGGATCCGTGGGCTACGACCACGCCAGCCAGCACGGATCCGAACGGCGACGGCACCGACCCGGAATTCTAAACGGTTCCGACATTGATCGAGCTGGAAGATCTGGGCGACAACCTCCGCCTATACAAGGGGGATTGTCGCCGGCTCATCGCCTCCTTACCGGACAACAGCGTGGATTCCGTCGTCACCGACCCGCCGTATGAGATCGGTTTCATGAACCGCAGCTTCGATTCCACAGGCATCGCGTTCGACGTGGACCTGTGGTGCGGCATCCTGCGCGTCCTGAAGCCGGGCGGGCATGTGGCGGCGTTCGGCGCGAGCCGCATGTACCATCGGCTCGCCTGCGCGATCGAGGATGCGGGCTTCGAAATCCGCGACCAGATCGACTGGGTGTACGCGTCCGGCATGCCACACGGTTCGGATGCGACGCTCATGATCGACCGGGAACGCCGCGAGGATGTGGAGCCGACGCGATCCGAGACGACGAAACCGTTCAAAGGCTGGTACAGCCAGCTGAAGCCCGCGCACGAACCCATCTGTCTGGCCCGCAAGCCGTTGGACGGGAATCTCGCCCACAATCTGCTCGGACACGGGACAGGCGCACTGCATATCGACGCATGCCGCGTCCCATTCCGCAACACGGCGGACGAGGCGGAGTCGAAGGGCAAGAACCAGCATGGACGGTTCGGCTCCGGGCCGAGAGACAACCATGTATATGGTGCGGACAAAGCGAATCGCACCGACTACACGGCTGCCGCCCGTTTCACGCCGAACATGCTGTTCGACCAGTCCACGGCCAAGGAACTTGACCGGCAGTCCGGCGTCACCGTCAGTCGCAAGGGGAAGCCACGCGCAAGCACGAAACCCGGTGACGGCTGGGGCATGACCCATACCGGTGCCGAATATGACGATATGGGCGGCGCGAGTCGATTCTACCCGGTTTTCAGGTATTGTCCGAAAGCCTCATCGGCTGAGCGGCCGAAAGTCGACGGCATCCTGCATCCGACAGTCAAACCGGTCGAACTCATGCGCTGGCTTGTCCGTCTCGTCACCCCGGCGGATGGTCTCGTGCTGGAGCCGTTCGCCGGAAGCGGCACCACATTGGAGGCATGTCTGCTCGAACACATGCAATGCACGGCAAGCGAACTCGATTCCGACTATATCAAGCTGATCCACGCACGACTCAGCAAACCAATACAAAACGAGCTCTTCTAGGAGGAAGCGAAACAAGCATTATCCTAAAATCGTTTTTTTAGCCGATAATGTATCTTATGTCAGATAGGAATAGTTCTCAATAAGAAGTCCCCTCTCCCAACTAAGAAAGAATTCCATGAACGCAAACCAATGGAAACAAGCCCTATTCAGCCACTCCGAGGGAGAAAATACAAGG